>Ga0075480_10000777_pt1 | contig 19273 bp, 9 predicted proteins | sample DEB08_DNA_7_FD_81590 | JGI IMG/M metagenome (GOLD analysis project Ga0075480, IMG submission 81590) | Aqueous microbial communities from the Delaware River and Bay under freshwater to marine salinity gradient to study organic matter... | ecosystem: Environmental > Aquatic > Marine > Coastal ... | reverse complement strand
TCCCACCATAATTGTCCTACTTGATTTTCTCCCCATACATCTAAATCATTTGCTGTTTTAATAGAGGTGTTTGCTGTATTACTAAACACCGCAGGATTTGTTTTTCTTATATAAGATAATTCTCTCATTGCAACACCTGGGTAGATATTTTTAATTGGATCAAACACTTCTAAATCAACTTCGTTGTCACCTTCATAGTTGTTGTAAATTCTTGATCTGTTTAACAGTGCTGAATTTACTTGAGTGTGTTGCATTCTTTTTGTAGTATTAAACAGTGTTTGGTTTGGTGTTGTTGCTGTATAGTCAACATCAGAATTAATAATCCAATAATTGCTACCAATTGTAATACTTGAGTCTACGTTGCTGTTACTTGCTAAAATGTCGTATGCTGTTTTTACAGAAGCATCTGTGGTCATAGTCATTGTATACCATTTGTTGTTGCCGCCATTGTCTAAGAAAATTTTGTCTCCATCAATAAACGTTACATCAGAACAAACATTTGATACAAAATCATTTACAGTTGCAGATAAACTAGAACCAACATTGCTTTGATCAACTCCGTTGTTTCTTGATGCAAGTCTTACATCTTTCCATTTATATAAAGCATGTGTACCACCTGATAAATCATTTGCTGTTATAGTAGTAGCACTTCCATCAAGTTCTGAAATATTGTATAATGCTTTTTTGTAATTAACTGTAACTGTAGCATTACCTGTTGTTGCATTTGTGGCACTAAAGCTCAATCTTAATGCTGTGTTTGATCTATCAGTTATATTACTATTAAAAGAAGTTACTGTAGCATTTGCAGATAAACTTTGTGTTGAAATTAGTAAAGAAGTATTTGCAGTTGATCCTAAATTAATTGTAGGACCTGTGCCGTCAAATGCTTCATTAATTGTAACAACAACATTTGATACTGTATCACATTTTAATAAACTGTCAACAAAATCAACGTTTGCATTTAATACTGTATCTTTGATTGCGATTTCAACATCTGCTTTTTCAGGAAATTGTAATCTATATCCAGAACCGCCGTCAGTTATATATGCCTTATCAATTACACCGGAAGTCTGTTCAAGTATACCTTGTGCTGGTGTTGTACCTGAAACATGAATACTTGGACTTTGATATCCTGTGCCGCCATTGTTAATTTCTAAATCAAGTAATGCACCAAATGTTGAGTCGCCATAAGATGCCAAGCTTCTTGCTGTGATTGTGTTTGTTCCTGTTGATACTGCGCCAGATGTACCGCCTGTAAACACATCAGTTGCAACTGGTGTTGCAGTATGTCCGTTAATATGTAAAATTGTAGTTGTTCCGTCTGTGTACACATTTATAATAGTTGCAGAAACTCCACTAACACTACCTGTGATTGTTTCTCCTTTTGTAAACGGTGTGGCTGAGCTAGATAAAGTTGTGTTAATTTGATACGTAGGATTATTACCTTTAAATCTAATAACAGCACCTACTCCGGCAGAATCAACGCCGGCTGTTTTAATTGATATATCGCCAGGTTCGCCAAAGAAGTTTGCGCCACCCGATATAACGGCAATGTTTGTTATACCACCCGACATATCAATTGCAGTAACATTACCTGTTGCAGATGATCCACCTGATCCAGAAACTTCAACGCTGTCTCCAACTGAATATCCTGAGCCTGCTGTAGTTACTATCATTTCAAGTACTTGATCTGCAACATTGCCGGCAACAATATCTGCACCCGATCCACCAACATTTGCAAAATCAAATGTTTTTGACACAGATTGATCTTGTAAATTTAGTGTCAGTGTTTTATCACCGTATGTATCAGCTGTGATACTCTGATCGGCTATATTTGATTTTTCTAAAATTAAATTTGTTGAATCACCGTGTATTGTTAATAATTTTGTTGGTTCTGATAATGTAACAGTAAACGGTTCTGTTGAAGTTACTGATTCGATGGCCTGTGAGACTTCTGTGAATCTATAAACATTCCACTCTGTTGAATTATCTTTTGCTACCCATACTAAATGTCCTTCGTTTATACTTCCTGATGAATGATTATTTTTATAATAACTGTCTAAGTCTGTTTTCGTAAACACTCTTGCATTAACATCTTTATAATGTACGTACCCAGCAGTTGGCATTTCAAATGACTCTGGTCTTGTTGCAAAAAGTTCTTCAGAGTTTTTATTGCCATTTGGTTTTTTAACCCATCTTGTATTATCATCAACATCTATTGTAATAATGTTATCGGTCTTTATATCGGTTGTAACCACATCATCTTTTTTAGGTAAGAATTGGATTATTTGCGGATTGGTTTTAATTTCTTCATCGCTGAGTTTTACTTCAATTGATTGATTAATATCGTTACCGCCAAAGTCTGAAAGTTTAATAGCATAATATTCATAGATATTAATATCTTGATTGTCTAGAACTGTGTTGCTTCTTAACAATCTATCAATTGCATTTTTACTACCTTTTTGTTTAACAAAACCTTGATAAAATCTAACTTGATTTTCATCAATGATTTCTAAGTTATCTAAGTGATCTCTAGACTGATAGCCAATTGTGTGTAACCCAGCTTTATTAAGTTCATCATTGTTTGTAGTTGAATCAACATCAAGATATGTTTGAATATCTTTTGCTGATGTGTCAAAGTTACTAACAATACCGCTTGTAGTAATTAAATGACCGTTTGCTTCTAACTTACCAAGCCAGCCTGTTGATCTTAAAACTGTTTGTTTTAATCTTGGTTGTCTGATTGCAAGTACCGGTTCGTAAATTACATCTCCAAATGATGTAGTATTGTCAAAAACAGTAACATGTTCGATTTCTCTAGTAAACAAATTAACAAAGTAAATTGGATCATTGTTGTCTTCTGTAATAGTTACTTTTCTACCATCTCTAATCACTGTTGTAGTTGCGGCATCAATTGGCATACCCGATCTATTAAGAATAGCATAGCTATTACCAATAATATCTTCAACATTAGCAACAATACCTTTTTTAGGTTCAAAAGAAACTTCAGATGCAAGAGGTGATAATGTCAGTACTGAGCCATCTGCCCACTCACCCAAACTCCAAAATAAAAATTCTTTTGCAGAGTATAGCCAGTCATATGTTTCTCTAATTCTATTATTTTGTACATCAAATATCCAACCTTGATTTTCTAAGTACCTTCCCCAGTTAATCATAAAATCAAATACTTCTTGTTCTGATGCAAACTCAGTTCCGTATTCAACTATTTTAATTGAGTCTTTAACAACGTTTCTATAATATGTAACTTTTCTTCCACCCTCTGTTGGCGCTTCTGCAACAGATTGATAATTGCTTGGTGTAAATTTATCACCGGTTGTATGATCTTTAACTGCTTTATAAATTTGTCCTTCGTACTTGATATAATCCCCTGATGCTAAACTATTACCTGGAGTATATGCTGGAACGTTGATTGGTTTTGCTCCAACTACAACAGGTGCTTTCAAACCATTTATATCACTTTCTGTTACACTAAAGTAGTTTGCACCTGCATCATAGCCATGTACTTTATAACCGTTGCTTGTTTTTTCAACAATAATACCAGAATATGCAGTTTTACCAACAGCTTCGCTAGTGTGTACAAATGTTGTCACGTTGTTATCTGGTAAGAAAATACTTGAAGTTGACGATGTTGGTGAATATGATTCTGCTTGTACTCTGTATGAATCAAAATCTATATAAGATGCTTGTTTAATACCCAACTGTGGATTTACATTTCTAATAATACCACCATATAAATTTAAAACATTTTTAGTCTGTGATATTAATCTTTCAGAAACATATTGATTGTATCCGTAACCAACTACAACTTTATTATCTGCAGATATTTCTCTATGAACGTATACATTATTGTTTAATCTTGTATTTGTTAATTTTGAAAACTTTTGTTTTTTGTTTATGTTAGCAAAATCAACATTTAACGTATCAAACATTGTTTCACAAAATTCGGCCGGTTTACTTATAAGCATCACGTTCATCATAGCAAACGCATAAGAACTATCAATAACAAAAGCCAATTCGGCTGGTGATAGATCTCCTAGCTTCCAGTCTTTTTTAGCTTCTGTTGAAACAGGATTAACCGAAATCAATCCAATATCCTTTGGACTTCTTAATTGTCCTTGCAAATCAACAGGAACATAATTAGTAAACCCATCGTGTCTATAAACATTAGATTTATCAGCATACTCATTTTTTAAATTATTTCTTCGACTACCAAGTTTGATAATACCTTGTTCAATATCATTAATTAAACTATTTCTTTTATCAACATCAGTCCATGAATATGTGTCATCCCACCAGTTTGGTTTAATGCTAAATCCTAACATTTCCCATGGGTGTGAATGTGGTCTGTGCGTACCATAAAACTTTTTAAATATACCTCTCCAATGTCCCGGAGTAGGATCGTTTGAAATATTTTTTACAGAAGAATAATTCCATGTTTTCCAATCAGTTGAATCATACGTTTTGTTTAATCTCATTTCTACTTCATTTTTTACACCCCAATCATACGCATGTGATCGAATTGCTTGAACAAATTCTTCGTAATTGTAATCTTTTTTATTAAAATAATTTCCAAAGACATGATCGTAAGATAATAAAGGAACATAATCTGGATCAATAAATTTAATTTCAATATCGTTGTAAATTCTTTTTTCTAATTCTAACAATGCTGTATCTTTATAGTTGTTGTATTTTAAAGTCAACGAACCATCATGTCCTTGAATAAATGTTTGCGATCCTGCAGAATATGATGTATCAGATATTTCTTGTGGAATAAACACTTGACTTATTCCTAATTTTGCCGGTGTTGCTGGAATCCAAGCAGGTTGTTTTACATCAAAAAAATCAACTTGAATTTTATCTCCTATAACAGGCTTATTGGCACCAATAAACACAATTTTTGTACCGGCGGAATTGTCTATAACATAATTAACGTTCATTAATTGAATTACATTATTCTTATAAACATATAAAGATTTAATGTCTTTATCAGTTACTGGATTATAACTAACATCTAACTCTAATCCAGGTGCACCTACAAGATTTAAAATTTCTTGATAGTTCTGCGTTACAGTTGATGTATCATTGTTCCATGTTTTATTTGTAGAATCAATAGTAATTGTGGTACGTTTTCCTGTTTCGCCATATGACAGCATTAAACTATATGACCAATTGTTGATTAGTTTTTTATTGGTATTCATTTTCTTTAGTGTGGCATCAACAAGCTGTTTACCGGACCATGTTCCAATGTCGTTTTCTCTATCAACTGCTTCTAATGTCTGAAGAAATTTATTTTTGAATCTTACATATTCGCTTTGTGCATATCTAACAGACTTGACAATATTTCTGTCATCACTGTTAACATGGGTCATAAATTTTAGTAACGGTGCATTGTGTTGTAAAATTTCAGTAGATAAATTTAAATCTTTTCTAGTGTCTCGATATGTGTTATTACCTAGTGCAAGTCCTACAAGATTATGCTGATTTTGTATACCAGAAGCAAAATGATCTAAGAAATTACTATAACTGTAACTAACTACATCTTTGTTTTGTGAGTTATTAGACAAGTTTTTTGGCACTTCGTAATAGGCTGATGTTAGTATTGTATCAACATCATTTGTATCATACTTTATTAAAATATGTTGATGATTTTCTAAATCACTATTAAATTTAATAAACTGCCCAAAATTAATTGTATAGTTTGATACCAGTTTGTTGTTAATATATACTTGCACGGACTGATCACTTGCTACAATAGTATCAAGTTTAAAATTATTTTTGATAGAATATTCGTCAGTTTCAAATTCTTGAATTAATTTTTGTTTTGATTTTGTTTCAACTGATCTCCATTCGTTAAAATAATTTGTTTCTGTTTTTTCAGCAACAGTAGAATAAGGATTATCTAATAAACTTATTTTTCCTCCCATGCCAGAATGTGTATTACAGAAATAATATAATGTGTCAGGAGTTGATGCTGTAGGATTAATTTCGATGTATCTTTTTTTGGCTGTGTTAAAAGAACTAGATTTAAAAACCGTTTCTGTTACTTCAACATTATCAAGATAATATTTTACACCGGTATTATAAACTGTGCCCGAGTTGTGTACTCCGTCGTCTGTTAAACTTATCAATACAGGATGATATGTTTTTGAAAACCCGTTTGAACTAAACGAACTGTCATTTAATAATAATTTATAAGAATTTCCTCTTTGTAAATTTAATGTTTGCTGTTTTATATTTTCTATATAAACTTTGTTAGCAGAAGATGTATAGTCTGGATTAATTACTAGATCATATTCAATTGTATCTTTTAAAATATTTTTATAATCAAATTGTTTATAATACTTGAATCCATTTATACTAGAATCAGTGTTTAAAAAGTTTTCAAATTGGTAGTTACTAACCGAATTATATCCTACATAATAAGGTGCAAATCCTAATACAGAATCAGTGGCGCCTGTGCCTATTTTATAGCCAAATATTTTATTACCAACAAAAGTTGATAATGGATATGTAATTGAATCGTCTAATGACTTGCCGTTACTATCATATAATGTAAACAATGGTGATTGATTTAAAGAAGTTTTCTGTTGTGATACTTGCCATGCATATCCTGTCCAGTAGTATTCTCTGACGGCGTTCACTGCACCAAGTCTAATAGTCACTAAACTATAATCATCAATAGTAACGCCGGGTACTTTTGTAAGTGTTATAGATGAGCCTACTCCTGACACTTGCCATATTGAACTTGAAACATCAAAGTCGGTACCGGTGATATCCCAACCAACGTCACCGCCTGTTAGTCCTGACGTTGTTGTAATGTCGCCATCATCTTCAACTGGCGTTAAAGGATTATTATCACTGTCATGGTCCCATGGATAACTATCACCATCCCATGGTGTTAGTGTTGTTTCAAAGTTTGAATTAATAAACAATATTTTCATACCATCGCGTAATTCAATATCATCAATTCTATAACTTGCTTCTCCTGTTATATCATCAATTGTGTCTTCTATAGACAACACGTCAACTGTTTGTGTGTGTTTTTCTCCGTAGTTATAAAGTTTTATATCTTTTTTGAATTCGATAATAGGTCTTCTACCTTTTCTGCTAATATCTAATTGAAATATTGAAGGTTGAAATTCAGTTGTGCTATCCCAGTAACCATCGTCCCAACCACTGATAGAACTTGTAACACTATCAAAAGGATGATATACGGTTACTTCTTCTTGAAAGTTTTTATATGCCGTAATAACATCTTTGTGTACCCAACCGTTAGTTCGAGACCATGGATTTTTGTCAGTACAACCTCTTTCAATTGTAATATAGTCAGGATTTTGAATTGAAGGAACAGTATCCCATCTATTTGAATCAAATCCATCTGTTGTTGATGTTGTTCCTTGATCTTCTGCTGGATCCCATGGAAGAAACTCTTCATCTAAAAATAATTCAGTTTCGTCACTGGTTTCAACAAATTCAATACCATTTTTGCTATTAACACCTTCAACAAAATATCTTTTGTTTGCATAACTTGAATTTGAAAGATAGTTTGATGAAAACTCAATTAATAAACCTGATGTGAACGTAATTCCGTTTGGTGATGTATAAATTTTTAAACCAATGATATCATCTGGATCGATTTTATGTAATACAGAAATGTTATCGCCTGCGGATAAAGTTGGACTACTTATAGTTAAATTTAATCCGGTTGACGTATATGTTGAAATCAGTGTTCCGTTAACTTTTACTTCATCGTTACTTGATATAGGATATTCTAATGTGAAATCTTGGCTGTTTGTTGCTGTAAATGTTTCAGTAGTTCCCGAAACAACAACACTCGGAACACCAGTATCTAAACTTGGATACCAATAATAGTTTTCGTAATTTAAAAATTTATCATAATCAATAGGTGGAGAATATGTATAATATTCTTGACCAAACAATCTATTTTGATTATTAATTTTTCCATTTTCATTTACTATGTAATCAAGAGCTTCGTTAAAAAATATAGAATCTGACGTTAGTAGATTGTCAGGATTTTTTAATGTGGCTGTGGTTTCTAATTGATAATTCTTTCTTAAGCTGTTATCTTCGGGCTTGTAATTATCTTTGAAAGGATTATAATATGTGCCGTATTTTCTACCAATCCATTCAGTAACTTTTTCATTGTCAGCTTTTGAAAATGCTTGTTCTACTGTGCCATCAAAAAAGTTTTTCAGTTTTGGATTCTGTAAAAACTCTGGTAACTTTGAACTTACCTTAGCCATTTATTAGTAACTCCCAGTGTCTGTCATTGAAGGGTTTAAATTGTTTCCAGTTAAACCTACTACAATTTCAACATCCTCAACAGATGCCGTTGAAAAGAAAAGTTCATTTGGTTCTGCTCTAATTTGAAAAAGATTACCAAATTTTGATTCACTGTCATTGGGCACAATCACAACAGATGAAATTTGCGACGACAGTTGATTGTGAATGTACGCTGATAATTCTGTAAAAAAGAATGTGTCTCCAAAATCCCAGTTTGCAATATTAAAGTAATCGTTGATTGCATTAACAACACCTGTTTTAATTTGATTATCTGTAAATGTTGCACCTGGTATTTTAACTACTCTAAATGTAGCTTGGTTAGCCACATTAGCAGTTTTACCAAACAACAATTTAAATTTAGCTGGAGAATAAACTATTTGATCTCCTATTGTTTTATATTTTTCAAGTTCTGCTAGTGATTCTTTTAACTCTGTTGCAGTTGGTTGAACAGGTAATTCTGCGGCAGTTTTATTTGCGGCAAACCAGTTCTGTATATTTGTATAATATGATGTTTGTAAAACAATCATTTCAATAATGTTAGATACGCTAGGATCAACTCTTTGTGTTCTTGGTGCTGAATGCTTATACTGAAAATAGAACGGCTCTGATGTTGTTGCTGTTCTTCCAGTATACGCTTTATAAATTGTATTACCAGAAACACCATATCTTTTTGTATATTGAGATGACGTTCCGTTGTTAAGTTTAGTATTATTCAAATAAAACTGTTGATCAGTTGTTAAAAATTCAAGACCCGCTCCGGTTAATACATCAACTTGAGAGACCTCTTTGTTAATCTTGTAATATGTATAACCGTTGTAATCGCTGTAACTATTAAAGAATACAAAATTAGTATCGTTAATTAAAAGTTCATGACCAATTGGATTGTCTGGCATTCCGTCATCGTCTGAATCATAGTTTGCAATTTTAACTTTTTTAGTATCAACATATCCGTCTTGCTCAACAAATTCTTCGGACAATTCAAATGTTACTGGGTTTGTTAATTTTGTTGTACTTGCTGGGTTTGATAATACGTCTACATCTTTGTTTATATCAAGTATTTTGATTGTATCTTTGATTGCTTTTCCTGTTTGTGTACTAATATTTTTATATTTGTCTACATAGAAAAATCTAACTTCGTTGTCACTTTCAAAAACATATTCTAGTCCTCTAACTGTAAAAACATATTTTGGTGAACTAGCAGTATCAGATGCAGGTATGTATGAAGCTCTTATTAACCAAGAAGCATCTTCACCTAATGAACTGTATCCGCCGTGTGACTGATTATATTTTACTGTAAAATCTGCTGAGGTATCAACAAAGTCTTCACCAATTACATACCATTTATTTGCTGTTGTTGATAAATCTCTGTAATGATATCCTATACCAAAATCTAATCCTGCTTCCATTTGTGCTTGTATTAATGCTTTTTCATCAGTTGACAATGTTGTCCTAAAAGCTGGCAAGACTTTTCTAACTTTTAGGCCAGCTGTTATTTCTTGATCAAGTGTGATTGATCCTGTAGTTTCTGATGATAAAATTGTACCATCATTAGTAACAGAAACAACAGTGGCCCATTTGATTGTAGTAGGGTTAGAATAACTGTCAACAAATTCTAACTTAGCACCAGGTCTAATAAATGCAAGTTTTTCATTTGAACTGTATGGATTATTGAATACTGTAATTAATTGTGCTGAATTTGGTCTACCAGTTGCTAACACCGGGGCGTTACCAATATAGAAAAATCCAACGTTGCTTGATCCTGAAACTGGATAAGGTTGCCACGCAACTTGGTTCACTGATACTTGATCCATTTCAAATTGATCTGAATCATGATCAGTTTCAACTGCTTTTTTGTAAGTATCAAAATAAAAATTCTTTAACTGTGGTTTTTTTAATAAAGGTTCAAGCACACTATTAATAATGTAACTATAACTAGAATTATCTGATATAATTCCAGTTATTTCTTCAGTAGCCAATGTAAAGTTTGGATTCTTATACAAGATTCCATCTTCGCCAAAAACATTTACATTTTTAACAGTACCAGTAGGGTCATTTGTGTCGAGATATCTTGAATGACCTATGTGTGTTCTATTAATTGTTTTGATTTTTTGTATTGTTTGTGATTGTGTTAATGGAAAAATTGCATAGTCTTCTGCATTTACCATACGATCTTGTGTATAGAATGCCACCGGTGCATTATTTTTAATATTTGCATTTGTTTCTGTATCAGATGAATTGTTAACAGTATATGTTAATGTTAAACTTAGTGTAGCCTGATACTCTTGACCTTCTTTGTTAAGATAAGTCAATGTAACTTCTTTGTTTTGAATTCTGTTTGCTCTTAATACTTGGCCTTTGCCTTTGCTTCGTCTATACCAAACTCTAATATTTCCTTTGGGTGCATTACCAAAGTTGCCATCTGCAAACAATACTTTTATTTTGTCGTTATTTTCAGACTGTACGTTAAAGATATTTCTTTCAGACAATGCAAGTGAATTGTAGATGGTGTTTTGCCCAAACAACGAAGGAACTTTTTTCCATTTTTCTATTGGGACACCTCCAGATGATACTTTCTGTACCCAAACATCTAAATCGTTAATGTTTGTTTTATCAACAGATAAAACTCTGTTTGATATTGGGTCGTTATAGTATTGGTCTTGGTATTCTAATTCACCTTCTTTAAAATAAACAAAAAACCCAGTGTCAACTGATCCAAAACCTTGGTTGTTGTTTCTATATATTATAGTAAATGCATCTGTTTGGTCTGGAGATCTTTCTTCTAAATAATTAGAAGTATTAATTGATGCTTTTACAATATCAATTTTAGTATTCACTCCGTCGATGCTAACAGAAATAGGTTTAACAACACTAGTGTCTGTTTGTGAGTTAACATTATAAATTTCTGTCGGTACTCCACCAACAACTTTTTTTGATGTTGGATTGCCAAACTGGTTTGTTGAATTAAACATTGAATTACAAATTGTTAACCACTGATCATACCAATCAGCATTTGTAGAATCGTTCCAAGATATTGATGTGTTTGAAAGCTCATTACCATTAGAATCTTCCAATGGTTCACTAGTTAAAATTTTTGTAATTTTTAAAATACCTCTAGCAGGAACATTTCTTTTAGTTCTGTAATTAATTAGTTTTGCTAATCGAATAATCGAGTCTCTTCTTTCAGCAGTATCTAAAAAGTTTTCTCTTGAATTTAAATCTGTTCTAAATGCAATACTTTGGCCTAGATATGCAACAAGATCAATAATAGCAATAAATTCACTGGATTGAATATAATCATTAAAATCTTCAGGATAGTTTACTGAGATGTAGTTGAGCATTGTTGATCTGATTGAATCATAATCATATGCTGTAAAGTTTGCTTGTGAAAATGTTCTGTAAACTGTTTTCCAGTCTTCTGCGGCAAATAAATTATTTTGTCTTACTATTTGACTCATTATAATGTTTCTCTTTCAAAATCCAATTGCATTACTGCTTGTTTATTAAATGGCAAAACGTTAATACTGATATCAATTCTTATACCGTTGCCCAACGAATCTAAACGAATGTCTATTAATTCACATCTTGGATCTTCATTTACAATTCTACTACAATCCTCAATTAAATCTTCTTCTGCACTTTCATCAAGTGGTTCATATAATAGATCCCACACAATTGAACCAAATTCAGGATTCATAACTCTTTCGCCTTTTCTGGTATAAAAGTGATTGATAAGATCTTGTTTTACTACATCAATATCATATAGCATATTACTCTTGTTTCCGGCACTCGTTGAAAACCCTTTATAGATCTGATTAAATCCTGAATCTTCACTACTATTTGCAGTGGAATTAGTCATTTGTGTTGAACCTGAGTATGCCATTTCCTTATCCTTAATAATATTTATTGCTTTGATTAACTGCTAACTTAATTATGCTTGACATCTTCTTATAAATAAGTTACATATTAACATATACTATTTAACCAATGAAAAAATACGACCAGTTTACTGCTGAAGATAGAGTTGACGTTTTGCTTAACAATGAAGATATACATTATCTGAATGGAGAATTAACTGAAGAAAATATTGGCAAAGCTATAAAATGGATTATTGCTTGTAACCTAAACAAGAAACCTAAAAGAACTCTAAAATTATATGTGAACACCGTTGGTGGGGACTTATATGAAACTTTTGGATTAATTGATGTTATGCGTAACAGCTATCATCACATATCCACAATAGGAATTGGTGCTGTTATGAGTGCAGGTTTTTTAATTTTTGCTAGTGGAAAGCAAGGCGAAAGATACATTGGTAAAAATACTGGTATTATGAATCATCAACATTCAGACGCAATGGAATCTAAAATGCATGATATGAGATCACAGATGAAAGAAAACGTGAACTGTGAACAACGATCAATGCAAATTCTAAGAGATGCAACTGGATTTCCTCTATCAGAAGTACGTAAAAAGTTTAATAATCCTTCTGATCAATACTTTACGGCAAAACAACTGGTTGACTTAAAGATAGCAGATCATATATTATAACAATATGTCAGCAAATTTAAAAAACTTTGCCAATGGCAAAGAATGGTGGTATATGGAAAAAGAACAAGCTGTTCGTTTATTGGATGTCATCACAGATGTGTATAACAAAAAACTTTCAGACGAATTATGGTATGACGACCATGATGTTTCTTTAAAGATGTATGAAATCAAAGACGAAATCATGCGTTTTCCAGAACTCATATTTAAAAATGCTGGTATCAAAGTAGAAAATCCAAAAAGTGGATAAAATAGTTGTTGACAAACAGCACATTCTAGTATAATATATAGATATGTTTAACTTAATAAAAAACCTATTTGAAGGAGATACACAAATGGCTAGAACTAAACAGTATGTAGTATACACTAGAGAATTTTCTAAAGGAAGAGTAACCAACAAAGTTGGCGTTTTCCTTGATGAGGCTAAAAATGCTCTAGATAACTCAGGTAACGTCAATGGTGGTGTTATCAAACATAAAAATTTGGCAATGAAAAGATCAACACCAACAACTGATCTAGTGTCAAAAGGTTATGATTTCAATGTAAGAGTAATTGGTACTGGTAACTACGAAGTTGCTAAATCAATTAAAAACTCTGTAATTGACTTACTTGCTGATTCAGGTAAAACTGTAATCAATGCAAATGCATAATAATAAAAAAGTTCAAATGTAATAGTTTATAACTATAATAACAAATGACTAAAACTTGGGCGGTATTGCAAAATATCGCCCTTTTTTTATGGAAAGTTAACATATTAGTTAACTCAATTATTCACAATTTTAAATATTATGGTAAAATTTTTATTTGACTTTGTACAAAGTTTTATAATAATATATTACAAACAAAAGTTAGGAGGTCCTTATTATGGATATTATTAACAAGATAAAAACATGGGCATCGGCACTAGCAGATGTGGGTGTTTCTTTAATAGCACTAGGTATTGTACTTGAAGTGTTATTCAGCGGCCAAGGTATTCCTTTTTGGCCAAACATTTCTGTAATTGGAAATGTACAAGCAATTATATCAGGATTTAGTGATCAAGGATTACTAGGCTTGGTAGCTGTTTGGATTTTATATCACATTTATAAGTCTAAATAATCTAAGAAAAGACCTCAAAGATCTTTGATAGAAAAGGCGGCAACTTGTCGCCTTTTTTTATGATTAGCAGTAAATAGTAGTACATGAGCATAGAGCACAAACACCTTGTTGTGAGAGCAGAAATTCAAAAACCGCTGTTTGATGAAGAGGTGGCAATTAACTTTATTAATGAACTAATCAAAAAAATTAATATGAAGTGCATGTATGGGCCGGTTGCAATCTATTGTAAAGTTGATGGAAATCAAGGTATGACAGCGTTTGCAATTATTGAGACTAGCCATATTGCTTTACACATCTGGGACGAATCATGGCCGGCTCTTTTACAGTTAGATGTTTATAGTTGTAGTGAGTTTGATCCAACTGTTGTTTTTGATCACATCAAAATACTCGATCCTATAATGACAGATTATAAATTTTTAGATAGAAAAAATAGTTTTGAAGAAATCTAAAAATAAAAGGTTGACAAAACAGCTATTGTTTGTTATAGTAATAACATAGTAACAAAAGCATAATTAACTTTTGTTTATAGTGCAAGGAAGAGGCCTTTACCAGAAGGGCCGAACTTGACTAGCCAGGGGTAGTACCCAGGGTTTGTACTAGAAATAGGCAGGCTCACATCGCAGTCACTAGCGGGGTTAGGTTGTACGTATTAGAATGGTATTCCGGTACGTGCTTGTAGGTGTAACCAAGTCCTACCTATTTTACTATATTATGAAAAAGGCACTTTGTAATGAAGTGTCTTTTTTTATGAATAAATAGATATGAGATAAGACAGTAATAAGAACAAGACGCAGTAGAATTAACAAACCTCCCGCCCTAATATTAGATACAAACTTCCTCAAATATAAACACGAACACAAGGAAAAACACATGAGTAATCAAGGAACAGTAAAATGGTTCAACGCCGCAAAAGGCTTTGGATTTATTGCCTGTGAAGATAAAGATGTTTTTGTACACATTTCAGCAGTAGAAGCCGCAGGCTTAAACTCGTTAAACGAAGGTGATATAGTAACATTTGAAACACAAGATGGACCAAAAGGTCCGAGTGCTGTGAATCTATCAATCAAATAGTATTCGAGTAACTAAAAAAGGTGGCTTAAGATTTAGGTCACCTTTTTTTATGACTGATTATCCATTTTTTTAGTTTCGTGATCTGGATAAGGTTCTCTAGTAGGAAATCTAGTATTAATAGAACCTCTTAATGTTTCAGTTTCTCTTGGTGAATTAAAAGAACTTCCTGTTCTTTTTTCTAAAATATTTGTGTATAATAAGTTACCGTCACTGTCTGCTTGAAACGATATTGCTCCTACTGTTGCTGTTGGTGTCGCAACAAATCCAGCCGAGTTCATGTCAATTCTACCTGCGCCGCCGGCGGCAGTTTCTCTATGACTAACTCCGCTGTTGATATGTGATGTTACTAATTGAGTTAGTTTTAAATCTTTAGTAGAAAATATATTAGTGTTTTCTAATGTAGATGTACTAATATCTTTTCTAGCAGTTAATTTAAATTCACCTGCAACATCAATGTGCAAAGTACCATTAATATCTCCTAAATCTCTTGTTGACTTAGGTTGTGACGTTCCTGCTGTGTTATTTGTTTTAATATTAATATGTCTACCTGATTCAATATTAATGTCTCTGTCAGCTCTAATGTTAAAATCATTTTCGGTTCTCATTGATATTGAGTCTGCACCCCACACTTCAATTTTACCATTGTTAGTTATTTCTACCCAACCTGTGGCATTGCTGTTGGTTACATAAACTGTATTATTTGAGTCATCTAGTAGTATTTGAGCTCCACCTACTGTTCTTAATCTAATTTGTTTTTGACTTGCATCGTCCATTACAAATTGATGTCCTCCTGGGGTTAATATACCAAACACCTGCGACGGTGATTCTCTTCTAGCAGATGAATCTGATAGTCCTCTTATTGCATCATTTTCAAGACCTTGGTTGATCAGTCCTTGATAGTGCGGGCCGTGTGCTGGACGCTTGACGCGGTCAATGGGTTGTCCTTTTTCTGTGTGAGCTTTGATATCAAATATATCTGATAGCTGAGCTTCACTACTTACTCTGTTAACTTCAGCAACTGGTAATATCGGAGATTCTTCACCAAATGTTGTACCTTTTGCAATAGCTGGCATCATGTGGTTAACCCCTGGCTGAATTAAACAACCAATAAACACACCAAAGTTACTGTTACCGTCAACAAACGCTACAGCAACTAGATTGCCTACATCAGGTGGCACCATCCACATACCATATGAATTTTGTGTTCCTGAATAACTGTTTTCAGCATCTCCGCCTTTTCTTAACGTAGATGGATTTGTTGCCCCAGCAAATGGAGAAGTCCATATAACACTTTTCCATGTAGTTGAATCGGTTCTAGGAGTATCAGACCCAATAAGATGAACTCTTAATCTACCTAATCTTGCCAAGTCAGTAGTATCCATAACTTCGGCTATTTTGATAGTTGTGATATCACGCGATTTACTCAAACCGTCTCTTTGTGCTTTATAATTACTTGACGATGTTATATTTTTACCTGCCATTTTTTATCTTCCTGATCCACCTTGTCTTACTGGTCTTGTTGATGTAACAAAACTTAAATCTGTTAAAGCATCTCTTTGCATGTGCAACCTTTGTGTAAATTGTCCATTACTAAAACTATGTCCTATTTTATACACTCTATAGATAGATGTCAAGATCTCATCTGTACGGGTTGACGCTGGTGGTATAAATCCTGTTTCTTGGTTTATTTCTTTTGGATATAATGTTTGAAACAAAACCATATTTTCTCTTTTTGGATCAACCGATACACCTAAATCTTTTAATACTGTATCTAGTTGATCAATTTCTGGTTTTGGCACCCAGTATGGATCTCCTATAATATCCATCGTAACATTCATTAAATCTACACTAGGTCCACCAGCGAACGCATTTTCAATGACTCGTTGTGCTTCTGCATTTTCGCCTGTTCCTACATCTGTAGTACCGCCTGCTTGATCCATTGTTCTTGAATAAAATTGAGCTCCTATGGCTTTTCCAAACGTTTCTGAACTTTTATCAGATAGTTCTTTTAATGTTTCTGCCAGTCGCCATTTGTTACCGGTAATGTTAATACGAGTAGGTGAATTAGTTCTGTTTGATTGTAAATTGTCAGATGTACTTTTATATGGTTGTAGTTCTAGTAGTTGTCTTCCGGAAGTTTGAACTGACTTATTAAATTCTAATATATCATTGTTAAAAGACGATACTAGCGATTTATATGCTTGTAAAGTTTCGCTGTCTGGTTCTACTGCGCCGTCCTGTAAAACTTCAGTATATTGATTTAAGAAAAATCTTCTTGCTTCAAGTATTTGTCTATTCTCGCTTTGACTAATGTTTCCATCTTCTGCCATTTTATCAAAGTCAACTTTCATTTCGTTTTTTGCTTTTTCGTGTTTACTAAAATCGTTAGCTGATTTAATAATTCTATCTCTCAAAGCATCTGGTAAGTTTTTAAATATTCCATGTAATTGGTCATATGGAAACACATATTGAAAATTATATGTCAAATCAAAATCCATAACATCAATATTATCACCAGAATAATGATAACTGTATTTTTTAGTCAGTGATGCATTTTGCATCATCTCACTGACTCTTTTTTTATGTCTTTGTGGCGGTGCATTGTACTCTTGTAAAATACCAGATTGTATGCTGGTCCAACTGCTAATATAAATGACATAAACTAATTTTCTTTGATAGTCATTACGCAACGGATCAAATTTCAAAGGTATTGCTAGAGGAGTTATTGTGAATGCTTTTTTTCCTATTTCAATTTCGTCCCATTTTTCAAGGTCATCTTTATCTAAATTGTTGATTTCTGATAAACTTTCTTGAACTCCTTTTATTTTAGTAACAAAATATTCAGTTCTTGTTAAGTGTTTCTCAATGACTTCAGTAATACTAGCATCATAATCAATTTCTGTAGTTATATTATTGCTATCTAAATCTGTGTTTAAAATTAATCCTTTGTTTTCAACATCTGTTATAATTCTTGATTTAAGAACTTCGTCAATTTCTTTGCTGTCTTCACCTAGCACTATAACTTCGTATTTGTCCATTAGGTATTTGGTTAATCCTAATTCGTGTTTTTGTTGCTCAAATATAGCTGATGTAAATTTTTTAGTAAAATCTTTAAAATCTTTTATTTGTGGAATTCTAATATCACTAACTAATGCATGGTCATCGACTCTGGCTAGATCACCATAACGATTTCCTTCAAGTTGATAAACTGCTCCGCCAACATCTACTTTGTATTGCATGTTTTTAATAAAAACAGCATACAATCTTCTGGTACCTGGTATTTCTTGACCTGCGGCACTCATTGCTCCGGCATTTCTCCAGTTGCCGCCAGCATCTGCACCTGAGGCATGAGGATTATAGTCCCCCACCAGACTTCCATCTTTTTTTCTACCTTTTAGATAAACTTGAATAAAAAACGGATGTACTTGGTATCTCTCAATACCTAATTCTTGCGATGCTAAAAAAATTTGTTTAATTAAGTTTGTTGATTGTGGTTGAGTTATTGACATGTTAAATTTAAAAGCAGTATTAACACGATCTGCTCTAGTTAATCCTAACACATTCTCAAATTCAAAACTAGTAATTGTTGTAACAGTTTCTGCAGATCTGGCGATAATGTAAACTCTGTCGTCTGTGTTTCCCGGATCATATGTTTTTAACAGATTGTTAGATGAATAACTGTTATCAGTTTCAAAAAACTCGCTGTCTGTTGCATATCCATATGACAGGTGTGCTTCGCGATCAAAAAACTTTTTAGTAAATGATTTATTTGCAATAGCTAACGTAATATCATAAGTTACTGATTCATAGTCATGTAAAATATTTTGATCCCAATTAGCATCATTGAACAGATCTAATCCAGCCTGCAATTTTTCGGTACTTGTTTCTCTAGGTACTGGTTCTCTTTTAACTGTGGTATCGTTGTTTTTAACTTCGGTTGTGTCTTTTTTGCCAGCACTGTTACTAGTATCGGTTGTTTGACTTTTTTGGGTATTGTCTGCATTGGTTTCGGCTTCTACTTTTGCAGTTGTTGTTTCAACATTTGCTGTTGTATCGTTGCTTTTTAAATTAAACTTTGCATCTTGTATTTCCATGGCATTATTAAGTTTATCAGCTGTGCCATTGATATTGAGATTATAATTTGTATCGCCTATTACATCTAATGCATTTGTTTCATAGCCTGCTTTAACTGAGCCAAAATCCCTAGGCATACGAGCACTAGACACTGTACCAATTG
>Ga0075480_10000774_pt1 | contig 19307 bp, 21 predicted proteins | sample DEB08_DNA_7_FD_81590 | JGI IMG/M metagenome (GOLD analysis project Ga0075480, IMG submission 81590) | Aqueous microbial communities from the Delaware River and Bay under freshwater to marine salinity gradient to study organic matter... | ecosystem: Environmental > Aquatic > Marine > Coastal ... | reverse complement strand
CTGATCCGACGAATCTCGTCACGCGCGTCATCGACCTCGTGGCTCCGATCGGCAAGGGTCAGCGCGGGCTCATCGTCTCCCCGCCGAAGGCTGGCAAGACGATGGTGCTGCAGGCCATCGCCAACGCGATCACCGCGAATAATCCGGAATGCCACCTCATGGTCGTCCTCGTCGACGAGCGACCAGAAGAGGTCACCGACATGCAGCGATCGGTGAAGGGCGAGGTCATTGCCTCGACCTTCGACCGTCCCGCTGAGGATCACACGATCATCGCCGAACTCGCGATCGAGCGAGCCAAGCGCCTCGTCGAACTCGGTCATGACGTGGTGGTGCTACTCGACTCGATGACACGACTTGGTCGCGCCTACAACCTCGCCGCACCAGCATCCGGTCGGATCCTGTCCGGTGGTGTGGACTCGACCGCGCTCTACCCCCCGAAGAAGTTCTTCGGCGCGGCCCGAAACATCGAGAACGGCGGATCGCTGACGATCCTCGCCACGGCCCTGGTGGAGACCGGATCTCGCATGGACGAGGTCATCTTCGAAGAGTTCAAGGGCACGGGAAACATGGAGCTGAAACTCGATCGCCGCCTCGCTGACAAGCGGATCTTCCCGGCGGTCGACGTCGATGCCTCGGGCACCCGTAAGGAGGAGCTGCTACTTGGCTCCGACGAGTTGAAGGTCGTGTGGAATTTGCGTCGGGTCCTCCATGCCCTCGACCAGCAGCAGTCCATCGAACTTCTCATGAGCAAGCTGCGTGAGACCAAGAGCAACTACGACTTCCTGCTTCAGGTCCAAAAGACCACACCGGCGGTTAGCGGGAGCGAGTCGGAGGACTGATCCACTCCTGGGGTACCCTTCTCCAGGCCCCGGTTCACCGCAGGTCACTGCGGACCCGGAGCACGTCGAGTCACTTGAGGAGCCAATGATGAAGTCGGGCATTCACCCCGAATACGTCGAGACCCAGGTCACCTGCACCTGTGGCGAGACGTTCACCACGCGCAGCACCGCGAAGAACGGTGTCATTCACGCCGACGTCTGCTCGGCTTGCCATCCGTTCTATACCGGACGCCAGAAGATCCTCGACTCCGGTGGCCGGGTTGCGAAGTTCGAGAAGCGCTTCGGCAAGAAGTCCTAGCGGCACGTGTTCGACGCATGCGTCGAGCTCGTCGCTGAATTCGAGCAGGCGGAGGCTCGGCTCGCCGACCCCGCCATCCATGCCGATCAGGCGGAGGCTCGTCGTGTGGCGCGCCGGCACGCCGAACTCCGGCCCATCATCGCGGCCTACCGCGAGTGGTCGAGTTTGGGTGACGATCTCGAAGCAGCTGAGGAACTTGCCGCATCAGATCCGACATTCGCCGAGGAGGCCGCGGGCCTGATCGCCCGTCGGGATGAGGTTGCCGAGCACCTGCAGCAACTGCTCGTGCCGCGAGATCCCCTAGATGCCAATGACGTGATCCTGGAGATCAAGGCTGGTGAAGGCGGGGAGGAATCGGCGCTCTTTGCCGGAGACCTGCTGAGGATGTACCTGCGTTACGCCGAATCGCGCGGGTGGCGCACCGAGGTCATCGATGCCGAGGAGTCGGATCTGGGGGGATATCGCGATGTCGCGGTCGCGGTGAAATCGCGTGGGACTCCGGAACCGGGGGACGCCCCCTACGCCCGTCTGAAGTTCGAAGGTGGCGTGCATCGGGTCCAGCGTGTTCCTGTGACGGAGTCGCAGGGCCGTATTCACACCTCGGCGGCAGGAGTCCTCGTCCTCCCCGAGGCGGAGGAAGTGGACATCACTATCGACCCCAATGACCTGCGTATCGATGTCTATCGTTCCTCCGGCCCGGGTGGACAAAGCGTCAACACCACCGATTCAGCGGTGCGCATCACCCACGTCCCCAGCGGAGTGGTCGTGTCCTGCCAAAACGAGAAGAGTCAGTTGCAGAACAAGGAGCAGGCACTTCGCATCCTGCGGGCGCGGTTGCTCGCGATGGCGATGGAGGAGCAGGCGCAGGCCGCCTCGGACAGTCGTCGCGCTCAGGTGCGCACCGTTGACCGAAGTGAGCGCATCCGGACCTACAACTTCCCGGAGAATCGCATTAGCGACCACCGCGTCGGCTACAAGGCCCACAATCTCGACCAGGTCCTCGCAGGCGAACTCGATCCGATCGTGGAGGCCTGTCAGCAGGCTGATCTGCAGGCCGCGCTCACTGGTTCGGAGTCGTAGGTGAATACACCGGGATTCTCCGATCGACTTGTCGGTGGCTGGGTGTCCCTGCGCGACGTCCTTACCGATGCTGAACGTCGACTCGCATCCGCGGGAGTCCCCAGCCCGCGCGCTGACGCTGCGATCCTGGCTTCTCACGTTTTGGGTGTGCCACGTTCGCGCATGCTTCTGCACGATGGCGTGACCCCTGAGCAGCGAACCACGTTTGAACTGCTGCTGTCTCGACGCATGGCTCGCATTCCCCTGCAACACCTGTTGGGTTCGACGACCTTCCGGCATCTCGCCCTCGCTGTCGGTCCCGGAGTCTTCGTGCCGCGCCCAGAGACCGAACTCGTCGCCGAGGCGGGCATCACCGAGTTGATGGGGTATCCGGCGGATCAGCGCATCGCGGTTGATCTGTGCGCAGGCTCAGCAGCGCTCGCCCTCGCCCTCGCCACGGAAGTGCCCGGGGCGCAGGTCACCGCTGTCGAGATCGACCCGACAGCCGCAGATTGGGCGCGACAAAACATCGAGGTGTTGCGGCCGGAGATCGACGACCAAGGCTCCGATGTGACCCTCGTGATCGGTGACGCCCGATCCATCGCCGACTCTGGTGCGCCCCTGGCGGACCTTGCCGGCCGAGTCGATGTCGTCGTGACAAACCCGCCCTACATCCCCGAAGACGCCACCCCGACCGAGCCTGAGGTGCGTGACCACGAGCCGTCGATCGCCCTCTTCGGTGGCTCCGACGGTCTCGACGTGGTCCGCGACCTGCTGGGCACGGCAGCACGTCTGCTGCGACCGGGTGGGCTCATCGTCATCGAGCATGCTGACCGCCAGGGAGAGGCCGCCGGGGAAGCAGGTGTGCCGTGGCTGCTTCGCGAGGGCGAAGATGCCCTCAACTGGGAGCAGGTCGGTGACCACCTCGACCTTTCTCGTCGTCCGCGCTTCACGACGGCTCGACGCACGGCTGGATCTGCAGGCTGAGGCCCGGGGCGTCTCATGAGCATCGTCATCGATTGCGGTCGCCAGCCGTGTTCTGAGCGAAGCCGCGGCATCGTGGCGGCCACCGCTGCCGTGCGACGTGGAGAACTCGTGGTGCTGCCCACCGAAGCGGCCTACGGAGTGGGAGCCGATGCCTTCCACCCCCGAGGGATGACCCGGCTGAGGGACGCCAAAGGGCGTGGCCCCGACCTGCCGATTCCCGTCCTCGTCGCCTCTGCTCGCATGGCCGAGGGCATCGTCACCGGGCTGACCCCGGCTGCTCGGAGCTTGATCGAGGCGTGCTGGCCCGGCCCGCTCACCCTCGTCGCGCGGCAGCAGCCGACCCTTGCCTGGGGAGAGAGCTCGGACACGGTCTCGGTGCGGATGCCCCTGCATCCCCTGGCCCTCGCGCTCCTTGAATCCACCGGGCCCCTCGCCGTGACGACGGCGAACCGGGCCGGAGCCGCACCTCCGCGCACAATCGAGGCAGCCCAGGCCCAGCTTGGCGATGATGTGACCGTCTATCTCGATGCCGGGGCGGCGGAGGCCGCCGAACCCAGCACGGTCGTGGATGTCACCGGGGATGTGCCCGTGTTGCTGCGACCAGGGGCCTTCACCGCCGACGCGCTGCGACGGTCCTGTCCCGACCTGCTCGAGCCGGCGTAGACTCGCAGGGTCCCGCGAACTCTCTCCGCGTCACCCTGGAGGCTCCTGATGACTGATCTGCCTGAGAATCCGCCCTTCTGGGGCCCGGACTTCGGCGCCCTCATGGCCGAGGATCCTGAGATCGCCGATGTCATCCTCGCTGAACTCGACCGGGCGCGCGGAGGCCTGCAGTTGATCGCGAGCGAAAACTTCACCTCACCCGCGGTGCTCGCCGCGCTCGGTTCGACGCTGTCGAACAAGTACGCGGAGGGCTATCCGGGGAAGCGCTACTACGGCGGGTGCGCCGAAGTGGATCGCGCCGAGTTGATCGGTATCGAGCGGGCTAAGGAACTCTTCGGTGCAGAGCATGCGAATCTCCAGCCACACAGCGGTGCGAGTGCCAACATCGCGGCCTATGGTGCCTTCGTGAAGCCGGGGGAGACGGTGTTGGCGATGAGCCTGCCCCATGGTGGTCACCTGACCCACGGTTCGAAGGTCAACTTCTCCGGCAAGTGGTTCGACATCGTGTCCTATGGCGTGCGTGAAGACACCGAGACGATCGATTACGACGAGGTTCGCAGTCTCGCGCTGAACCACCGCCCGAAGATGATTATCGCGGGTGCGACCGCGTATCCACGCCTGATCGACTTCGCCGCTTTCCGCTCTATCGCCGATGAGGTCGGTGCGATCTTGATGGTCGACGCCGCCCACTTCATCGGTCTCGTGGCAGGCAAGGCGATCCCCAGTCCCGTGCCTTACGCCGACGTCGTGACCTTCACCACGCACAAGGTGCTGCGTGGTCCACGTGGCGGAATGATCCTGGCCAAGGCCGAGCACGCAGCCGCGCTCGACAAGGCGGTCTTCCCGATGATGCAGGGTGGTCCGCTCATGCACGCGGTCGCAGCGAAGGCCGTGGCGCTTCGCGAAGCGGCCACCCCCGAGTTCCAGTCCTACGCGGCGCAGGTCGTCGCGAATGCCCAGGCTCTCACCACCGCCCTGGAGGCGGAGGGAATGCGCCCGGTCAGCGGTGGCACCGACACGCACCTGTCGCTGCTGGACCTGCGGCCCCTCGACGTGACGGGCACCGAGGCGGAGGTGCGCTGCGATGCAGCCCGGATCACATTGAATAAGAACGCCATTCCCTATGACCCCCAACCGCCTGCGGTGGCATCCGGCATTCGCGTCGGCACCCCCTCGGTCACGACGCAGGGCATGGACGAGTCAGCGATGGGTGTGGTCGCATCGCTCATCGGTCGAGCCGTGCGTGAACCGCAGACAGCAAACGAAGTGGCACAGGCGGTTTCCGAACTGGTGGGTTCGTACCCGGCATATGCACGTGAGCCTGTGAGGGTCTGAGCGTTTCGCCATGCGCGAGTATCTGCTCTGCCTCCTGGCAGCGGCTGCGGTCACCTACCTGACTGTGCCGTTGAGCAGATCCCTCGCGCTTCGATGGGGTGCGCTGGCTGAGGTCCGTGATCGGGATGTGCACGATCAACCCACACCTCGACTTGGCGGCCTTGCCATGTTCGCCGGTCTTCTCGTCGGGCTGTTGCTTGCCAGCAAACTTCCGCTGATGAGTGCGGTCTTCGTCGATGGTGCTCGCATTCCACTAGCGCTGCTCAGTGGAGCCGCCATCATCATCGTGCTGGGTGTCATCGATGACAGGTGGGGCCTGGCGGCGCCGACGAAGCTCGCCGGCCAGGTGCTCGCGGCTTCGGTGATGGCCCTGCAGGGTATTGCCATCATCTGGCTTCCCATCGGTGGCACCCTCGTCCTCGATCCGGTGACCAGTGTCTTGCTAACGGTCCTGGTCGTTCTCGTGGCGATTAACGCCATCAACATGGTCGATGGCCTGGATGGATTGGCCGCTGGAATCGTGGGGATCGCGGCCATCGCGTTCTTCGCCTACTCCTATTTGCTCTCGGTGGAGATCGGCTTTGAGCGAGCGACGATGGCCACGTTGGTGTCTGCGCTGCTGGCGGGAATGTGCCTGGGCTTCCTCCCGCACAACGTCTTCCCGGCGCGGATCTTCATGGGCGACACGGGCTCGATGCTCCTCGGCCTACTGCTCGCCGCGAGCATCATCACCCTTGCCGGTCAGGTTGACCCGAGCGCGATCGAGGGAGGCACCCTGCTGCCGGCACTCTTGCCGATCCTTCTCCCGCTCGCCGTCATGGCCGTCCCCCTGCTCGACCTCGCCCTCGCTGTCGTTCGCCGCACGCGACGAGGTCGCTCTCCCTTCGCCCCGGACAAGCAACACATGCACCATCGACTGCTCGAGGTCGGTCACTCCCAGGGACGCGCAGTGCTGCTGATGTACGGGCTAGCGGCGGTGATCGCCGGCACCGCGGTGGCCCTCGCCTTCGTCCCCGTCGGCTACGCCCTGATCATCCTGGGGGTGGGCATGGCGGTGCTCCTCATCGTCACGATCCAGCCTCGATTCATGCCTTCCCGGACCTCGGAAGCAACGACGAGCGGACCGATGAAGCGAACGGGAACGACCCGCTAGTTCGCGGACATCCCTGGGGTGCGGCGTGGCGTCGCCGCCCGATAGGTTGGGAGGCACATTCACGAAGGAGTCGACCCTATGGCCTCGATCGACGCTGCGGTGCTGCGCGGTGCGATCCCGGCGACCCTCGTCGTGGGCGCGATCGGGACAGGGATTGGTGCCGCCGTCTCGGGATGGAATGGCGCGCTCGGTGGAATCGTGGGCACGGTCATCGTGGTGATCTTCTTCTCGATCGGCCAGGGCGCCCTCGGCTACGTGCTGCGTAACAATCCGCAGATCGCGACGTCAGTGGCGCTGGCGATCTACCTAGTGAAAATCGCGGTCCTCTTCGTCCTCCTCCTGGTGCTCCAGGGCACGACGGCGTTCGATACACGGGTCTTCGCAGGCACTATCGTGGCCTGCACACTGGCATGGACTGCAGCGGAGGTATGGGTGTTCGCTCGCACCAAGGTGCTCACCATCGAGCCGGGAAGTGGTCCTGGCGCATGATGAAGAAGCCGGATTCACTCGTGCCGCCGATCAACCCCTCGTCGCGGCGTCGCAAGGACGAGGGCCAGGGCTGGGACGGGGTCAATTCCGCCTGGATCATCGTCAGCCACCTGCTGACCGGCATCCTGCTCTACGGATTCATCGGATGGGTGCTCTCGCTGTGGATTGGGCACCGACCCCTGCTGATGGCGGGCGGAGCCATGATCGGTATGTTTCTCGCGATCTATCTCATCTACCGCCGGCTCGAAGCTGGAACGCCCGAGCCCACGAAGACTCGCAAGGGAGCTGGAGTGACTCACTCGGAGGTGCGTCATGGCCGCTGAGAGTCTGACTCCTGAAACTCTCGAGGGCGTCGTCGCTGCCGGCAGCCTCGACTGCAAATTCGAGAACGCGGCTAACCCCTGTGGCTTCCCCGCCCCCGACACGGGCATCTTCTTCTTCGACGACCTCGCCTCGGTCGAGATCCTGGGAATGACCTTCGGCGTCAACAAGGTGACCATCCAGGTGATCCTCGCTGTCGTTGTCATCCTGGCGTTCTTCCTCTACGCCTTCCGCAAGCCGAAGGTGGTGCCCCGGGGCTCCCAAAACGTCGGCGAGATGGGCTACCTGTTCATCCGCGATGGAATCGCCCGCGAGGTCATGGGCAAGGATGGCGACAAGTACGTCCCGTTCCTGTTCAGCTTCTTCTTCCTAGTGTGGATGCTGAACTTCATGGGCATCGTGCCCTTCGTCAACTTCCCTGCCACCAGCATCTTCGCGATACCGGTGGCGTTTGCCTTGATCGTCTACCTCACCTGGGTACCGATCGGCGTGTATCGCCAGGGTTTCGGCGGGTTCTTCAAGGGCATGTTGTTCCCGCCTGGCGTTCCCAAGCCGATGTACGTCCTGCTGGCACCTATCGAGTTCCTGTCGAACATCATCGTGCGGCCATTCACCCACGCGATCCGATTGTTCGCCAACATGTTCGCTGGCCACCTGCTGCTGGCGACCTTCTCCATCGCGTCGTTCTACCTGCTGACGTTCACCGTCATCGGGGCGCTCGGTTCGGTGGCGTCGGTCACAGTCGCGGTCGCCATCACGGCCTTCGAGTTGCTGATCCAGGCGCTCCAGGCCTACATCTTCACCCTGCTCACCGCCGTCTACATCGGCGGTGCGCTGCACGCAGAGCACTGATCAGCACCACTAACTGAATAGCACCCACCCAACCCGACCAGTGGGAACACACCACCGGCCCGGAAAAAGAAGGAAGTCACAACAATGGACCTCATCGCTGGGATCTACGGCTCGGTCGGCTCTATCGGCTTCGGCCTCGCCGCTATCGGCCCCGGTATCGGCATCGGCATCATCTTCGGCCAGGGCGTGCAGGCCATCGCACGCCAGCCCGAGGCCTACGGCGTCATCCGGCAGAACATGCTGCTCGGCTTCGCCCTTGCTGAGGCCCTCGCCCTCATCGGCTTCGTCGCGCCGTTCGTCTTCGGCGCCGGCCCCGCCAACTAGAGCTCATGGGGAGCTCTGCGCTAGCCATCACCGCCGCGGGCGAGAACGAACCGATGCCCTCGGTGCTTGCGGTGCCGATCGACGAGTTGATCGTCGGCATCTTCGCCTTCATCATCGTCTTCGGCGTGCTCGCGAAGGTGGCACTGCCCAAGATCAAGGCCACGCTCGAGGCCCGCACTGATGCGATCGAGGGTGGGATCGCGCGTGCTGAGGCCGCGCAGGCCGAGGCGGAGAAGTCGCGTGACGAATATCGCGCGGCACTCGCCCAGGCTCGCGAGGAGGCAGCGGCGATCCGCGCCCAGGCGCAAAGTGACCGTGCGGCCATCGTGGAGGAAGCACGAGCGGAGGCGCGCAACGCGGCCGCCTCCGTGACCGCGCAAGCGGAAGCGGCGCTCGCTGCCGAGCGTGCCCAGGCGAGTGCACAGCTGACTCGTCAGGTGGGTGAGGTCGCGATGACCCTGGCCACCAAGATCGTTGGTCAGGGCCTGTCCGATGATGCTCGGGTGCGGGCGACCGTGGATGAGTTCCTCGACACCCTCGAGGCGCAGGCACGGGAGGCGAACGCCTGATGCTGGGTTCGAGCCGGGAGAGCATGTCGGCGCTACTGGAGTCCCTCGCTTCGCGCGGGACCCTCAGCGCTGATCTCGCTGAGCAGATCTACTCCGTCGCCGATCTCCTCGGACGCGAGAAGCCGTTGCGCACGGCCCTCGCCGACGCCGGGGTGAACGACGAATCTCGAGTGGGACTGGTGCATTCCTTGTTCGACGACCGCATCTCGGCCGAGGCCGTCTCGGTCGTGGTCGATTCCGTGCGTCGCCGCTGGTCCGACGACATGGACCTTGTGCTCGCGCTTGAGGCTCTCGCCGCTCAGGCGGCGTTCGCCCAGGCGCAGTCCGATGGCACCCTCGACGCGACCGAGGAGGAAATCTTCCGCTTTGGTCGAGCGGTGGACGCCTCCTCGGAATTGCAGATGGCCCTGACCGACCCTGCCCTCTCAGCCGCCACCAAGGCAGGCATCGTCGACAGCCTGCTGGAGGGTCGCTCCACAGCGGCCACCCGCCAGGTGCTCGCCTATTCCGTGGGTCACCTTCACGGCCAGCGTCTCGATGCCGTGATCGACGACCTCACTGAGGCCGCTGCCCGGCAGCGCCAGCGGATCGTCGCCGAGGTTCGGGTGGCCCTTCCGCTCGAGCCCGAGCAGCGCCGTCGCCTGGTCGACGCTCTCGGCCAGTTGACCGGGCGCGAGGTCCGGCTCAACGTCGCCGTGGACCCCGCCGTCCTCGGTGGCGTTCACGTCACGATCGGCGAGGAGATCATCGACGGCACCGTTGCGAGCAGACTTGTCCAAGCCCGCCGAGCCCTGCTCGGCACGCGTGAATGACCCGCTAGACCCCACAACAGTTCGAAGCACGAGACCGCCGACGAAGAGTCGGCCCGACGAAGGAGAGCAGGCACCATGACGGAGCTGACGATCCGGCCGGAGGAGATCCGGAGCGCGATCGAGCGGAACGTCGAGGCGTACTCGCCGACGACCGCCCGAGAGGAGGTGGGTCGCGTCATCGAGACTGGTGACGGCATCGCCCGCGTCGAGGGCCTGCACTCGGCCATGACCAACGAGCTGCTGGAGTTCGAGGGCGGCCTTCTCGGCATTGCCTTGAACCTCGACGTGCGCGAGATCGGCGCGGTGCTCCTCGGTGACGGTTCCGCCATCGAGGAAGGCCAGCCGGTCCGTCGCACCGGCGAGGTCCTGTCGGTCCCCGTGGGCGACGGCTACCTCGGCCGCGTCGTCGATCCCCTGGGCAACCCCATCGACGGAAAGGGTGCCATCGAGACGACCAGCCGGCGTGCGCTGGAATTGCAGGCCCCCACGGTCGTGCAGCGCCAGCCGGTGAACGAGCCGCTCCAGACCGGCATCAAGGCCATCGACGCCATGACCGCCATCGGTCGTGGTCAGCGCCAGTTGATCATCGGTGACCGCCAGACCGGCAAGACCGCGGTGTGTATCGACACGATCATCAACCAGCGCTCCAACTGGGAATCTGGAGACCCGAAGAAGCAGGTCCGCTGCATCTATGTCGCGGTCGGCCAGAAGGGCTCCACGATTGCCTCGGTCCGCGGAGCGCTCGAAGAGTATGGCGCGATGGAATACACCACCATCGTGGCGGCGCCGGCATCTGACCCGGCGGGCTTCAAGTACCTCGCGCCCTACACCGGCTCAGCGATCGGTCAGCACTGGATGTACGAGGGCAAACACGTCCTCATCGTGTTCGACGATCTGAGCAAGCAGGCCGAGGCCTACCGCGCGGTGTCCCTGCTGCTGCGTCGTCCGCCGGGTCGTGAGGCGTACCCCGGCGACGTGTTCTACCTGCACAGCCGGTTGCTCGAGCGCTGCGCGAAGCTGTCTGACGAGATGGGCGGAGGGTCGATGACCGGCCTGCCGATCATCGAGACCAAGGCCAATGACGTGTCGGCATTCATTCCGACGAACGTCATCTCCATTACCGACGGCCAGTGCTTCTTGGAGTCCGATCTGTTCAACTCCGGTGTTCGCCCGGCCATCAACGTCGGTATCTCGGTGTCCCGCGTTGGCGGCGCCGCTCAGCCGAAGGCGATGAAGAAGGTCGCGGGTCCACTGCGCCTGAACCTCGCACAGTTCCGCGAACTCGAAGCGTTCGCCGCATTCGGTTCCGATCTGGACTCGGCCTCGAAGGCGCAGCTGGCCCGAGGCACCCGCCTGGTGGAACTGCTCAAGCAGGCGCAGTACCAGCCGCAGGCCATGGAGCGCGAGGTCGTCTCGGTGTGGTCAGGCACGACCGGCCGACTCGATGACGTCCCCGTCGAGGACATTCGCCGCTTCGATGCGGAGTTCCTCGACTATCTAGGCCGTGAGCATGCCGGCGTCTTCGACACGATCCGGCAGACCTCGGACCTGTCCGACGACACCGTCGCGCTGCTCGATTCGGCGATCAAGACATTCAAGGCCCAGTTCACGACCAGCAGTGGAGAGCTGCTGATCAAGGACGAGCCGGTCGAAGCGGTCGACGAAGAGGACATCGACCCCACGCAGATCACCGTGAAGAAGCGGGGCTAGATCCATGGGCGCACAGCTGAGGGTCTACCGACGGCGTATCCGTTCGGTTCAGGCGACGAAGAAGATCACGAAGGCGATGGAACTCATCGCCTCGTCTCGCATCGTCAAAGCTCAGCAGCGCCTCGAGGCATCCCTGCCCTACCTCACTAATCTGCTCGACGCGATCTCGGCGGCCGCCTCGCATGCCTCGGATGTCTCCAAGCATCCCTTGACCGCGAAGGCCGAGAACCAGGATCGTGCGGCGGTTCTCGTCATTACCGCTGACCGCGGATTGGCGGGTGCGTACTCGTCGAATGCGATCAAGGAGGCCGAGGGCCTCACTCGCACGCTGACGGAGAAGGGTATGAAGGTCGTGCCCTACGTCGTGGGGCGCAAAGGCGTGTCGTTCTATCGATTCCGCGGCCGCGAGATGGGCGGGGAATACGTCGGGTTCACCGATCAGCCGACCTATGACGACGCACGCCGCATCGGGGAGGACCTGCTCGAGCGTTTCTTGCAGCCCACCGATGAGGGCGGAGTGGACGAGATCCACATCGTGTACACCTACTTCAAGAACATGGCCTCCCAGGAGGTGCGGGTCCGTCGCGTTCTGCCCCTCGAGGTAGTCGACGAGGTGGTCGACACGACTGAGGGTGGCATGCCCTTCCCGCTCTACGAGTTCGAGCCTGGCGCCGATGCCGTCTTGGATTCGCTGTTGCCTCGCTACGTCGAGCAAGCCGTGTTCAATGCGCTGCTGATGTCCGCGGCGAGCGAGCACGCTGCCCGCCGTCGCGCGATGAAGTCCGCGACCGACAACGCCGAGGAGCTCATTCGCTCCCTCACCCGCCAGGCCAATCAGGCTCGGCAAGCCGAGATCACCCAGGAGATCAGCGAAATCGTCGGTGGCGCCGACGCGCTGGCTTCCGCATAGAACAACAACACCGAAGGAGAACCGATCCCATGACTGCCACGATCGACACCACGGCCGACTCCACGGCCAATGCCCCAGCGGTGGGCCGCGTCGCTCGCGTGACCGGACCGGTCGTCGATGTCGAGTTCCCGGTCGAGGGCATGCCCGAGCTGTTCAACGCTCTCACCGTCGACGTCTCCTTCGATGAGGGCGAGGAAGGCGGCGGGACGTTCACGCTGACCCTCGAGGTCGCCCAGCACATCGGCGACAACATGGTTCGTGCTATCTCCATGCAGCCCACGGACGGCCTGGTGCGTGGCGCGCCCGTTCAGGATACGGGCTCCCCGATCTCGGTTCCCGTCGGCGACGTCACCAAGGGCCACGTGTGGAACACCCTCGGTGTTCCGCTGGACACCCCGGAGTCCAGCCTCGACATCAAGGAGCGCTGGAGCATCCACCGTCCCGCGCCCGCCTTCGACCAACTCGAGGCCAAGACCGAGGTCTTCGACACCGGCATCAAGGTCATCGACCTGCTGACCCCGTACGTCAAGGGGGGAAAGATCGGCCTGTTCGGTGGTGCGGGCGTCGGCAAGACCGTGCTGATCCAGGAGATGATCTACCGCGTTGCGGAGAACTTCGGTGGCGTCTCGGTCTTCGCCGGAGTGGGAGAGCGCACCCGCGAGGGGAACGACCTGTTCCTGGAGATGACTGAGTCCGGCGTCATCGAGAAGACCGCGCTGGTCTTCGGTCAGATGGACGAGCCCCCGGGCACCCGACTCCGCGTCGCGCTCACCGCGCTGACGATGGCGGAGTACTTCCGCGATGTGCAAAAGCAGGACGTGCTGCTGTTCATCGACAACATCTTCCGGTTCACCCAGGCCGGATCCGAGGTCTCGACCCTGCTGGGCCGCATGCCCTCAGCCGTGGGCTACCAGCCGACCCTGGCCGACGAGATGGGCCAGTTGCAGGAGCGCATCACCTCCACGCGCGGTCACTCGATCACCTCGTTGCAGGCCATCTACGTGCCTGCGGACGACCTGACCGACCCCGCTCCGGCGACCACCTTCGCCCACCTCGATGCGACGACCGTGCTCTCCCGCCCGATTTCCGAGCTGGGTATCTACCCGGCGGTGGATCCGCTGGACTCGACTTCTCGAATCCTGGATCCGCGCTACATCGGTGATGAGCACTACCGGGTGGCGGCCCGCGTGAAAGAGATTCTGCAGCGCTACAAGGACCTCCAGGACATCATCGCCATCCTCGGCATCGACGAACTGTCCGAAGAGGACAAGATCATCGTCGGCCGTGCCCGTCGCATCCAGCGCTTCTTGAGCCAGAACATGTTCGTGGCCGAGGCCTTCACCGGTCAGCCCGGATCATTCGTGCCGGTGTCGGAGACGATTGCGTCCTTCGATGCTCTGTGCAACGGCGAATACGACCACATTCCCGAGCAGGCCTTCTTTATGTGCGGCGGCATCGATGATGTCGAGCGCAAGGCCGCTGAACTGGCCAAGGAGGGCTGATCGGTGGGCGAGCTCACCGTCGCCGTCGTCTCTGCTGAGAAGGCGATCTGGCAGGGCACGGCGAAGAGCATTGTGGCGAAGACCCCGGAGGGGGAGATCGGCATTCTGCCGGGGCATGAGCCGGTCCTCGCTCTGCTGGTCGAAGCACCGTTGCGCATCGAGGAGACCGACGGCACCAAGACGATGGTGGCCGTCCACGGTGGTTTCTTCTCGGTGGACTCCGATCGCGTCAACGTCATCGCTGAGACGGCGGAGATGGCCCACGAAATCGATGTCGAGCGGGCCAAGGTCGCCCTCGAACGGGCGAAGGCGCGAGCACATGAAGAAGAGACCGAGGCTCGCGCCGCGAAGCGAGCGGAGACCCGACTCAACGTGGCGATGGGTGCCGGGCGCTAAACGCGCTCGCAGCTAGCTGGCGGAGCCTCCGGGCTGCCACAGCACATCACCGGAATCCCCGTTTGCTGTCCGAGCAAGGATGAACAGCAGGTCGGACAGCCGATTGAGGTAGGTCGCGGTCAGTGGATTGATCCCGTCCCCGTATTCATCAATGGCTTCCCAGGTTGAGCGCTCAGCGCGACGCACGATGGTGCGCGCCATATGCAGGAGGGCTGCTGCCGGAGTGCCACCGGGCAGGATGAACGAGCGGAGGGGCTCGAGCCGCTCGTTGTAGGCGTCGCAGGCGCTCTCCATCCGCGACACATAGTCGGCGGTGATGCGCAGCGGGGGATACTTCGGATCCTCCACGATGGGCGTGCACAGGTCTGCCCCGACGTCGAACAGGTCGTTTTGCACACCGACGAGCAGGGCGTGGATATCACCGTCAAGGCTCCCATCGGCGTTGCCGAGGGCGAGGGCGACGCCGATACTGGAATTCGCCTCATCGACATCGGCATAGGCCCGCAGCCTGGCATCGGTCTTGCGGGTTCGGGACATGTCTCCTAGGGACGTGGAGCCGTCGTCACCTGTGCCGGTGTAGATGCGCGTGAGGTTGACCATGGTCGCGAGCCTAGGGCAGTTCGACCAGTAGGGCAGGTCCGGCTGCTCGGGCGGTGGTCCCATGCGTGGTCTGCGGCGGGCCTACGATGGCCGGATGGAGGCCTTGAGGATCACCGGCGGACAGCGGCTGTCCGGAACGGTGCGCGTCACGGGCGCCAAGAACAGTGTGTTGAAGCTCATGGCCGCAGCCCTGCTGGCCGAGGGCACCACAGTCCTCGCGGAGGTGCCCGACATCCTCGACGTGGAGATCATGGCCGAACTGCTCCGTCGCCTGGGGTGCGAGGTCGAGCATGATCGGATGCTCGGAATCGTTGCGATTACCGTTCCGGCCGAACCTCTGCACCGAGCCGACTACGACCTCGTCCGCCGTATGCGGGCCTCTATCAGTGTCCTGGGACCACTTCTCGCTCGTTGCCATGCGGCTGACATCGCCTTGCCGGGCGGTGACAACATCGGCTCGCGCGGCCTGGACATGCACGCGGCTGGTCTGGAGCGGATGGGTGCCGACGTCACTATCGAGCACGGATACCTGCGAGCGTCCACCGATCGACTGACCGGAGCCACGATCTGGTTGGACTTTCCGAGCGTGGGCGCGACCGAGACCCTCATCATGGCGGCGGTCACGGCGAAGGGGCGAACGGTCATCGACAATGCGGCCCGTGAACCGGAGATCGTGGACATCTGCACGATGCTGGTCCAGATGGGTGCCCAGATCGACGGGATCGGGTCGTCGACCCTGGAGATCGACGGGGTCGATGCCCTTCAGCCGGTCCGCCACGAAACGGTCCCTGACCGAATCGTCGCTGGAACGTGGGCAGTTGCCGCAGCGATCACCGGCGGGGACATCGCCATCACGAATGCTTACGCCGAGCACCTCGAGATCGCCCTCGACAAGCTGTCGATCGCCGGCGCAGAAATCGAGGTTCACGCGGATGAGTTCCGCGTGCGGATGGAATCCCGGCCGAAAGCCGTCGACATCGTGACACTGCCATATCCAGGATTCCCCACCGATCTACAGCCGCAGTTCATCGCCTTGAACTCCATCGCCGAGGGGGCTGCGATGGTGACCGAGAATCTGTTCGAGGCTCGATTCCGCTTCGTCCATGAACTGGCGCGACTGGGGGCGGATGTCCAGACCGAGGGGCACCACGCACTGGTGCGGGGGCGAGAGTGGCTCAGCGGCGCCCCGGTCGAGGCCACCGATATTCGTGCTGGGGCGGGGCTCGTCCTGGCCGGGCTTGTCGCGGACGGCGTGACGACGGTCTACGAGGTCCACCACATCGATCGGGGCTACGCGGGATTCGTGAACGCGCTCACCGATCTCGGCGCTGTCGTGGAGCGGGTCAGCGAGGACGGGTGAGCAACTGCCGAGCGGCCTGCTCGTCCTTGGGCCACACCATGAGGCGGGGGCCTTCCAGGGTCTGCGCCAGGGTGGCCCGGATCCGAGCGTCTTCGAGGCGGCGTCGCATCATCTCGCCCTCGATGTAGGTGGGCGGAGTCGCGATGGGCACGAGCATGCCGTATTCGTCAGGGCTTCCCTTTCGAGGAGGGGCGGAGACCAGAGAGCCGCCACGGGAGAACGCCCAGCGCAACAACAGCACGAGCAACCCCAGCCCAGCGAAGGCGATCAGGGGTCCGGCCACATAGGAGTACGAGTTGCCCACGGCTCCATGGTGGAGCACAGCGAGGCAGTGCGCCACTGGCGTGGGTACCCTGAGTGACTATGACCCGTCAGAAGGACCGCCCGTGGCTGATGCGAACCTATGCCGGCCACTCCACGCCGGCGGAGTCCAATGCTCTCTACCGCCGGAATCTGGCCAAAGGCCAGACGGGACTGTCAGTCGCTTTCGATTTGCCGACTCAGACCGGCTACGACCCCGACGATCCCATGGCCACGGGCGAGGTGGGCAAGGTCGGTGTCCCGATCGCCCATCTGGGCGATATGCGTCAGCTCTTCGAGGGCATCCCGCTGGCGGAGATGAACACCTCGATGACGATCAACGCGACGGCGATGTGGCTGCTGGCGCTCTACGCCACCGTGGCGGAGGAACAGGGTGCGTCGGTCAGCGACCTGCAGGGCACCACCCAAAACGACATCATCAAGGAATACCTCTCCCGAGGGACCTATGTCTTTCCTCCGGAGCCATCCCTGCGGCTCACCGCCGACATGATCGCCTACTCCGTCACGAATATTCCCTCGTGGAATCCCATTAACATCTGCAGCTATCACCTCCAGGAGGCTGGCGCGACTCCGGTTCAGGAGATTGCCTATTCGATGTGCACGGCGATCGCGGTGCTCGATGCGGTGCGTGATTCTGGCCAGGTGCCGGAGGAACGATTCGGTGAGGTTGTTGCCCGGATGTCATTCTTCGTGAACGCGGGTGTGCGTTTCATCGAAGAAATGTGCAAGATGCGCGCCTTCGTCCAGGTGTGGGATGACATCACGCGAGAGCGCTACGGCATCACTGATGCCAAGCAGCGCCGATTCCGCTATGGCGTCCAGGTCAACTCCCTTGGATTGGCGGAGGCACAGCCGGAGAACAACGTGCAGCGCATCGTGCTGGAGATGCTGGCAGTCACCCTGTCCAAGGATGCACGCGCGCGCGCTGTGCAGTTGCCCGCGTGGAATGAGGCGCTCGGCCTACCTCGCCCGTGGGACCAGCAGTGGTCACTGCGGATTCAGCAGGTACTCGCCTACGAGACCGATCTCCTCGAATACGACGACATCTTCACCGGATCGGTCGTCGTCGAAGAGCAGGTCCAGCGCATCATCGAACAGGCACGTGAGGAGATCGATCGTGTCCAGGCGATGGGTGGTGCCGTCGCTGCGGTGGAGACCGGCTACATGAAGAGCCAGTTGGTGGCCTCGCACGCTGAGCGGCGCGCTCGGATCGAGAGCGGCGAGGACATCATCGTCGGAGTGAACGACTTCACCTCCACGGAAGAGAATCCTCTACTGGTCGATCTCGATACTGCGATTCAGGTGGTGGACCCGAAGGTTCAGGCAGAGGCGATCGAGTCGCTCAATCGTTGGAGAGCGCAGCGAGATGACGACGACGTGGATCAGGCGCTCGCGGAACTCCGGGATGCAGCGAAGACGGACGCGAATTTGGTCGATGCGACGATGCGGTGTGCCCGTGCCGGTGTGACGACCGGTGAATGGGCATCGGTTCTCCGCGAGACCTTCGGGGAATACCGAGCACCCACGGGTGTCTCCGGCGGTGTGGGGATCTCCGAAGCAGGGGAGGCCTTGTCCGCCGTTCGTGAGCGGGTCGCGGCAACGAATGACGAACTCGGCGCCCGACTGCGTTTCCTCGTGGGCAAGCCGGGTCTGGATGGTCATTCCAACGGTGCGGAGCAAATCGCCGTGCGAGCTCGAGATGCCGGATTCGAGGTCGTGTATCAAGGCATCCGCTTGACGCCGGCGCAGATCGTGGCTGCTGCTGTCGAGGAAGACGTCGATGTGGTGGGCCTGTCGATTCTGTCGGGCTCCCACCGCGAACTCGTCCCCCAGATCGTGGAGGGCCTGCGTGAGGCGGGAATGACTGACACGGTGGTGGTCGTCGGGGGCATCATCCCGGATGCTGATGCTGCCGAGATGCTGGCAGCGGGAGTGGCAGCTGTGTTCACGCCGAAGGATTACGATGCGACGGCGATCATGGGGCGCATCCTCGATGAGGTACGCGCAGCGAAGGGGCTCGGCGGCTAGGCTCCTCAGCGTGCGGATCGTGGTGGCTCGGTGCGTGGTCGACTACTCGGGCCGACTGACCGCCCATCTCCCCGAGGCCGTGCGGGTCATCATGGTCAAAGCCGATGGATCAGTCCTCGTCCACGCTGATGGGGGCTCCTATAAGCCGCTCAACTGGATGAGCCCCCCGTGTGCCCTGGTCGAGGTCATCGATGGGGACACCCGGCGATGGCAGGTGGAGAACAAGGCCGGGGAAACCCTGGTTATCACCCTGACGGAGGTCCACCACGATTCGGTGCACGACCTAGGCCTTGATCCCGGGTTGGTCAAAGATGGAGTGGAGGCCCACCTGCAAGCCCTGCTCGCCGAGCGCATTGAGACCCTCGGCGAGGGTTGGACCCTCGTCCGCCGGGAGTTCCCGACCGCAATCGGTCCGGTCGACATCATGTGTCGAGACGCCGGGGGTCAGGCCGTGGCCGTGGAGATCAAGCGGCGCGGGGAGATTGATGGGGTCGAGCAGTTGACGAGGTACTTAGAGCTATTGAATCGCGATCCGGTGCTTGCGCCGGTGCGCGGAATCTTCGCCGCCCAGGAGATCAAGCCCCAGGCGCGAACCCTGGCCGCTGACCGTGGGATCGAGTGCGTGGTCCTCGACTATGACGCCCTGCGGGGCATGGATGACCCCGACTCCCGCCTGTTCTAGACCAGCACCCTGGATCCGCTCACCAAATGGCGGCCATTTCGTGAGCGGACGGGGCTGACAGCAACCATTTGGTGAGCGGATCCGGGTGGGGCGGGGG
>Ga0075480_10000771_pt1 | contig 19347 bp, 9 predicted proteins | sample DEB08_DNA_7_FD_81590 | JGI IMG/M metagenome (GOLD analysis project Ga0075480, IMG submission 81590) | Aqueous microbial communities from the Delaware River and Bay under freshwater to marine salinity gradient to study organic matter... | ecosystem: Environmental > Aquatic > Marine > Coastal ... | reverse complement strand
CGTCATTATACAATCTTATATTTGAACTAGGTACTTCTTTCCATGATATTTTACCATCTATAGCTTGCTGTACTTTTTCTGCTAAGAAAGGATGTAACTCTGACTTAGATTTATATTTAACACCGTTAACAGTATAAGTACCATCAACTAATGCGTGGCTATCTGTTCTTGTTGCAAACTTACCTGTGCCACTTCCTAAAGAAATTTGAATATAATTTTCAGCAAGCCAATCGGCCATTTCTTGTTTTGTTTTAGCATTCTTTATTTGCGCATAAACACCAACAAGCTTTGAAAATTGACCATGTTGTAATACGTGTTCTTCTAATATCTTTTTGGGACCTATTTCAATACCTCTAAGCTGCGCCATATTCCTTGTGCTTGAGCTGTTAGCATTTTGGTTATATACTACTAAACCTGTAGCTTGAGGATCAACTTTATACATTTCGGTAAGAATATCTAAACCTGTTTTAAAATTCTTTTTAAAGCCATCAACTTCTTTTAAATTTTTATTTAAGTTTTTAGTTTTTTGACTTTTAATAACTATAGTCCATCCCGGCGCTTTTTTAGTTCCAGGTCTTATATCTAAATCTAATTCTTGTTTTAATTTTTTTAATGCAGCAACTTCTAGCGCGTTATTTGTTTTTACAGCATCTAATGTAGCTTTATCTAATGCTTTACTAACAAATAAGCTTCCATCTCGCATTCTTGTATAACTATTACCACCTGGCGCAAGATTACTTGCAATTATAAAAAATGAAGCCCCATCAACATTTTTAACTATTTCGTCAAAACTTCTTGCAATTCTTTGAACTGTTTTAGCATCTTTAGTTATTAAACCACCAAATTCATTTTTAACTGCTTCAAATTGTGATAATTTAATAGAAGCTAATACATCTGCTTTTCCATCTGCTAATTTTTGAATTAAATTATCAGGATGTTTAGGGTTTCTTCTTGCCACACTATTTGTTATAGCTCTACCAATTTCAGATTGCAAACCTTTTACGAGTGTTTTTTGATTTCTTAAATCATTACCTGTTTTTTGCTCTACAAATAATTCATTAAACTTTTTAGAAGCATTAGCCCAAGGTATTTTAGCTTTTACAGGTAGCCCAGCTCTTGTTCCAACGGTCATATTTGCTCTGCTTCCTGTAACATAAAAATTCTTTAATATACCTGGATTAATTCCCGTTGATGACTTAGTACCTTCTGTCATTCTTCTAAATGCTAAAGGTAATAAATCATATAGTGCTTTTGCGTTATTTTTTATAAACTCTTGTTTTACTTGATGTACACTAAGTTTTTTCTCTTTACCATTTTTATCTATAATCGTTTTTGCTTCGTTACCAAATATTTTATCTGTAATTTTAGGAGCAACATCTTTTAATGTTGAATAATCTTGTTTTGATAAATCAATATTTTTTAAACCAGCTTCATATGCTTTAATGTCTTTTGCAGCATCTTTGCTAAATGATAAAGGATCAATTAAATCTGGCGCTTTTTCAGTTTTTGCAGCTGTATCTGCAATTTCTTTTGTTTTTTCAGTTATACGGCCTGTAACTTCTGCACCTTTACCGAATGCTTGTTCATAAAATAAAGCTCGCTTAGGTTGAATATTACTGTAAACTAAGGTACTAAATTTAACTTCTCTACTAGGATCCCATCTTTTTATAATACCATCTTTGTATTGATTCACAAAACTTAAAGCATCGTTAAACTCTGCTCTTTTAAGGCCTAAAGATTCTGCATCAAAACTTTTCTTTAATTTAAAACCTAAAGCAGCCATTGCTATTTTATTATATTGTGTGTCTATATTGTTTTGCAATATTTTATTACCTTCAAATTTACCTGTTCTTTGTTTTAATATTTGTCTTTCAATATTAATTTCAGCTTCTTGTACTAATTGTTTTGATTGTTTTACAACTTTTGTATCACCTGTTTTAATATCTAAACCTGCTAATTCAACTTCGGTTTCAAATCCTTTAAATTTTTCTTGTAATGCAAGTTCTAAATTTTCTTTTTCTTTACCTTTTGCTTTTTTAATTTGTTCTCTTAATTCAAAAGCAGAAAATTCAGTTTCTAATTGTTTAACTTTTTCTATTTGTTGTTTAAACTCTTGCTCAATCCTATTATTTAATATTCGGTTGCCAGGGCCCATGTCCCTGTTTTCCTGTATTTTAGTTTCTAATTTTTCTACACCTGTTTTCTTACTTGACTCTAATTCTAATGAAGCTTTATCACCTTTGGTAGTTTTACCGGTGGGTTCAATTAGTTTATCAAACATGTCCATATATTTGCTAAACCCTTTACCTTTATTAACAGCTATAGCATACTTTCCAAAAAATTCAATTAAATCATTTTCAGTTTTTAATTTTGGTTTATAGTTTTTAAATGTTCTTTCAAATAAACCTTGCGTATGTAATTTTAAATTATAAAAAGCGTTTTGAGCTGTTAATTGCGTATAATACTCTGGCTTACTTAAATATTCAGCTGTATAGGTAAATAATTCTTCGTCAGTAAATCTTCTTTGAATATCTTTTTCTGCTCTAATAGCTTCAGCCACACTTCTTCCATCACTTAATTTTATTTTACCAAGAATGCTTTCAAATTTATCTCTCCATTGCTCTCTTAGCGCAACGTTTGATTTAAATATAGCTTTAATACCAGCATGCCCTAATTCGTGAGGCATAACACCCATTTCAAGATTTTCTAAGTTAAGTTTAATTTCAAAATTGTTTTGACCCTTTTCTGTAAAGTTAGCCCTAGATTTATCACTAACAAAATCTTTATTATTGTTATTTTCTATAACTTTTATATCTAAATCAATTCCATAATTTTCTTTAAACTCATTTTTAATGCCTTCTTGAGTTCTATTTATATATGTTTGAGCTTTGCCTGCTGAAGAATGATATTCTAATAATTGATTATTTCTTAAATAATTATTTACTTCAGAATATAATTTTATATTTTTTTCGTAAATATCTAATTCGTTTTTTATTCTAATTCCAGAAAAATTTTCAAGATTTTTTTCTTGATTTATTCTTTGAGAAGCCTGTTTTAATTTTGTATAAGCATTTTTTCTAATCTCTCGTAATCTATTAGTAGTATAAAAATCTCTTTTATTTAAATGAGTAAGACCTAAACCATTACCTAATATAACATGCGATAAATATCTTCTACCAAATGTATCAAGATCCGGATAATGTTCATCGAACCAGCTATCATAATTATCTGTTCCTTCAAAATCTCTTACTAAAGCTTCTAAATTAGCAGCACCCTCCGCTGCAATAGGAAAAGTTAATCCACTTTTACCTATTTTATTAAACAAAGTATTCATTTGATTATACTTTGTATTAAATCTTAATCTTCCTAATCCTAAATTTATACCAGCAAATGCAGCACCTGAACCAGTATCAAATCCCATTGCTTGGGTTTTAATTTCCTCAACAGCCATTGTAAAAAATGCAGATTTTGCATTTTGCCAAGCCGCCTGGCCTTTTGTAAAATCTTTCATTTCTAAGATTTTCATGCCATTATCATCCACTTTATTCTTAAGTATATTTTTAATTTCTGCAGCTCTTTTAGGATTTTTAGTTGTAACATTAAGTACACTCCAGCCGTTTTTTGTTTTTATTAATTTATCACCGGCTTTAGCAAATTGAAATATTTTTTGTGCCTTAAGTGCTGCTGTTGCTCCAGCTTGCACTTTGTTTAATCCAAAAAATCCAGCTAATACGGGAGCAAATCCACCTGTCATTTGTGTTAATTCTTCACCAAAACCTAATTCAAGAGATTTTTGTTGTTCTTCATTAAGTTTAATACCTAAGCTACTTGTTAATGCTCCTACTTCAGATAATAATTCGTCTTGATAAAATTTTGGATTACCACTTTCCCAATCTTGTATACTTGTATTTTCAATAGTTCTTATTCCTTGTTTACCTCCTTTATTAAGATTTGCAAGAAAACTATTTCTTTCTATACTTTCAGGGCTTTTGTTTTTGTGTAATAATTCTATATATGCGGCTCTTTCTTTTTGAAAATCTAAAAATTCTGTAAAATGTCGCTTAACATAGTCTCCGTATTGTCTAGGTGTCATTCTACGTCTTTCTTCTTCTAATTGTTCAGAGCTAGGCATACCTTTTGAAAAATCATATTCAATATCGTCGTAAACTAATTCGACATCAGCAAACTTTTTACCATCACCTCTTGAAACATTTTGTAAAAACGTATCTCTATTAATAAAATTTGATCCTATTCTTGATAAATCTGCTAATGGAATTTCCCATATTCCATTTGTAGGATTATATCCAGCCTCACGTAATTTATTTCTTAAAAGATCATTGTTAACTTTTATTCTTTGTATTTCTTCACCTTCCATTTCATGACCAGCTTGTTGTAATGCAAGCTCTTCATATCCATTTCTTAATACATTAATAGTTTTTCCTTGATGCACTCTTAAATAATGTTGTACATCTTCAGTTATATCAGAAACTTTTGCGTTGTTAGTGTCGGTAGCTAATGCTGGATTCATTAATTTTCCAGTACTATCATCAAGAAAATATTTTTCTTCATCACCATTCCATTGCAACGTGCTCCCATCTCTTAAAGTAACGCTATATTTTTTTGATTTTTTCTTTTCTTTAATTTGTGCTAATTCTGCTATAATTTCATTTTGTCTTGTAAAAGTAGTTCCAACCGCGTCTCTTTCTTTTCTTAATTCAGCTTCATATTTAAACTCTTCAGATAAAGACGCAATATCAGCTTCTTCATAACTATCATATGTTCCTTGAAAACTAACATTAGTATTTCCGTTTTTTATTTGATTATTAAGATATTTTCTATAATCGTTTCCGTTTTCAATCTTTGATTGTCGCTTTTTATCTTCGGAAAGACTTACAAATCTTTCTTTTACTAAATCGAAAGTTTCTTTTTCTGTTAATCCTGCTAATTGTGGAATATTGTTTTTAAATTCACCAACAATTTCTCTTGTAAGTTTACCAGGCACCGCGCCTTCTTCACTATATATATTTATTAAATTGGTTGCTCCGCCATATTTTGTTAATCTTGTTGGGTCGTTTAAAACATTGTCCATACTTTTAATCAGCAAAGACTCTTCATATTTTTTTACACCATCAAGTTTCTTTTTTCTTTCGTCTTCTATTTTTTTAAGATCTGCAGCTTTTTTCTTATTAGCTGGAGAATTAGGGTCTACATCTGTTGGTAAACCTAAAGGATTTGTTGGATCAAATTTTAATGATCCCAAAGAACCATCTTCCGATGGCAACTCCATACTGCTTTCGTTTTGCGACCCCGCAACCGCAGTCTCCTTTACAGGGTCTTCTGTCTTTACTAATCCAGCTTTTTCATTGACCATAGTCTTGAAATCATCAGGATTTAAATTGCCTGAACCTTCTATTTTTTTTAGTCCAGCTTTAGCAACATATTCATCTAAAGTTAAATTTGACTGTTCAGCAGCAGATGTTATTTGCTCTAAACTATATTCTTGTCCGTCTAGTTCGTACATAATTTAATTATTAAAAATTGGTAAGCTTGAATTATTTGCTGGTTCTTCGATACCGTGATATTTATTATATGCGCTAATATATTTATTCTTAAACGCTTTCATTTCTTTACTTAAGCCATCATTTCCTACTTGTTTAATATAATCAAATATTTGTGCTGCACCGCCTGCAACTTGACCATTATTTCCAGTCGCTACAAATTCAATCCATTTACCCATTTTAGGTTGATTTAATCTATTTAATCCCGCAGATGTCGTGTATTCTTGAACCATATTTTTATCATACTGAGTAGAATAACCACCCATTGCATTTTTACCAGATCCGCCTTTTTCAGTAGATATTGCATTGAAGTAAGTTCTCATACGATTAGGATCATAAATATTAAACTTCAACGTAGAGTCTTCTAGTCTTATTGGTGTTTCGCCAATTTTAACACCTTTTTCATCATATTGAGGTTGCATTATTTGTTTACCGTCAAATAATATAGTTATATCTCCATTATTATTTATTTCTAAACCAGATGCACTTTCAGTTGAACCTCTAAAGCTAAATTTCTTATTTAAAAATACATTACCATATTCTGTTAAAATGTCTTGCGTTTTTTGATCTATTTGATCTGCTGCTAAATTTGCTAGTGTTCCATCTTTAAAAGTTATTTTATCAGGTAACGGTGTTGACGTAACAGTAGGATTATCAGATAAAGGATCATTACTTTGTAAAGGCCCCATCTGTGTTCCCATAAATCTACCCAATACTTGTGTATCAAGAACTTTATTTATAACTGGAACAGTTTCGTTTACAGTTTTTTGTCTAAAGTATGCGTCTTCGTTTGTTGTATCAGTTTTTCTCGGTTTATTAGGATCTACTGGGGCTTTATAATCAAATGATTTATCCATTAATCCTCGACCTTTCATTTCTTCCATGTACGATGCTAATACGATTTCACCCTTACCTTTTTCAACAGCATTTTTGATAGCCTCAGCATTTTCTGCGCCATATCTTTTTACATATGTGTCCATACCTATATCAAAAGGTTCGTTAATTAGTCTTTGTATTTCATCTGGGTCTTTTATTAAATCACCAACCGCATCGGTCATAAGGCTAGTTTTATTACTAGCATTTATATTAGCATGATTATTATATTCATCATTAATAAATTTTCTGCTCATTTGGCTCATTGATCCATCTTCTCCAATGCCTAATTTTCTTCTAGCAATTCTTTCTACTTCTACTGAAGCATCGGCATATTTATCATCTGTGCCAAGTTTTGCTCTTTCAATTATATTATTAACTTCTGCTTGGCTTTCAGTAAAAATAGCCTCAGTTGTTGAATCATGCTTAGCGTCAATTATATCTCTTTGCTCTTTACCAGAAGCTGTAAATATAGCCTGCATTTCAGATGTAGGAATAAATCTATCCTTCATCTCACCAGTTTTATCGTCTCTAATTTTTATAGTAATACCACCGGTAAACTTGCCATTTTCATAATTAAAGTTAGTACCAGCAGAACCATTTTTAATTTGATCATGAATTGCTTTCTTTATTTTATATTGTTCATGCCCTCTATCTTCATTTTCCATTATATCTGTTTCAGGATCGTATACATAATTGAAAGCTGTATTAATACCTGTAGTAGCATCTGTAAAACTGTTTTGAGCTTCTATTAAATCTAAATCGCCTAATCTTCTTTCTTGTGCTTTTGCAAATAAACCGCCTAAACCTTTTTTAGTTGGCATATCAACTGCTAACGCTTCATCATAAAATTGTTTTAATGAAGCTTGTATTTTAGACTTAGCGTCTGTAGTATTACCTAAAGCTGCGTCTAAGCTTTGTTTTAATTCTTCACCTTTTTCGTATATGCCCTTTTCATATTCTTTTCTATCTGCAATAAGGTCTTGACCCATTTGCACCCCTTCTTCTAAACCTTTAGTAAAAGTTTTTAAAAACGCTTGTGTTCCTGCCATATAGTTTGGCGCGTTAAAGAATTTTGGATTTTCGTATGCTCCCATTATTTTATTCTTTTAAATTTTACATCTATTTTTGAATAATCAACACCATCGTAAATTCCTTTAAAGTTTTTTACAATTGCATAAGCTGGTATTTCATCAGACATTACACCCTCATAAACGCCTTCTTGATTTTTATATTTAAATGAATATACTTTCAATCCGCTAGGTGATAATCTTAAAAATTCAATGCTTTGTTTTAATCTTCTATCTGAAATATTAAAAGCCTGTGAAGTCATCCTGCCAAGCGTATTTAAATCCATGTTAGTACCTTGTATATTTCCTTGGCTATTTAAAGGATTTGTTAAATTCCTTCCTAAATATTGATTATATGCAGATGTGCCAGCCAATCCTCCCAATATATTACCAACACTACCCAATGCTTGCCCTGTCATGGCACTTGCTTGGCCTCTTAATTGCTGAGCTTGCCCCATTAAATTTTGTTGTTTACCCGCTAATCTATTTAGTTTAGCTGTGTCTCTTCTTTCTTGCGCACTAAACTGGAATGCTCTACCTTGAGCTTCTGCTTGTTGTACTCTTGCGGCTTCTCTCATTTGCAATTGTTGCATTTGTTGTTCGCCTTGTGCTCTTAATCTTGTGTTTTGTGCTTCTTGTTGTTCTATACTTGCAGCAATATTAGCTTTACTTCTTGATGCCGCTTGCGCTAATGCTGTAGCTCCACCAGCCCCGGCTCCTGTTGCTCTTAATGTATCTAATGTTGTTGCTAATGATAAATCTTGTTCTCTAGCTTTCATTTCCGCAGCCTCAGTAGCAACCTGTAAATTTTCAAACGGATTGCTAACCATACCGCTTAAATCCTTAACATTTGAATATGGATTTATAACTGCTTGTCTATTATTTTCTAAAGATGTAATCTGTCTTTCAAGAGCGGCTGCAGCTTTTCTTCTTCTTCTAGCTTCACGTCTAGCTCTTCCAGCACCAATTAAACCACCTATTAAGCTAATACCTGCGCCAATAAGCCCAGCGCCACCACCGCCTAGAAACTTCATGAAGCCTCCACCGCCTCCGCTTCCTGCTACCGAACCTAATACTTTACCTAATCCCATAATTTTTATTTTGATGATATTACAACTTCACTTAATGTTGTAAATAATTCTTGTTTACTATTTTCTGTTGTTTTTAATTTAGTGTGCAAATACATTCCTTTTATACCCGAAACTTCACCACCAAACAACACTTCGTCTTCTTGACCGGCTATTGAACCATTTTGTAGTATTGAAAAATACTTATTTTCTTTCTTCTTAAACATTGATGGTAATATATAATCAGTGTTAAAACTATAATCAGCTTTAGCAATATCTACACCTAAATCTGTGTAAGCTACACCATCTAAATCTGTTTTTATATCACTTGCAGACCACCCTGTTGTACCTTCGTAGCCTAATGTTTTAAATGTTTTAACTACTGAACCATCCGTATTCATAATCGATGTTATATTAGATTCAGCTGCAGGCTCGCCATAAAATACATTATAATCTGTATTTTTGTAATGCGCATATATATTTCCTTTCTTGAAAGTATACATTGTGCCATTTAAAGTAAATCCATCTTCAGGATAAAAAGTATAAAAACTTGTCCAACCTTTTGAAGATTCATCAAATCCAATAGTTTTACTTTGTTCTTTTAAATGTAAAATATATTGATCTTTTACATTATCATACATACCAATTAGGTTTGTATTTAATTTAAGATTATCTTTAAAATAATCTCTCATACCATAGTTAGATATTTCAGTAACACCGTCTCTTGTTAATCTTACTACAACACCTCTTTTTTTGTCTGTAAAGTATTTTCTATTACCTTTAACCGCAAAGCTTTCGGGATTTTTACTTATTCCATATATACCTAAAAACGTTCGCACTTGCCCAATAACTATATTTGATGCTGTTCTTAAAGGAGCTCCTTCGGCTGTAAATATAAAATCTTTATTTATACCAGCGGCGTTACATTTATCTTCTTGTAATATATATAACTCACGATCTTCTGCATGTAACTTTTGTATTGAGCCGTCTGTTATATCAACTGCTTTTGTAATATTAGCACCAATAGGAAATTGATTTGTTTCATTTACACCAGTTCTTGAATTATAAATACCAGAATAAATCATTGCATTTTTCCTATTTATAACAGTATAATCGTCATTAACAGCATAAGCTCTAACGCCTGGCTCCATAAACGCTTCATTAAATCCACCTTTTATTCTTGCTTCTTCTATATAATATCTTTCGTTAGGAATATTGTCAGTGTTTGCAAAATCATAACTTTTAATAAATATAGAGTTAAAATAACCGATTTCTTTTGTTGCTGCCATGTTATATTAATTATTACATATTTTATTAATTCTCTAATTACCTCCGTAACCTTCACAACCGTTGTCATTACCAACTGATTGTATTGCGCCTCCTTGCACAAACACATACTCGCCATCATCCATAGGATTTGTAATTACAGCACCATTATTAAAAGCAGATGTTCCTGCCGCATCTGTATAAACTAAATCGCCAACCTGAGGTGTTAAAGAGCTTGAAGTATTTGATACTGGTCTTTTAATAAAAAACGCTTGGCTTGGTGAATTTGCATTTATAACACCACAAACACCAGGTGCACTACTAGCATATAAGAAGTTACCCCAATACCATAAACCTATAGTTATATCACAAGTATCACTTGCGGTATTACTTCCAGTTTGTCCACTATTGTCATTAACTTGAACTGTTACTCTATATTTTTTACCAACTTCAGTAGCAGGGAAAACATGACCAGCCGCTGAAACTGCACCGTTTATAGCATTAATACTAAATTTACTTACTTGTGTATTTGAACTATCTGGCGTTCCCTCTGGATCAAATGTAACTCCTGTAATACTATGTGTTAAATTCGATGTATTTTGTGTTGAATCTGCACTACCGTTTACACTTGATAAAGGAGTAAATATAGATAAAGACATTGAATTAAAATGTGGATGACTGGCTGATTCTGGTAAAGTTATTGCTGGTAAAGAGTTTGTTACAAATATTGAAAAATCTTGTATTACAGAGTTGTTACTAGTGTCAACTGCTTTTATTCTTACTGTATATGTATCGCTTGATGTTCCAAAATAAGCAAAGTTACTTGTTGTTTTAAGTTGTTGTTGATTATTTCCAGAATCTTGTATATCAAAATATAAATTACCCGTTGTATCTATTTCAACACCATTTTTTAATACTTGAACAACTGAGTAAGTTATGCCAGAGTTAGCGATTTGTGCAGGTGCACCACCATTAAGACCTTGATTAAATGTTTGAAGATGTGACGAACCTACAACGTTTCCAGATGTTTGATTTTCTGGCAAGTTAGCTTGTGTTGTGTTATCACTAAATTTAATACTTGTTGGAACACCTGAAGCACCAGGCCCTTGTAATATTTCAGTATTTAATTCTGATATTAATCCGCAAGTTACTGTTTCATAATATATATCTAACGCACTTTCAAAACCTTTTGTTTCCCATACTGAAAACCCTGTTGAACCCTGGAAGTTTAATGGTGATTGAGTATTTTGAGTAACAGTTACTTCTTTACCAAAACCATCTGGTAATTCAGCTAATAAAGGATTTTTTCTCCAATTATAAAATTTTAAATAAGTATGACCTCTTTTTTGTTCCGCACCAGTATAAGCAGGATCAATTAATTCTAATCCGTGATCTAATGCTTTACCAACACCAGTAATATTTAAAAGAGGACTATTAGACATTATATTAACTGTTGCTTGTGCATTAGTAAAAGGACCACTAATAATTTTTGGGTATAAATTTGTATCTGTAGGAAATATAGAATTGTCATCTTCAGATTGTTCTGTAGTATCTCTAGGAACTTTATTTACATTATCTCCATGTAATACTAGCCATGTCCTTTTATCGTCATCACTATAATATAAGCCTTGGTCGGATAAAACATTAGCATTAGGTATATTGTCAATAGCAGATGGTGCATATACATTATAATATTCATATTCATTTTGTTTTACAACAATTTTATATGTATACCAACCTGTTGGATTTGTTGCACTATATAAAATACTTCTTCCATTTGCATCTGTTTCAGGTATTTTTTTATTAAATGTTATTTCTAAAGCTTCACCGTTCCAGCTTGTAGCTGTTTCAGAGCCAGTTTTAGCAGCAACAGCTATAATAGAGCTTTCAGTATTGTCAGATAAAAATACAGGAGATTGTCTACCATATTTATCAGCTAATACAATACCAACTTGATATTGCCTTCTTGTTTTAATTGTATGATAAGGATATTGTGTGCTAAATTTTTGTGTATCGTTTTTATCACTTACAGCTAAGGTATAATCAAAAGAATAATTTAATTCTGTATCATAAGGTTTATTTTGTGCACCTTCTTGATAATTACCATAAACAACTCTATTGCTAATTATTTCTTGTGCTCTTGCTTTAGCAGGGACATTGTCATATACTCTTGTTAATTGTTGCTCAGGTAATGTTTTATACGGTAAATTACCTTTATAAGTGTAATTATATATTTTATCACTTCCTACGCTATCATCTGTTATATCTAATTGAGCTACGCTTTTTATATCGGGTCTATTAGATTCTTTTATTAATATTTCTATTTTTTCAATTTCAAAATCTGCTGTAGGTGAAGCAGAAGGAAAATCTATTTGTAAATTAACATGCGCAGCATCATTAATCATGCTTTCTAATATAGTTGATTCAGCTGCTGCTAACTCTTGAGCATCCGTTAAACCAGCTGCATTATGCCCTGTATAAGCAGGATTATATGTTTGAGGTATAAAACAATGCTGAGTAAATGGTGATATTAAAGAATATTCACTATCTTTAAATTGAAATCTATATGCAAATCTTACAAATTTTTCTTTAAGCCTATCATTTTGATTTAAAAAAGTTAACGTATCTCCATTACCCGCACTTATATTAGCATCTAAATTAATTGTTAAGCCATTATTAGTTACTGATTCAACTTTAGCATCTAAAGATGTTGTGCCAGCATACACTTCCATTCCTGGGTGTATTTCATGATTTGTATCAGAACTTTCGGCTATAGTTAAAATTTTAGCAGTGCTAACCGCCGCAGCTAAAGTTGCTTGATGCTTTAATTTTTGTATACCGGTATGATCATTACCGCCAACTTGTCTTAATACTTTAGGTGCTGTATAAGGATAATATTTTGCAACTGATATTTTATCTTCATTATTATAATGCGAAGTATTGTTAATAGCAGTTACAGTATTTATTTTTCTTGGCTGATTTTTATTGTCAGTCCAAAATAATAACTCATCAATTACATTTACACCTGTTATTAAAAAATCAGTATCAAATTTTAAAAAGTCGCTAGAATTATTTATTAATGGTATAGGTGCTGTAGTTCCTTCTTGATAATAATATATATTATCTTTATGTTTTGAATTACCTTTTACAAAATAATATATTGTATTTTTACCATTTTTTTCTTCTCTATCTGCATAATGGCCAATAACAGTACCAACATCTTCAGTAATTAATAAATCTTCTTCTCTTAATGTTAAAACAACACTTGTTGAACCGCCAATTGCAGGGGTGCCTGTATCTTTACTTATTGTTATAGTATCGCCAACTTTATATCCAGATGATGTTCCACTAAACGTAACTTTAGTTACTGCACCACCATCTATTATAATATTAACACTACCACCAACACCATTACCGTTTGTAGTAAAACCAGAAGTAACATTAGGCACACCGCTATATCCAGCGCCAGCAGCATTAATACCGTCAGATGTATTTGTACTAACGACAAGCATATCTCTTTCGCCATTTTTAAGTGCACCAGTTGTGTAATTTAATTTGTTACCTAAAATATTTTGCACAGTACCCACATCAGAACCTTCAGACTTTGTTATATGGATATTCTGCGCATCAAAATATTCTCCGTTTTTTAACAAACGAGCATCTAAATCTTTATTCATTTTACCCTCAAGGAAGGTATTTTTGATTTCTGGCATGTAGTATTATTTAATCATTTTAGCTTTACCTCTCATGACCTGAGTCATCTCCTCAGTTTTTAAATTTGCTAATCTTATTTTAGCATTACGCATTGCTGCTCTTTTTTCTTTTCTAAATCTATTTATAATATATTCAGGCATATTAGCTTTAGCAGAACCAATAGCATGAGTTATATATTTATATATTGCATCTTCAGCAAACTTATGTACTTTTATTTCTTCATCAGTTCCTAAGCTATCAGATATGTATCTAAGCGTTATTACTTTTTCAACTAATTGATTACTAAAATTAATTGTTCCGCCCGCTTCATCAATTACAAAAAATCCGTTTTCACTTGAAAATTCAGGAGTTAAACCAAATCTAGCACCGTGCAATGTCATTCTATCTATTGAATCGTCATATACAGAATGATTTACTTTTTTGTTTGGCAATGAGCCTGTAATTTTAGTTGTATCAAAATCTTTAAACCTAGCATCTATTATAGAAGATCCTGTTAGCGGTTTACCATCAGCATCAAACATATAGTTAAAGTCTTCATCTTGTAAAAGCGGTTGTGAAGCTTTTGATGTAAGTCTTGTTGGCATAATTAATCTTTCAATACCAGAATCATCAACCCATGATATCTTAACATAATTAACATAATCATTTGGCATTGGCATTGCTAAGCTAGGTCCTAATTCTATTTCTTGTATTTTTTCAACTCTAGATATATCGTAAGCAAATTCTTGTATACCACGTTGTGCATGAAACATTACATCAGTTTTCTTAGCGCTATCTATAATTTTACCATCACCAACAAAAGCAACTAAATAGTTATTTATAATATCTTTTAAAGTTATATATCTATAACTACCTAAACGACTGTTTATTAACGCTACTCTTACTACATCTTGTTCAGATCTTCCTGTTGTAAAAGTTAATACACCACTAACATAAGTAAAGCCGGAAGATACTTCAACTTCATTAACAAATACAAGAAACTTACCAGCATCATTTTTAATAGCTAATTCTATATCTTCATTTACTGTAAATTGAGTTTGATCTGCTGTAGCAATAAATACCTGAGCGTTTTCGTAATATTGATATGCTGATGTTTGTAATAATGCCATTATCTAGTTATTTCAAGTTGTATTTTCTTTTGTTCTTCCTGTCCTGCTATTTGTATTAATGTAGGATCTTTTACGATTACACCTGCGTGTGCAAGTATTTTTATAACTAAATTAACTTGTTCAGATTTATGCAGTTCAAAATCGTAAGCATTTGCAGCTTGGAATTCGTAAGCATTGTTATCTGTTCTTGTAAAACTCCATTTAGGATTCTGTGGAATTTTAACATAATCTATCTGTGCCGATGTTAATGTAGTTGGTAAAAATTTTATATTGGTATCTATTGTAGAGCTAGAAGCCGTTTCTTGATTGCTAGTATTAGCAGATGACGATTCTAAATAATATACCGGATAGTCTAAACTAGGTTTAGTTAATTTTGAAGCGTTTATATATGACAATTCAGATTTTTTAACTTCTTGTAAGTTAATTGTTCTGCTTCCTGATGTTATATTTATAATTCTATATAAGTCAACAGGTAATGTAGATGAACCGTTGCTTATACTTAATGTAGCTTCTTTAGATAGTATATCTATCTTTTCTTTTATGTTTCTTGGCAAATCTCCATACTCATCGTTTACAACAAAACTTTTTTTCCTGTTCATTGCTCTGTTATAATCAAAGAATGATTTTTCAAGTAAGTCTAATTGTACTTGTGCACCTATTTTATTAAATTGATCAGGTGTCAAATATCCTCTACCTTCTTTGTTCATTATAGAAAGTACGGTTCTATATACTGCATTTACTGATATTGCCATAATATTTTTTTATATAATGATTAAGCCGCCGTAGCGGCTCAACCACTACTGACTTATTTTAGTCTTTTTTCAATTGTTTGGTAAACTTCAACACCTTCATCCGTTTTAAACCAAGCAGCTAATGCTGAATATGGATTTTCATCGAATGGAACTGTTATAAGTTTTCTACCTGTTGATCCCCAAGTAAACGTTCTTTGGTCTTCAGATAATTTAATAATATGATTTTCTACGGCTTTTATACCTAAATTTCTAATACTAATGTTTTCATCTTCCGCTAATTCTAAGAACAATTCTGGGTTGTTTCTAGCAAATAGTAATAAATCTCTTTTAAGCTCCTTAGAAGTCATCGTAGATACCTTAGATCCCAATTCTGACCTCAATATTGCTTCTGCATGATCAGGTTCAATTGTTTGTGCAGCTGTTAAAGCTGTAATTTCCAATTGTAAATAATCCAATTCATTTTCCGCAACTTTAACTGCGTCATATTCTTTAAAATGCGTACCGTTTTTAGGGTGAACTGCAAGAAATTTTTGTAACGTTTGTTTTTCTTTTGGTACAAAAAGTTTTCCATTTCTAAAAGCAATATGACTTAATCTTTGAGAACCCTTCATCGCGTCTACAAATATTGTTTTTTGATTTTCACAATATTTAACTTCTCTTTCATAACCAAGCTCTTCATCAAAATGTAAAAAGCCTCTACTATTTAATATATATGTGATAGGCGTATCATTAATTGTTAATTCATATAACCTATCTTTATATTCTGTTTTCTTTTGTTTTGGTGGGGCAACCACTTGCGGTTCCTTAACAGCCACCTCTGCTATTTTCTTTTTTGCCATAATATAATATAATAAAAATTTTAAAATAAAGGCTTGGGTGCCGAAGCACCCGTACCTTTAATAGATATTAAGAATCAAATCTAATGAAGTTGTTTGCAGCTTGTACTACTAAACATCTTTCAGATAGATAATGAATTTCCATTTTATCAAATGAAGAGCTAGTTGCACCACCTACTGAACCTGTAACCCAAGTTTTCATCTTTCTATCATCAGCTTGAGAAGCTCTATATCTTACGTGTAAGAATGGTCTTCTAACATTTGATGCTAATACTTGATCATAAACTGAGCTACTACCAGCTGGTAATAACACTCCTTTTAAACCTCCAGTTAAACCTCTTGTAGATTTATCGTTAAGATATTTCCAGTCAGTTTTATAGAAGTCATAAGAACCTCTTCTGAAACCAGAGAAGCCAAGATTAAGCGCCATATCTTCAGAGTTATTAAATACACCGTAAGATGTACCACCTGAATAATATGCGTTTAAGCCCGCTAATAAATCATCCATTACGATGTTAGCGTCTCTATCTAAGAATAACATGTTTTCTTCGATAGCCCCTTGCTTATCTAATTCTTTTAATAAGTCATCAAATTCACCGATCTCAGGAGATGCGTTGAACTGTTGAGTTGCTACGATACCTCTTGAACCAATAGCTGAAAGTAAACCTTCAGATCCATCAGGAATAGCAGAATCAGCATTAGCGTGTGACTTTTCAGCCTCAACCATTGCCATTTCCATATACTCCTCAAATCTAACGTTTGTATCACCACTAGCTTTTAAGTACCATAAATAACCTCCTTGTCCGCTTTCACCAGTTACTTCAACCCAGCCAATTTGTGCTGTGTCAGAACCATTGATTTCAAAGTGATCTTTAAGAATCATTGGTTTGTTAGTGAAAGTTTGGAAATTAGGCTCAACCGATTCTTCCATTCCGTCAGTTCCTTTTTTGAACTCAGAACCGTAAACAAATAACTTAATAGTTTCGTTACCAGCAGATATTCCAGCTAAGTCATCGATGTTTTCTGCACCGTAAGGCTTAATTTGTGGAGTACTACCTACTGATTTTACAAATGCTTTGAATACTACACCTGATACTTCACAAACAACTGTATTACCAACTCTTAATGAGTGAGTAATTGTAGAACCACCAGTGTTATCAATATCTAAAAAGTTTGATAAGTCACCTGTTGCAGTTGCTACAGTTGCTTGATAAGCGATGTGTAATCTTCCTTGCTCAGACCAAATAACTTGATCAGATTGTAATGGTGCTTCTGCACCTGCCATTTTTAAGAATCCAGCTACGGTTCTGTTACCGTATCTTTCAACTTCTTTTTCATACAGCTCTGGTAAGTATTGCTTAGCCCATCCATCATTTTGTATATCTAAATAACTACCAGCGGTAGTCATTTTTTGTACATTTGGACTTACTAAACTACTAGCACCAGGTCCTGTAAATACATTATTGTTTGCCATTTTAAATTAATTTTTTAGTTTAATAATTTTTCAGTTTTAATTTTGCTCCCGAAAGATTATCACCTGAAATAACTTTCACTTTCATTCCACCGGCATCAACAAAACCATCCGCAGTTTTACGTGGAGTCATGTCAATATTTTTAGCGTCTGCTGTCATTTGTTTGATTGCATCAGCTTTACCTTGTTGATAAAAATGATTAGCTATTGAATCAGGATTTGAAGCGGCAAATAAAGCTTTATGAAAATCACTTGCGTTTGTTAATAATGCATTCTTATCAACGTATTTATCAAAGACACTTGATAAATTCTGTGGTTTCACTTTGCTCACATCTTTAACATTAAACCTGTACTTCTTTTCCCCAACATTGAAATTAAAACCTTTAAAATCTTTGTTGAACAACTTATTAGTTTCTTGTTCAAAATGTTTTGACTGCTTCTGTAATAATTCGTCAGCCTGTTTTTGCTCATTATTATAACGATTGAAAAAATCTATTGCTTTTTGCTGTTCAGGTAGTAACTTAGAACCCAACTTGACTTCTTCGTAATACTTATCCTTCAACCCTGTCAAAAAGCTTTTAGCTTCTGCAATCGCTTCTTTATAAGCTAATTTTTTTCTTTTAATAAACTTCGGCTCATCTACTTCTTCGTCATAATCAAAACTATCTTCTATTAAAAAAGATATTTCATCATAACTAAGATGAGGTTTAGTTTGTTTGTAATATTCAGTTAGCAACGTATTATTATCTACATTACTATAATCTGCGTTTAATCTAACGTAATCTTCTAAACTACCGCCAGTTTCATTCATAAAGTCTACAACTTTTTGAATATTTTCTGGTAAAGGTTGTGAAGTTTCTTGAGCTTCTTCTATTGCATCTTCTACTTCTTCTTGTAGCTCTTCAACCTTTTCTTCAACTTCTTCGTCTGTAATTTCTTCTAAAACTACTTCTTCTTCTTCGCGTACTCCTTGCAGTTCCACTTCGGCTTCTTGCCCAGCTTCTTCATTTTCGCTGCTTCCGCGTAGCACGCCATCTTCTGTTTCTTGTTCTTGAACGGCATCTGTTTCTGTTTTAGGTTCGCTTAAATTTACTTTGTACATGCCAGACTCCACATCATAATTGGAATCTTTCTGTACAGCTTCTTCTTGTTCAGCAATAGACTTTTCTTCAGCGTCTATTACTTTTGCTTTAATTTCTGCCATAATAAAATATTATATAAATGTTTAAATGTTTATCTTGGTTCAAATTGTTCTAAACCAAATCCACCTAAGTTATCAAATCCTGATGATTCAAAGTTTTTTGGTGGTTTACCAGATTTTCTCTGATCTATTAATTCAGACTGTTGGCTAGCCTGTATTTTTGTTCTTTCGTCTTTTCTATCTTCTTTATACTTCTCTTTATTTTTAATTACATCTGACTCAGCTTCTTTAAGCTTGATATTCAATTGAAATTCATATTCCATCAATTCTTTCTTAATTGCTGCTTCTCTTTCTAGTTTTTGAATATCAAATTGAGTTTGTGCTTCAGCAATTTGTACTTTGCTTTGTGCAACACCTTGTTGTTTTTGTATTTCAGCTTGTGCTGCAGCTTGAGCAGATTGTGCGTTTGATTGAGATTGTGCTTGAATGT
>Ga0075480_10000765_pt1 | contig 19450 bp, 18 predicted proteins | sample DEB08_DNA_7_FD_81590 | JGI IMG/M metagenome (GOLD analysis project Ga0075480, IMG submission 81590) | Aqueous microbial communities from the Delaware River and Bay under freshwater to marine salinity gradient to study organic matter... | ecosystem: Environmental > Aquatic > Marine > Coastal ... | reverse complement strand
TATGACGGGATTCTGGAATGCTAAATTCGTACCTGAACGGACTATCGAAGCAATTGTGACTGAAGATACAGAACTGCGTCTGGCATTGGCTGTCCTGTTTCTGGAGACATCCGAGCTACAGAAGTGCAAGACCAAAGAAGATTTTAAGTACGCACGTACACAATATAACCGCTGGATCAACAAGGTATGTGGTCTGGTAACAACAACCGAAGTGAAAGGAAACTAAGATGGACTACAACAATTTTTACAACGGCGTTGGACGAGTCGTAATACAAGATGCGGCAATCAGCGACGACGCACTAGCTGCCGCAACAGATGCAGCCCAAGGAGTACAGCGTGAGCTGGGAGCAGTACAACGAAACTCCAGAATCGTTGAGATGTTTACCAGCTATTGGCCTGAGTCAGACGCTACGCTGGTGCCTATGGATGGACATCAAGCACGGTTTTGGGTGTGTTTCCCTAACGAGACGTTGCCTCGCGGTTGGATCGGGCACGGCTACCACCACACTTTTGCAGATACCACGGACGATAAGTACATGATCTTCAGCCTATCGTTGGAAGCGTACCGCTACAGGCACAGGCGGCACGAAGAGCGTAGACACATGGCGTTCAGCAATTCGTTTGATGGGATTATGAAACGAGCGAAGAAGGCATTCATACCTATAACAACTAAGTTGATTTGCTGCGGGCACAGAAGCACACACCTAGATGCGGTAAGGTCTTTTATAGATACGAAAACCGATATGCTGAAAGCCGCATATAAAAAGATGACTGGCCTGTCGATGGGATACGGAGACTTGCCGAAGTCTAATGAATGGCCTTTCTTTCAAGAACTTCAGGCGTTAGACAATATCGGTCATACATGGACAAACTCCGTATTCGGTACGGCTGTGCCTGAGCTGCTGTCCTCTGTTACGGACTTAGAATACGCCAAGCAGAACCAGCATGAGCCAATGGTCTATGTCTGGCCTAACGAGAATGCCATAAAGGTATTACCCGTTGGGGATGTGGATCACGGGCAGTTCCAAGGTGCAGTTAGTAACGCCACTGAGTTTTCGTACGACAGTACAGAAGATCTGCCGGATGGATACAAGAACAAACTAGCCATGCTGCAAATCGTGCCTGACGGTACCTTCCTACCTAACGTGGGTACACGCTGCGGGTACGGCTACTTCTTGTTCCAAGAGGAGGGAGCATGAAGAGTAGAATAAGTGGTGAGAACTGGAGTGGCTTATTCGATAGGAGTAAGCTCTTAGAGAATGACACTATATACCGTGTTTTGGTATGCCCTGAAACTAATACGTACAATGTGGTATGTATTGGTACAGAATGTGTTGACAGTACATTAAAAGAGTCCTATTCTTCTTTAGATGATATGCCTGATTGGTTTAGCAGGAAGCTGGCTATGCTCTGTACGATGGAGCCAGCCGGTAGCAGTAATAGACCGATCATGCCAAAGATGACTAACGAAGGGTTTCCTATAATTACGAAGCCGTGGAACTTAAAGGAACCGCAAGTGAAAGGCGTAGGTACTAGAGAAAGCGTTAAGTGTTTTTGGGTAGTACCAGACTAGACTACTAGGTGGGTATAAACGTCGGGCGAGTGGTAGCGTCAGACGGTTTCCACTGCGAGTTACTCCGCAGTTAAAGATAAGGTGAGATGAAGTGCTGCCCCACACCCTTTTTTGATTAGGGGGTCATAGCGGCCAATCTCACCAACTACCACACTCTTAGATTCTTGTACGGTCGTACAAGAATTGATACCAGCTCCCACAAAGGAGGGACACAGTGGCGAAAATAACAGTGGAGATGGAAGTGGGGAATGAGTCTATTGAAGACGCGATAACGAGTTTGAAAGCATTGGAAGCAGCGCAACAGCGAATAGATGATCTTTGCGAAGACATGTCGTTCTTATCCAAGGCCGTATCAACAAACAATTTAGAAGTTAAGAAACTTCGTGCGAGCGTACAAGAATTACTGGAGCAGGTTGCTGATGGCTCAGACACCTGAAGGTAGGGTAAAAACAGTAGTGCGAAACCAGCTCCGACAAATCGGAGCGTATTACTTCATGCCTGCTACTGGCGGGTATGGCAAGAGCGGCGTGCCTGACATCGTTGGGTGCTACGAAGGAAGGTTCTTTGGCATCGAATGTAAAGCCGGTAAAGGGAAAGTAACGGCGTTACAGCAAAAGAACTTAGATGAAATAGACGCCAGCAAAGGGATCGCGCTGGTGGTAAACGAGTCAAACATGCACGACGTGTCTGACTTACTTATGGAGAACTGAAATGGCGAAACGGAAGTACAACCGCAAAGCGGTAAAGGGGGCGATGGTGGCTGAGTATCTGGACAAGAACGGAGACACTAGGGTCGAAGTCCTAGCTGCTGAAGTCGGCGTGAGCGAGAGCTACGCTGGTAAGTGGCTACGCAAATGGAGAATGAACAAACCAGCCCAACCCGTTGTGAGGTCTAAGAACTTCATTCCAGACAACCTCAAGCATACGCAACAAGGCATTAGCACCGAGCCTTCCGTGTCTGACGGTAGCACTGCTTCATACTACGAGCTGCCTGAAGGCGCAGCAGAACTGCAAGATCTTATCTCTTATAAGAACATGAACGCGCAGATCGGTGAGATATTCCGCGCTGCGTACCGTTATGGGCAGTCATCTCACAGCGACCAGCTACGCGATGCGAGAAAGATTCGGTTCTACATCGACGCTGAGATCAAACGGTTAGGGGGCTGAGATGAAGAAGTTTATCGTAACCTTCGAGGAAACCGTACAACGTCAGGTGATAGTAGAGGCCAAGAACGACGAGGAAGCACGGTTTGCCATCATAGATGACCGTGGCACTTGGGGTAATTGGCTACGCAAACCCACCACTACTGACGTGATTGTCACTCGTGTTGTAGAAAAGGAACAAAGCTAGTGCAGCTCATAACCTTGGACTTCGAGACGTTCTACAGTAAAGAGTTCTCTCTAACTAAAATGACTACTGAGTCCTACGTTCGTGACCCTCGTTTTGAGGTCATCGGTGTAGGTGTGAAGGTCAACAACGGCCCAACCGAATGGGCATCGGGGACACATGAAGAACTTCAGGACTATCTGGACGGGTTTGACTGGGCTGACAGTATGGTGCTGGCTCACAACACTATGTTCGATGGGGCTATATTATCTTGGCTATTTGATGTTCGCCCTCGGATTTGGGCTGATACTCTTTGTATCGCCCGTGCTGTACATGGGGTGGAAGCTGGTGGAAGCCTCAAGGCGCTGGCAGAACGATACGACATCGGGGCGAAAGGTACTGAGGTTTTAGATGCACTGGGTAAACGCCGTGCAGATTTTTCTGATGCTGAGTTGGATCGGTACGGCGACTACTGCATCAACGATGTGGAACTTACATATAAGTTGTTTGGGATAATGACCAAGAACTTCCCCCGCCACGAACTGAAAGTCATAGACACCACGCTACGTATGTTCATACACCCCGTGCTAGATCTGGACGTAGGGCTGTTGGAACAGCACCTTGAAGACATAAAGGATCGTAAGGACGAACTTCTTATAAAGGCGGGTGTTACCGACAAGAAAGAGCTGATGAGCAACGACAAGTTTGCTCAGTTGCTGATGCTGGAAGGGGTCATACCACCAACCAAAATAAGCCCTACCACGGGGAAAGAAACCTATGCGTTTGCTAAGACAGACGAAGCATTCAAAGCACTAGCGGAACACGAAAACACCAATGTACAGGCATTGGTCGCTGCTAGGCTAGGCAACAAAAGCACGTTGGAAGAAACTCGCACGCAGCGGTTCATCGACATATCAAAGCGCGGACTGCTACCTGTACCCGTACGTTATTACGCCGCACACACCGGTAGATGGGGCGGTGCCGACAAGATCAACATGCAGAACCTACCGAGCCGTGGGCCTGACGGTAAGGTCTTAAAGAAAAGCATTACTGCACCAAAGGGCTATACGCTCATCGACTGCGATTCCAGCCAGATAGAGGCGCGGGTATTAGCGTGGTGGGCTGGGCAGAAAGACTTGGTTACATCGTTCACCAACGGTGAGGACGTGTACGTCAAGATGGCAGCGCGAATCTATGGAGTGCCCGAAGAAGAGGTCACTAAAGATCAGCGGTTCGTAGGTAAGACTACGATTCTAGGTTGTGGGTATGGCATGGGTGCCCAGCGGTTCATGGATCAGCTAAAGAACTTCGGTGTATCTGTGACCCTAGAAGAGTCCCGACGCATCATTAAGATCTACCGTGACGCAAACCACGCAATAACTAAGCTGTGGTGGGACGCCGGTAAGTCCATCGAACAGCTATCTAAGAATACAGCCCTACGAATAGGGGATGTAGCTGTAGCGGAACCCATTGGGCCACTACAAGCACTTCGTTTACCGTCGGGAATACTCATGCGGTACAACGAATTGGAAGGTGAGAAGAACGAAGAAGGTAGGGTGGAATACACCTACAAGACTCGTCGTAGTAGAACCCGTATCTACGGGGGAAAAATGGTAGAGAACGTCTGCCAAGCAGTAGCACGGTGCATCATCGCAGAACAAATGGTGAGAATCGCCAAGCAGTATAACGTCGTGATGACTGTGCATGACTCTATTGTGTGTTGCGTTAGGGACGAAGAAGTTAGTGAAGCCCAAACACACATAGAGGCGTGTATGCGCTGGCTACCCGAATGGGCAGAAGGGCTGCCCTTAGACTGCGAAAGCGGTACAGCAAAAACTTATGGAGATTGTGAATAATGGACGATGAGAATATATCTAGTATTTTGGACGATTGGATGGACGACGGTACAGCACCAACCCCACTCAAGAGGACAAGTAGGTCGTATTATCTGTATGAAATAATCCGTAGCTTGGGCGGCACAGCGACGTTGAACGAGATGTACAAAATGCTTCCCGCCAGTGATATGGCGAAGCCTAAGAACAAGCAGCAACTACGGGGCTGGATTAGTTCTAGCGCCACCAGTAAGGGGTACATGGTTAAGCTAGCAAAGGATAAATACCGTGTAGCAACCCTAGAAGAATACAAGGCGATAAGGGCAAGAAATAAACGGACGCATACGAAGTACACAAACAAGATCGAAGCCAAAAAACGGCGCGAAGAAAAGAAACAAGCCATGCCCACCGTGCAGAAAGAGATTACTTTGGAACCCCCAGTGCAGGACGATCTTCTTAGGGAGAAAGCTAGAGAGTCCGTACTAAGACAACGGGCGTGGGCAGAAGCTAAGAAAGAAGCGAAGGAAGAGTTGGCAGTGGAACGCAAGGATGTAAGCTCCCCTAGCTCAGTCCCACTGCCTACACCCAATACGCCTTTTGTGAACCAGTATTTGGGGTCACTTATTGGTACCTCGGTTGCTATAGTATTGTTCTACTTGGTAACAAAGTTGTTGGGATAGTATGGGTACACCAGCGTGGTCGTTCAGTCGTATAAAGGCATTTCAACAATGCCCTAAGCAGTTTTACCATGAGAAGGTGCTCAAGCAGTACCCGTTCAAGGAGACTGATGCCACGCTTTACGGTACGGCTTTCCATGAAGCTGCGGAAGAATACATCCGTGACGGTGGTGAGCTAGACCCACGGTTCGACTACGCTAAAGACATGCTGGATGTGCTGGACGCCAAGAAAGGTGAGAAGCTGTGTGAGATCCAGATGGGGTTGACTAGAAACCTAAAGCCATGTGGATTCTACGATAAAGATGTTTGGTTTCGCGGCATCGCTGACTTAATCATCTTAGACAGAGAAGGCAAGGTAGCGTGGGTAATTGACTACAAGACCGGCAAGTCGGCAAGGTATGCGGATAAAGGGCAGTTAGAGCTTATGGCGTTGGCGACCTTCAAGCATTACCCTGAAGTGGAAACTGTACGAGCTGGCCTAGTATTCGTTGTTAGTAACGACTTAATAAAAGACCGGTACACGTTGGAAGACGAAGAACGGTTGTGGAAGAAATGGCTTAGTAACCATAGAGATATGGAAGCAGCCTTTGAGAAAGACGTGTGGAACCCAAAACCCAGTGGGCTGTGCAAAGCATGGTGCCCTGTGTTGGAATGCCCACATAACGGGAAGAACTGATGCCGTATAAGAACAAAGCAGACCGTAAGAAACAGAAGAACCCACCAGTGGGTAGCCCTGCACACGAAGCCCGAATGGAGAGGCAACGTGCTAGGCGTGCTATGGACAAGGTGGGACGCGATGCCAACAAGAATGGCAAAGCTGATAAGCGTGAAGGCAAAGATGTCAGCCACAACAAGATGTTGAGTAAGGGTGGCAGCAACGCAGACGGTGTGCGTATAGAGAGCAAGAGTGCTAATCGCAGCCGTAACGGGCAGAAGCCCAAGAAGGCGGGGCATAGACCTCGACGTAGGCAGTGAATAAGGACAACGTAAAGACGGGCATATTGGTCGGCGTAGGTATTGTCGTGGCGATCAACGCACTGTCTTTTCTTCTTACTGTGTTAATAACAGTTTAGACCAAGGCGGCCTTCCTGCCTGTTGGCACCGTTCCCGTCCGGTGTGGTCGCATGGCGGGCTTTTTAACCGCGTGTAGTGGACACCCACTTCGCGCTTTTTTGCATGGGAGAACTGATGCAAGTGATAGATAACAAGGCGCTGCTACTGCGCCTACGTGACCCGCAACGTATCACAACGATTATACCGAAGAGCAAAGAGCTATCGGATAACAGAGTGGTAGTTAACTGGGGCGTCGAAGAAACTCGTGTACTAAAGAACTTAGGTATAGATGCACCCTCACCTATCAGCACACAATACGAATGGACGGGCAAGTTCTCACCAATGAGGCACCAGAAGACTACTTCTGAGTTCTTCACCATAAACAAGCGGGGGTTCTGCTTCAACGAGCAGGGTACGGGCAAGACTGCTAGTGCTATCTGGGCAGCGGATTACCTAATGAACAAGGGGTATGTGAGCCGCGCTCTAGTTATATGCCCCCTATCTATCATGCACTCTGCGTGGGCAGACGATCTGTTTACCTTCGCTATGCACCGTACGGTAGATGTGGCCTATGGGCCACCCAAGAAACGAAAGCAAATCATAGAGAACGGCTCTGATTTCGTCATTATTAACTACGACGGTGTAGAGATAGTGGCAGACGCTATTGCAAATGGCGGGTTTGATCTGATTATCGTAGACGAAGCTACACACTATAAGAACCCGCAGACGAAACGCTGGAAGACCCTGAACAAACTACTGAACCCTGAGACGTGGTTGTGGATGATGACAGGTACACCAGCAGCACAAAGCCCATTGGATGCGTACGGTCTGGCTAAACTTGTTAACCCGTCAGCCGTGCCTAGATTCTTCAGCTCGTTCCGCGATCAGGTCATGGTCAAGGTGACTAACTTCAAGTGGGTGCCCAAGGACACAGCGACAGACACCGTGTTCAACGCATTGCAGCCAGCGATACGGTTTACCAAAGACGAATGCCTAGACCTACCTGACATGGTTTACGTCAAACGTGAAGTAGAACTGACCCGCCAACAGATCAAATACTACAAAGAACTTAAAAGTAAGATGGTTATGCAAGCGTCCGGCGAGCAAATAACCGCAGTCAACGCAGCCGTAGGTATGAATAAGCTACTGCAAATATCTGCCGGTGCTGTCTACACAGATGACGGTGAGTCCCTAGAGTTCGACATCAAGCACCGATACAAGGTACTGCGCGAAGTCATAGACGAATCTAGCAAGAAGGTACTTGTATTTGTGCCATTCAAGCACGTCATAGATATTCTGGCAGACAAGCTCACCGCCGACGGCATACCCACTAGCATAATTCGTGGTGATGTTTCGGGCGCGAAACGTACCGAAATCTTCAAACAGTTCCAACAGACCGATACTCCACAGGTGCTGGTCATTCAGCCACAAGCAGCAGCACACGGCGTAACACTCACCGCTGCGAACACCGTAGTGTGGTGGGGGCCAACCAGCTCTTTGGAAACATACGCACAGGCTAACGCACGGGTGCACAGACAGGGGCAAGACCACAAGTGTACGGTGGTACAGCTACAAGGCTCGTTTGTAGAGAAGAGAGTGTACGCGTTACTAGATAGTAGAATAGACGTACACACAAAAATGATTGATTTATACAACGAGATACTTGATTAACATATCGTTTGGCATTACATTACATATCTAGGTACATGGAGAACCGATATGGCAGAAGATGATAAAGGACTTAACGCTAAACTCATACGGGCGTACATGAAGCTCCGCGAGAAGCGTTCAGAACTGAAGTCTGAATTTGAAGCCCAAGATAAAGTGTTTGAAGAGAACATGAACCTCCTGAAAGAGCGGATGTTGGAATACTTCAAGCAGCCAGAAAACGAGGGTGCCACTAACTTCAGCAGCGAGGAAGGTATGTTTATACGTACCACCAAGACGAAATACTGGACTGATGACTGGGAAAGTTTTCATAAATTCGTTGTGGAAGAGAACGCACCGGAACTTCTGGAGAAGCGGGTAGCGCAGGGCAACATGAAGCAATACTTGGAAGATAACCCTGACAAGCTGCCGATGGGTCTTAACACCACTACCGAATACACCATAACCGTGAGGAAAAAATAGTGTCAGAAGAGGCATACGTTGAAATAGAGCAGGTTGCGGAACACTTCAAAGTGTCTGTGTCTACCATTAGAACGTGGATTAGGAACGGGCAGATACCCAGAGACGGTTGTTTTATCAAGATTGGTAAGACATATCGGTTCAAACTGTCTGAAGTGGATAAATCTGTAGCCCGATTAAATTCTGCAACAGCATTAGGAATTTCTGCAACAGACTCGGATAGGCAATCTGAGATAGGTTTTGACGAATCTGTGGGCGAAGTTGTTGCCGATTTAGACGAGGATCTGTAGTGTCGGACGGCACCTTTAGGCGCGTAAGTATTAGGGACGGGAAGTTCCGCACTGCCGTAGGTGGTAAAGAGACGCTTATCGACTCTGACACCATAGACGTAGTCATACTCAATGCTGCACCCAGAGGCCGCATGTTTTATGGCGATGCCTATGATGCGGGTAAGAAGTCAGCTCCTATATGCTGGTCATCGACCACTAAGATGCCTGACCCAGACGTGCCTGCCGATACTAAGCAAGCCACACGCTGCATGGATTGCCCACAGAACATAAAAGGTTCAGGGGATGGCAACTCCCGTGCATGTAAATACTCACAGCGTTTAGCTGTCACTTTGGAGGATAACCCAGAAGAAATATACCAATTGCAGTTACCAGCAAATGCTTTGTTTGGTGATGCACAACGGGGTTGGATGTCTATGCAGAACTACGCAAAGCACCTGCATAAGCACGATACCTCGGTGATAACCATTATTACTCGGATCTGTTTCGAGAATGACGGTTATATACCAAAACTTCGGTTTCGCCCTGTACGGGTGTTGAAACCTGAAGAGCTAGAAGTCGCTGTGGAAATGAGCATCCACCCAGATACCGAACGTGCTTTGACTATGGTCAAGCCTGATGAGGGCAATGCGCCAACGTCAATGTTCGAGCCGGTAGACGGGTTTGTTTATGACGCAGCTAACAACAATTAGGAGAACTAACGATGCACATTATTAAAAATGTGACCGCGCATTACCCACACTTGGATCAGCCATACAAGTGGAGTGACGCGCAAAATAGAACGATGCCTTGCTCATTCAAAGAAAACGGGGCGGCATATGATCTACAGTGGATCATGTCTGGCGGCGAAGCCAAGCAGCTTATGGCGGCTATGGAAGTGGCTTATGAGGAGAAGAAACAGGACGGTTGGCCTGCCAGTATAGAGATACCGTTCAAGAAGCAGGAAGACAAGACTTGGCTACATAAGGCTACGTTGGAAGCAGCTTATCAGGGCGAAGAAACTAATCCGCCCAAGCAGTTCGATTCAAAGAACAACGAACTACCTAAAGACTTTAGACTAACTACGGGAAGCACCATCAACGTGCAAGTGAGTATGCACCCTTGGTCTAGGGACGGTAGCTCTGGCGTTAAATTACGTGTCCGTCAGGTGCAAGTTCTACAGTACAAGCCCGAGCCTGTACGTGCAGCATTCGATGTAGTCGAAGACGGCTTCACTATGGAAGATGTTGGCGGTAGTGCGTTCACAGCAGTGTCTGATGATTCTTTCGGAGAAGAACCCGCTGTTGTAGAAGCCCCTGCTACAGAAACACCCAAGAAAAGTGCTAAGGCCGATGCCTTTGGGGATGACGACGAAGAAGTTGTAGCGGAACCCAAGAAGAAGGTGGTCAAGAAGTCTGCCCCCGCCAAAGCTGAGAAGGACGAAAAGTTAGCCTCTGTCTTAGACGAATGGTTCGACGACTAAACGCTAACTAATTTCCGTGGCTAGGATTTCCGAAAAGGGCGTGCCGATGCCCCTGCCACGGTGTCTCTCGGTTTTGAGTAAGCATTATGGACACAAAAGCATTCTTGCAGAAGGCGTTACGTGGAGAGGGCCGATACTGCATATTCGCTGCAAACAGTGGAGATAAGAACGATAGGGTTCAGAATTTCTATGAATCCCTAGATGAGTTACAACAAGCAGCCTATGAACTAGACGCAAAGGGGTACGATGTGTATTTCGCGTTAGGTGTTCTGGGCGAAAATGACACCCGAAAAGTAGACAACGTCAAACAACTTAGCTCGTTCTTTTTAGATCTCGACTGTGGGCCTAGCAAAGACTTCCCCACGCAATCGGATGCCCTTGATGAATTAAAGGCATTCTGTAAAACAACAAAACTACCAAAGCCGTACCTAGTCGATTCAGGTCGCGGTATACACGCCTATTGGTTTCTCACTGAGCCTGTAGGCAAAGAAGATTGGATTCCTGCGGCTGAACGGCTGAAGAGTCTCTGTACTGAACATGGATTCGCAGCAGACCCTGCCGTCACCGCTGATGCTGCTAGGGTGTTACGCCCTATTGGTACGCACAACCACAAGACTAATCCGCCAACAAGAGTTGCTGGATTGATACCAGCTCCCCCCACTCTCGTAGATTTTGATGAGTTCTACGAACTGCTTGGTGGCAAAGACCTTGTGTTTCCGCCTAAGAAGTACATGCCAGCAGCACCGAACGCAATGATGCAGTCGCTGATGGGTAACACGGAATCTTCCTTCATACAGATACTAGAAAAGACATACAACGGAAACGGATGTGAGCAGCTACGGCTGATATACGCAGAACAAGAAGAGTGCACAGAACCTATGTGGAGGGCTGGGCTGTCTATCGCTAAGTTCTGCTCCGATAGTGACAAGGCCATACATAAGCTATCTGAAAGGCACCCTAACTACTCAATCGCAGAAACCGTTGAGAAGGTTAACCTCATCAAAGGGCCGTACTTATGCAACAAGTTTGACGAGTTTAACCCCAAGATATGCAAGAAATGTAAGCATTGGAAGAAGATCAAGTCACCAATCACGCTTGGCAATGTGATCGTTGAGGCTACGGAAGAAGACAACGTCGTAGAGGCACCGTCAGCCACGTTAGCCAGCGCCGATGTGCAGACATACACAATACCGACATACCCCAGACCATACTTCAGGGGCGCTAATGGTGGCGTATATATGCGCTCGGCAGGTGCAGATGGGGACATAGATGAGAAGGTCATATACCACAACGACATCTACGTAGTGAAACGGGTGCGTGACGCAGAGATAGGCGAAGCTGTCGTTATGCGTTTACACCTACCGAAAGATGGAGTTAGTGAGTTCACCATACCGCTTACCGCTGTTACATCACGGGAAGAGTTCCGTAAGAGCATGTCTATGAGGGGCGTGGCAATACGGCAGATGGACGAGATTATGCAATACACAACGACTTGGGTTAACGAGCTACAGGCAAGAGAGACCGCAGACGAGGCCCACCGGCAATTTGGTTGGGCTGGCGACAATATGGAAGCATTCATACTAGGCAACCAGAAGATATACAAAGACCGTGTGGAGTTTAACCCCCCTGCCTCTACCACTATGGCGATGTTCCCCGCGTTTGAACCCAAAGGTTCCTTAGATGATTGGAAGGCAATGGCTGAGTTCTTAAACAAAGAAGGACAAGAGCCATACCAATATGTGATGGGCGCGTCTTTTGGATCTGCGCTGATGGAGCTTATGCCCGTAGCGTGCTCTGCATTGCACATACACAGCAAGGACTCAGGGTTAGGTAAGACCACTGCATTAGAGGCGGCACTCACCGTATGGGGCGACCCTAAAGAACTGCTTCTGTACAAAGAAGATACGTACAACACCAAAATGAACAGGGGTGAGGTCTACCACAGCCTACCGCTGTTCTTGGATGAGCTTACCAACTTAGCCCCCAAAGAACTTAGTGACCTTGCGTACCAGTATGTGAGCGGGCGTCAGCGTAGAAGACTTACCAGCAGCGCCAACCAAGAACGTGCCAACGGATCTCCGTGGAGCTTTACGTCCATATCTACTGGTAACGTCAGCCTGATTGAGAAGATAGCACTGTATAAGGACGCACCGAAGGCTGAAGCCCAACGTATTCTTGAGTTCAAGGTAGACCGACTGTTCAAAGATGCTGCTAGCAAGCTGCTAACTGACGAGTGGACACGGGAAGTGCACAACAATTATGGGCACGCAGGTGCAATTTTCGTTAAGTACGTGATGGCGAATCTGGATACAGTCACAGACCTACTACGGTTGATACAACAGCGTATTGACAGGGAAGCTGGGCTTACATCTGAGAACCGGTTCTGGTCGGCAGGGGCAGCGTGCGCCATAACATCTTTGATTTTGTGTGAGCAGATAGGGTTACTACCATACAGCCCTAAGCCTGTGCTTCGGTGGATTATTCGTGTGTTGAAACTGAACAAGAACACAGTGCACGACATGCACGAATCAGTAGAGCAAACGCTTAACGACTACGTGCATGAGAACTGGAACAACATACTGTGGATACGTAGCACAGAAGACCGCCGTGGCAAGGTCGATACAGGGTTAGATGAGCTGGTTATACCCGACGCTACACCCAGAAGTGGGTTAGTCGCACGGTACGAGACGGATCTCAAGAAGCTATACCTTGTGCCTAAGTCCTTGAAGGCATGGTGCGGTAAGCAGCAGATAAACTATGCGTCATTCTTGGAAGACCTGAAGACCAAGATGGGCGCAAAACGGGTACAGAAACGACTTAGTAAGGGTACCCACATGAAGCTATCGCAGCAGAGTGTGTTGGAACTAGAGTTTGATGTAGATGACAGTGACGAAGATACAGAGGTAGAGAGTACGAATGAGTAAGACATTTTTGGCAGCGATACGAGCGCAGGAAGTAGCCAAAGCACTAGGCAATAACCGCCCTAGAGCCTTATCGGATGACAATGTTAGGCGACCATCAGCCCCACTGTCAGACGCACAGCGGTTAAAGATCCTTACGTTGAACAAGGCGAAAATTAAAGGCACTGTCATAGCTAAGAACATGGGGCTAAACCCCTCTACCGTACACAACACCATACGCAGATACGACATAAAGAAGGGCAAAGTAGTCAAGGTATACCAAGGTATTTATGGCTAAAGGCACGGTCAGCAGGGGGGTGGTCAAGGAGTACGACCTAAACCCCGACGGTGTAAGGGTGGTAGTGCGCTGGGACGATATGGTGGTCGGCGCTTCTATTTTTGTTCCGTGCATCAATACAGACGGAGCTACCAAAGAACTTAGGCGTATATCTAAGGATAAGGGGTGGGAATCGCACGTTTTGGTGCGTGTTGAAGACGGTAAATTAGGCGTGCGTATGTGGAGAACGCTATGATAAAATTTACTCGGTTCTCCATAGCCACCCCACTCTTCTAGCTACTTACCCCTTGCTAGTTAGGGGAGTGGGTTCTTTAGTCGTTCATATACCACGGCTGATATTCCAGCTCATTCTGCATATCTTGTGCGTACAAACGCATGGTAGGCGTAAGTGTCACCCCGTTGTGCATGGTCAAAGAAGTTCTAGCGTGCTGTTTCATTGATCGTTTGATTGTATCAGTCGTTATAACTGCCGCTTTACCCTTACCTGCGTGTTCTTTGTTGTGCGCTAGGATCTCGTCTACTATTTCAGAAACGTCGTCACCTTGACGCAACGCTATGTAGTATTGTTTCAACAACCTACTCTTCTGCCTAGATACAGCTTTTTGGATCTTCTTGGTGTCTTGGTTACGTTCTTGCGCGTTGGTGTAGCTTGCTGGGGCAAAACCTAGAAACTTAGTCGCTACCTCACCCGCGTTGAAGTCATCTGTAATCGGGTCGCCACGTCTGGTTAGGGCACCTTCCGTTCTAAATCTATCCGCTTGTACTATGTTTCGGAATGCTGCGGGTAGCATAGACTCTATGCCTCGTCTCGTTTCGCCGTTATACATGTCGTCAGCACCACGAAGTATACTTGATATGTACCCCAGCGCGGGGCCACCAGCAAAGTCTACGAACTCCTCTTTAGCGGACTTGTTGAAGTCGTAGCGGTTGTTACCGAGTATCAGATTAGACAGACCAATACGCGCAGCAATATCAACTTCAGCCCCTGCTAAGTTAGTGATGTACTGTATGCCTCCTCGGTACAGTGGGTCGCCCATGAACCTACGAGACAGCAAATCAGCATCTTCCTCGTCGTCTTCTAAGAACAAGTCTGCAAGACCTTGGAATATACCCACCAGCGGTATACCCTGCACTCCCGCTAAAGCCGCAATGTAGCCGTTACTAGCTATGAACTGCTTCATGGCTATACGGCCTTGTTCGTCTGACAATCCGTATTCTTTAGCCTGCTTTATTGCACCAGCCATCATCTTGAACTGGTTGTAGTACATGGTGAAGCCGTAGGTCTTGAACATCATAGCCAGACGGCCTACGGGAGAACCTTGCGCGAATCTAGGCGCTGTATTTAGTGCAGAGCCACCGTTCAACTGCGATGTCTCTTGCATAGCAACTTGCGTGGCTAGCTTCCTCTTCTCGGCATCGGATAGCTTGTCTTCGCCTTTACTCTTGTTTGGCTTGGTGTTTAACCTAGCCATCTCGTTTAGGTATGTAGACACCACTGTTATTTGCCTACTCATTCGCTCTACTGTGTGGAACGGTAAGGCACTCCACCTAGAAAATATGTCATACAAATTTTCTTTTGGAGCCGCCATATCAATACCTTGATAATCTGCCCATGCAGATCTAGTAAGAAAGCTACGTTCGTTAGCTTCTTGTATCACTGGCATAAGTTCTTCTAAGAACTCACGTTTTGTTTGGGATACAGTTTCACCGTCACCTACGTCTTTCTGGTAGTAATTTGGTGTGTCCAGATCTGACAGATCATCACGCATCTGGAAGTTACCGTCTGCATCTAGTAGAAAGTAGTTATCAATCGAAGGTGTGTACGAATTTATAAGGTTCTTATCACTACCTACGACTTCTCCTCCGTAAGTCTCTACCTTGTGTTCTATATTGCTGCCAGTAAACAACCTAAGTCCGGCGTTCACTGTCTTATTAGCCGTCTTAAAGTCTGTTTTACCTTGTAGATATGGCAACACTACAGCGGGTATTTGGAATCCATTTGCTATGGTAGATGCAGCGTTAAAACCCATCGTGCCGATAAAAGCAAAACGATTGAGCTGTTTAGCAGCGTTGTTCCAGAAATCATTTGGCGGGTTAATCGTAAGTTCTTTACGTGCCTCAAGTTCGTCCAGCAATATCTGGCTATTACCTTCTTGTAGGTATTCGTTATTAGACGTTTTAAGTTCTTCCCTAACCGCAGCGAGAGCAGTTCGTATGTTCTCTGAAGACTTGAGGTTGGCTGCACGGTTAGCCATACCGTAGCCCTTTACACGCAGCGTATCTAAGGCGTCGTCAGGAGCACCTAGTACGTCCTCTCGTTTCTTGAATGCTTTTAAGAATGATGATTCTGGTAACGCCGTTATAAATTCTTGCACAATGCTATTGATGGTGTCTTGTTTGTTAGCAGTGCCATCAGGAATGCTTTGGTCGAGTGTGGCTACCATCTGGGTAACGAACGAAGTAGGTGCTGCGCCGCCATCGAACGTCATGTTCTTTAGCCCATCAACAGCTTCAACTCCCGACACCTCGTAAGTTATGCCGTCTACGACTACAGGATCGCCTTCTCCCTTTGCAAGTGCACGCAGTTTACTAAGGCTGCTTCTTCTAGCATTGGGGCTACCAAACGCTTCTACAACTTCGCGTGGTTCCCCTTTCGACCCATCTGGATTGACGGGAGTGACAAACCATTTGATCCAAGAATCCCCCTTACGGGCCAGTGGGAAGTAGGGTTCAATTAGGTTTCTATCGAATATCTTTGTGTATAGTTGGTTCTTCAGCTTTTCCGCTTGTTCTTTGTCTGTGACCGTACTATCAATTCGTGCACCCAGACTTTCTTTTAGGTCGTCCAGTATGCCTTTGTATGTATCACGTAGCTGCACGTACGCCGCTTGACCATCAGGGCCAAGTTTTTGGTACTCTGCATTCAATACCTTCCATATCTTTAGTTTCTCGCCCTTATACGCTGACTCAGGCTTAGACGGGTCTACCCTAGCCATAGTAGAGTCAGTTGTAAGGTTGTTGAATACAGTCAGTATGTTTCCGTCTGGGTCGGCTTTGTTAGCGGCTTGTAACTTACGCTCTATAGACGCAGTTATGGCGTTTAATTTAGCAGTTGATATTTCTATAGCACCGTTGGACTTTTCTATAGCTTCAGTGAAATTCTTTATAGACTGAACGTCGGTTACATCAGCTATGTCATTGAAAGCACTGTTGTTCAAAAACCCAAGCCCTAGAGACTTGATCTTGTTAGATACGAAGCTACCCCCGCTAGTCCCAAATAACTGCTTGAACCCTACCCCTACAGTATCGTTAGGTATGTCTCGTATTGTCCGTACAGCGTTGTTTGTCTCTCGATCTTGGAGTTTTGCTACCTTGCCGTCTTTGGATGCCATCAGTAGCTGACCGGCATTGCGAGACTCGGGTGCAGGTGCAATGATCGTTTCGATCAGCTCGTCTATGGCGTTCAGGCTGTCTTCTTTGCCCTTCTTGGGTGGCACGCCCAGAATCTTTCTGACTATCTTGTTGATGATGTCAGACACTTTACGTAACACCGACGGTGTCTTGGGGGTAGACAGCAGGGCAAGTTCAGAGCGGAACTCAGGGTTGCTCATGTACTCAGAAGCAAACTCCTGTATGTCCTGTGACCCGTAATGCGACTTCAGCTTGTCTTTCACGTCATCAAAGACTTTCTGTAGCTGAATAGTTAGTGGGTTCTTGGCATCTGCCAGTGTTGCAGAAACCCCAGCGTGACCCATCTCATGCACCAGCGCATGTACGGTCTGCCCTTCGGCTGCGTCTAGGCTAATAGTGTTGGTCTTGGGGTCAAACAAGCCATAGGCGAAGTCACCACCCTCGTTCTGTAGATCTTCTACCAGTGATACCTTGGTGGTACCCACGTTCTCGGCTAACTTCTTAGCGAACCGCTTGACCGCAGGGTTAGGCGCATCTGCTGCGATAGCTTCCAGTGCACCCTTCAAATCGCCGTTGCGTAGTGCCGCAGTAGCTGTATCAGGCATAGGCAGGGTGGTAGACAGGGCGGCGTTTTTGGGTAGTGCGTATGTTTCTTTTTCTTTTGCTAGGTCAGCTTTATATTCTTCAAGCTGCCTCTGTGCATCAGCATCACCTTCTGCTGCGCGTTTCCTAATGTCGGGCAGTATCTGAGTAGCGAATAAGTCACTAGCGTCCCTACCCTTCTTAGTCTCTAGTGGCTCGCTGAATTGTTTTTCGTATGAAGGCGCTGCTTTGTTTCTCTTATGTTCTTTTAATACAGCCTTCTGTTCTTTCGTTAGCTTCTTACCTGCTTTCTGATCACGTTTCGCTTTGGCTAATAAGACTCCTCTATCTTTCTTTTCTTTGATTCTCTGCTGTACACCTAACTCAAACTCTGCTGTTTGCGCATCTTGTGCAGTCTTTTCAATACGCCCCTGTGCAGTAGGCGACAAGTTCGCATTGGCCCAATCAAGCACCGCTTGCCCTTTCTCACGTCCCATACCCGCAGTTAAAGCAGCTTCATCAAGTGGTATTGGTGTATCTGGAGCTTCTCTAGCGTCTTTTCGTGAGACTTGCTGTACTTTATCCGCACCAGTAGATACATCGTAAGCGGCAAACGTAAGTCCTTTGGCGGGGTCGCCCGTTGCTTCGCCTAACTTCAAATAGTCAGCTACAGCCTTAACTTCTGTTGGTGCATCACGCTGGGCTGTTTTAGATAGGGCATCGTACTGCGTAAGGAACTGTTGTATGGCTTGTTGGTCTTGTTCAGGTAGTGGCACAGCCTTTGTCTGGTTGCTTCTGCCTATGAACTCTCGCTTACTAACTTCTTCAGGGGTACCGTAGACTTCTTCGTACGCACGGTTAAACCCCTCTACGGCTTCTGATTCTGCTTCCGTACCTCTACCTTCTATAAGTTCAGCTTCTGCTGCCTTTATGGGAGTTTCTGCTTCTTTTGACTCTGTAAGAGCTATACGTTCTAGGCGTAGGTTCTCCACCTCTGCTTGTGTAGCAGCTACGTTAGTTTCATATTCTTCAGTCTGTTGCTCAAAGTCTTCGTCTACACGTAATTTTTTCTCTGCAAAGGACAGTTCTTCTGACGTAGGATCAGCATCCATTGCTACACGGATATCGGCCTTACTTGGTTTTTGTGCCTTGGCGTTCCGTAATTTTTGCTCTGCTATCTTTATCTGCGCGTCTAATGCAGCAAACTGTCCTCCTTCTCCGCCATCAGCTCTTCCAGTGTCTGTTCCAGCATCTCCCACTGTTCTTCCGTCAGTGCTCGCAACTGCCACGGAATCTTCACCTCCTGTAGCGTCATCCAAGCCTGATGAATCAACTGCATCGCCTGTTCCACTTCCTGTTGTGTCAGATTCTCCTTCGGTATCGGTATCTGTATCACCTTGTTCATCTACTCGCTCCTCGGGTGGCCCCAGCGCATCAAATTCTTTGTTCAGGTTTTCTTGTATCTGAGCTTTGTTTTTTCGTGGCTGCGCTGCTTCTCTACGTAGGTCATCTCGTACATCAGGATCGGTTAGGTCAGCGTCTTTATATCTTCGGTATATAGAAGTTCTTTTGTAGTTCTTTCCCAGCACCCGTTCAAGGAACGAATCATTGGCAGTTGTATCTCCACCGACCTGCCCTCTAAGTTGTTCTATGGGCTGTACTGTTGTAGTTGTCTCACCATCCTTAGTTACAGTAGTTACCGCACCCTGCTCTTCGCCAGCTTCTATTTTAGCCGCTAGTTCTTCGTCTGTTACCGCTGCCATCCTAGCGGCAACTTGTTCTTCGGTGAGTTCTGTTTCGTCGTCTAAAGATGCATCAGCGTCGAGCGTTTCATCTGTAACCTCTGCCACCTCTGCCACTGCCGCATCTACATCTGCATCTACATCCGCTTCTGTTATAGGTGTGACAGGTGCAATAGGCG
>Ga0075480_10000763_pt1 | contig 19462 bp, 17 predicted proteins | sample DEB08_DNA_7_FD_81590 | JGI IMG/M metagenome (GOLD analysis project Ga0075480, IMG submission 81590) | Aqueous microbial communities from the Delaware River and Bay under freshwater to marine salinity gradient to study organic matter... | ecosystem: Environmental > Aquatic > Marine > Coastal ... | reverse complement strand
GCAGCTCGAACGCGACGTCGCCGCGGAACGGCGCGCCCGCGGGTAGCGCTGCCAGCGCCCCCTCGACGCGGGCCATCCCGTCGCGCAGCCGCGACGCGAAGTCGGCCTCCTCGGCCGCGAGCACCCGGGTGATCAGCTCGCGCTGGGCCGCCAGGTCGGGGTACGCGGCGGCCATCGTGTCGATGACGGCCTCGAGCATCGGGATCGCGACCGGCGCACCACCGCCGACGTCGACGCCGAGCAGCCCGGCATGGCGGACCGCGCGGCGCATCAGCCGGCGCAGCACGTACCCGCGGCCCTCCTTCGCCGGGAGCACGCCGTCGCCGACCAGGAACGCGGCCGTGCGGGCGTGCTCGGCGATGACGCGGAGCGACACGTCGGCCGCGTCGTCGGCGCCGTAGCGGTGGCCGGTCAGCTGCTCGGCCCGGGCCAGCAGCGGCCGGAACAGGTCGGTCTCGAAGACGTTGTCGACGCCCTGGAGCAGCACCGCCATGCGCTCGACGCCGAGCCCCGTGTCGACGTTCTGCGCCGGGAGGTCGCCGAGGATCGTTCCGTCGGCGTCCAGCGCGTGCTGCATGAACACGAGGTTGTAGTACTCGAGGTACCGCTCGGGGTTCGCGGCCGGCCCGCCGCCGGGGCCGTACGCCTCACCGCGGTCGTAGTACAGCTCGGTGTTCGGACCACCCGGACCGGCGGCGTGCGTCCACCAGTAGTTGTCCTCGGCGCCGAGGCGCTGGATGCGGTCGGCCGGGAGGTCCGTCTCGGACAGCCAGAGCCGCTCGGCCTCGTCATCGTCCTCGTACACGGTCGCCCAGATGCGGTCCGGATCCAGCCCGTACCCGTCGAGGGAGAGCTCCCACGCCCAACGGATCGCGTCGGCCTTGAAGTAGTCGCCGAACGAGAAGTTCCCGAGCATCTCGAAGAACGACAGGTGACGGGTGGTCCGACCCACGTTCTCGATGTCGTTGGTCCGGACGCACTTCTGGAAGCTGACCGCGCGGTCGACCGGCGCCGGCTCGTCACCCATGAACCACGGCTTGAACGGCAGCATCCCGGCGATCGTCAGCAGCACCGTCGGGTCCGACGGGATCAGCGGCGCCGAGGGGAAGCGGCGGTGGCCGCGCTCCTCGTAGAACCGGAGGAACGTCTCGCGGATCGTCAGGGAGTCCACGCCGACCTCAGCGGCCGGCCGCGCCGCCGGTCCCCCGGCGTGCGGTCGGGTGCTCGATGACCTCGCCGCCGGTCCGCCACGGCGAGCGGCGGGTCGCGTCGTCCACGACGCCGACGACGCCGGCCCGGACCCGGTCGACCCAGGCCGCCGCCGCGACACCCAGTCGGTCCGGGGCGAACCGCTGCTGGACGGCGTCGAGGCGGCGGACGAGGTTGCCGCCGACGACCATCCCGATGCCGAGGCCGAGGCCGAAGGAGAGGACGCGTCGCACGTGGGCTCCGTCAGTCGTCGGTCGGTCGGCGTCCGTCCCGGAGGTCCGCGAGGACCGGGCCGAGCGGGGCCTCGTGACCGCGGTCCGTCGGCTCGTACAGGACGCGGTCCTCGAGCCCCTCGGGGAGGTGCGGCTGGCCCGGGGCGACGCCGCCCGGATGGTCGTGAGGGTACTCGTAGGCCCGGGTCCGCCGGCCGTCCACGTCCCGGGACAGCCACCGCGCCATCGACCGGTGGTGCGTGTCCCGGAGATGCACCGGGACCGGACGGTCCCCCGTCTCGGCGATCAGGGCGTCGGCCGCGGCCATCGCCCGGGTCACGGCGTTCGACTTCGGGGCGACGGCCAGCGCGATCGCGGCGTGGGTCAGCGCGTACCGGGCCTCGGGCAGGCCGACCCGGTCGAGGGCCTCGAACGCGGCGACGGCCGTGGGCAGCGCCGAGCGGTCCGCCAGCCCGACGTCCTCCGACGCGAGGATGACCATGCGGCGGGCCAGGAACCGCGGATCCTCCCCCGCCGCGAGCATCCGCGTCAGCCAGTACACGGCGGCGTCGGGGTCCGAGCCGCGGAGCGACTTGATGAACGCGCTGACCTGGTCGTAGTGGGCGTCCGAGGCCCGGTCGTACCGGAACCGCTGCAGCGCGCCGGCGACGTCCGCGACGTCCAGCGTCACGACCGGCGCGTCGGGGTCGGCGAGGGTCCCGTCCGGCCCGTGCACGCCGGCCGCGGAGGCCGCGACCTCGAGGGCCGAGAGCGCCGCGCGCGCGTCCCCCTCGGCCACGGCGACGAGGTGCTCCGCGGCGGCGGGGGTCAGCACCGCCCGGCCCGCGAGGCCGCGGTCGGCGTCGGCGACCGCGCGCGCGAGCAGGACCGCGAGGTCCTCCTCGGCCAGCGGCTCGAGCCGGACCAGCTGGCACCGCGACAGCAGCGGGGCGTTCAGCTCGAAGAACGGGTTCTCGGTCGTGGCCCCGACGAGCGTCACCCACCCGGCCTCGACGCCGGGGAGCAGCGCGTCCTGCTGCGCCTTGTTGAACCGGTGGACCTCGTCGATGAACAGCACGGTCCGACGGCCGCGCTGCTCGAGGCGGGCCCGGCCCTCGTCGAGCGCTCGGCGGACGTCCTTCACGCCGGCGGTCACCGCCGAGAGCTCGACCCACGACGCGTCGATCGAGCCGACGATGACGCGGGCCAGCGACGTCTTCCCCGTCCCCGGCGGTCCCCAGAGGATCAGCGAGGACAGCGTCCCGCGCTCGAGCATCGCGCGCAGCGGTCGACCCGGCCCGACGGCCTGCGGCTGGCCGACGAACTCGGCGAGGTCGCGGGGCCGCATGCGGGCCGCGAGCGGCACGCCGACGCCCTCGAGGACGACCGCGTCCTGGCGGGCGCCCGCGTCCGCCGCGCCGGTGTCCTCGAGGAGCAGGCGGGGCGGCTCCACCTCAGCCCTGCTCGGGCGCGAGCCGCAGCCCGAGCTCGGCCAGCGCCGCGGCGTCGTAGGGCGCGGGGGCGTCGGTCAGCGGGCAGGCGCCGGACTGGGTCTTCGGGAACGCGATGACGTCCCGGATCGTGTCCTCGCCGGCCAGCAGCATGACGGTCCGGTCGAGGCCGGTGGCGATGCCGCCGTGGGGCGGGACCCCGTGCGCCAGCCCGCGCAGGAGGAACCCGAACTTCTCCTCGGCCTCGGCGTCGCCGATGCCGAGGAAGCGGAACACCCGGCGCTGCACCTCGGCGTCATGGATCCGGATCGACCCCGAGCCCAGCTCGATCCCGTTCAGGACCAGGTCGTACCCACGGGCGGTCGCCGTGCCGGGGTCCTCCTCGAACCGGTCGATCCAGTCGGGGGCCGGCGAGGTGAAGGGGTGGTGGTTCGGCGTCCAGCCGCCGGTCGGCCGGCCCGCACGGTCCGTCGCCGGGTCGAACATCGGGGGTTCGACGACCCAGAGGAACCGCCACTCGCCGTCCGGCACGAGGTCGAGCGCCTCGGCCAGCGCGACGCGCAGCGCGCCCATCAGCTCGCGCGTCGGCGCGGTCGGACCGGCGGCCATCAGGACCGTGTCGCCGACCCCGGCCCCGCAGGTCGCGACGATGCCGGCGACCTCCTCGGCCGTCAGGAACTTCGCGAGCGGGCTGCGCAGCGTCGGTGCACCCTCGCCCGCCTCGACGACGCCCCAGGCCAGGCCGCCGGCGCCCCGCGCGCGGGCCCACTCGGCCCAGCCGTCGAGGTCCTTGCGGCTGAGCGTCCCGGCGTCGGCCGGGACGGCCAGCGCGACGACGCTGCCGCCGTCGGCCAGCGCGCCGGCCAGGACGGCCGCGCCCGTGCCGGCCAGCACCTCGGAGAGGTCCGCCAGCTCGAGCCCGTAGCGCAGGTCCGGCTTGTCGGTCCCGAACCGGCGCATCGCCTCGGCGTACGTGAGGCGCGGGAACGGCCGCGGGACGTCGACGCCGAGGCAGTCGGCGAGGAGCTCGACGTGCAGCTCCTCCATCAGGTCCTGGACGTCGGCCTCGTCACCGAAGGACAGCTCGACGTCGAGCTGGGTGAACTCGGGCTGCCGGTCGGCACGGGAGTCCTCGTCGCGGAAGCACCGGGCGATCTGGAAGTACCGCTCGACGCCGGCGACCATCAGCAGCTGCTTGAACAGCTGCGGGGACTGCGGCAGCGCGTAGGTCTCGCGGGGCCGGACCCGGGACGGCACGAGGAAGTCGCGGGCGCCCTCGGGCGTCGCGCGCGTCAGCTGGGGGGTCTCGACCTCGAGGAAGCCGTGCCGCTCCATCACGCGTCGGATGACCGAGAGCGCGCGGGCGCGCAGCGCGAGGTTCCGGGCCATGCGGGGCCGGCGGAGGTCGACGTAGCGGTGGTGGAGGCGGAGCTCCTCGCCGACCTCGACGTCGTCCGCGACCGGGAACGGTGGGGTCCGGGCCTCGCTGAGGACCTCGAGCCCCGCGACGGCGATCTCGACGTCGCCCGTCGGGATGCGCGGGTTGCGCATGCCGTCGGGCCGGGCGCGGACCGTGCCGACGACGCGGACGACCCACTCGTCACGCAGGCGGTGGCCGAGCTCGGCCGCCGTGGCGGCCGCGGCCGGGTCGAGGACCAGCTGGACGACGCCGGTGCGGTCCCGGAGGTCGACGAACAGCACGCCGCCGTGGTCGCGGCGGGTGTCGACCCAGCCGGCGAGGCGGACCTCGGTCCCGACGTCGGAGGCCCCGAGGGTGCCGGCGCCATGGCTGCGCATCGCGCCGTACGGGGAGATGGTCATCGCTGGGCCTCGCCGTCCGGGTGGTCGGCGGCGGCGCCGGCCGTCCCGGTCGTCGCGTCGGTGCGCGCGGCGAGGAGGAGGGCGGGGGCGTCGGCCTCAGCGACCGTGGTCTGCTCGCCGGTCGCGAGCCGCTTCAGGGTGACGCTACCGGCGGCCCGCTCGGCCTCGCCCCGGACCAGCGCGAACGGGACGCCCCTGCGGTCGGCGTGCCGGAGCTGCTTGCCGAGCCGCCCCTCCCCCGCCCAGACGTCCGCCCGGACCCCGGCCGCCCGCAGCCGCCCGGCGACGGCCAGCGCGTCGGCCGCGTCGTCGGCGTCGAGCAGGGTGACCAGCACGTCCGGGGCGCCGGCGGCCTCCTCGGAGGCGGCCGCCCGCTCGGCCAGCACGAGCAGGATCCGCTCCAGCCCGAGCGAGCCGCCGACGGCCGGCACGTCCGACCCGGAGAACATGCCGACGAGGCCGTCGTACCGCCCGCCGGCCGCGATGCTGGCGTCGAGGGCGGGGTGGGTGACCTCGAACACCGGGCCGCTGTAGTACCCGAGCCCGCGGGCCAGCACGGGGTCGTGGACGACGCGGGCGGCCGCGGCGTCGGGGAGCAGCGCCCGCAGACCCGCGATCCGGTCCAGCCCGGCGCGGCCACGGTCGTCACCGCGGACGCGCGCGGTCAGCGCCGCGACCGCGTCCTTCCCGACGAGGTCGGCGTGGAGCGCGTCGACCGCGGCCGCCGGCACCCCCCGGTCCCGCAGCTCGGCCGCGACGCCGTCGGGTCCGATCTTCGCGAGCTTGTCGAGCGCGGTCAGGGCCGAGGTCCCGAGCGCCTCCGGCACCCCGTACGCCGCGACCAGTCCGTGCAGCGCGTCGCGGTCGTTGAGGTGGACGGTGACGTCGCCGAGCCCGAGCGCGTCGAGCGCGTCGAGGACGGCGAGCAGGACGGAGGCGTCGGCGACCGGCGAGGCCGAACCGGCGACGTCGATGTCGCACTGCGTGAACTCGCGGAACCGTCCGCGGCCGGGCCGATCCGCCCGCCAGACGCTCGCGATCTGGTAGCGCTTGAACGGGACGGGCAGCTGCGAGCCGTACCGCGCGACGACCCGGGCCAGCGGGACCGTCAGGTCGTAGCGCAGCGCGAGGTCCGCCTCGCCCGTCGCGGCCTGCTCGCCGCGGCGGAGGATGCGGAAGATCAGCTGCTCGCCCTCCTCCCCGTACTTCCCGGAGAGGACCTCGAGCCGTTCGAACGCCGGCGTGTCGAGCGGTTCGAAGCCGTGCGCCTCGAACACGGTCTGGACGGCGGCGAAGGTCCGCCGGCGCAGCCGGACGTCGGCGGCGAAGAGGTCACGGGTCCCCGACGGCGGGTTGACGTCGACGCTCACGCGGCACCCCCGGCACCGGCCCCGAGCAGGAACGGGTTCGCGGCGCGCTCGCGGCCGACGGTCGTGGCCGGCCCGTGCCCGGGCAGGACCAGCACGTCGTCGGCGAGGCGGGTCATCGTCGCGGCGAGGGACCGCGTCATCGCCGTCGGGTCGCCGCCGGGCAGGTCGGTCCGACCGATCGAACCGGCGAACAGCAGGTCCCCGGCGAGCAGGACGTCCCCGTCGGCGCGCAGCGCTCCGCCGTCCAGCGTCATCGGTGCCCCGGCGAGGTCCCCCGTCGTGTAGACGACGTGACCCGGCGTGTGCCCGGGTGTGTGGTGAACGTCGAGGCGCAGCCCGGCCAGGCCCAGCCGCTCGCCGTCGCGGACCTCACGCACCTCCACACCCTCCGTGGACCACGGGCCGAACCCGGCCTGCGCGGCCAGCGCCGAGCCGCCCGGCCCGAACGCCGCGGTCGGATCGTCCCAGAGCCAGCGGTCCTCCGCGTGGAGCAGCACCGGGATGCCGTGCGTGCGCGCGAGCTCGGGCGCGGCCCAGAGGTGGTCGAGGTGGCCGTGGGTCAGGAGCACCGCGACGGGCCGCAGACCCACCTCGTCCAGCAGCGCCGGGACGTCGCGGGCCCCGTGCTGGCCCGGGTCGACGACGACCGCCTCGCCGCGGGACCAGTCCCCGAGGACCGCGCAGTTCGTCGCCCAGACGCCGAGGGCGCGGGCGGCGAGGGCGGGGCCGGGGGCCCCGGGGGTGGTCGGCACGGGGTCCTCCGGCGTCGCCGGGAGGCTAGTTCCGCTCGCCCGCGCCGGGGACGACCCGGTACGCGTCGTAGACGCCGTCGACCCCGGCCATCGTCCGCAGGGCGTCCTCGAGGTGGGCCGGGTCCGCGAGCTCGAAGGAGAACCGCAGCACGGCGACCCGGTCCGGCCGCGTCGTGACCTGGGCCGAGACGATCGAGAGATGGAGATCGCCGAGGACCGCCGTCACGTCCCGGAGCAGATGCTTGCGGTCCAGCGCCTCGGCCTGGACGGTGACGCGGAAGGTGGCCGTCCGATCGGCGGCCCACTCGACCGGGACGAACCGCTCGGCCTCGGGCCCCAGTGACGGCACGTTCGTGCAGTCCGCGCGGTGCACGGAGACGCCACGGCCACGGGTCACGAACCCGACGATGGCGTCCCCCGGCACCGGGGTGCAGCACCGGGCCAGCCGGACCAGCATCCCGCCGGCGCCCTCGACCTCGACGGCGTCCCCGGCGGTCCGCTCACCGATGCGGATCGGGGCGGGCGCGCGCTCCGCCGGCTCCTCGTCCGGCTCGTCGGTCAGGACCGCGACGACCGCCCGGGCGACGGCCGCGGCCTGGACGTGACCCTCGCCGACGGCGAGGAACAGCGCGTCGGTGTCGACGTAGCCGAGGGTCCGGGCCGCCTCGGCCAGGTCGCCCGAGGCCATCGTCCGCGCGTACGCCACGCCCTTGCGGCGCAACGCCCGCGTGATCGCGTCGCGGCCGCGGACGAACGTGTCCTCGCGCTCCTCACGGTTGAAGTGGCCCCGGATCTTCGAGCGGGCCCGCGAGGACACCGCCAGCCGCAGCCAGTCGCGGGACGGTCCGGCGTCCTCGGCCTTCGAGGTGATGACCTCGACGGCGTCGCCGTTCTCGAGCTGGTGGTCGAGGGAGACGAGGCGCCCGTTGACGCGGGCCCCGATGCAGCGATGCCCGACCTCGGTGTGCACGGCGTACGCGAAGTCGATCGGCGTGGACCGGGCCGGGAGCGAGAGCACGTCACCCTTCGGCGTGAAGACGAACACCTCGTCCGGGTGGAGGTCGAGACGCATCGACTCGAGGAACTCGCCCGGCTCGGCGACGTCCTCCTGCCACTCGAGCAGCTGCGCCAGCCACGGCAGCTCCTCGGCGTCGCTGGTGTCGCTCGGCGACTCCTTGTACTTCCAGTGCGCGGCGACGCCGAACTCGGCGGTGCGGTGCATCTCCGCGGTCCGGATCTGGACCTCGAGCTGCCGCCCCTCGGGCCCGATCACCGTCGTGTGCAGCGACTGGTACCGGTTGAGCTTCGGCATCGCGATGTAGTCCTTGAACCGCCCGGGCAGCGGCCGCCAGACCGAGTGGAGCTGGCCGAGGACCGCGTAGCAGTCGCGGACGCTCCCGACGATCACGCGGACGGCGACGAGGTCGTGGATCTCGTCGAACTCCTTCCCGCGCAGGACCATCTTCTGGTAGATCGAGTAGTAGTGCTTCGGGCGACCCGTGACGTCGCCCCGGACCCGGACCTCCCGCAGCTCGTCGCGGATGGCGGCGAGGACGCGCTCGAGGTACGCCTCGCGCTCGGGGGTGCGCTCCTCGACCAGCCCGACCAGCTCGTCGAACCGCCGCGGATGCAGCGTCGCGAACCCGAGGTCCTCGAGGCGCAGCTTGAAGTTCTCCATGCCGAGGCGGTGGGCCAGCGGGGCGTAGATGTCCAGCGTCTCCTGCGCGATGCGCTTCTGCTTCTCGCGGGGCATCGCGCCGATGGTCTCCATGTTGTGGAGCCGGTCCGCGAGCTTCACGACGAGGACCCGGATGTCGCGGGCCATCGCGACGACCATCTTGCGCAGCGTCTCGGCCTGCTGCTCCTGCTTGGACTCGACCTGGATGCGGTCGAGCTTCGTCACGCCGTCGACGAGGCGGGCGACCTCGTCGCCGAACCCCTCGCGGATGTCCTCGAGCGTCGCCGGCGTGTCCTCGACGACGTCGTGGAGCAGCGCGGCCAGCAGCGTCGCCGTCCCGAGCCCGAGCGACGCCAGCTCGGTCGCGACCGCGACCGGGTGGGTGATGTACGCCTCGCCGCTGCGGCGCAGCTGGCCCTCGTGCATCGCCCGGGCGTAGTGGAACGCGCGGACGACCTCCCGGAGCTCGGCCCTCGACTCGCGCCGGACCGCGGCGGCCAGCGGCTCGAGCTCGGGCGGGATGGCGTCGCGCGAGCCGAGCGGGAGGCGGGCCAGGACCCCGCGGACGCCGGCGGGGCGGGGCGGGGGCAGCGTCGTGGGGGCGGCCGGCGCGACCGCAGCGGTGCGCCCGCCGCCGTCGGACGGTTCGGACGCCATGCCACCGCCTCCGGTGCGGACGGTCAGCGTATCGACGGGGCGTGCGCCCCCGACGGTCCGGACCGCGGCCCGGCGAGCGGCGTCAGTAGTCCAGGAGCGAGACGTGCCGCCGCCCCTCGAGCTTCGCCGCGCCGTCGAGGAACCCGAGCTCGATGAGGAACGCCAGCCCCACGACGTGGGCCCCGAGGTCCTCGACCAGCTTCACCGCCGCGGCCGCGGTCCCCCCGGTCGCGAGGACGTCGTCGACGATCAGCACCCGGTCCCCCGGGCGGAACGCGTCCTCGTGGACCTCGATCGCCTCGGTGCCGTACTCGAGCTCGTACGCGACCGAGCGTCGGGCCGCCGGCAGCTTGCCGGCCTTCCGGGCCGGGACGAACCCGGCCCCGAAGTGGTAGGCGACGGGGGCGGCGAGGATGAAGCCGCGCGCCTCGATGCCGAGGACCTTGTCGACCTCGCCGCGGCCGAACTGCAGCACGATCGCGTCGACGGCGGTCGCGAACGCCTTCGGGTCGCCGAGCAGCGGCGTGACGTCCTTGAACACGATGCCGGGCTTCGGGAAGTCCGGCACGTCGCGCACGCGCGCGGCCAGCAGGTCGCGGTCGAAGCCGTCGTCCATGGTGCTCCCCCTGCCGGGCTCCCGGCGGTCGGTCCGTCGCGGACCGGCGGCCGGCGACCCTATCGCCGACGTCGTCCGCGCCGTCCCTCGCCGCGGACGTACTCGGTGGTGACGGGCGCCCTCCCGGCGTACGACGCGTCGATCGCGGCGGCCGCCGCCGGGTCCCCGCCGGCCTTCGCGGCGACCCGTGCGATGCGCCGGGCCTCGGCCGGCTCGCGCGCCTTCCAGTGGGCGTAGATCGGGGCGGCGAACAGGATCGAGGAGTACCCGCCGACGGCCATCCCGATGAACAGCGCCAGCGCCAGGTCCTGCAGCGTCGTCGCGCCGAGCACGCCCGCCCCGACGACGAGCAGCGCCCCGACGGGGAGCAGCGAGGTCACGGTCGTGTTGATCGAGCGGCCGATGACCTCGGAGAGCGAGTCGTCGACCAGCTCGAGGATGGTCCGGCGACCCGGGTCGCCGAGGGTGTGGAGGTTGTCGCGGACGCGGTCGAACACGACGACCGTGTCGTACAGCGAGTACCCGAGGATCGTGAGGAAGGCGATGACGGTGGCCGGCGAGACCCGGAGCCCCACCAGCGCGTACACGCCGACGCTGAGGACGACGTCGTGCGCCAGCGTCAGCAGCGCGACGACGGCCATGCGGCGGTCCAGCCGGACGGCGATGTACACCGCGACGACGACGAGGAACACGATCAGCGCCCGGAGGGACTGCTGCGTGATCCGCTCGCCCCAGCTTGGGCCGACGAACGTCTCCTCGACGGTCGCGACGCCCGTCTCGGCGGAGAGCGCCGCACGGATCGCGACCGCGACCGGTCCGTCGGGGTCGAGCGCCTCGGTCCGGACGATCGCGGCGCGGTCGGCGCCCTCGCCGCTGAGCTGCGCGACGGCCTCGACGGCACCGGCCCCCTCGGCCGCGAGGCGGAGGTCGTCGGCCGAGACGTCGGCCGGCACCCCCTCGACCCGGTAGGCGTTGCCGCCGACGAACTCGAGGCTCAACTCGAGCCCCCGCCCGAGCAGCCCGCCGAGGGCGACGGCGAGGAGGACCGCCGAGATCAGCAGCCAGCGCCGGAGGTGCGGGACGATGCGGAACCTGCGCCGGATCATGCGTCGCCTCCGTCGGTCGTGGCGGCCCGTTCCCGCGCGGCGGCCGGGACCGGGGCCGGTGCCCGGAGCCGCTCGCGCGTCAGCAGCCCCGAGGCGGCCATCAGCTGGACGACCGGCCGCGTGAACGTCGCGAGGATGAGCAGGTCGAGCAGCGTCGCCATGCCGAGCATCAGCGCGAAGCCGCGGACCGGGCCGACCGCGAGCGCGTACAGGACCGCGGCCGCCGCGAACGTCACGGTGTTCCCGGCGAGGTTGGTCCGGAACGCCGACTCGTACCCCTTCACGGCGGCGCTGCGGAGGCTGCGGCCGGCGGCCAGCTCGTCGCGGATGCGCTCGACGTACAGGATCGAGGAGTCGGCCGTGATGCCGATGGCCACGATGACGCCGGCCACCCCGGCCAGCGTCAGGGCGAACCCGACGCCGGCGAGCACCGTGATCGCGGCCACGACGAGCACGCCGAACACCAGCAGGGAGGCCAGCGTGACGACCCCGAGCCAGCGGTAGGCGAGGAACAGCCAGACGCCGACGAGCACCAGTCCGATCAGACCGGCCGTCAGCCCGGCCCGCAGCGAGTCCGCGCCGAGCGTGGCCGAGACCTGCTCGAACGTCGAGGCCTCGAGGGTGATGGGCAGCGCACCGGTCCGCAGGACCAGGGCGAGGTCGGAGGCCGCCTGCTGCTGCGCCTCGCGGTCGCCGGCGCCCGAGGTGATGACCGCGCCGTCGGTCAGCCCGATCCCGCAGACGACGTCGGGGTTCATGCTCGGTGCGGACTCGACCACGCCGTCGAGGACGATCGCGAGCAGCGCCGTCTGCCCGGCGTCGCGGAGGCAGGCCAGCTGACCCGTGATCGCGGCGAACGCGGCGTCACCCTCGGCGTCGAACGCGACCGAGGTCGTGAACCCGCCGGACTGCTCGACCGGGAACGCGTCCTCGATGCGCTCCCCCGTCAGGGCGACGGCGCCGACCAGGTACTTCGCACCGCCGATGGTGAGGACCTCCTCGCCCTCGCCGAGGACGGTCGTCGGGCCGCAGAGGAACCCGACGTCCTCGTCGGCCAGCGGCGTCCGCTCGGCGATCGGGACGGCGCAGTCGACCTCGGCCTCGGCGTACCCCGGGGAGGACGGGTCGAGCACGTCGAAGACCGGACGGAACTCGAGCTGGGCGGTCCGGCCGATCACGGCTCGGAGCCGCTCGGCGTCGGTCGCACCCGGCAGCTGGACGACGACGTCGGTCCCCGACCGGGCGATGTCCGGCTCAGCGACGCCGAGCGAGTCGACGCGGGCTCGGATGACCTCGATGGTGCGGTCGAGGACCTCCTCGAACTCGGCCTCCGGCGGGACGTCCTCGCCGAGGACCGGGACGTAGACGGCGCTGATGCCGCCCTGGAGGTCGAGGCCGAGCAGGGGTCGCGCACCCGAGGCCAGGAGGACGGCCCCGGCGAGGGTCACGACGAGCACCGCCACCAGGCGGACGACGAGCGGCCGGCGGTTCACGGGGTGCTCCGGGTCGGGGGACGGCGCCTCATCCGATCGGCGTCCCGTTGGCGGTCATCCGGAAGGTGCAGTCCAGCGTCCTCGCCGCACGACGCATCATGATCATGCGGTCGAGGAAGATCTCGAAGTACTCCAGCACGGAGGACCGCTCCGTGTCCAGTTCCAGCTCGAGGGTGATGGTGGCGGCCCGGGCGTCGACCCGGAGGAAGGAGTGGGTCACCGCGTCGTTCACCCGGTCGTGGACGTCCCGGGCCGGATCCGCGCCGTGGCGGACGCGGGAGCGGTGGACGTCCGCCTTGTCCGCGAGGATGACCGCGGCCCCGACCGGTCCGATGGCGCTGCCGTGCTGCTCCTCGTGGTTCCCGACGGCCGAGAGGACCAGGCCGATGCGGTAGGGGTCGACCTCGAGGCGGCGGAGCGCGTCGTACGCGATCCAGGCCCCGGAGAGGCCATGGGCCGTGCGCGCGACGACGTTCCCGACGTCGTGGAGGTAGCCGGCGATCGCGGCGAGGTCGCAGAGCTCGGCCTCGACCCCGAGGTGGTGCAGGACGTTGTGCGCGATGCGGCCGACGAGGTTCGCGTGCCGGAAGCCGTGCTCGGTGAACCCCTGGGCGCCCACGAGCTGGTCGGAGAGCTGGATGAACGCGCTGACGACCTCGTCCCGCTGGAGGCGTTCGAGGACGCCGACCTCGGCCCCGGTCGCCCGACCGGTCAGCGCCCCGACGCGCTCGGCCTCGCGGACCGCGGCCGCCGCGTCGACCCCGCGCAGCAGGGCGCGTTCCGGCCGCTCGTCGCCGAGCGGGGCCGCGGGCGTCCCCGAGGCCTCCGTGACGTCCGGGGCGGGCGTCCCGGGGCGGTCCGACGCGCTCATCAGCCGGCGTCCGGCTCCGCGTCCTCCGCGCCGGCCCGCTCGACCAGACGGGCGACGGCGGCCCGGTCGAACCGGACGACGACGTCGGGGTCGCCGGCCTCGTCCCGCGACAGCACGAGGTCGACCGTGCCCTCCCCCGTCGCCGCGACCTCGCCGTGGATGCCGCCGATGGTGACCACCAGGTCCCCGTCGCCGAGCGAGGAGATCAGCCGCTGCTGCTCCTTGCGCCGCTTCGACTGGGGTCGGATCAGCAGCAGGTAGAGGGCCGCGAAGAGGAGGACCGGGAGGAGCAGGCCCCCCGTCGGGTCCGCGGCCTGGGCCAGCAGGACGGAGGTGGTGGCGGGCACGGCGCTCCCCCGGTCGGGTACGGGCGGCTCTGGGGTGGATGACGGACGCGCCGTCGGTCCCCGAGCCTATCGGCGCGCCCCCGCGCCGGACCGGGGGTTCAGGTCGCGTCGTCGCCGTCGAACAGGCCCGGCGGGCCGGCCTCCGGCGGAGTCCGCCCGAGGTGCCGGTAGGTGCCGGGCGTCGCGGCCCGACCCCGGGGCGTCCGCTGGAGCAGCCCGCACCGCAGCAGGAACGGCTCGACCGCGTCCTCCAGCGTCGCGGCCTCCTCGCTGAGGACCGTGGCCAGCGTGGCGACGCCGACGGGCCCGCCGTCGAACCGGTCGACGAGCGCCTCGAGGAGGCGACGGTCCAGGCGGTCGAGGCCCAGCCCGTCCACCTCGAACACCTCGAGGGCCGCCCGCGCCGTCGCGAGGTCGACCGACCCGTCGGCCTCGACCTCGGCGAAGTCCCGGACGCGCCGGAGCAGCCGGTTCGCGATGCGCGGCGTCCCCCGGGACCGCCCGGCGATCTCGGCGGCCGCGTCGTCGGCGACCGTGACGCCGAGCAGCCCCGCCGAACGACGGACGATGGTGGTCAGCTCGTCGGCCTCGTAGTGCTCGAGCTGCGCGACGAACCCGAAGCGGTCGCGGAGCGGCGACGAGACCTGCCCCGCCCGGGTCGTGGCCCCGACCAGCGTGAACGGCGGCAGCTCGAGCCGCAGCGACCGCGCCCCCGGACCCCGTCCCACGACGACGTCGATGCGGAAGTCCTCCATCGCCGGGTAGAGGACCTCCTCCACGGCCCGCGGCAGCCGGTGGACCTCGTCGACGAACAGCACGTCGCCCGGCTCGAGCCCCGAGACGATCGCGGCGAGGTCCCCGGGCCGCTCGATCGCCGGCCCCGACGTCGTGCGCAGCTCGGCGCCCATCTCCGCGGCGACGATGCCGGCGAGCGTCGTCTTCCCGAGCCCCGGCGGACCGGAGAGCAGGACGTGATCGGCCGCCGTGCCGCGCTGGCGGGCGCCGCCGAGGACGAGCTCGAGCTGGCGGCGCAGCCGCTCCTGCCCGACGAACTCCTCGAGACGACGCGGTCGCAGCGAGGCCTCGACGCCCTCCTCCTCGTCCTGGGCGCGGGGTCCGAGCAGGTCGTCGCTCACCGCGCCACCTCCGCGCCGCCGCCGAGCAGCCGCAGGGCGCGGCGGAGCAGCGCCGCCGCGTCCTCGCCCTCGGACGGACCGAGCTCGCGGACGGCGCGGGCGATCTCGGCGGTGGTGAACCCGAAGCCGGCCAGCGCGGCCCGGACCTCGGCGGTCGCGCCGGCCTCGGTCGCGGCGGCGGCCCCGACGTCGGCCGGGGCGACCCGGTCGCCGAGCTCGAGGACCAGCCGCTCGGCGAGCTTGCGACCGACGCCGGGGACGGCGGTCAGGGCCGCGAGGTCGCCGTCGGCGAGCGCCGTCCGGAGCGCCGCCGGACGGAGGGCCGAGAGGATCGCGAGCGCGAGGCGCGGTCCGACGCCGTTCGCGGAGCGGAGCAGCTCGAAGAGGTCGCGCTCCTCGGCGGTCGCGAAGCCGTACAGGGTGTGCGCGTCCTCCCGGACGTGGAGGACGGTCCGGAGGTCGACGACGCCGCCCGGTGCGGGCAGGACGGTCGAGCCCGGCACGTGGACGAGGTAGCCGACGCCACCGACGTCGACGACCACCGCGCCGTCATGGCGCTCGAGGACCTCGCCGCGGACGCGGGCGATCACGCGGCGTCCCCGCGGCGCGGGGACCCGGCCGCGGCGCCCCCGTCGCTCCGCCGGGCGGCGGCGACCGCCTCCCAGCCGCCGCGGGCCGCACGTCGGGCGTCCTGCGTCGCGGCCTCGAGCCGGGCCCGGGCCGGCGTGGCCGCGGTCGCGCCCCGGGGGCCGCGGGCCTGGGCGAGGTGGGTGATCGCGACCGCGAGGGCGTCGGTGACGTCGACCGGCCGCGGCGGCGCGTCCAGTCCGAGCTGCGCCGCGACGAGCCGTGCGACCGCGTCCTTCTCGGCCCGGCCGTCGCCGGCGACCGTCGCCTTCACCTCGTTGGGGCTGTAGGCGGTGACGGCGAGCCCGTGCTCGGCCGCGACGAGCAGCGCCACGCCGGCCGCCTGCCCGGTGGCCATCGCGGTCCGGGCGTTCCCGCTGAACAGGACGCGTTCGACCGCGACGCCGGTCGGCCGGAGCTCGCGGACGACCGCGTCCAGCTCGGCGCGGAGCCGCGCCAGCCGCTGCTCGACCGGCAGCTCGGGGGGCGTCCGGACGCACCGGGCCGCGACGAGGACCGGGCGATGGGCCGGCCCGCGCACCGCCCCGACCCCGCACCGGGTCAGACCGGGATCGATGCCCAGCACGAGCGCCGGCGTCGCGACCACGCGTCCCTCCGACCCGAACAGGTGTTCGCAGGGTAGTGGCGGCGTCCGCGGCGACCCCGGAGGCCGGCCGGCGCGGGCGGACCCGGCGCAGGTGGGCCCGGCACGGTCAGGTCCCGGCGGCGGCCAGCAGGTCGTCGTCGACGTCGAGGTTCGCGTGGACGTCCTGGACGTCGTCGAGGTCCTCGAGGGCGTCGAGCAGCCGCAGCACCCGGCCGACCTCGTCGGCCTCCTCCACCCGGACGGACGTCGAGGCGACCATCGTGGTCCCGGCCCCGGTCACCGGCAGCCCGGCCGCCTCGAGGGCGGCGCGGAGGGGGGCGACGTCCCCGGCCCCGCACCACGCGACCACCTCGTCACCGCCGTCCTCGACGTCCTCGAGCCCGTGGTCCAGCCCCGCCGCGAGGACGTCGTCCTCCCCCGCGCCGGCGGCGAGCAGCACCTGACCGCGCCGCGAGAACAGGAACCCGACGGCGCCGGGCTCGGCGAGGTTCCCGCCCGCGCGGGTGAACAGGCTGCGGACGTCGGAGGCGGTGCGGTTGCGGTTGTCGGTCAGGACCTCGACCAGGACGGCGACGCCGCCCGGGGCGTACCCCTCGTACGTCGCGGCCTCGTACCGCGCGCCGCCGTCGTCGAGCCCGGCGCCCCGGAGGCAGGCGCGCTCGATGTTGTCCTTCGGGACGTCGGCGTCGCGGGCCTTCTGCACCGCCAGCGCCAGCGACGGCGAGGTCGCCGGGTCGGCCGACGACGCCTCGCGGGCCGCGGACTCGATGGCGCGGATCAGCTTCGCGAACTGCTTCCCGCGCTTCTTGTCCTGGGCGGCCTTGCGGTGCTTGATGTTGGCCCACTTGCTGTGGCCCGCCATCGGTCCCTCCGTACGTCCGGATCGGCCGCGAGGCTACTGACGGGCCGCGGCGCGGACGGCGGCGACCAGCAGGGCGTGGACCCGGTGGTCGCCCGCGACCTCCGGGTGGAACGTCAGGCCGATCCGGTCCCCCTGCCGCACGGCGACCGGGGCGCCGTCGACCTCGGCGAGCACCTCGACCGCGGTCGGGTCCAGCACCGCGTCGACGACCGGGGCGCGGATGAACGCCGCGTCGACGGGCCCGTCGTCCACGCCGGCGACCTCGACGCGGGTGTCGAAGGAGTCGACCTGGCGGCCGTACGCGTTGCGCCGCGTCCGGATCGCGAGGCCGCCGGGCCGGGGCAGGTCCGCGTCGGGCGCCGTCAGCTCGTCGGAGAGCAGGATCAGCCCGGCGCAGGTCCCGAGGACGGGCAGCCCCGACGCGATGCGGTCGCGGAGGGGGGCGAGCAGCCCCCCGAGGCCGAGGAGGCGGGAGATCGTCGTCGACTCGCCGCCGGGCAGCACCAGGCCGTCGACCGTCGCCAGCGCGGCCGCGTCGCGGACCGGGACGGCCTCGGCCCCCGCGTCGGCGAGGGCCCGGGCGTGCTCGAGGACGTCGCCCTGGAGCGCCAGCACCCCGATCCGCGGGGCGTCCGCCGGGAGGACGGGGGAGGTGCCGGGTCCCCGCGCACCGACGGCGCGGCGCGGCGGGACCAGCGGCGCGCCGGGCAGGCGCGTCACCGCGTCACCAGCCGCGGGAGGCGTACCGCTCGGACGGCGCGAGCTGGTCCATGCCGATGCCGACCATCGCCTCGCCGAGCCCGCGCGAGACGCGGGCGACCACCGCGGGGTCCGCGAAGTGCGTCGTGGCCTCGACGATGGCCCGGGCCCGGAGGGCCGGGTCGCCGGACTTGAAGATGCCGGACCCGACGAAGACGCCGTCGGCGCCGAGCTGCATCATCATGGCCGCGTCGGCGGGCGTGGCGATGCCGCCGGCCGTGAACAGGACGACGGGCAGCCGACCGAGCTCGGCGACCTCGCGGACCAGGTCGATCGGGGCCGCGTGCTCCTTCGCGGCGGCGTACAGCCCCGCCTCGTCCAGCGTCGCGAGCCGGCGCACCTCGCCGGTGATGCTGCGCATGTGCCGCGTCGCCTCGACGACGTTGCCCGTGCCCGCCTCACCCTTCGAGCGGATCATCGCCGCGCCCTCGGAGATGCGGCGCAGCGCCTCGCCGAGGTTCGTGGCCCCGCAGACGAACGGGACCGTGAAGCCCCACTTGTCGATGTGGTGGGCCTCGTCGGCGGGCGTGAGCACCTCGGACTCGTCGATGTAGTCGACGTCGAGCGACTCGAGCACCTGGGCCTCGACGAAGTGGCCGATGCGGGCCTTCGCCATGACCGGGATCGAGACGGCGGCCTTGATGCCCTCGATCATCTCGGGGTCGCTCATGCGGGCGACCCCGCCGTCGCGTCGGATGTCCGCCGGGACCCGCTCGAGGGCCATGACGGCGACGGCCCCCGCCTCCTCGGCGACGCGGGCCTGCTCGGGCGTCACGACGTCCATGATGACGCCGCCCTTGAGCATGTCGGCGAGGCCGCGCTTCACGCGGGTCGTCCCGGTCGCGGCGCGCGCGTCGTCCGTCATCAGGACCTCCGGAGGGGTCGGGGCGGCCGGAGGGTACTGCCGACCCTCACTCCCCCACGGTCGGCATCCGGTCGGCACGCGGCAGGTGCAGCCACGTCGGGCCGGGCCGCAGGGGGAACGGGTCCCCGTCGGGGCCGAGGAGCAGCAGCGGGTCGGCCGCGGACGGCTTCACCCAGGTCGCGGCGTACCGCCGGCCGTCACGGAGGACCAGCGCCGGCGCGCCCCCGGTGGTCGCGTCGGTCTCGTCGTACCCGCTGATGCCGACGTAGTGGCGGGCGGCCAGCACGACGACGTTCGCCGCCCCGATCCGGCCGCGGCCGGTCACCTCGGACGGCTCGCCGTTCTGGTCCCGTCGGTACAGGCCGGCCCGGGCGTCGTAGGTCCATCCGGTCCGGTAGGCGGCGGACATCGGGACGACGATCGCGGCCCCGGGGTCCGGGCAGGACGGCGCCGTGGTCGCGCAGGCCAGCGCGCCGGCCGGGGGGGCCTCCGTGAAGGTCCAGCCGATGTCGCGCAGCGGCCGGGCGCCCCGCGCGGCGGCGGCGTCCAGGGTCTCGGCGGTCCGGACGTAGAGGTCGTGGGGCGCGTCCCTGGCGGGATCGCGGAGGAACCCGGGATCGCCCTCGGTCAGGAGCACCGACGGGACCGTCGCGAGCAGCTCCCGGACCTCAGCGCGGGCGCCCGAGTACGCGAACCCCGAAGCGCCGAGGCCGCCGAGCAGGTCGACGTCGACCGGCCGGGCCGAGCGGACCGGACCGGCGACCTCGGGAAGGGTCGAGTGGAACAGCGCGACGAACCGCGTGATGCCGCCCTCGACCAGCTCCTCCACGACGACGTCCGCGGTGTCGAGGCCGCTCTGCGGCCGGGCCCGTGGGGAGTTCTCGATCTTGACGACGAGCGCGGGTCGGTCGATCACGGCGCGGTCCACCGGGAGCCCGGTGAACGGCGAGCGGGGACGGGTGTCCTCGACGGGGTCCTCGGCCCCGCCCGACGGCGCGGCGGGTGCGGGCGCGGCCGGGGCGG
>Ga0075480_10000762_pt1 | contig 19473 bp, 14 predicted proteins | sample DEB08_DNA_7_FD_81590 | JGI IMG/M metagenome (GOLD analysis project Ga0075480, IMG submission 81590) | Aqueous microbial communities from the Delaware River and Bay under freshwater to marine salinity gradient to study organic matter... | ecosystem: Environmental > Aquatic > Marine > Coastal ... | reverse complement strand
TGCCTTCGGTTCCGACCAGCCACGTTTGTGTGATCTTGTTGGCCGTCAGCCAAGCCAAGAGGTCGTGGGTGGAGAGCAGCACGTCCTCTTCGGTTGCCTCCAACCCAAGGGCGTGAAGTTTCGTGAGGTACTGGCTGACCGATTTTGATGAGTTGTTGGAGAGGAAATAGCGCTGCACACCTTGCTCTTTGCACCGGCCAAGAAAAGCCTCGGCGCCTTCAATGAGTTCACCACCGAGGTAAATCGTACCGTCAAGGTCGAGGAACACGGCGTCAATGCCGGAGAGGGAAGCGTCCATGGTTCCACCTTAGAACATCAAGGTCTTGAACATGAACCATGGAGAGTGGAGGTTTTCCTGTGCTTCTTTGCTCGCAATCATTTCCGTCATCATTTCTTGAATGGCCGGTTTTTTCGCCGCTTTTCCTACAAACCAATTGAGGAGCCAACCCCGTCGGCTCATTTTCTGCATCCTGTAGGAGTTGGTCAATTCTGGCCCAAGGGCCTTCCAAAGCGCTTCTTGGTAATCTTCGGGAGTCTTCCCCTGCATGATGTGCTTGGCGGCCATTTCGCCACTGACAAGCGCGTTGCCCACCCCTTCTCCACTGAACGGGTCGATCAGTGAAGCAGCATCGCCGACCAGGTAAATCCCATTGCTCGCCGAACGGCGTGGTTGACGGCTGGCTTTTTTGCGTGGCGAGCCAAACGGCAATTGCCACCCCTTTCCGCTTCCAGCGATCATGGAGGCTTCTGCAAACCTCTCTTTGAACAGCGGATGTTCGGCAATCACCTCGGCCTGGAGGGCTTTGAGTTTCTTTGGCTGCTTAGCGAGCAATGACATGACCATGCCAATGCCGACGTTCACGACGCCCTCCGCGACTGGGAAGAGCCAGAAATAACCGGGAATGATGGTGTCAACAAAGTGAATTTCAATGTCGCCAACGTTGTCTTCGCATCCCTTGACGCCGCGCCAATATTCACGGTAGCCAGCGCAATAGTGGTCTCGGTCCACCATGGGTTCCTCATAGGTCTCCTCAAGCATGGATTTGGCCACGGGACATCGGTAGCCGGCTGCGCCAACCACGTTTGGGGCGAAATAAGTGAATTCTTCACCTCGCCTCCCGCCGATTCGCACCACGACACCTTTCGCATGGCGTTCCTCTCCGCTTCCCTTGCCTGGGTCGTCTCCGCCGTTCCCGTCATCGTACAGAACGTTGCGAACATCGCCACCCTGAATGACCGTGCCACCAGCATCCCGAACGAGTTGTTGGACTTGGTTGAACAACAGGTAATCGAATTGTTGACGGGGCAGGGAATATCCCGCCTCAAGCCGCTGAACATCCTCTTCGGGAAGAGCAACACGAACATTGTGGCCTTTTGGAGACGAGAAGACAATACCGGTTACCCGAAAGTGGGGTGTCGCCTCAAGCGTCTCTTTGACGCCCAGATTCTTGACGTGGCTGAGCGATTTTCCACCCACCGCATCCCCACAGATTTTGTCCCGTGGCCAGGTTTCCTTTTCGATGAGTAACACGCGCTTTCCTTCCATCGCCAAATAGCCGGCGGCTGCGGAGCCACCAGGCCCTCCACCGACAACGATGCTGTCGTAGGATTCTCCATCCTCGGGAGTGGGGCCGGAATCAATGGGCTGCTTCCACATCACATCGTCAGCCGTTCGTGGTTGCCCCATGGTTTGAATTGGGGCAAGGGCACCCTTTGAGGATATGGTAGGGCAAACCTCAACCACCACCACCCTCATCATCTGTGGTCTCTTCCCGATACCATGGATGAAGGGCTGACTGGATTGGAGGCGTCCTTTCATCCGCAACGTCGCAAAGCGGCTCTGGTGCTGTTGAGCGTCACGCTGGTTTGGGGGGCGACCTTCATCTGGATGAAGCAGGCCCTGAACGCCCTTGAGGTTGAGATTGAAACCTTCGGGACGTTTTCAGTCGTCGCCTATTTGGTCGCTTTGCGTTTTCTTCTTGCGATGGTGCTGGTGGCCGTCTTCTTTCCGAGAGCTCACGCCGGACTGCGATCCCCTGCCATTTGGAAAGGTGGGGCGATTTTGGGCGGACTCATGCTCGTGGGTTTTGTCAGTCAAATGATAGCGCTCAACGAGATCAACCCGTCAACATCGGCCTTCCTGACCTCGCTCTATGTCGTGATGACGGCCCTGTTGACCCTGCGCATGAGTCAACACCCGCCGCGCCGAGCGTTGTACTGGGGCGTGTTCATGGCCACGCTCGGAGCAGGATTCATCGAAGGCCCACCACATCTTTCGTGGGGGTGGGGAGAAGTCACGACCGTTGCTTGTGCGCTGTTCTTTGCGCTTCACATCATCTACACGCAAAAACTCACCACGGCCCTTGACCCGCTGATGTTGACCCTCACTTCGTTCATCGTGATTGGCGTGGGTTCACTCCTCTTGGCCTTCCTTTCCTCGGATCAAGCGCCAGACATGATGGTGGCCGTTCTCCAAAGAGAAGGGGTGCTGCTCCCCGTCATTCTCTTGGGCCTTGGGGGTTCGTTTTTCTGCCTCGTGGCCCTCAATATTTTCCAGCGACACATGCATCCTGTCCAAGCCGCCATCATCTACGCTTTCGAACCCGTTTGGGCCACTGTGTTCGGACTTGGGCTGGGTTTGGTCAGTTGGACTTGGTGGATTCCATTTGGTGGTGGTGTGCTTTTGGTAGGAAACCTCCTCGTTGAAATTACATCTCCCGTTGAAGAGATGTCATCCACGTCTCAACCTGCTGAGTAGAATGGTTGAAAGGGCGAGTTTCGCTCGGAAGAGTGGAAATGGGCATGACAGACAAAAAAGAATCATCCCGTTTTGCAACGAACGCTGTTCACAGTGGCACTCAGCATATCGGCGATGCAGTCAACACCCCTATTTTCCAATCATCAACCTACAAGCTGACCGACGAACGTTATGCAGGTTGGGCAGCCGGCGCACAACACACGTTGCTCTACGCTCGCTTATCCACTGTAAACTCGGACGCAGTGGCTCAAAAATTAGCATCGCTTGAAGGCGGCGAAGACGCTGAGACCTTTTCCTCAGGAATGGCCGCCATCTCTACAACACTCATGGCGATGTTGAATCAGGGCGACCACATCGTTGCGAGCACTGACATCTATGGTGGCACCTACGGGTTGCTGACCGAAGAATTTCCCCGCTTCGGTATTTCGACCACCATGGCCGACATGCGAGATACCGCTTCCTACGAAGCTGCCATTCAACCCAACACGAAAATTCTCTACATTGAGACGTTGACCAACCCCGTCTTGAAGATCTGTGATATTGAGGCCATGGCTGAAGTAGCCAAACGCCACAATCTGCTCCTCATCATCGACAACACCTTCGCCTCCCCATGGGGGTGTAAACCCTTGACCATGGGCGTCGATTTGGTCATTCATTCCACGACCAAATACCTCGGCGGTCACTCTGACATCCTCGGCGGAGCCGTGGTGGGGTCAAAGGAACACATTGCGAAAATCTTCATGCGAAAAGTGCACTTTGGTGCGGCCCCAGACCCCCATTCCTGCTATTTGCTTGAGCGCGGTATGCGAACCCTGGATGTTCGAATGCCACGAATTTGCGAGAACGCATTCACGCTTGCAACACGTCTCGAACAGCATGATGCAATTGAGCGAGTGTACCACTCCCAACTTGAAAGTCATCCCGATTATGAAGTTGGACAACGCATTCTCCCCCACGGTTCAGGCATGATTGCTTTTGTGGTCAAGGGCGGCGATGAAGCGGCCTTGAAGTTCATGCGAAAACTCAACCTCATCTACGAAGCGACCAGTCTCGGTGGCGTAGAATCTCTCATTGAGTGCCCGTTCAACTCAAGCCACATGTTTGTTCCTGAAGACGTCCGTGTGGAAGCGGGAGTCGTTCCTGGCTTTGTACGATTGAGCGTTGGTATCGAAGACGCAGAGGACCTTTGGTCCGACATTGAGGGCGCCCTCGCTTCGTTGTAATTTCGGAGAGGCGACATTCCCTGCTTCGCCCTCTTTCCGTCAAAGCGTTGAGTGAAACTTCACCATTCACGAATGACCCGTGGTGGTTTTGAGCGTTTCAAAGGTCTCGTTCCATTCGCTTTGGAGGTCATCTAAATCGCCACTCTCAGCCTCAAGCAACTGCTTTCCGAGTGCCCAAAGCACACCGGTGGGCACGGCCCAAACGCCACCGCGATCTCTAGCGTTGGCCTCGAAATGCCACTCTTGGCCACCCGAGCGGCCAACGGCCACCAGCCAGGCCCACGATGCGGCCGCTTCGTCGATGGAAGCGTGGCGAGCCGTTGCTTTGCGTTCAACGGAGCCCATGCCTTGCGTGAGTCCAGCAACGATGTAGTCGTGAATCATTCTTGATGCGACCCCTGCCTCTTCACACGGTGGGAAGCGTGATTTTTGTTGGGCAAGAGCCTTGGCTTTGTCAAGTCCCTTGAGGAATTTCCCGAACGGTTTGGGGGCGTCTCGCTGTTGTTCCCAAATCGTCTTTGCATCCTCGCCTTCGAGGCCCAATACTTCCAATGCCTCCCACCCATGGGTCGTCCAGAAGGCGGACAGAATGTCGCCGCAAGCGGCGGATGGCATGATTCGAAGGCACCGTTCCTCACGTTGTTCAGGACTTCCTTTAGCTTCAATCCGGAGGCCGATGGAATCTTCGTGGGGTTCGGCGATGGCCAAACGGAGAATCTCCGCTGCCAACAACCGTTCTTCAGTGGAGCCACTGGAATCTTCGAGCGCTGCTTCCAACGCTTCGGTTTCAGCCCCGTCAAGCCAGGTTTCGCCAATCAGCACTCCGTCTTCGATGCCTTCCATCACGGTCTGTTTTATCGCCGACGCGACAATGCCTTCGTTCATGCTCAAGCCTTGCCATGCGTCGATGACTTTGTTCATGCCTTCCACGCTCGCTTCCGGGAGGTCACGGTCTTCTGGCCACCCTTCCGGCTTCCAAACGGCATCCATTGAGAGGATGCTCGGAAGCAAGGGAGGGAGCATGGAGAGTGCCAAATGGTGAACAAAGGGGCTATCTTTTTTCGAGAAGGTTTGCAAGGCATCGAGGCCCAAACCGATCACAGAACCGTTGTGGAAACGGAACGCTACATGCCCGGTGGAGGAAGGGGTACCGTTCATCAAATCCTCCGCCTCGAGCCCTTTGGTTGTCCATACTTGATGCCCGTCAATTTCGTTGTGCTCCAAGTCAAACCGAGAACGCTTCAACACGTCTGCAAGCCAGTCCTTCGGAGGATTGGGGTCGGGTCCAGTGCAGACAAAACCGCCTTCCCAACTGAAAAAGTGCATGCCGCGCTTGGCGTGGTCTTCCCACGGGAGCATGCGCAACGTCAGGTTGGCATAATTTTGAATTCCAGCGAGATAACCCGGCTTACCGTCTCCGCGTCGAACATAGGACCCGGAACCAAAGGAGCCCGATTTGAACTGGCCTACCATGGTGAATTGCTCATCGTGGGCGGCGTGTAGGGAGCCAGCAAAGGCCTTGGCGACATCATCGCCTCGCTTGGACATCATGCGCTTGGACAACCACTTGAGGTCGTCCTTTTTCTTGATAATTTTTTCAAGTTCCGACAAGGTCTTGGTGACCGGGTCAGTTCGGCCCCATCGAAGTTTTCCCGAGAATTCCATCGCAGGAAGATGGCTTCGAGGGTTCTCTCTGAATTGCCCCAGTTCTCGTGCCAGTTTTTTCGCCGTCGCTTCGTTGGCCTGTTTTGTCCCGCGCATCCTCGCACGTGTCTTTTTTTGGCCGGGGAATTCCACTTTGGACGGTGCTGGCAAAGGGTTCCCTCACAGCAACGGGTTCTGTGGTGATGTTTGAGACCTTCGCGTGAAAGTCCTCATGTTGTGAACCGTCTTCGTCGCTCCATGGCGAAGGTTACCCTCCTTGGAACGGCGCAAGATGGAGGTCGCCCTCAACCGGGCTGCCAACGCTCGTGCTGCAGCACCTTGGGCCCCGAAGACATTCGCCACCCAGTCAGCCTCGGCATCACCGATGAGGCCGGCCGGGGGCACCTCATTGAAGCGACCCGAGCGCTGGGGGATCAACTGAACATTTGGGAGCACCCCCCACTTGATTCTGTGATCCTGACGCATGCACATTTCGGCCACGTTGACGGGTTGGGGCTCTTCGGTCGAGAAACTCTGAATGCAAGAGGAATCCAACTCTATGCCTCCACGTCCATGCTCTCCCTCATTGAACAGACTCCGCAATGGTCACTGATGGTTGAACAAGGTGTGTTCTCGGCTGTTCCGACGGCGGCAGGGCGCCTTCATTCTCTTTCTCCAGACGTTCGTCTCGAAGCCGTTGAGGTTCCTCACCGAGCCGAACTCTCCGACATGCATGCATTCATTGTTCGTGGCCCGAATCGCTCCGTTCTCTTTCTTCCCGACCACGACCGATGGGACGACACGCTCGCTCATCACAACGCTTCTTCAATTCGGGAATGGCTCAGCGCTCTTCGCGTTGACATCGCCCTTGTCGATGGAACCTTTTGGAGTGCGAATGAACTCCGCGGCCGAAGGCAAGACGAGGTGCCTCACCCCACCGTCAGCGAAACGCTCGAGCGATTGGGGCCACGCGCTGAGGGCGACCCCGAGGTCGTGTTCATTCATCTTAACCATACCAACCCGCTTCACGTACCCACTTCACCAGAACATCAAACCGTCATCGATATGGGTTGGGCGGTTGGCGAGCAGGGCATGACCTTCACATTGTGAGAGGAGTCATGCCGCTCGGTTGAAACACCAGCAGGTTGAGCGTGACGGTGACCGATTCAGTTGAATCTCCACCGAAGAAATTTCCATTGTTGGCATTCAAACTGACGTCCATGTTCAACGCTCCCATCATTTCCGGTGATTTACCGAGCATGTTCAGGACTTCGATGAGGTTGTCTTCCGTACCGTTGAGCGTGTAATCACCTACGCCGGAGGCGTATTCCTGAAGGGCTACGTTCGGGACGATGCTGCCCACAACGGTGGTGGTATCGCACGCATTGGTGCTTCGCTCCGAATCGTCACTCTCCGAAAAGGGACCAGCGAGTGCACTATAATCAGGATTCGTGACGATGTCATCGCACGCATTTGTGGCCGTTTCACCGGTGTCACTGTACGTGATGGTGAGGGTCGCACCGAGGACAGCGGTCATGGTCTCGTCAATGGAGACACTGAAGGTCTGTGTCTCGCCATCGTTGAGGTTCAACGTTTCGGATTGCGTCCATTCACTGACGGTGTAACTCAGCTGGTAGGGGTTGTCTCCGGAAGCCTCACTGGCATCTGGCGCCATGGTGTAGTAGGTGCCTTCCAATGCTCCAAAGAGGACCAAGAGAACGACGGCTCCGATGGTGGTGGTCCGTTGGGTTGGCAGGCTGTACCGCCCAAACGGTTCTGAAGGGGATTCCGACCGCTTCCAACAGAGAATGAAGTGCGTGGCGAACGCCGAACTCATGGCGGGAATGGATGGGAAGATGTCTGCGCCCCACGGGCTAAAACTCCAAACGATGACGGCGCTCAGAGCGGCGATCATCATCCAAATCGTGTGCTCTGTATCAGGTTCATACCCCATCATGCGAATCAACAACAAGGGCACGAAGATGCCGCCCAAGCCGTACACTGCCAACACCACGAGGGCAAAGACCGAATCTCCGAAGCCGGGGAATTGCTGCCCGACCAAGGCGATGAGGGTGGCAAACACAGCGACGACCATGGTCACGAGTTTCGTGGTCTTGTGCTCTTGACTCCATTCGGGTTTCACGTCGTCGGTGATGGCCGCCGTACAGGCCAGCACCTGGCTGTCAGCTGTTGACATGGTGGCTGCAAAAATGGAGGCGAGAATAACACCTGCAAGGAAGGGACTGAGCACTTCCATGGCCAACAAGGGCAGACCGTCCTGGGCTTGAGAAGCATCCAGGTCGAGGAAAATAGCGCGACACGCAAGGCCAATGATGAACATGAGTGCGATAAACGGCGTCTGCCAGACGAAGAACCAAATCGCTGCTTCCTTTCTGTCCTTGTCGTCCTTGAGTGTCATGACACGCGACACCACTTGCGGTTGGCCTGCCACGCCAAGCCCGCCAAGGAAAAATGCGCCAATCCACAACGTGACACCGAAGGTAAGGTCGGCGGGGAAGAAATTCACCATCCCTGGGTCGATGTCCCGAAGCGTTCCATGGAGGCCCGATAAGCCGCCGACTTCGGAAACCGCCACGTAGCACAGGATGGTTGAGCCGACCAGCATGACACAGGATTGCGCCGCATCGGTCCAGATGTAGGCGCGGATCCCCCCAGCATAGCAGTACGCCACAACGAGCACGAAACCAATGAGGATGCCAGCTACTTCCGACCATCCAAGCATGGCCCGGAGCGCCACACCGCCAGCGACGAGTTGCGCCGCGGCATAAATAGCAAGAAACACCACTGAGAGGATGCCAGCTAATTTTGCTTCAGGAGACCCTCTCGTTTTCGAAACGAGTGAGGAAAGCGAACGAACGCCGCGCTCAGCTCCTTCTTTTTGGATGAATTTGTAGAGCCATATCCACGCAACGGCTTGCCCCAAGGTTGAGACGAGGCCAATCCATATGCCCGAGTATCCTTGGACGAAAATGAAACCGATGAAGCCGATGAACATGTAGCCCGAGTTCCATGTGCTGACGGCACTCAAAGCAGCGAGGGCCGGATGCATTCCTCGCCCTGCGACCAGGTAATCGTCGGTTGTGTCTTGCTTCACGCGCATGGACGCAAGGCCAACACCGGCAAAGAAGCCCATGAACAACAGGAAGGAGAGAAGGAGCACCAGTTCATCCGAAAGCCCGAACATTTCCCTCACTCCTTTTTCCAACGAAGCAACGCCTTGTCTTCAACCTCACCCGTGCTTGCTGGGAAGACGAGGCAGTTCAACCGCCCCCCCTGCTCATCGCCGAGTCCTCCAAGCGTGGTGGTCACCATGGATTGCTCGCTGGTCCCCATATCGGAACACAACACCACTGGGATGTCATCAAAGGATTGCTGAAGGTAGAGTTTGGTCGCCATTTGTCGAAAAGCCAAGCGCACGTATTCTTCTGAAAGCGGCTCATCCGCCGTTTCCTGAAGTTTTTCCCACATAAGGCGCATGGATTGGACGGCGTCTTTTGGCTGCATGGGGCGCTGGTCACCGGTTCCCAGCCCAGTGGGGTCGAGGTCCAGGAGTGCTAACGTGTGCAGGTTTTGTTCCCAATTTGCTGCCAAGACCTCCAATGGAGAGGTGGCGATCCAATCTCCGTAGGGATACGTCAGGGTTGTCTGACGCCCGAATTTGTAGTTTGAGAGCCCAATGGCTCCAGTGACCACGGTGGTGATGGAAATTCCATGGACGACCCGGCAGTCAATACCGGCATCTTGAGCGCGCAATTGCAGGTCGACGTGCGTGGTGGCTTGAAGCGGGTCGCCCACCACGAGCAGAGCAACAAGGGATTGTTTGGCGAGCGCAAACAACTCATCTGGCTCTTCAACCTCAGGGCGCATCACCCGTTGAATGGGCCCGGCCATTTCTTCGAGTCGATTCAATTCATCATCAGGCCAAAGTGCCGTGTAAGCCCCGTACCGTCGATGGTCAGCGGCCTTTGCAGCCCTTTGGGCTTCAACGGTCATTCCATCGAGTGAACCCATGCCCATGCCGACCAACAGCAAGCCTTTCTCGGGGAAGGCACTGGATTCGGAATCTCTTGCCGCCATGCTCAAACCACCGAAGCGCTTGGACAGGGCGAGGACCATGCGTCATTTGAGCGTGCCGAGCGACCAGACACAGGTTTGGTTGGAGCGTTGCAAAGCGAATGGATGGCTCGGTGGAAGCGGGGTTCTTCCGTTGGATGAAGGCCGCCGCGGCGTTCCACTCAACGACCAAGCTCCAGCCGAGGATGACTCTTGTTGGGAGGGTCTGAACCACATCGATGCGCCTCCAAGAGAGAACGGACCAAGGCATTGGAGGGAACGCCTACCGACCGAACTCCAAACCCTTCCTGATTCCTTTTGGCCTTCGTCCTACGAGGTTCAAGGGGATGTCCTTCTCGTGAAATTGGAGGAAGAGGTTCGCCCTCACGCTTCGGCCATGGCGAAAGCGATGATGGAGCAGATGCCAAGCGTCCGCATTGTATGCGCGGATGAAGGAGTTGTTGGTGATTTCCGCGTCCGTGACCTCCGGCCAATCGCCAGCCGTGATGGGAGCCAGCACACGACCACTACCGTCCGAGAACATGAATTCACCATCCACGTTGACCCAGGGGAGATCTATTACTCTGCGCGCCTGTCAAAGCAGCGATTGAACACGTATGAATTGCTTCAAGGGTTTCGAGAACGACTCGGTTCTCCTTTGGTGGTCGCTGACCCCTACGCCGGTGTTGGCCCCGCTTTTCCTCTGTTGTTAAGGCACGAAGGCCTCGTTTCGGGGTATCTTGCTGGAGATTTGAACCCGAAAGCGGTTGATTTACTGAGCAAGAACCTTTCCAGTTGGACGCGGAAATCCTCCTCCCCGTTCTCACCGTCAGCCGTGGTGTGCAAAGACGCACGAACATGGAAAGAAGATGAGGGGCTTTGCGGGAAAGCCAACGTGGTGTTGGTGAACCTCCCTCACGATAGTTTTGAGCACCTTCCAGACCTCTTTCCGTTGTTTATCCCTTCTGAATTGGGCCTTTTGCGCGGGTGGGCCATCATCGAGCGCACCTCTCTCGACGGGCGCGTCGCCCAACTGGAAGCGATGGTTGAAGCTGCGGGAGGGATACCAAGCGACACGCTGGTTTCTGAAGTCAAAGGGTTCTCCACCACGCGATGTTTTGTGGTGTTTCAATCCACCATCACATGGGATTGAAGCGTTCACTTCATGAAGCACCGATGACTCGGATTGCCCATGGAGAACATCGTGAAGTGCACATGCGGGGCGAGCATCAACATCGCTGGCATTCCTCCACGAAAGGACGGCATCAAGGTTTGGTGCCGAGTTTGCGGGTCTGTCACGACCCATCAGCGCTAAACGGCATCTTCGAATTCATCGTCGTTGAAGCACTTCACGAATCCCTGTGCATCGGCATGTTCATGGTCGTTCCTCAACCACATCCGGGAGAGTGAGCACCATGTCGGACAGGCCCCTTGTGATTGATGTCGTGGACAATGGAGGCCAGTGGACACACCGAGAATGGCGCATGCTCCGTTATCTCAAAGTGGACACACAGATCATTGACAACACAACACCGGTGAGTGAACTCCGTGAACTCGACGGCCTCATCCTCTCGGGCGGCGCGGCGCGTGTCGGCTTGAGCGGCGAGTTGGGCAATTGCGGAGCGTATTTGGAATTGGACATCCCTATTCTCGGCATCTGTGCCGGACATCAATTCATGGCCCGGCATTACGGTGGCGACGCTCGCGAGTCTCCTGAACCTGAGTTTGGGGCGATGGACATCGAATTGGTTGAAGGCGGAGGAGCCATCTTTGCAGGGACCAACCCCACTCAAACGGTCTGGGAATCGCACAACGACGAAGTTCATGTCGTTCCAGATGGTTTCTTTATCACGGCGGGGAGCCCTTCGTGCAAAGTTCAAGGCATGGAAAATGAGGCTGGTGACCGCTTTGGCTTGCAATTTCATCCCGAAGTGAACGATTCGGAATTCGGAAAAGAAATGTTTGAGAATTTCGTTGCCGTGTGCCGGGCCCGTCAAGGCGAGGATTGAATTTCAAAATTCGTTATGTACTGTTGCCAGTGATGAGTTGTCGCCATGTCAGAAAAAACCAAGCGCGACCTCGGCCAATTTTTCACGCGAGATTCTGTTTGGCTGCGCCCCCATATTCGAGCTCATATCGAATCATTGAGCAACCAATACAAGCTATGCGTTGACCCATTTGCAGGAGACGGGCACCTGCTGGAACTTGCTCAACAGATGGGCTTTGAAATCCGAGGGCACGACATCGATGAGAACATCTGTGCCTCAAAGCAGTGGGGTGAACCAAACGACTCAATCCGACGTGTTATTCGGCACGAGCAAGCGTTTGTGCTGACCAATCCACCCTATCTTGCAAAGAACTCTGCAAAACGCATGAAATCACCCATGGTGGAGTACTTCGGGCCGGGATTCATTCCGACCCTCGATGATTCTCGCCTGAATGTATTAGATGATCTGTTCAAGTTGGCCATTGAACAAACCTTGGCGAAATACGACGACTCCATTTGGATTGTTCCCGAGTCGGGTATCCAAGATCTCGATGATTTGCCCCACTGGAAAAACAAACTCCATTCCGTGACCATTCTCGAAGACAACCCGTTTGACGACACGGAACATCCAGTTTGCGTGATGGTTTTCTCTGCATCAAATCCTCTTAATGAGGTGTGGAAAAACGATACACTTCTCGGTGGTTATAACCAACTTCGAAGCGCTCATAATCAAACCGCTCAAAACCCATCCAAATTGACCCCAATGAAATTCAACGCACCCGAGGGAACCCTCGGTTATCGTGCCGTTGACGGCACCAGGGAAGATGGTTCCATGCGAATTAAATTCTGTCGCGGGGAAGAGCTGGGATACGACCGAAGCAACATCAAAGTGAGCAGCCGGCACCTTACCTATATCGAAATTGAATTGGAAGGAAATCTCCTTGATGACGTCATCGCTGAAGCCAATCGTATCATTGACAACTACAGAGAAGCAACGCATGACGTGTTTCTGACGGCGTTCATGGGGAACACAAAAACAGGGGAAAGACGCCGCCGCCTCGACTACAAACTTGCTCGGAAAATATTCAATTCTGCTTACAAAACAATAAAATCTTCTCCAAGTTTGATTTCATTTGATGCCAGCAAGATACAGTGACCTCATACCTGGGGCCAAAATGACGAAAGAATGGCGGAAGAAAGTAATTGGTCAAGGCAAGAACATGGGCGGAGCCACTGCATCAAGGGTTGAAAAATGGCAGCGCTTGTGTCTTGAAAAAATTGTCAAACAAAACGTGGCCAAGACAAACCTAAGGTTGAATCATTCAACCAAGAAATTGGAAACAGTTACTCGTCCGAGCAGGCAACCAGACGAATTTGAATGGACTGAGGATTTTGATGGTATATTTCACATTGGGAAAACGCGATACTTGGTTAACTTCAAAATGATCGTTGGGACCGGCGGTGCCCAAACTCGGTCGTTGAGGGAAGTTTACCACTTCATAAAATGCCAAGAGGCTCATTTGAGGAAATTCTGTGCTCATCAAAAGGATACGAAGTTTCTAAACATCCTTGATGGAGACACGTCAGCAAACAAAATGGCTGCTATGCGTTTAGCACAAACGAAGGCGACCGTTTCAGAAATATACATCGGCGACACCTATGCGTTGAAAAAATTGTGGCCTTTTTAGGCCATTAAGCATCGCTCAACCCCTTCAATTCCTCTTGAAAATATAGGGGAAGAGAATAAACCCTCAGTACAATACTCTTAAATCGCATAGTTTCACACGCGTGACCGATGTCTACGTTGCGACGAACCTCACCAGCCCTATTGCTAACCGCTCTTTTGCTTGCAGCAATCACCCCCCTAACCACCGTTTCCGCAGTCCCTGCTGAAGCCTCCGAGTATTACTACGGTGTAGAATACGACTGGACAAGCCTCGACAGTGATTTGCAAAACGTCACAGGTTTGGACATTCAAGAATTGTTCTCTGAAATCATGGAAGACGCTGACGGCGCAGGGTTCAACCTCGACCTTGGCCAGTTGACCACAGGTTCCTCAAACGTCTACGTTCACCAAACCGAAGACATCTCGGTTCAGACCATCCAAGACTTGGACGGCAACGACGTGCAAGTTTGGAGCCGCACCAGCGACGTGGTGCTTCGCCACGGTCTCCTTTCCAACGCCGTCATCATGACGGACTGGTCAGAAACCACCTTTGGCAGCGACCCAAATGGCTTTGACATCGACGTCATTGCCGAAGCTGAAAATGTCTTGACGGTTGACATGCTCTACACGGAGTACCTCAACGACCAGTATCAACTTCTTGGAGCAGACATGGATTTCGATATGATGATCTCCAACGACATGAACCTCGGAATTGACATTATGGTCGAGGGCGGTGGCGAGCAGTTGAACATTGACTTCGACACTGGAATTGAATTCAGTTATTCCATTGGCTCTGATGCAGAATGGCGCTTGGGCGCCCCTAGCCCGATTTACGTTGAGGCGGCTGCCAACGACAACACGGACTGGGATTGCATCGACGACCCATCCGATGTCGGCGTATACGGAGAAGGCGGCGAAGTAGAAGTCGAAGATTTGTGCGGAATGCTTGATGGCACCTACATCGGTTCGGCCGATTACAACGTTTATCTCAGTGGCTTGCCCATGGAAGAGTTTGGATTTGATGAAGGTCAATTCGATATCAGCATCAGCGACGAACTCACCAACGAGGGCGACTATGAAGGCGAGGCCAACATGGAAGATGTCAACTTCAACATGCGCTCGGACGAGACCTTGGAAGTTGACCTCGGCGACGGTACGGTCATCGATGCCACGCCCTGTGACACATGCCCCCCTGGAAACCCAGTCATGTTCATCATGATGGGCAACGTCATTACCCACGCCAGCCAATCTTTTGGCGAGGCGGTTGCAGAAGACTTTGAGGCCGAACTCGAAGATTCCTTCGCAGACATATTCGAGAACATCTTCGGCGTAGGTGGTGATGAAGATGACCACTACCATGACGATGACATGGTCATGTGCGACAGTGGTGAGATGATCTATGAATGGCAAATGAACAACGGAAACGAAGATTGCAGCGATGGTTCAGATGAAATGGACTTCTATCTTCGTGGTCAAATGAATGAGGACTGGGAATCTGGCGACTACTATTACGGATTTGGTCAACATATGGATATCGATGTCTTTGGATTCGAAACTTCACCCACCATCATGTGCGAGTACGATGGCATGTATCAAGAACTGACCATTGACAACGCCAACGATGGTTCGGACGATTGCGATGATGGCTCCGATGAGTTTGCCAACACCCAGACGACCACCTATACGTGCCATGACGGCATGGATATCTCCTTTGAACTCGTCAACGATGGAAGCAGCGATTGCGCGGATGGTTCGGATGAACCAGCTGACAACGAAGGAAAATGGTTCATGTGCGAAAATTATGACCAGATTCCATGGCAGTACGTCAACGACGGCGTGGCCAATTGCGAAGATGGAGGCGATGAGTACGATGAAAACGACGGGCAAACATTCTATTGCGCCGATTACACCAACTCCATTTCCTTTGAACTCCTCAATGACGGGACCGTTGACTGCCCGGATGGTTCTGATGAAGGCGAGGCCATCTTCTTCATGATGGACGCTTACATCAACGACGGAGACGGGAACGCCCTCATGGCAACTCAGGACCTCATGGTTTGCGCCAAATGGGGCTGCGATATTACAGTAGACGACGAGAGAAGCGATCAGTGGACTACCTACACCTCTGAAGTCATGGCACCGTCCACCTACGGCGGCAGGCAAATGTGTTCTGGAGGGCACATTTCTGAAGCCGATGGCACGTTGCTCGTAGAGGCCACTGAGATTTGCAGTAGTCATTACATGGGCCCTGAAGTTTGGGGCACCCACGTGTACCTCGAAGAGGATAACCAACTCCGCGTCGTTGCCGAAGCCGGCTACGGCGAATATGATGACGTTACGATGTCGTGGCAACTGATGGACGTCACCGACGGGGCCAACACCATGGTGACCACAGGCTTCGAGGAGTGGGCCGATGAATCAAAGCTCTACTCTGAGGAAATCGTTGACGTTTCCGGTCCAGGAGAATACTGCTTGGAAGTTCACCTTACACAAGCCGGCCAAAGCGAGCCCTTTGATTCACAGAGTGAATGCATTGAGTTCGAAGAAGCCCGCGAACCCAGCGACGAACTCATGACCATCGGTGAAGCGCTTGCTGAATCAGGTCTTGGAGATGTTCTCCAAGCCTTTGGCGAGAACATTGGTGCAACCTTCGAAGATGTCGCAGAGAATGAAGTTCCAGAATTCCCCTACGTTGACGGCATGTGGGCTCCTCTTTGGAGCGATGAACAGGCCACCATCGTGGGTGTTGGCGTTTACGCATGGGACGAGGACGAGAACGGCTACGTCATCGCTGGACCAACCACGACCGGCTACAGCGAAGACCGACCAATGACCTTCGCTAGCATCCGCTACATCACTGGCGCTCCTGCACAAGCAGCTCAGCAAGAAATGGCTGACTTTTCCGACCTTGAAGACATCGTGGACGTTGAAGACCACGACCTTGGTGAACTCTCGCAGGTGCTTGAAGACGCAGGTGCGGACACGTCCGACCTCGGATTCCCTGACAACACAGAAACGGGCGACGACAACACCGCCGAAGAAGTGGATGAACCTGAGACGGCAGAAGAAGCCGCTGAAGATTCAGGCCTCTTGCCCTTCGTCTCCCCACTCACGGTCATCGCTCTCATTGGCCTTGCTGCAGTTGCTGGCAACCGCCGAACTGAGAACGAGTGAAATCAAAAGGAAGAACGGGGAGGGTCAGCCGTGTTGCCACGGCCACCACCTCACCGGGCCTTTGGCATCATCCGTCTTTCCGTGACGGTGTTTTTGGCAGTGCACGTGTTCATCTCAGCATGGCTTGTGGCCACGGCTGAAGGCATCTACACCGAAGGGAAACCTGCTCCAACCGAAGCCCATTCGCTGATCGCCATCAACAAAGACCAGACCCTGATCGACATTGAAATTAAACGGGCGACGGCCTTTTTCTTCTATGCACTTGAACGGGACGGCGATGCAGCGGTTCCGGTCGACGATACGGCTTCCTCCAACGACACAGCCACGGAGGATGAGCCAGATTCGCCGAATGAGTCAGGTGAGGCCGATGAGCAAGGCGAGAATGAGGAACGAGAATGGCTTGCTTTTGGACGGCAGTCCATCAAACTTGGATTGGCTCTCTTGGTGTTGAGTGAGCTGCTGATGTTGTCGTCCTTCCGCTGGCGCCATCATGTTCGTTCGCTCGCTTTCTTGGGCACCCTTGTCGCTTTCTCGGTCATCTTCCCAGCATGTTACATGTTGGAATTGAGTGGGGGTGGTGATGAAGAAGAAGACTCCACCGCCACCAACACGCCCGGCGCGAACATCGAGACTGTTTCCTTTGTCCACACCAACTCGTCATCGGATTTCTCCTTCATTTGGCTTGGAGTTCAACTGGAAGCGGACTTTTCGGGGTATGATTTGGGACTGGTTGAGCCAGAGAATCGAACCTCAGTAGCCGAAAATGTCCCTGCTAACGGGACCAGAGATTCTCGGTCATTCATCGCGTTCGAATCAACGTTTGATATTCAACTCGGGAAAAATCTGGACTCACTCCTCATCTTGCCTATCATGTGGTATCTTTTGCCTGCACCATCCATTGTGCAGAAGAAGCAATTCTTCGATGAAGAAGAGTAGTGGCGCCCACTCCGGGAATTGAACCCGGGTCGCAGGAATGACAATCCTGCATGATAACCTCTACACCAAGCGGGCAGTTTCATCTCCTCCGGGACGCAACCGCTATTTAAGCCGCGCCATGTGGCTAAATTGGGTGCCACCATGGGGAAACCAAAAACTTCTGCAGAAAAAGCCCGTGACGATGAAGAACAATCTCAACTGGATAACATGTTGGGCGACGCTTTTGGCGACATAGGCTCCATTGAACAACCTCCAGAAGAGGCTGAACCGGCACCCGTTGAAGATGAGAAGCCCAATGAGCCCAGCGGCCCACCAACCGGTCCACCAACCGGCCCACCGACTGGCCCACCAACCGGCCCACCAACCAGCCCACCGACTGGTCCACCGACTGGCCCACCCTCGGGTCCTCCATCTGGTCCGCCCTCAGGCCCCCCAAGCGGCCCGCCCTCAGGTCCCCCGAGTGCTCCACCAGCATCGAAGTCTGAGCCGGTTGAGAAAGCTCCCGAAGAGGAAGCAGAACCCGTTCAAGCCGAACCGGCTGAGTCCGAACCGGAGCCCGCTGAAGAACCGACACCTGAACCAGAATCTCCCGCCGAACCAGAACCCGTTGAGGAAGCTCCGGCTGCTGAACCCGCTGAAGAAGCGACGCCTGAACCAGAGTCCCCTGCTGAACCAGAACCCGTTGAGGAAGCCCCGGTCGTCGAGGAACGAAGTGGAGAAGTTGACCAAGCGACGTTGGACATCCTTGCTGAAAAGGAAGCGGAACTCGAACGACTTCACATGGAGAATGCACGCCTCCGCCAATCGGTTGTCGGTGCAACCGAAGTCATCGAACAATTGGAGGAGCCCCCCATGCCACCACTTGTGGAAGACAACATCGTGATTCCCCCCTATGTCGTATCCGACTTTGTCCGTCTCGGACGGCAACTTGACCGCGAACATTTGGTTCGGGCCACCATGGGCTCTTTGGCGATGATTCATCCAGAACAGCCAGGTGTGATGGTTTCCACCAAACACATGGTCACCCTCCCTCGAATGAATGAACGCAGTTTGTGTGCAGCTCCTCTCGGCTCAACCTCTCCTCGGGGCGCACCTCCCGATTGGCACGCTCTTGAAGTCGTTCTCGCCTCCGTATCAATGGTGACCGGCGGCCCCGCCGCTGTCATCCATATGCATGGCCCCCATACCACTGCAGCGAGTTGCGAAAAAGACCTGGTGTTGTTGACGCCCATCGACGAGGTTGGAAAGCAGCACATTGGAAAGATCATCATCGTTGACCCTGACCCTGACCACCCCGAGGATTACCTTCGGCAGGTAGCAGAAGCCCTCAATCAAGGAGGCATGCGCTGTGTTGTGGTTCGCGGAAACGGCGCTTATGCCGTAGGGGCCGACTTTGACCAAGCGTGGGCGAATGCTGCGATGGTGGAACACAGCATGCAAATTCATCTTCTTGCCCGTCAAGCCAATCTCAAAATTTGAGTTCATATACCCTCAACGACTTCCTCTTTTGGAAGCGGGTGCAATGCTGACAGAGTTGTTGAACAACGACCAAATCCGAAAAGGGTGTTTTGGTTGCGAAGTTCATATACTGTTGGAAACTCACTCTCTCAAAGGTGGACACACATGGACAACAATATGAAATTTGAAGTTGAAATTGCAGACGCATCTGGACACTCTACCGTTCAGATGACACAGAACGAACTTACCGAGAAGGTCAACTCCACTCAGGGTTCCTGGGTCTTCGTGAACGACCAACTCGTCAGTGCAGCCGACATTGCCAACATGAACTTGGAAGCAGGCAGCCGCATTCGCTTGATGCCTGGACTCGTGGGCGGTCAAGACGCACCGACCTTCGTGGTCGAAATCGCTGACTCCACCGGTCACGCTGAAGCCGTGATGACCCAAGCTGAAATCACCGAGAAGGTCAACTCCACTCAGGGTTCCTGGGTCTTCGTGAACGACCAACTCGTCAGTGCAGCCGACATTGCCAACATGAACTTGGAAGCAGGCA
>Ga0075480_10000761_pt1 | contig 19475 bp, 16 predicted proteins | sample DEB08_DNA_7_FD_81590 | JGI IMG/M metagenome (GOLD analysis project Ga0075480, IMG submission 81590) | Aqueous microbial communities from the Delaware River and Bay under freshwater to marine salinity gradient to study organic matter... | ecosystem: Environmental > Aquatic > Marine > Coastal ... | reverse complement strand
TGGTGAGGAGGTTGAATAAATGTAATTTGAATTCTTCGATTAGACGCCTTTTGTTTTTTAGTTTTATTCAAGGATAAAACTGTGGGGAGTGGCCTCCCTTTACTATCAATTGGCTGTTCACCATCACCCCAAGTTAATGTTAAAGGGTTATACATTGGGTTAATTGATTTAATACTATCAATTCCTTTTGGGTACCAATCTCCATAACCGGCAGCAAGCATCCGTGGTGCGGGAACACCTTTTTCAATCATATATCGAACAACTGTAGCTCCACGAGCAGCTGAGAGTTCCCAGTTGCTTTTATAAAATTTTTGCCATTTTTTAGGCATAGCATCGCTATCAGAATGCCCAGCAACTTCTATTTGGAAAGGACTTGCTTGAATTCTAGGTATGATTTCTTCGTCAAGCAAAGTTCCAAGTTCTGGCTTCATATCTGCTTTTCCAGAGGGGAAAGCAAAATCGCCTTTAATATTTACTATTAAGCCTTTGGAACTTGTTTGAATATCTAGTGGTGGATCGCCAGAAGGATCTTCTTTTTTCATTTCTTCAATTGCTTCTTCCATTTGTTTCTTCATTGCAGCGAGATTTTTAATTGGCTCAAATTCCCCAGATTCTTCTGCTTTTCCACTCGCTTCAATTTCACTACCTAAGGATTTACCTTCTGAGTTTGCCATTTCTTGTAATTTGACAGGATCCATAGTAGAAATAGCAGCAAGTAGTACAAAAAACGCAAAAAGGAGAGTCATCATGTCAGCAAATGTGCCAAACCAACCTGGCAAGCCCTCTTCAACAGAATCAGCTCCTGATTCAAAGCCTTTGTTATAGGCTTTTTTTTCGCCTGCTGTCATTCCCATTTATATTACTCTCGTTTCCATTCTGCTGGAGGTATATATGAATTTAACTTTTCTCTTACAATAATTGGATGCTTTTTCTGATGAATAAGTCGCGCAGCTTCAACTAATAAATTTGCTGACATCGAAGTCTGAGTAGTTTTGTTTCCCATTTTTTGAGCCATGGGAAGAAAAAATAAATTTGCAAAAACCGCACCATAAAGAGTTGTAATTAAGGCCGCCGCCATACCTCCACCTAGGTTGTCTGCTCCACCTTCACCACCAAACCCGGCTAACATAAGAACCAATCCGATTAATGTACCTACCATTCCCCATGCTGGAGCAAGATCGCCCATAGATTTTAACATATCTGTTTGAGTTTTCTCTCGTTTTTCACGATATTCAATTCTTGTTTCTAAAATATCAGAAACTTCATCTAGTGAATAACCGTCAACAACCATTTGGACACCATCTTTAAAAAAATATGTTTTAATTGTATCTACAGCTTTTTCTAAATCAGCTGGACCTTTTCTTGCTTGCTCTGCAACGTCACAAGCCTCATCCACCAGTGGGCCCATTGCATCATCAGCCGGTTTAAGAACCGCTCCAATAGCTTTTCCAAGTGCTGTAACATGATACATTGGAAATGCAACAAAAATTGATGCTATCATTCCTCCAAAAACAATTCCAAAACTAGGTGCTGAAAGAAAGTCGCCAAATCCTCCTGCTGAACCTTCAACAAATAAGGCATAGGCAATACTGCCTATCATAGCCGCCATTCCAAAAATCACACCAACAATTAGAGCTATATCCATAGGTTCACTCCTCTATAAAACTAGCTGAATTTAATTTATTTTCACTTAAAGCTTTTAATATATTTCTCACATCTGAATACTCAGGGTCAAGTCTAAGTGCGAGATTCCAGTTAATTGTTGCTCTCTGAACATCTCCTAATTTATAATATATAGATCCCCTTCTTGCGTAAGCTAGTGCAAGGTCTGGATTTAATTCTAATGCTAAGTCAACTTCTTTTAATGCCTCCCTGTAATCTCCTGCGTAAAAATATCTCAATGAGCGAGATAAATGTCTCATTGCTTCATTCATGTTTTTTTCAGAAACATTTGTTTCCAACTTTAGTGCACTAAGTGAGTCTGCTAAAAATTGACTGTTTTGCTCCATGGCGGAAAGTCTTACAAGTAAATTTCTCATCTCATTATTCATCAAGGCCATAGAATCTCTGAGTGTTTCAACCGCTACGTTTGCCATAGCAATTGTTGAATCTTTGTGCAGTGGAATTGAATTTAAATTAGAAACACTTTTATTCGAACTACCATACAAATTAGTAGGGCTTGATGGCCCCGATTGAATCCTTCGTCTAGGATCTCTTGGTACTGCCATATCTAATCCAACTGTGAAAGCTGGATGACCTTGCCAATATCGATCTCCAAACTCTGGCAATTTTTCTATGTGGGTGAACCCTAAGTTCAGGCGGTAATCCGAGGTAAGGGGGATGCGGAGTCCCACATTGACACCTGTTCCGTCAAATTCACCCACAATATCCATTCCACCCCTACTTGAAAAGTATGGGGTTTTTAACAAAAACCCCAGGAATACCCCAGAGTTTGTTTCTTCATCTGTTGAGTCAATAGAACCAACTTCAGATAAAGGATTAATTGTGTTAATGGTATCTGCTTTAAGAGGAGCTAACCCTCCTGTACCAAATCCCATATAAGTATTCATTTTATATTCACCAAGATCTTTTTCGCTTGCTAAAACAACAAAAAATGATAGAAGTGAAGTATTTAAACTAAGCATTTCTTCAGATGTTTGTTCACTCTCAAATACGACATCTTGAAGCCCTACAGATAAACTTATGTCATTATACGTATATACTTTTTGTTGAAGATGAAATCCAAATTCAACTGGTGCATTATACTGTGACTCTTCCAATTTAGAAAGCCTTGTTGTATCTCCACCCATGGCAGCAGAAAAACCAAAACCAAACCCTCTACTTAATTCCATATCAAAGTAAACACCTTTTGCAGTGTTAAATGGATTAAAATTATGTACTTCTGCTCCAAATCCTGTCCGGAATAAATATGGTGCTTTTTTATTGCTAGATGTCGGAATTTTCATCATTAAACCTGGACGAGAATAGGCAACTCTAGTTCCACCATAAGAAAAAGACATAATTAAGATCGAAAAAATTATATATCTACAGCTTTTTAACATATATATATTTTAATCAGAATATTTACTGATATTCCTCCCAATCAATAACATAAGAATACCCTATGAACGCTCCAAAATCTTGCGGTACATATAAATCAAATTTTCCGACGGCCCCTGGAAGCAAACTTGCGTCCGAAACAATACCAGTATCAAATGTATTGTAGGATCCTTTAACAAATGTAGTTAATGTTTTTGTTTCTCCACTCCAATTTTTCCTAAAAACAAAATCAACTTTCACAAAGTCTGATCTTCTTCCACCTATGTTCTTAATTTCTCCTTCAAAGATAATATTTCCCTGGCCATCTTTTTTCTCAGTTATATTACCTACTAAAACACAATTTGCAGAAAACTTTGCGCTTGCATTCCTTGCGGAGTTATTAGAAGAGGTGTACTTTGGTTGTGCGAGTTTAGGCATCGGTGGTGGGGTATAGCTGTCTCTGATTTGTTCAGGAACATACTCTTGAGTATCTTCGGTTATTACGTTGTCAACTATTCTCACAACCTGTGCCCGGTCCACAATCAAATAGCCCACAAGAGTTTCCACCTTTAAAGACTTGTCATCTTGATATATTATTTTACCAAAAACCGTACTACCATTTTTTAAAATAATTTCTTTAGAATATATAGTTAAAGGATTAACCCACATTTTACTAAGGGCTTTTAAATCGTCTATTTCTTGAGTTAAATGTTTAAATTCTGCACTTAATTTCTTTATTTCAAAATTTAACTCATTTAAAATAAAATCTTTACTGGGACTGCCCATAGCTTCCATCGTCTGAGGAACCGCAACAGAAATTTGTTTTGGTTGTGATGGTAAATTTTGGCTAGAAGTTGTAACTTCAAGAGTACTGGGTTTTTCTACTTTTTTAGTAGATAGTATTATCTGACCCAAGTCTTTATCATCTGTTAAACTTACGATAGTTTCATTAGAACCAAAAACATCGTGCGAAGCTTGGAGAACATATTCTCCTTCTTCTAATTTTTTAAATTTAAATTTGCCGTTACCACCTGTTTTCTCTTCTTTAAGTAGGTCACCATCCATGAATAGGCTAAGTGTGGTGTTTTTAGCTTTTTTCCCATCTGCATCAAACACTCTTCCATTTAGAGTATACGTTTTTGTATAGGCAAAATTGCCTATGAACATAAAGATGACCATAGCGAAAACAAATCGCTTTTGTTGGCTTTGTAATAGTGTCATGTTTTACCTCGGATTATGAACACTTTTAGCAACTAAATGCGCTAAAGCTTTCTGATTTTAATGCAAATTTAGGAATGTGTCAAGAATTTATAAATAACCAATTATTGCCAAAAATCCTTTAATAGTCTCTCTCTTTCTCTAACGTTTTCTAAAGCCTGTTTTGTTTTATTTCTTGTTTTTTCATCTAACGATAATAGCATAGCTTTCTGAAGTGCTTCTATTATAAGGTCAAAGTCTTTATCATCTATCTTCTGATAAGACAGACCTATAAAATAATAAGGTAGACCGTTGAGGGGATCAAATTGAATTGCTCTATTATATTTTTGAATTGCCGACCAAAGATTGTCCTTATTCCCGGTTTTATATAGCAAATTACCCTCAGATAAAAGAAGAAAAAAATTTGCTAAGCTGTCTGAGTTACTAATCGTTTTAGTATTTAAAAAATAACTGCGCGCATTATCATAAGACTCTTTTTTAAATTCAATAAGACCAAGATTATTGTTTGCTTTTACCAAAGCAATTTGAAGTTTTTCATTCATACTTCCTTGTATTAAAGAATCTTGCATATTAACAAGAAACTTAGGATTTTCTTCAGCTATTTTAATATAGTTAGTGTTAGAGCAATTAAAGAAAATAAAGAGAAAAAATACGCTTTCTAAAATTTTATCCTTCAAAATAAAATAACTCTTTGTTTTTCAAAAAAGATTGATAAAGATGATCCATTGACTCGATAACAAAGTACCGATCTTGAATGTGGCTGTAATCAAAACAAGTTAATATTATTTCTTCAATTTCATATTTTAAAAATAGAGACTTATTTGACTTCTTTTTAGCACAATCAATAATATTCTTTACTTCATCATAAGAAGAAATTATACCAGCTCCATATATTTCATATTCTATATCATTCTTTACGCGACGATAAATATCTGTTTCACTATTATTTATTAAAAGACCATACTCATATGTCCACCATGCAAAGTTTTGCAACCTTTTTAAATTATGGTATACAAGATCCTTTCCTAAACCTCTCTTGTCTTTTATTATTTCAAAACCCAAAATTCCTATTTGATGCATGAAATCAGCATACTTATTATTCATTAAAAATGGAATATGCCCTTGTATATCATGAAAAATATCTGGCTCTGGCGTATAACCTCTATTATTTTGAATATCAACTCCAAAATATTTTTCATCAAACCTTGGAGATTTTCTAATAATATCAGTTACTGGAAATTTTTTATCTTTATTAATTTCAAAGAACAAGTCTTCATCTAAAAATCCGGCAACGGGTAACAAAGTCCATCCTGTTGCGTTTTCTATTAGTGGGGATATTAAATTAAAATTTGGAAACATATTATTCGGTATGGGAAGAGTTCTTAAACCAAGTAAATATTCTTTAGAGGCATATTGATCAAGTGAAAATTCTAATTTTTGATATAACTCTGACCAAATTCTATTTTCAAGATTAGTTACATCGTCATAATTCTGATTTTTTATGTATTTTTCATTTTGGTTATAAATCTTAATACCACTTATACTATTTGGTATTACGTTTCTAAAAAGTGAGTTGAATTTGTTCTTTTCTATACTCATATGGTATCCTTATATAAAAATCTATACAAGATTAAGATTTTTACCAAAGCCAAATGTAAATTATTGCTGAATTGTTACGTCCAAAGTCTGGATCATTTTTAATATTTGCATCTGATCGCATATCTGATGCCTCTTTATTAAAAATATTATAATCTTCACCGCTAATGACTGCACGGAATCGTCCTTCTTGCTCTTCACACCATGTTCTGACTGCCTTCTTTAATTTACCTGACCCATGACCAGTAATTATTTTTATTACACGAATATTATTTTCATAGGAGGTTTGGCTTACTGTTGTTTCTAATACTGCAATCGCTTGATCTATTCTAAAGTTTGAATGCCCAATATCTAATTTTTTAAATTTATTTTTCATCATAATAAAAGAATAGTTTTTTATAGACTGTTATAAATTAAGACTTTTTTTAAGAGGAATGTAGTATGAGAAAAGTTGTTTTAGGTAGAATAGGAGTTCGTGTTTCTGCCATAAGCTTAGGCACCTGGGCTTTTGGAGGTGAAAACATGAGTGGAAAGTTTTCCGTGGGTTGGGGTGGCCAAACTAAAAAGGATTCAAAGCAGGCACTTTTAAAATCCTGGGAAGGGCAGATTAACCACTGGGATACTGCAGATGTCTATGGCGATGGTCTTTCCGAATCAATTATTGGCGAAATGTGGACAGAAATTCCTCGCGATGAAATATTTATTGCTACAAAAGTTGGTTGGGATAAAGGATCATTCAAAGAATGGTATCATCCGAAAAAAATGATAAAAAACATTGAACGTTCTTTAAAAAATTTAAAAACCAATCACATAGATTTATTATATCTTCATCATTGTAACTTTGGAAAAAAAGACGAATACTTTGATGATGCAGTTTCAGTAATTAAACAGTTTCAGGATGATGGTAAGGTTAAATATCTTGGACTATCCGATTGGTCATCGGAAAGAGTTCTCAAATATGCAAAGCGTTTTGATCCAGATATAATTCAACCATACCACAATGTTATGGACAGCAATTACTCTACCTCAGGTTTAAAAGATTATGTAAATGATAAAAATATAGGAGTTTGTTTTTTTTCACCTTTAAAACATGGATTGTTAACAGGGAAATATAACAAGCCAACGACCTTTGAAGCTGGCGACCATCGCTCAAACATCAAAGATTTTCAAGACTTAAAAATTCTTCATAGACTAAAAGAAAATAAACTGTTGCTTGAAGAACGGTTCCAATTACAAAAAAATCCTGTTTTATATGGTTTAGTTAATTCTTTGTTCACAGATTCAAAAACAGGCTGTGTCTTATTGGGACAACGTAATGAGACTCAAGTTCAAGCAGCATGTTTACTCGGAGAGATAATTGACACAGAAGATGCCTTATGGGTTAAAGAAATCTATAATATTAATAATTAGAAAAAGGTTTTAATTGGAATCACTTCTAAAATATAACTTAAAAAAAGATGGGGTTTGTTTTTTACCAAAAATTTTTACCAAAAAAGAAGTTTTATCTTGTATAAAAGGGCTCCAGGATGTGGTTGGTGGGATATATCAATCTGGTCACCCTCCCGAAACTAGGTTTTGGGAAGTTGGAGATGATCCAAATTCTATTATTAAAATTGATAAACCTCATTTATGCAATCAGGTAATTTGGGAATTTATTACAAAACATAAATTTGGAAATGCTCTTGCAAAAGCTACAAATTCAAAAAAGATAAAAGTTTGGCATTCTCAGCTAGTTTGGAAACCAAAAAGCAAGGGGCAAAGTGGAAATGCTGGATGGCATAGAGATTCACAGTATTGGCCTTTTTGGTCAAAAAAAGGCCTTTTTACAGCTTGGATTGCACTAACAAATGTTACAAGTAGATCTGGGCCTGTTAATTATATTGTCAATTCACATCGTTGGAATGATATCTTTGGTTTAGATTTTTTTAATAAAGATTTAAACAAACAAAATAGAATAATCGAAGATAAGCGCAAAACAGAAGAAATAATTTCTGGAACAATAAATAAAGGAGAAGTATCGATTCATTCATCCTTGACATATCATTCTTCAGGAAAAAACTTAGATGAAAAACCTCGAATTGGGTTAGTTGTTCACTTTTGTAATGAGCATGCAAAACAGATTAAGGTACAAAATGAAGAAACAGAATATTTAGGATTTTTAAACGATGAATGGGTTGCGCCATTAATTTATGAAAAATAATACGCAAGTAAAGTTCAAAAAATATGGTTTTTTACTAAAAAAAGGTCTTTATACTAAAAGTGACACTTTACTTTATGAAGCTGAATTTGATAAAATTATCAAACAATTAAAAAGAAGTGGTGAGAATATCAATGCTCGATGGGGAAGTGATTTAACAAAAAATTTAGAAAATAAAAATACTTCTGTTCTTCATACTCACAATGTCCAAAGCTTTTCTTCAAAAATGATGGAAATGATCCAGAATAGTGGGTTTTTAGATTGTGTCGAAAAAATAATAGGATCAAATATCATCCTTCATCATTCTAAACTGTTTTTAAAACCACCCAAAATTGGGTCTGCTTTCCCACTTCACCAAGACTGGTCATATTTCCCTACTAAAAATAAATCAATGATTGCTGCAGTTATCCACCTAACAGATACATTTGAAAATATGGGTTGTTTTAAACTAATTCCAAAATCTCATAATTTTGGACAAATAAAAAATTCTGACGGCCATAAGTTTAATAAGAAAATTCATGGTTCATTCACTTTGGAAAAGGCAAAGTCGATAACTGCTAATGCCGGAGATGTTTTGTTTTTCCATTCTTGTACATTACATGGCTCTATGCAAAACACAAGCGAAAAACCAAGAAAAACAATTTTAATACAGCTTTACTCAGGAAATGATCAAGTTTTAAATACAAACCATACAAATGTGCAATTAGTTCTACGAGGTTGGAATAACTTTGCAACACGTAATTCAGCAAATAGTTTGTAATTTTATTTAGGAATTAATATCTCCATTTTAGGATATGGAATCGAAATTTTTTCTCTAGCAAACTCTTTGTAAATATTTGTATTGATTATATCTACTGTTTTTCCTCGATTCTCTGGTTTTTGTATCCAAAACAATAACTGAAGCTTTAGACCATACTCAGAGAACTCTCTAAACCGAACCCTCGGGACAGGCTTCTCTAGAACTTCATCATTTTTAGACGCCAAGTTTACTAAGACTTTTTTTGCATGATCTAGATCTGAACCGTAGGAAATATGAACCGTAATCCTTACTCGCTCACTCTCTCCAGGCCCTCCACTTTCATTAACAATTTTTGATGATGCAATAACGGAGTTTGGGATTGTAATCTCAATATCATCTCTTGTCATAAAACGCGTAGAACGAAGGCCCATTTGTTTTACGTATCCCCTCTCACCACTATCCAATAATATATAATCACCCTCTTTAAAAGGGGAGTCTGCCATCAAGAAAATTCCGGCAAAAAAATTTGAAACAGTATCTTTTGCAGCCAGCCCAAGTACAACTCCTAAAACCCCAGCAGATGCAAGAATACCATTAATATTTATATCCCAGCTCAGGAAAATAAAATATATAGCAAAAAGACCAATTGCAATTTTCCCTAAATTAATAAATAATGGAAGAGTATTCTTTTGAAGAAAACTACTAACTCTCTGTCTTGAGATCCACTCCATAGATAAAACTAAAATTTTTATACTTACAAATAACCAAATTATAGTAGTAATGGTTTTAAGAACTCCAACAAAAGCAAAATCCAATTCTTCTGATAGTTTCGCTGTTTTTATTGCTATGCTAAATCCTAAAAATAATATTGTGAAAAAAACTGGCTTATGGAGCAATTGAAGAATCTGGTCGTCAAGGGACGTTTGAGTTCTACTTACAATCCTTTTAAAAATTATTGTAAAAATTATATCTACTACTTTTGCCAAAATTATTGAGGTCAAAATAGCAAAAATAGTTCTTAAAAAGTCACTTGAGTTTATAAATTGGTATATAAAATAATACTGATCCATTGTATTCTATGGTTGTTGTTGTTGTTTAAGTAGAGTTAGATATTTTTTATAAATGTTTAGACAAGTAATTTAAAAAAACATATTTTAACTAATATAAATTTATGAATATTAAACCATTTCTACTCTTTTTACTTTTATTAAATAATTGTACAAATAAGGTATTAAAAATGAATAATGATCAGATTGTTATAATTCCAAAACCAACAAGTATAAAATTAACTTCTGGATTTATTGACCTTAAACTTATAAAAAAAATTATTCCAAAAAACAATTCCAATGAAGAGCAACAAATTGTTACTTTAGTTGAAGATTTTTTAAAACCAATTTTGAGCTCCAATAAAAGAGAACGTGATAATGCTGAAGGGAAAGTCTTTATTGAACTAAGCCCTGACTTTGAACTGAAAAAAGAGGAATATTTTTTAGAAATAAACAAAAATGGAAATATTTATATTAAAGCTTCTTCAAAGTCCGGATTATTTTATGCCTTTCAAAGCTTTAGACAAATTTGCCCAATCGAATTAGAAAATCATGAATTACCAATTAAAACAAATATTCCAACATGTCTAATTAAAGATTCTCCAAAATTTTCATACAGAGGAATGCATTTAGATGTTTCAAGGCATTTTTTTAATATTGACTTTATAAAAACCTATATTGATATGATTGCGTTACACAAGATGAATGTATTCCATTGGCATTTAACTGATGATAATGGCTGGCGTATTGAAATAAAAAAATATCCTAGATTAACTGAAAATTCAGCATGGAGGGTAGACAGAACGCACCAGCCATGGAAAGAACAGTCGCCAATTAAAAAGGGCGAAAAGTCGACCTATGGAGGGTTTTATACACAAGAAGAAATACGAGAAGTTGTGAGTTATGCTGCAAAAAAAAATATAGATGTAATTCCTGAAATAGAAATGCCCGGTCACACTTCAGAGGTCTTTGCTGCATACCCTGAGCTATCATGCAAAGGAGACACTCTACCTGTTCAGCCTGGTACATATTGGCCTACTGTTGATATTTTTTGTGCTGGAAATGATTCAGTTTTTAATTTCCTGGAAAATGTTTTAGAGGAAGTATTTGATCTCTTCCCATCAAAATACATACATATAGGTGGAGATGAAGCTGAAAAAACTTTTTGGAAAACATGTAAGAAATGTCAAAGACGAATCGCAAATCAAAAGCTGAAGGACGAACATGAATTACAAAGTTGGTTTGTTAAAAGAATAGAAAAATTTATTTTGTCTAAAAATAAAAAATTAATTGGGTGGGATGAAATACTAGAAGGTGGCTTAGCAAAGTCTGCAACTGTAATGAGTTGGCGAGGAATGGATGGTGGAATCGAAGCTGCAACTGCAGGTCATGAGGTAATAATGTGCCCTACATCTCATTGTTACTTTGACTATTATCAAGCTAACCCAATCAATTCTCCCATTGCTTTTGGCGGTTTAATCACCCTTAAAAAGGTTTATTCGTTCAACCCAATTCCTGATAAATTATTGGAAGAAAATAAAAAGTATATTATTGGAGCTCAGGGTAATTTATGGACAGAATATGTACAAACTCCAGAACGAGCACAATACCGGGTTTTGCCTAGAATGACTGCTCTTTCAGAAGTTCTTTGGTCTGGTCCGGGAGTAAACTCTTTTGATAACTTTTATAAAAGATTGAGTTTTTTAAAACATAGATTCGAAATTTTAAACTGGAATTTTGCTCCCGGAAGTTTTAGTGTTCAGATTAAAGGTCAGTACGATAAAAAATTAAACTCAATTAATATTTCTTTTTCTACCGAGCATCCAGGAAAAGAGATAAGATATACTCTAAATGGTGATAATCCAGACAACTCTTCTTTACTTTATAAAAAACCTTTTTCTATTAAAGATTCAAAAACAGTGATAGCTGCTATAATTGCTGAAACTAAAGCTGATCTAGAATATTCTAAGCAATCTTTCATTTTTCATAAAGCTATAGGGAAAAAGGTTAAGTACAACACCATGTATAATGAAAAATACTCTGGAAATTCTAATTCAACATTAGTGGATGGTTTAAAAGGATCTAAAGATTTTTCTGATGGTTCTTGGCAAGGTTGGAAAAGTAATAATCTTGATATCATTATTGACTTAGAACAGGAAACTAATATTAATTCTATAATACCTAGCTTTTTAGAAGACCACACTTCAAGAATCTTCCTTCCAGAAAAAATTGTTCTTTCTTTCTCTAAAGACGGATCTAATTTTTCAAAAACACTTGAAAAGAAATTAGATCCAATACTAAAAAATAGAGAAAAAAACAGATTCGAATTTCTAATTAATAATATTGACCAATTAGCAAGGTATATAAAAGTAGTAGGTGTTGGACAAAAAGTTTGCCCGGAATGGCATTCTGCTAGTGGTAAACACTGTTGGTTATTTGTAGATGAAATTATTATCAATTAATTCCACATAAAAATCAAGAAACTAGCAATAATTCATCACAGGCCTTAATTTATATAAAGAGGAGTTCTACAAAAATGAAATGTTTGTTGTTATCGTTTATTATCGTTTTTTTTAGTTGCTCAGATGAACCTGTTAATATGGAAGAGGTCCTTTTTGAAAGAGGTGGCCAATATATTACTGCTGATAACTTTAGCCCCTATTTCTTTTTTAATCAAAAAGTATATAATGGACCAGCTTATACTAAGTATCGTACGGGTGAAAAAAGAGAACAGGGAATATTAAAAAATGGTTTTAAAAGTGGTTCTTGGACCGGGTGGGATAAAGAAGGAAACAAAAGGTTTACAGGAGAATATAAAGAAGGAAAAGAAAATGGACTTTGGGTTGGCTTTCATCCAAATGGTAAGAAAAAATATGAAGGGAAGTATACAAATGGACTCCAAACAGGAAATTGGTTTTATTTTAATAAAGAAGGTAAAAAAGAACTAGAAGAGTCTTACTCTGAATTAGGAAAACTAATTAATCCAAATTAAAATTTATCTTATTTCTGAAACTGACAAAAAATTTGTTGTCCCGGCAATACCAACGGGAACACCACCGGTTATAACATATTTTTCATTCTTTTTTAATAATTTTTTTCTTTTCAAAACCTTGTTTGCTAAATCAGGTATTTCATTGGAAGAACTATATTTATCAACAAGAATTGAACTAACCCCCCAAACTATTGATAACTGACGACAAGTTGTTTTTTTAGGAGTCATCGCGATAATTCTTGCATTTGGTCTATACCTTGCTGCCATTCTCGCAGTACTTCCACTGTGTGTCATGGTTACTAAGATTTTAATTCCTTGATCTTGAACTACTGAACAGGCAGCATGACTAATTGCTTGAGCCGTATCTATGTTTTGACTATCAGGTTCAATGTAAAATTCTTTATAATCAATAGATGATTCTGTTTCTTTGATAACTCGATTTAAAACTTTGATAACTTTCTCCGGGTGTTTCCCTGCTGCAGTCTCACCAGTAACCATTAATGTATCCGCCCCATCAAGAATAGCATTTGCTATATCGCTCACTTCAGCCCTAGTAGGCACAGGCCTTTCTGTCATGGAATCAAGAATTTGAGTGGCTATGATAACTGGTTTACTCGCTTGACTTGCTTTCGCAATAACATCTTTTTGAATGAGGGGTACGCGTTCTAAAGGCAGTTCAACCCCTAAGTCACCCCTTGCAACCATTACAGCATCAAAAGTATTTATGATAGAATCTAAGTTAACAACCGCTTCCCATTTCTCTATTTTTGCCATGATTGGAGTTAAAAACCCTTGCTCTTTTACTTTTGCTTTTACTAAATCATAATCTGATGCAGATCGGACAAATGATAGTGCAATCCAATCCGCTCCTTTTTCTAATGATAATTTTAAATCTAATTCATCTTGCTTGGTTAAAGGAGGAACATCCAAGTCAATTCCAGGAAAATTAACACCCTTTCTATCTTCTACTTTTCCTGATATCAAGGTTTCACAAATTAGAGTTTTGTTAGAAACATGCTCTTTAACTTTTAATGTTACTAGGCCGTCATTAATTAAAATTTTTGCTCCTTGATTTACAGATTGAAAACGAACAACATTAGAAACAGGAATTACACCTTCACCTTTTTCTTCATTGCTAATTTTTACAATATCTCCCTTAGATAGATTTATGATATCCTTTAAACCATTAACACGTATTTTAGGTCCAGACAAATCAGCTAATATTGCTGGTCTTTCTCCAGTTTTTGTTTTAACACTTTTCACTAAATCAAAAAAGTTCCCCTTTTCTTCCATTGTTCCATGTGATAAATTGACTCTAAAGCAATCAACACCAGCATTTACTAAAGATTGTAAAACAGGCTGAGTTGAACAACTTGGCCCAACCGTTGCAATTATTTTTGTTTTTTGTGTTTTCATATTGATAAGTTAATTGTTTTGTTTGTTTTTTTTCATCATTTAGTTCATTTGAAGTTATTAAGTTTTAATTGAGAACTTGAGATGCAACGAACTTAAATGGCTTAACTTTAACATTAAATTTGATTTTATTTTCGTCTATCATTCTAAAAGATCCCTCCATCGTTCCTATTGGTGTTTTTAAAGGACAAAAACTTGTATACTCAAAAGCTTCTCCTGGCCTAATTATTGGAGTTTTTCCAACAACACCGGGCCCATGAATGTCTTCTGTATTTCCTAAGCCATCATTTATGCTCCAGTATCTACTTAAAAGCTTGGCAGATGTTTTTGCTTTGTTTCTTATTATGACATGATAAGAAAAAAGATAATACTCTTTTACGGGGTTAGATTGATGTGGTACATATTCAGAATTAACTTCTACTATTATTCTATTTTTCATATTTTAAACAAAAGCAGTTGAGCTTTAGATATATAATTTAAGATTTTTATTTTAATCATACATGAACGAAAACAAAAAAACATTATATGCAATTCTTATGTTTTTTCTTATTGGGTTTGCTTTAATACAGAATAAACGTTCTAGAACCGATTCTGAAATAACAGAAAATGAGATAATGTCTCATATCAAATATTTATCTCATGAAAACAGAGCCGGTCGATCTCCCGGATCTCGAGGATCAAAAGATGTAATCTCTTACATTACAAAACAGTTTAAATCTTATGGCCTTCAACCTGGCATCAATAATTCATTTTTACAACCATTTGAATTTAAGACAGGGCTACAGTTTAGTGATTCAAATTATGTAAGGTATAATAACCGTTTATTGATTCCAGAATTAGATTATAATCCTCTTTCTTTCAGCTCTATCGGAGAATATTCTGGAGAAGTTGTTTTTGCTGGATACGGTTTTCAAATTAACTCTACTGATTTAGTTTGGGATGATTATAAAACAGTTGATGTTAATGGAAAGTGGGTGATTATAATGAGGCACAGCCCTGGAAGAGAAAAACAAAACTCTTTGTTTCTAGAACATTCTTCGCTCCATAAAAAAATGATAGTAGCTCGAGATCAAGGTGCGCTTGGAGTAATATTCATTTCTCAAGTTGAGGATGAAAAACTCTTTCCACTGAAATATTTAGATGATTATAAAGATTCGGGTATACCCGTTATTCATTTATCAAATACCAATGCTGACAATTTACTTAAAAATACCGGTTGGGATAGGGAAAGAATTCAGTCGTACATGAATAAAAATTTAAAACCATTAAGTTTTCCATTACCCAAAGTAAAGATCAAAGCAAAAATTAACTTTTCAGCTATTAATTCTAGAGCAGCAAATATAATTGGTCTAATAAAAAGTGGAAATCGTGAGTATAGAGATGAGTATATAGTAATTGGTGCACATTTTGATCATGTAGGAAAGGGAGGACCCTTTTCTGGTTCAAGGGTTCCTGAAAAAGAGCAAGTACATCCTGGTGCAGATGATAATGCATCGGGAACAGCTGGGTTAATGGAAATAGCACAGAAACTATCATCACAAAAAGGACGATTAAAAAGAAGTATTCTTCTTGTTGCATTTGATGCAGAAGAAAAAGGGCTTCTCGGGTCAAAGTATTTTATCAAAAACCCAATTGTTGATTTAGAAAAAATTAAAGTAATGATTAATATGGATATGATTGGCCGAGTCAAAGATTCTGTTTTTACAGTTGGGGGTATTGGAACTAGTCCTGTTTTTGATAAATTGCTGGACAGCCTTTCATTTAAAAAACCTTTCAAGTTAATAAAGTCCAGCCCTGGTTCTGGTTTGAGTGATCATGCACCTTTTTATTCTGAAAACATACCTGTTCTGTTCTTTTTTTCTGGTTTTCACAATGAGTATCATACACCAAAAGACACATGGAAACTGATAAACTTGAAAGGCGAAAAATATATATTAGATTTTATTTATAATATTGTTTTTTATTTATCACGATCTGAAAAACCACCTGTTTTTAATGAAGCTGAACCAAAAGAAGATAAAATGAATACATCATTAAAAGTGCCGTTGGAAATAATTCCAAATTAATATAGTTCTGCCATTGGCATTGAGCTAGATAAACTTGTGAATAGCGAAAGCCTTGCATCAAGAGCTGGGCTTTTAAAAGGAGATCTAATGAAAACTGTACATGGTGAAAAAATAAATAGTATTTATAACTCTATTGAAAACTTTATTCTAATGAAAAGGTTTATGCAGAGTTTCTCGCAGCATTAATATTTCCAAAAAGAGATCTAATAATCAAATTGTCATAAACTCCTGAATCTTTATTTTTCTTATTTCTTTTTTTATAAAGTGCGTATTGCTGAATGAGAATTAATGGAGAAACTATTTGCTCTCTAAGCTCAATTGAAGATTTAATTTGCGGTTTTTTTTCCAACAGTGTTTTTTGTCCAGATATTCTTAGAACCATGTGTTTTGTTAATTCAAATTCATTTTTTACGTCTTCCCATATAGATTTAAATTGAGATTCTTTTTTTAAAAACAAACTTTTACTAAAATCTGTTTTTGACATACTTTGCATTGAGTTCTCTATAATGGCTTGAAAAAAATCATATTCTAAATACATCTTCTTTAAAATATCCTCATTTCCTTGATTTATAATAGAATTAATCGCGGTTCCTAAGCCGTAATATCCTGGGACGTTTTGTCGAATTTGAGACCATGCTCCAACGAAGGGTATTGCTCTTAAGTCAGATATTGAACTGGAGTTTTTATCTCTTCTATCTGGTCTAGATGAAATATTAGCTTTTTGATAATAATTCAATGGCGTAACATTCGCCATATAATTCATGAAATCATCTCTTTTTATAAGATTTAAGTATTTTTTCAATGACTTCTCACTTAGTTGCTTCATCAACAAACTAAAATCTTTCTGTTCTGGGTTTTCTTTTTTTGTTAATACATGCAAGCCTGAAGAGATGAGTTGCTCTAAATTATATTTTGCAGAAACAGGATTCCCAAACTTACTTGATACTGTCTGTCCTTGAATTGTTAGCTGAATTTGTGAACCCATTGTTGTTTTTTCAAGTGATGTGTAATAATCATGAGTTTCTCCACCTCCTCTCGCCGGTGGTCCCCCTCTCCCATCAAAAAAAACAATATCGACTCCATATTTTTTACCAAGAATCATAATTTTTTTTCGCGCTTGGAGTATTTCCCAGTTTGCTGTTATATACCCTCCATCTTTTGTTCCATCAGAAAACCCCAACATTACAGTTTGTGTGTTTTGCCTTTGTTTAAGGTGAACTCTATAGGCTTCTTCATTAAATAGTATCTTTAAAATATTTTTAGCATTTTCTAAATCTTTTACGGATTCAAATAATGGAATAAAATCAATACTGACGTTTTTCTTGAATGCTGTTTTTTTTGCCAGTAAAAAAACACTTGCAATATCTTCAGAAGCACAACAATTTGATATAATATATCGATTGCAAATTGATTCACCATATCTTTTTTGTATTTCTTTTATCATTTTAAATGAACTAAGAGTATCATTTATAGTTTTATCTTTAACTCTCATTAATTTAATATTTCCAGAATAAGAAAGCAGTTCGCTTGTTTTCATATCTAGTGGTTTTTTATTTTTTGTTTCTACAAATTTCAACGACCTCATTATTTCTCTTCTATTTTGACGAATATCTATAGATGCAAAGTAATATCCAAACAAATTAACTTTATTAAGTAAATCATCAACAATATCTACAAAGATCCCATCATATTCATTGTAAAGTTTGGATATAATATTTTTAAGGTTTCTTCTAAATGTATCTAATTTAAAATCTTCTTTATAATGTAAGTGTTGACTAAGGCTTTTTTCAATTGATTCAAGCTTTTCATAAATTCCTGAAAAGGTTATTTTCCTTCTAATATTTTTAATTTGTTTTATATACAATTTAATCACAGAGTTTCTAAGCAAGCTTGCAACTTTTCTAGTTGTCTCATTCGTAACATATGGGTTTCCATCTCTGTCGCCTCCTGGCCAAAAACCTATACTTACAAAATCATTTTTTATTATATCATCCTTTATGTGCTTTTTCACATTCTTTAGTAATTCTGAAGACATATTAAAAAACACATTTTCTAAATACCAAACTAACCTCGAAGCTTCCTTGAACGGAGAGGGTTTACTCTTTTTAAAAAAAGGTGTCCATCCTAATTGTATTAAAACCTCTCTGATTGCAGAAGGATTATTAGACACAATCTTGTTTTTTAAATCATCAATAATCCCGAGAACTCGGCTAGGATAAAATTGAGTTGGATGAGCGGTTAATACAATTCGAGATGAAAACTTTTTTAAGTTCTTTTCAATTTTTTTAATACTAAGGTCTGGATCCGCTAATTTACTAAAGATAGAATCTATTGAACCGTCTCCTTTAACATTGTTTATTTTTGAAAAGAAGGCGTCTTCTATTGCATCAATTAAAACAACCTGTCGTTCAGTATATTGGATTATTTTAAATAAAAACTCATGCTTGTCTGATTCAGATTTAATATCTGTATGGTTCTCAAAAAACTTATTAATTATAACTTCAGGGTTTTTTCCTGTTAACAACTGAGAGCTAAAATATTCATTTAGGATTGGAATTAAATTTCCAATGCTTTTTAACCCACCAAAAGGAAGAGTAATGAAAAAAGAATTATACAACTCATAATTAAGGACAACATTTTTATAATAAGTATCATCATAGATGAACTGCTTGCTATTTTTCAGACTGGACTCTCTTCTTTATTTCTTCATTTAATTCTAATACAGCCATCACATAGTTATCAGCGTGGTTATAAGCATAAATAGACTTCCAAATATCTCCGTCTTTTTGATAGTCTTTACTATCTGGTTTGTATCCATTCATTCTTAAGTAATTTGCAATGCTTCCAAGAACATCTGGCCAACTGTATGGCTCTCGAACACCGTTCTTGTTGTAGTCAACAGAATATGTAGTAAAACTTGACGGTATGAATTGTCCAAAGCCAAACGCTCCTGCATAAGAACCACCAATTTCTTGAGCATCTAGTTTATCGTTGTAACAATATTTTAAAAACTCTGCAAGCTCTCTCGTTGCCCACTTTGCCCTTCTAGGCATTTCATGAATTTGAGTATACAAGGAATTAAAAACAGAAAATTGAGAATGGTGAATGCCATAATTACTTTCAACTCCGGCTATAGTTACAACTACAAATGGATCTACTTTATATGTAT
>Ga0075480_10000757_pt1 | contig 19494 bp, 28 predicted proteins | sample DEB08_DNA_7_FD_81590 | JGI IMG/M metagenome (GOLD analysis project Ga0075480, IMG submission 81590) | Aqueous microbial communities from the Delaware River and Bay under freshwater to marine salinity gradient to study organic matter... | ecosystem: Environmental > Aquatic > Marine > Coastal ... | reverse complement strand
TTAGGCCCGGCAGCTACTATCAAATTAGCTAATTTTCTTGGTGTAGATCCGGAAGAAATCGACCCAGCAATCCACGACGACTTACCAGGGATTCATAGAGTACCTGTACGGTACGACATAAATAGCACTAAAGTTATAAACAACCGATACGCGCACGTATCATTCACTGATGACTTGTTTCGAGTCCAAATTAAACCGGAGTTTTGTACTGACAGCATACGCAAACGCTTTCCGCACCTCGCTAAATCAGGGTGCCAACTCGTTTGTGCAAACCCAAACAAAACATATAGACCACGGTCTACAGAAAACGAACCGCTGTACCTAATCTGCCGTAAAGGAGAGTCTTCTTTCGACATAGCAGAAGAATCACAGCTACCACCAGCCAAAAAACTAGCCAAAAAATTCACAATTGTAGGCTTGGCTTACTATTGATTCACTATACTTCGATGACATTCGCTATTAGCCGTGCGAATATTAGCAACAGTAATGATATAAAATAACATTACGGAAAGGAATTAAGGATGAATGATCTGGTTAATAAACCTGACCACTACAACACAGGTGGTGTTGAGTGTATCAAAGCTATTGAGGCGAGCATGTCGCCTACTGAGTTTAAGGGCTACTTGAAAGGTAACGCGATGAAGTACCTATGGCGCTATTCTTACAAGGGGCACGATATTCAAGACCTTAGCAAAAGCATTTGGTACACAACTCGATTAAAGGAGTACATCGAAGGTGAGTCTACTAACATGGCTGGTCGAGAAACACGGACCATTTATGGACATACAGGAACTAGCTGATCTGCAACGGATCAAAAAGCACTCTGTTTACCAACAAATTTATCTGGGCAAACTAGATATACCGCATGTCAAACGTGGGAAAAAATACCTGTTCCCCACTCCCGAAGTAGCAAAGTACTTCGAGGACAACCTACAAACTTCCACTATTCAAGGGTGCGAAGCACATCAGTAGGTCGTAATTGGGTATAACGTTTGAGCTGCCCCCAAGTCTTGTGGCCAGAAATCACAGCGACTTCGGGGATGCTCAAACCTTTTTCAAAGAACCGACTAATCGCTTCGTGCCGCAAGTCATGAAACGTCAACCCATCAATCCCAGCCTCACGCGCAGTCAGCGCAAATCGATCTGAAATAGATGCACTACGCCTTACTGGAACTAACCTAGCACCCGGCTTTGCATATTTCATCGCACGTGAGAGCGCCAGTTTTAACGGTCTGTGTACCGGTATAGTTGTGAACGCGCCGCTTTTACTACGTGCATTTTCCCGATCCCTGATCCGAAGAACGTTGTTGTTCCAATCCATATCCTCAGCATGTAACTGATGTATTTCTTCCTGACGCAGTGAAGAATGCACGGCTATTCTTATTGTGTCGCCAATCCAATGCGTGCCTGCAGCTCGCAGTAAACGTATGTACTCCCCATCTTGTAACCGACGTTCACGTTTATTACTGCCACCAATCAGTTTGAGCTGAGACATTACACGCATCGTTGTGCGCACGGTGTTTTCTGGCAGTTGCAGTCCCCACAACGTACGAGCCATGTCGATCGCTTGAGCAAGGTAAGTAAGTTCTTGATTCAAGGTCGACGCAGACACGTGTTCTCGTCGAGCACGGCCGTACTCGAGTATCTTTTCTGGTATCAAATCGGACACTGGTACATCTGCAAACTCCCTGGCGGTCAAACGAACTGTAGCTAGTTTGCTTTTGCCGAACGTTGTTGCGCCCTGGTTCATCTCTTGTATGTACCGCTCAACTATTGAACCGACAGTAATAGACCGTAGACCACGGACATTAGTCCACGAGCCATTGTCCATAGCTGCTTCGACTTGTGTCGCCCATGAACGAGCTGCTGCTTTTGTTTGGAATGTTTTGGCCACACGCTCGTAACCACGTTTACGGACTATAGCCTGATGTTGACCGTCGCGTTCTCTGTAAGAAGCCAAGTGTACCCTCCGTGTACCAGAGGGCATATTATGATTAGAATAATTCTAAAAAACAATGACTTACAAAAATGGCGGAGAGAGAGGGATTTTCTCCCCTAAACGTACATAATTGTACTAAAATCATGGGTTTGCGTTACATACATACTAAACCGCTACATACATCGACTACGACTTTTAACCATATAAATGTAGATAGTTCGATATGATTTGTACCAATGGTACACTAACGAATGCGCATATTACTACGAGGGCCGAGCTTCTTACGAATGTGCAGGCCGCGCTTTCTATGCCGACGCTTAGTTGGTTTGCTAGCTTCCCAAGTAGTTGTAGTTTTTTTAGCCAAAAGAACCTTAGCCCGAACAAAGCCCAGGCTTCCCTGAATTAATAACGATGGTCGCTCTACTACTTAATTAGCTTGAGCAAACGCCAGAAGATGGGGTGTTTTTGCTTACGAAAATGTTTGCCCCAGCCACCAGTAACCGGTGGTTTAATGGGGTTTCTCATAAAGCACTTCCCATCAGCGCCATCGTCGTATCCACCTCGTTGATATACGACAAGTCGCATGCCGTACTCCTGTAAAAGTTAACGACAAACAACAAATAACACCGTAAAAATATTAGCGCAACTAATATTTATCAGTTCAAGGGGTTCGACGCAGCGTCCAAACCACGCCAAATGTCGTCGATTTCGCGGTCAATCTTATCGAATCGCTTGGTAATACCATCAACAACTTGCTTAAAGTTTGCTACCAGTATGTCGTTTTCAGCCGAAGTCTTCTCTACCTCAGCAATACGATCTCGCATATCAAGCAGCTCTTTCTGGTTTTCCATAATAGTTTCAAGGGTGGCGCCCAGAGCCGTAAGCTTTTCAGCAGCAGCGCCGTTACCAGCGACTGCTTCTTCGACAGCCTCGATCCTCCCGTAAAACTCCGCGACTGCCCATATACCGCCAGCTAGGGTGGTGCCGATAGACAATACGATTGCAATCCATACGCCACGTAACTTCGTGCCGCCGATGGTTAGTTCTGTGTCTTCTAACGCCATTACTCGTACGTATTGCCTTCATAGATTGACTGTCCTACGCCCAGTACCTCTTGTGTTGACATAAAGTCATTCGCAAAAAAGCCTGAATAGCTGATGCCAGCACCGCTCGCCCACACAAGTTCAAGCGTATCGTTGGTTGCTGTGTAGCTCACCGTCGCGTCGATCAGATTCTGATTGTACGTATCCGAAAAGTGGTCGCTTTCAGCGGTCACATACTCAGCTTTTGATGCAATTAAAAACGCAGCAGCTTCTTGAGACGATGCTTCTACGTTCTCCAGGCTATCGTTGTACGCTACGATGTCCTGCTGAGTGAGCTCCACGTCCTCGTTTTGCACGAACTCTTGCAGCTGAACCTGCTCTTCAACTGTATCCACGTTCTCAGCTACTTCAGCAACAGCATCTACTTTTGCTATTTCCTGTGCAGCTACGGCAAAAACGTCAACGGCTGCCGCTAAGTTATCCATCGCTTCTTCAGCAGCGTCCTCTAAAAACATCTCTGCGTTGTAATACACAGCACTACGTACGTCGTCGAGCGCTTCGTTGTAGGTGTTCATCTGCTCAGTAGAAATCTGATAACCAGTAATTGCACCCATATCTGCAATACCGTCACCGTGAACAGCTGCGTGTACCGCACCTGTTACAGCGTATTTTGCGTTTTGTACTTGGGCAGATATCTGTTGGCTAACATTTAGTAGCCTGTCAATTTCAGTCTCTGCGAATGCTGGTGCGGAAGCGCTCAGAAATAGAGAGGCCGCTATCAGTTGTTTCTTCATCGGTTTGCTCCAATCGAAGGGTTACGTCGTAATACTCCTTGTTCTTTTTGTATTCAGGGATAAACAAACCTGGGTCTTTTTTCATTGTGTAATAGGCAGCGCGCCCTACTAGTAGCCGCCCGTTAATAGTTATAGGACATGGCGTCCCGCTTTGAAACATCGAGAGCCAAACGTCTGTGTCTTTACACATTAGAGCGACGGCTGCGATATTCATACCTAAATCTTTAAGCACCTTGGCATCACGGCGCCTATTACAATTTATGTCTTGCCGATAGAACCCGCCTGACAAACCGAATACGTTAACTTGTGTACCAATCGAGCTACCAACAAGGCACGTATCCTGCCCATTGCTTATGTAACTGGGCGCAATAGCAGACGGTGGTGGCGTTACTTTCGACGCCGCGCCAGCCCCATTATAATTGTTAGTAGTAGAGTTATTGTTGCTATCAACTGTACTATCGCTTGTATTGGTATTTAGATCGCCCGTTTGCTCAACCGCGTTTGCTACGGTAGTTAACACTACCGCAAACACAAAAAGTGATAGAACAAGTAACCAAATCCCACGTGTCATTTCTTCCGGTATCTGCGAGTTTTCTTAGCAACCTTTTTGGGCTGCTTAGAGAACTGCTTACCGGCCTTAGAGTCAGCTCGTTTCTTACGGGTAGTTGCCGCATATTCCTTTGCTGACAAGCGTTTTATAGCTTTTGCTGGGAGATAACGTTCTCCCGTAGCCTTTGAACCTTGTGTGCTTGGCTTACCAGATTTGGTACGCCACTTCTGCTTGGTCCATTTTTTGAGACTTTTCTGTGATTTACGCAGGGCCACTAGTCTCTGTAGCCTCCGCCTTTGGCTTTGTACTGTTTAGCTAACATCTGAGCTTTACGTGCAGACCACTGACCAGGGCGACCGCCCTTGCCACCAGCTTTAATGCTTTCAAACAACCGCTTACGCATCGTCGGCTTGGTGTAGTTACCAGCCGAATTGACTTTAGACTTCGGTTTACGGGCCGTAGTCTTACGTTTAGCGGTGCGTGTACCAGTCTTGTTAACCATGACTAGTACTTCTTTGTCTTACGTACTTTTTTACCGGTCTTTTTAGCCGCCTTCTTTGCAGCAGCTTTACCTTTTGGTGTGTACGCATACTTCTTTTTTCCTACCATTGGCATGACTATTTACCTTTCTTACTAGATACATAGCCCTTGTTGGGCTTGCGCTTTTCCATCCGAATCTTTTTGCTGTTCGGCTGATTAAGTTTGCACTTTTTACCTTTATGCATATCAATCTTCCTCTTCTAACCACGGACGTACAGGTGGATAGACCTCGTTGTGGGGGTCACCATACAATTTTACTTCTAGCATCTTTTGCAAAGCGTCTAAACGAAAATCTGCGGCGTTGTGAACGTCAATTACCCATTGCAAACACTGCTCATCTGATGGGTCTTGAACAAAAGCAGGGCGTTGACCAGTTAATGGTTCTATTTCATTCAATAAAACCGAAGCCACGTCAAACAAAGTTGATCCGTCGAGCGTTGCTGAATTACCGTCAGAGTCCGTGCCAGTACAGCGCCACGTTACCGTACGGACAATTCCGCCTACCTCAGCTTCTTCTCGACCTGTAAATTCCCATGAATAAGTCAATGACATATTGGCTCCTATACGACTGAGTATGAACGACGACGTATTTCATATTGATTACTGCCAGACACCGTTGCTCGATAGCTACCTTTTTCGTACTGAAAACCGTCATCAGCAAAAACACGTTGATCGTCTGCAACACTGCCGCCGTTAGCTATTATTGTTTTATTAGCCCCCCCAAAACGGACCACGTTAGAAGTACCGGTAGACCAGTAGTTTGAGCTGTCATAAGTGTATGAACTAAACGCGCCGTAATTGTACGTTGACCCCTCAGTGCTCAGGCGGAAGAAACGAGCTTCAACGGTGGATAGTGTATCTGTCCCACTATCACCAGACGCTTTGACCCACAAATAAACGGGCCCGGTGTGAGAGCTATTAGTGAACATAATTGGCATGTTTGCTGAGTCGGTGTTAGTAAAAAACCGGTCAACGTGGCCATCTAATGCGCTTGTCAAAGGGCTCTCATAAATAATTGGATTGAGCTGGGTAGTCCCCCCAAGTTTACTTGTACTTGTAGAACCAGGGATAGAAGTCCCGTTTTCCGCAAAAAAGAACTTCATGCTTTTTACGTGGTTTGTGTCGCCAACAATGCGAATAAACCCTTGATAAAATCCTTTACCAACACCTATCGCACCAAACAACCTGCGCGTATCAGTGTTTGTAGGAAACCCTCCGAGCGTTGACCCTGTAATTTCACCGCCTCCTGTAGGTAGCAGTAGATCAGTAACGTCAATACGATCACTCACAATACTACCGGCGACAATCTCGGAAGCATTCAAGTTGACTATAGACACATCGCTAGCGTTCAAAACGCCAGTAGTAACTTTGTTTGCTGATATCTCATCAACTTCAAGCTCACCAGAACTATTAGCGACAATTGTCGCTCCGTCTACGTTGATTCGATTAGCGCTAAGAGAGCCTGTGGTTATTTTTGCCGCGTCCAAATTAGCAATCTTTGCGTTGTCGACCGCGGCGTCTGCGATTTTTGCGGTTACAATCGCTGCGTCTGCGATAATTCCTGAAGTGGCAGTAATAGTACCTGCTGCCATTTCGGCAGCAGTAACTGTACCCGCGGCGATTTCCCCTGCTGTGATTGTATTAGCCGCAATCTCTGACGCAGTAACTGCGTTAGCTGCGATTTCGCTGGCGGTGACTGCGTTAGCTGCGATTTCGCTGGCGGTGACTGCGTTTGCTGCAATCTCAGCTGCTGTAACCGTATTGGCCGCTATCTGTCCTGCAGTAATTGTATTAGCTGCAATCTCAGCTGCTGTAATTGTATTCGCCGCAATTTCAGCTGCCGTTACGGCGTTGGCCGCTATCTTATCTGTACTAATAGCGTCGTCTTCAATCTTTGTCGTTGTAATAGCGTCTGTTGCAATCTTAACAGCGGTTACTGCATCAGAAGCAATCTTGTCACCGTCGATTGCCCCAGCAGCGATTACGTCTCCTTGAATTGAATCGACGGCAAGCTTTGCGTTGGTAACGGCATCAGCCGCAATTGCGGCGCTAGTAACGGCATCATCTGCAAGCTTAGCGGCTGTAATTAGATCATCAGTAAGATCAGCCGTATCAATGGATGCTGTTGTCGCTGCAACGCCAGAAGTTGCATTAAACGGCCCACGGATATCAGACGTAGATACATGTCTTACCCAGTAATAGTTAGTAGAACCGCTATCAACTTGATCTGCGTACCTATTGCCCCGAACAACAGCGACAAGGACAGCGTCACCAATCACGTCAGCAGAGCTGTTTCGATACACTTCAGTAAAAGAAAAGTTTCTAAACTGTAAGTTACCGTTGCTCCACTCAAGCAGCACAGTTTGAAACGCGGCGCTAGCTGTAAGACTTGTAGGTGCTGGAGGCTGAGATAAATCTGGTGCAATAGAAGATTCAAAGTCTGTCTGAGTCCCGAGCAAGTCAGGGTTAAAAGGCACATGACCCAGCTGGGTAGCGATACCAGAATCAATAAGTTCCCGAAGAGTAACAGCTCTGTCTCGCGGATCGCCTCTGCGACCTAGCCGCACTTCCAAAGCTTCGCCCAGAGCTTTTAAATACAATTTAACGTCTGGTGACGCGTCGCGTGGTACTGGCGGAAGACCGGGTATTTTTGTGGTCATGTTGCTTTAACCTCGTCAATAGACTGAGCTATGCAAACTTCGTTAACAGTTGTACCGCCTGATACTTCAACTTCCCATTCTTTACCAAGAACCGCTGGTAGACGCATGACTGGTTCTTGTAAATTAGCATTACTAATACCACTAGGCGTAGTTGTAGCTTGGGTGTACACGTTACCGCTTTTCGAAATTGAGTAATTAGCCAAAGTCGACCCATCAGCAATGACCTTAACGTTTACTGGATAAGACTCGGCATCCACGGAAACCCAACCCAAGCTGACAGGTTGTGGCGTTACAAACGTTTTACTTTTAAACGTCATTGTTTTCTTTGTTGTGCCGCCGCGGTAATTCAATAACGCGCTGCCCTGAATAATATACAGCTCTCCGTCATCCGTTTTTTCGTACCCACCGCGTGTTTCAGCTGTGTCTGTCAATGTAGATAGAGCAGCTTCTTGCGCGCGCGGGTCGTACACCCAACCTTTGTGCGTACTACCGTCTGTATAAAACGCGACGTATGTATTTTCATACCGAAACGCACGAATAGACGACGGACTAAAGTCATCATTCCACTGTTTTGCACTAATAAGCCCCTGTGTAACGAGACGAGCCTCATTACCACCGACTGCTACCAACCCATCAGGGCCTGCATACAGAAGATAACCGCCCATATCGACAACCGATTGTTTGTTAACGCACGATTGTTGTACGTCAAGCTTAATTGCAGACATAGAGCTAGGGTCTGTACCCGTTACAAAGTAAGGGTCGCCCTCAGTCAAAGCCACAACACCGTTACCGGTAGCACCAATAGCAATAATGTCGTCTTCAAGCGTGATTCTGTACGCTACGGGCCAAGCATGAGGAAGAAAAGCTTCGCTAAAACACAAACGGTTACCACTAAAACCAGCCAAAACACCGTTAGCGACAGCAACAAGCCCAAGCATTGGACCAGATGGGTAAAGAGATGAGTTGTCGTCCGGCGGGCCGATCCACGTTTCGCTAGGTAAAACTTCACCTAATTCATCTCCGTTTTTAGTGTCTGAAAAAGGTGACGTTTGAGTCATCGGCACTTGGCCAACAAACTGAAATTGTGTGTTTGTCGAACCAGTGTTCGAGCGATAGATCCGCTTTAATGCGCCTGAGCCAAAGTTATAGTTACCGGAAGGTGCCGCAGGTAACGTAACACTCACTGTTTCAGCATCCGTCAGTTCAATTACAGCACTTGCTGCTGACGGTGGGCCTTCTTCGCCAATTGCGCTTACAAATGTAACCACGTAAGACACATCAAATGGTGTCTGGGCTGAATCGGCCGTGCCAGATTTTGTTGCTACAGGGGTTGATGACGGCGCGGGGATACCAAGACGATAACTTGCGGCTGGGTAAACACTGCCGCTAATCATCGACGCGCCTGTGCCAATCCGAGGGTAGTCCTCACCAGTCCAATACAAGCGATTAAAAGAATCGTTAGGCACAGGGCCTTTAACTACGTCAACATCTTCGTTCCACTGTAACCAATAACTGGAGCCACCTGACGCTTTGTAGCGATAGACGCTGCGTCGCGAACTGTTTGATAATGTTGTTTCGTTTGAATTAATTGTTGTGGGTACGAGAGCTCCAGACTCAAAGTCGATGTTTTCGGAGGTTGTACCAAACTGATCCGCAAGGCGACGGTCGTCTACCCCTGGGGCAATACCTGAAAAATTGCTTAGCTTAAAATACATGTCTGCTCCTATTGAAGTAGGAAGAGAAGCGACACAACGAGACCTGCCATCCCACAAATTAAAACGCCAGCGCCCTTCAATAAAGTGTTATTTATAGACTCTAAGCCGTCGTCAATCGCACTTAAACGGTTAAAGATCGTTTTTGACCGCTCTTCACACATAGCCTCGTGCCGCTCAAGACGCCGTATGGCCTCATAAATCCGCTCTTCAGTGTTCATATAAGGCTCCTATAGCACTACTCACGAACATAAATTAGTTGAACTAATATTCCAAGCAAAATTGAGTAGTTAAGTTTTCTTACTTATGACAAAAGCCCGCATAGTAGACGACAGCCCCACAAGCTCTTCGTTTTCTAGCACAGAGCTAACTGGGTGAACTTCTGGCGTATTAAAATACTGGCGACCGTCCCAGCTTTTACCCCAAACATTTGTCACTGCTATTGCCGCGGGGCTCGTCGGGTTATGGATTGCCACAACTTTCTCGTAGCCGTTATCGTCCATGTGTTGACGGCCTGCTTTTTGGAAGTCTTCGGAGTACCACCACGAACGGGAGCCGGATTGAGTTTCACCATAAGTCGGCTGTATGTACCAACACCACTTTTCAGGCTGACCAGAAAAATTTGTTTCGATCGTTTTTGTTACTGCACAACCGACAACATAGTCATCAAGGATATACCTACGATGAATCACGTCGTCTGCTAATAAAGTCGCCCACGCTCTGGTTTTAGCGTCGTCGCCGAGCCGCTGTCTTTCTACAGAAGTATAAGAAAAACACTCGTCATATAACCGGTCAAACAAAGCCCGAGTGATTTTTCGCGATGTGTCAATTTCAAACGCCATTACAAGAACATAAATTAGTTAGGCTAATATTCCAAGTTAAAAGCACCCACAAAGCCAAGCATGGGTAAGCCGTCCAGCCATTTGACTGTCAAGCCCAGCCTGAAAGTCTGGGTGTTGGGTCGTTACAAAGAAAACGGCTGCTAAAACAGCGAAATAAACTGCTGCTAACACCCGTATAGTTACCATATTTAGTTCCATCCTGTGTCCTCCAGTACTGCACATAGCAACCTGCTTTTTGGCGGGATGCCTAGATCCTGTTGGATTACATCCAACGGTTTATTAAGACTGCGTTCAAACGGATAGGGGCGAAGCTCGACGCCTCGTTGTCTATCCCATACACTGCGCAGGGCTTTAAGCAACAACCGCGCGACCCGAGGCCGGGTAAACACATAACGCACAATCCCTATAAACGTTATAGCGCCATACCCAGACGCGCCGCCCTGCCAATAGTGCGTGCTAATTGTGGCGACTTCGCCAAACCGCGTGCGCCCATACCCAAACAACACATGAATAACGTCGTGTAGGTCACGTTCTCGGCAGTCATATGCCCTTAAAAGCCCGTCTTCACCGGACTGTAGACCCGTAGTTTGATAAGCCGCTTGAAATTTATCGTGATTAAAGCCACTACTAGTCAGGTATTCATAGACCGCGCGCCCAAAAGAGCCTTCATCCATCTGTCGCAAACTATCAAGGTCTGCAATCTGCTCGCTTAGCGACGGACTGCTGCGCACAAGCTCGACGTATTGTGGGTCTGCAAGGTACTTATCGCGAGTTTCGTCATAACGTTTGCTGCCCATAGCAGCCATTGTGTCAAAGACATGACCCAAACGGTCCTTGTCTTTAGCCCCGCGTATCTTGCGGAAATGCCTTATAGCTTCAACTAATCTAATCACGATGCAATCTGACTACTTTTGTATCATTAGTCGCGCTAATACTAATAGAACTAGAAGTAATCTTGTACGCAACAAAAGCATCTAACGTCTGCGAGCCGACAGTTACAGGCTCACTAAAAATCATGTAACAAATATTACCATCTTTAGCTAAGTCTGCTGACTGACCGGCTTGAATATCGCGATATCGAATCGTCCACGCTGAAGGCTCGCCATCAACTCGTGTGAAGCATAAAAGCGAGTTGCTTTCGCCGGTAAAATTTATAGATCCGACATCAGTTTTTGGAACCCATAACATAGGCAACACACGCCAGTTGGGCTGCCCGAACTCAACATCATAAGAAATAGTCAATTGATGGTCAGTAGCGTTATAACTAGGTGCAGCGCCATTAGCGTCGCGCATACCTTCATCGTTTGACTCAAAGTGATCTAAGTAGCCTTGAACCTGCTCAGCAGTAACTGCGGCGTTCAAGTCGGAAATAATGGTGCAGCCACCTTTCACTAAAATGTGGTGCTCACCAGACTTAAGAACACCAGGGAGAAAGGGGTGTGGTACTTCCTGCCCCTCGTTATGGGCTACATCGTTTTGTGAATCACGAGTCATATGCCGACCCGCAGGATTGTTAACGGCCACGCCGATTACAATCCTATCGTCATACGCTCCGTGTACCGAAAAATCCATATCGGTGGTAATAGTCATAGCTCTGTTGCCTCACGTCTAATGTTATCGGGGGTCGGGAGCCTGCTCACGTCATCGTCAACTAATGGAACTTGAGCAAAAGCCTGAGCCTCAATTTCAGCATCTGTATCGGGCCACGGGTTAAGAATAAAACCATGGACCACTAACCCCTGTTGGACAAACACTGCATGCTTTTCTGGATCAACGCGCAAAAGCACTTTTTTCTGAGTACTAGTCATTCACTACTCCATTTAATTTAGCTAATCCGCGTCTCAAGCTACCAACTCGTCTGCGGGTTTTTTCACCTAACTCTTTTATAAAGTCTTTATCAGCGACGTCCAAACCATTTGTGTATTTCGCTACCTCATCAAAAAGATAGGCAAAAGTTTCGTTAGCGGTAACGTCACCCCTAAGAATTGTCCCAACATAGTTCAACGCTAAAGCTGACTCGCCTAAAACCCCGTAATACAGCGCTTCGTGCGGCGGTATTGCGTCTTCAAGAAGCCAGTCGTCTTTGTGATTCATATATCGCGGCATGGTAAGAATACGTGTATTGCGTAATACGCCTATGTCTTGTTCCGGCGATTCTTTCCAAAGGTCAGGATTAATTACAAAGATTGATAAATCTTTGACCCCAGGAGCGGCGTCTTCCCCGGCAAGATCGTAAGTTTCAAAAAACTTGGGGTGATCAGCAAAAACAGGGAACTCTGCAGCACATATAGGGTATCGCATAGAAACAGCGGGTATATCGTCGCTGCATCCTTGCCATATAACGCCGCTTTTTAGCACTAACGTTTGTGAGGTAGCGTTTTTTACCGCAGTACCGATAAGGGAACTGCCAGCTTCGACTACTTTTATAGTCGAGCCAACGTCATGCATACGTATAGAGTCAACGGTTGCAGCAGCTAATGGATTAGTTTCAAGAACTAGATAGTCGATCATCTATATCCTCGTAACGTTTAAAAAAGTTATCAATATATTCTTGCGGGTTTTGTGCTGACACAGGTACAAGCCCAGATGACTTGCACGACAGCAGTCGTTTCAACCGCTCTGCAGAGGGCGCGCCGCCTGGCGAAATCGCGTTGTAGATAGCAGAGTAGGTGTATTGGTCTCTCTGGTCGTTAAATAGGTATACCTTTTTACCTTTAGTTACCGCAGCCAGGCCCATTTCACTGTTTGTAAACGTGCCAACAATACTTGCGTGATCCAATAGCTCGTGCCCAGACACCTTTTGTTCAATTACGTTGTCTTTGCCATATTCTTTTCTGAGAAAAGCGCGCATCGCTGGTGCAGTAAGTGGGTGCATTTTTAGTTTAGCGCCTTGATTAACTGCGTTATGTAACTGTTTTTTGTTTGTGATCTTATTCCAGATGTTTGTCCCCGCCATAAAAATTACAAACTTCGGTAACTCATTGGCTTGGCGCAGCTTATACTTGTCGCCACAAGCCGCGATATGGGCAAAAATCTGCTCACCTTCTTCCGTAATATCGCTTTTGGCTGCTTCAACCATTACTTGGTGACATCTGACATGGCACGCCGGTCGGATGTACAACAAGTGGTTGAACATATCGGTGTAACAATACCCATGAACTCTGTTTTTATCATTCATATCGTACCAAACGTCATACTCGACCTTACGGTCAGTCGGCAGCATATGTGTCAAAGGTATTAGTTTTTCGATTCCGGCTGAGCGCAGAGCACCGCCGGATTTAAAAAAATGAGTAGCTGTGTCACCTAATACTTCATTACGCGACATCTTTTGGAACGGCATCTTTCAACTCCTTTATAGTGCGTTCCATGTTATCAAGACGATCTTCGCTATCACGAAGGTGCTCCATAATTATCTCGATAGTTTGTTCTATGCGACGCGACAATAGGTCAATGTCGTCTTGGGTTAGTCTTCCGTCCATTGCGATCCGTCCCAATATCTAATGTTATGGGCATTTGCTGAAGAAACTTCCGTTTCAGCGCCCGTTGCGGTTAGCCGTTCATACACAGTTGTGTCTGTATTTCTGTTTGTTTGTGTCTGCGCGTTTGTAGAGTTGGTTGTTGAATATGTTGTAGTAAACGTAGTTGTCGTAGCTGACTGTGTTGACCGACTAGTACTGTAGTCAGTCGCAAACGAGGTAGAGGTTGCTGTATCTGTTCCGCGACTGGTGCTGTAGTCCGTCGCAAACGAAGTAGAGGTTGTTGCATCTGTTCCGCGACTGGTGCTGTAGTTAGTCGCAAACGAGGTAGAGGTATTCCTGTTTGTCGAGCGGTTAGTAGAGAAACTAGATGTAAAGCCGGTCGTGGTCGTTTTGCTTGTTGTGTTACTGGTGTTAAACGACGTGTTGTAAGAAGTTGTCGTAGACCTACTCGTTGAGTTACTGGTGTTAAACGACGTGTTGTACGTAGTAGTCGTAGACTTGCTCGTTGAGTTACTAGTGTTACGTGATGTGCCGTATGTAGTTGTTGTCGATTTACTAGTGTTAAACGACGTTGTGTAACTAGTTGAGAATGATGTAGTTGTACTTCTACTGGTAGTAACGCCTGTAGTCGTGGAGCGGCTGGTTGAGTTTTCAGTTCTACGACGAAGATCATAATAAAAGGTGCTAATAGAGCCTTTCACAATAATACTTGTAAACCACGACCCGACCTCATACCGATACCCCCCCGTTACAAGAAAATTGTTGGTGGTGCCAGTGGCGCCAACATTACTATTATTCCAGGTCAAATCGCGAAAATTGACTACCTGGTTTGGCCCAGTTATAAGATCAAGGACGGGGGCGTTGGCTATGGCAAAATATATCCCGGAGCTGGTGCTACCGTTGTTTTGGCCATTTCCTATTCGGCCGTAATACTGAGTGTAACTACCACTGGTTGTATACGACGTTGTAGTACTCCTGCCCGTGCCAAAAGAAGTAGTAGTACTTTTTGATGTATTCCTACTAGTGGAGTTACTTGTGCCATAAGTAGTGGTCGTGCTTTTACTTGTATTAAACGACGTACTGAACGTTGTATCGAACGTAGTAGTCGTGCTTTTACTAGTTGAGTTGCTTGTACTAAAAGTTGTGTTGAATGTAGTCGTAGTGCTTTTAGACGTGCCCTGGCTTGTAGCAAAGCCAGTGGTGTAACTAGTGGTTGTATCTCTACTCGTTGGAGTAGTTGTGGTAAAGGCTGTATTAAAGACCGTGTTTGTATCTCTGCTAGTCGTGCTAGCCGTCGCAAAAGTTGTAGTAAATGCAGTGATCGTGTCTCTGCTAGTCGTACTGGCCGTCGCAAAAGTTGTAGTAAATGCAGTGGTCGTGTCTCTGCTAGTTGTACTGGCCGTCGCAAAGGTCGTACCAAACGTTGTCGTCGTTGAACGGTCTGTTGAATTAGAGGTGTTGAACGACGTATCGAAGGTCGTCGTTGTGTCAAATGCAGTATTTGTCGAGCGAGACGTTGTGTAGATAGCGCTCCACGCTGTTTGAAGCGTGCCGCCATTGTTAACCATAGCGTAGTTAACCTGCCGCAAAGTGCCGGAGTTACCCTTAACAAATATGCGCTCCGGTTCTTTGATCGTGCCGCTGTGGTTAACCTTAATTGTCATAGCGCACCTAGCTGACTACATACCAGACATGCCCATTCGGAAAGCCCGTTGCGCTCGTAGGAGCTGTTGTAACAATTGATTGTGTGCCGACACTCTTACTGTCATAGGTAAGAGTGCCCGAGTTAGTCAGCGTGAGTTTAGGGTAGCTAGATGAACCTGCGTGGAACGACAAATCTCCGTTAGCTCTGTAAAACGTAGTTGAAGAAGCGTAAGTGGTGACGGTAGTTGAATACCCTGAGTTACTACCTGACCCCGAAAACTGAACTGTGCCATTTACATGGAGAGCATTAGACGGCGTGTTGCCTGACCCAAGATTAACGCCGACTCGTCCTGCGGAGTAGTCGACCATAAAAACATTGTCCGCATACTCACCATTAACAGTGACATCGCCGCCGTCGATTGTCATGCCGTCGGCTGTAATCGCGCCAGTGACATCCAAGTCGCCCGTCATTGTGTCGCCTGAATCAGACACAAACGAGTTCAGGCCAGCGGCCGTTAAGCGGTTTTCAGCTTTGTCACCGGCAGAGAAAGCACGAGCCGTAGTGCTTTCCTGCGCGCGAGTGACTGTAAGGCTGTTCCCGCTTCGGGCAGTAACCTTTAAGATTTCTACATTCCCGCTAGTATCTTCAAGCGTTAAGAAAAAATACTCACTACCTGTAATTGCTGGAAGTACAGAACCGTCTACTACCGTCACGCTGGTTGCAGAGGTAGTAATCCCTGAACTCAGGGTTGTCTTGCCATTGTTTGAAAACTTTACGGCCACAGCGATAACTCCTGATTAGCGTTACTAATAATTAAGATACAGTAACAGTCCAGGTAATTGTCATCGAGTCGGCGGAACCTTTGTTAACAACGGAGAACACAGTGCGGCAAAGCATCGTGCCAGAGCTAGAAGCATTGAATAGACCAGCTTCAGTAATCGCACCAGTACCTTCACCAGCACCGAAAGAAGCAACATAAGCAACTTCGTTGTCGGTAACGGTAGTGCTAGTCAAAGCGTTACGGTCGGCTTCACTACCCAGGGCAGTGTTACCAGCAGCTGCTGCAGTCGAACCTGTACCAATCGCCATATGAGACATTGCACCATCGGTGGTGTCTTTCATGCGGCTAGCTACGAAGTTTTTACCTGCGGTAACAACTAGGTTGGGGACTTCTTGTACGACTTCGTCGTTGATCGCAATCGACAAGTGCCCCGTCATTTTAAGATTATCTTTTAACATTTACGGCTCCTATGAGTTTAGGGTGAACCCGTTAAGTGGGCTCAAGTTGAGTACCGAACTTGCGCCCGACACAAGGTTAATAGACAGACTTTCGGTAACAGAAAAAGAATCCGAAGCGGGTCTGGCTACATTAATAGCCGCCAGCTCCGACATAGCGAAACTGTCAGCTAATTCCTTTGATAAAGACATAGCATGTTCTTCTGAGACCGAAAAGACATTTGTCTTATTAGCGCCGGTCTGCTTAGTAATGGCATCTACGTCTGTAAAATCGTCAAGAGTAAACGAGTCGGTAAAGCTTCTATTGTATGTAACTACGCGAGCTAGCGACTCAGACAAAGTAGAACTATCTGTAAATCCTCGGTTCAATAAATACGCATGGCTTTCCGACAATGTGGCTGAATCTGTTTCGTGGCCTACACCTTGTGAAATAGCCAGGCCGACGGCTTCTGTGACTGACACACCATCTTGTTTTGATAACGACGGTTGCAGCTGCGGCGCGTCAGAAACGCTGGTTGAGTCCGCGCGCGGCGTTTGTATCGCTCGCACAAGCTGTTCGGTAACAGTGGTGGTGTCTGATTTACCCAGTCCGTAGACTTTATTGTTTATTGCATCGGCAGTTGATACAGAGTCGCTAAACGCTTTTGAAAGCAACAGCGCTGCTTGTTCCAGCATACCAACGATGTTTGTTTTGGCGGTCTGCGTATCTTTAACGAACGAGTCTACGTTTGCTGCGTCATCCAGAGTAAATGCGTCGCTAAAGTTACGTACATAGTTAACCGTACGTACAAGCGCGTCTGTAAACGACACTTGGTCATCGCCAGAGATAACCCGTGAAAAATCTAAAGTCGGCGGTGTGTCAGACATTGTCGCGGTATCAGTAGCCACCGTCGATAAGTCGTATGACAATATCTCCGCCATAGTGACAGAGTCGCCGCGTAAGTACCTATTTAACGTGTCAGGATCAACCTCGACTAGCATCTGAAGTGATACTGCATCGAGCACAACTTTAGCGCCCACAGCCTCTAGACTAGCCTTCAGGTCAGCAGAACCAATAAGGCCTTTAAAATCTTGAAAAGAGACTGTGTACTTTACAGCCATTAGTCGAAATCACCTCGGACGTTGAACTTGATTAGGTCGTAGATTGTTTGAATACCGCCAGTACCAAAGGTGATTTCAACTTCACCTTCGTAAACGCCGGGCGTAGTCCATGTTGCGGGGAAGTCTGTAGCGGCTTTACCGTTAGTTGCGTCAGTAACCGACATCGTCAATGTCTTAATTAGGGTGTCCGAACCTACTTCTCGAATACGCAACTTGACAGCCGCGCCGGTCAAGTTAATCGGAGCCCATGTAGAATCATCGTTTGAGTCTAGTGTTTTACCAGACGCGGCGGTGTTGCTATCTCGCAGAGTCAGCGTCACCTCTGGCAGTGTATCGCCAGTAACAAATTTAACTGTTTCAGAGTAAGCCATGATTATTTACCTCGTGCTTTATCGATGGCTCGCGACCCGAACCAGAAAGAAATAATTGCCGCAAAAATAGCTTTGGTGTCTTCGTCCCATAGAACATTGATCGCCTCGGAGAACTTGGCTCCAGACGATAGTGCTTCGTTAAGTAAAGTCACCTCGATGGTGACGAAGAGTGCAAAGAATGCGTAGGTGATTACTGGACGGACAGAGCGCTGTAAACCGCTAATAATTCCAGTATTACCATTGATGCTAATGTCATGTGCAACAAGTCGGGCGTGTTCATTGTCGTCGGCTTTCGTTTCGTACATGCGGTATTCCTGATCGAATCCCGCGGCCCTTAATTGCGCCATTTTTTCCATCTTGGCAAGCTCAAATTTTTGGTCTTGTTTCGCACGGAAATGATCCGCTACCGCAGGGGCGGCAGAGCTAGCAAAACCAAGCAATGAGCCAATTACACTTAACATTACTCTTTCTTTCCGCTCCCTAAGAACAGGCCAAACGCGCCTGTCAGAGCACCAGTCATTACAGAAACAAGGCCAGCTTGTTCCAACGTCGGGGTAGGAATGGACATAAACCATTCAACAACGCGGTAGGTCATTATTAGCATAGCTAACATAAGTACCCGAGGAATAATTCGCCATTCGTTTAGCTGTTGTGGGCTCATCAGTAACTCCAAATCGTTGGGCGTAGTCCGCCGTCAAGCAGCTCGCTCGTTGCCATATCCAAGTGGATAAAGCGTTTTGCCGGGTCACCCTTTTGGGCGATGCCAATGCCGCTAAATACATTCAGTTCTATAGCGCACGTCAGAAGCTCGTGAGCGTCCCCATAAGCGACTTTAAAGTCCGCGGCCACACCATATGCATGAGCGCCTGGACGCGTCTTGTTGGCCTCGATAGGGTGTTCTATAGGGTCTCTATACCCGCTAGTTACTACCAGAGGCTTGGCGTAAATCTCACGCAAGATTTGAACCTGCTCCATAAAGTCAGGGTTCATATCACAGTAGCCCGTAGCGGAGCATTCGAACTCCTCACGGCTAAAGTTAGGATACTTTGACCAGTCCATTACCACTTCACCTTGTTCGCCCAGTAGGCCGCTGACATCTTGCCCTTAGCGATGTTGCGACCGTGACGGGCCTTGAAGCTCTTACGCTTTGCTTTCATACGCGCTGACTCACCTGACTTTGGTTTGCCAGCGGTCTTCGCGCCTTGCTCACCAAAACGGATGGTTTTTACTTTGTCGCCTTCTTTGGCAACCACTACGTGGCTCTTCTTCGGGTGGCTAGGCGTACGCTTCGGTTTGTTGAACCCGCTGACTCCGGCTCTAGCTAAACGAGGATCTTTTTTACTAGGCATAATTAGCTCCACTAATACTACTGTATATTATTTAGCACGGGGAATAGACGATATCTATCCCCATCTAAGAACGTGTCGTCAAAAGCATCGTAAACTGGGATGTTAGACACAAGCGGTGCCATGACGCCCTCGTACTTAAATGACTCAGCTGTTTGTAATGCGATTGACCAGCGGCCAAGAAGCCCACCGCGGTCTACCAGTTCAGCCATCAAACCAAGACTATCCATGTACTC
>Ga0075480_10000756_pt1 | contig 19498 bp, 17 predicted proteins | sample DEB08_DNA_7_FD_81590 | JGI IMG/M metagenome (GOLD analysis project Ga0075480, IMG submission 81590) | Aqueous microbial communities from the Delaware River and Bay under freshwater to marine salinity gradient to study organic matter... | ecosystem: Environmental > Aquatic > Marine > Coastal ... | reverse complement strand
TTCTGCACTGAGTGATCTATCGTCAGAGTCTGTGGATGTTGAGCTTGAAGCTTCTAGTACGTATTACTGGAGAGTGAAGACATCGGATGGGACTAATGCGAGTTACTCAATCATCTATTCGTTTAAAACACAATAGGATCTTAATTAAAATAGTTAATTTAGAGCTTTAAATACTACTATTATGAATCTGTTTAGACTTTTTATTGTGTGTCTTGTTATTGTTAGCTGCTCTGGTGATGATGAGATTATTGATAATTCCCAAGAAATACAACCAGGTGTAAAGATTGTAAATAATTCTCATTTAGCAACCTCAAAAATTTCCAATTGGGTTAATTATGGTGTTTCAAAAATGAAAAATCAAAATTCCGATATCCTTATGGTTACTTGGAATGTTGGTAATTTTATTTCTGAGGGTGGTTTCGATAGACCTTACAATAAGCACGAAGTTCTTTTATCAAACTCTGAAATTGAAAGTATACTTTCTCAAATTTCAACATGGCTTGATCGTTCTTGTTTAAATAATTCCGAAAAATCGGGTGAGTTAAATAGTTATAGAAACTATCTTGAAAATGGTGCCGATGCATCATCTCAAATTGTTTTATGTTCAAATAGTAGAATTATTCTTGCAGCTTTTCAAGAACCTGTATTTGACGAAGAAGAAGAGAATATTCAGTCTTTTTTATTACATGAGTTATATCACGCATTTCAGCACGATATTGGAAGTGGTTGTGATTCTACTAGAGAAAATAATTCATTATCAAATGGTAAAGAAATTGTTGAAGGAGCAGCTGAATATTTTGGAAAAATTGTAACTGGACAAATTAATGGAACAGATGGTGTAAATAAATTATTAGAACAAATATATATGGATTATCAATCCAGTAAGGATAAATCCATAGATAGCGGAAACAATTGGGCAGCTGGAGTTAGACTAATGATAGAAAGAAATATTCTTAATGAGTCAATTGTTTTAGATGGCAGCCTTTTTCATAACTGTGAAACTGAAACTAATTATACAGATTCTAATCTGGAAATGGGTAAAATTAAAACTCTTTGGTATTTAATTGAAAAAAATGATGATCAATATTCTTTTTCAGCTCAAGCATTAAACGATTAATTTAGTTTAGATTATTTTATTATTTAATGTCGAATATTAAAATTCATATAATAGATAGAGATCAAAAAAAACACTCTATTGATGTTCCAACAGACATGAACATGAATCTAATGGAAGCTTGTAAAAGTTATGAATTCCCAATTGAAGGAATATGTGGGGGTATGGCTATGTGTGCCTCATGTCACGTTTATGTCAGTTCCGAGGATCTAATTAAAGATATTTATGAAGATGAAAAAGCTATGCTTTCTGAAGCATTTAATATACAATCAAACTCTCGATTAGGATGTCAAATTCAATTATCTCCTGATTTGAACGGAGCCACTTTTGAGCTTGCTCCAGAGTAATTCTTATTTAGCTTTTTTAATTAAATTCAAGGCCGATCCTTCTTTATACCATTCTATTTGTTGAGCATTATAAGTATGATCAGCTTTTATTAAATCAATTGAACCGTCTGAATGAACTATCTCAATAGAAATTTGTTTTCCTGGACTAAAAGATTCTAAATCAATGAAATTAAACAAATCATTTTCTTGAATCAGATCATAATCATTTTCATTAGAAAATGTTATACCCAACATACCTTGTTTTTTTAAGTTTGTTTCATGAATTCTTGCGAACGATTTTACTAAAACTACTTTAACACCTAAATGCCTTGGTTCCATTGCTGCATGTTCTCTTGATGATCCTTCGCCATAATTGTGATCTCCAACAACAACAGTGTCAACTCCATTTTTCTTATATTGTCTTTGTGTGTCTGGCACACCCTCGTATTCTCCGTTAATGTGATTTTTTACAAAATTAGTTTTATTGTTAAAAGCATTAACAGCACCAATAAGACAATTGTTAGAAATATTATCTAAGTGTCCTCTAAATCTTAACCATGGTCCGGCCATAGAAATATGGTCTGTAGTGCATTTTCCTAAAGCTTTTATTAGCAATCGAGCATTCATTATGTTTTTGCCATCCCAAGGTTTGAAAGGATCAAGAAGCTGAAGTCTTTCAGAATTTTCGTTAACAACAATATCAATGCTAGAGCCGTCTTCAACAGGTTCTAAATAACCAGCGTCTTCTACTTCAAATCCTTTTGGAGGTAATTCCCACCCTGTTGGTTCGTCTAGTTTTACTTTTTCGCCATCTGAGTTAATTAAAGTATCTGTGATTGGGTTAAAATCTAATCTTCCAGAAATTGCTATAGCAGCTACCATTTCAGGTGAAGCAACAAAGGCATGAGTATTTGGGTTTCCATCTGCTCTTTTTGCAAAGTTTCTGTTAAAAGAATGTACAATTGTATTTTTTTCTTTTAAATCAGCACCTTGTCTAGCCCATTGACCTATACATGGTCCACAGGCATTTGTAAATATTTTTGCATTCAAATTTTCAAAAATATCTAAAAACCCATCTCTATCAGCCGTATATCTAACTTGTTCAGATCCAGGGTTAATTCCAAATTCTGCTTTAGTTTCTAATTTTTTATCAATAGCTTGTTGTGCTATTGAGGCTGCTCTTGATAAATCTTCATATGATGAATTTGTACATGAACCAATTAGTCCCCACTCAACTTTGATGGGCCAGTCATTTTCTTTAGATTTCTGACTCATTTCGCTAATTGGAGTTGCAATATCAGGTGAAAAAGGACCGTTAACGTGGGGCATAAGTTCTGATAAATTAATTTCAATTACCTGATCAAAATAGTCTTCAGGATTTTCATAAACTTCTTTATCAGCAGTTAAATAATCTTTAACATTATTAGCTGCATCAGCTACATCGTTTCTGTCGGTGGATCTTAAATATCTTTCCATGGATTCATCATATCCAAATGTAGATGTAGTTGCGCCAACTTCTGCTCCCATATTACAAATAGTTCCTTTGCCAGTACACGACATTGATTTAGCTCCTGGTCCAAAGTATTCGATAATAGCACCAGTTCCTCCTTTTACAGTTAGAATTCCAGCAACTTTCAATATAACATCTTTTGGAGCAGTCCATCCTGATAATTTACCCGTCAACTTAACTCCAATAAGTTTTGGAAATTTCAATTCCCATGGCATTCCAGCCATTACATCAACAGCATCAGCACCTCCAACTCCAATTGCTACCATTCCTAATCCTCCTGCATTTACTGTATGAGAATCTGTTCCGATCATCATTCCACCAGGAAATGCATAATTTTCTAATACAACTTGGTGAATAATACCAGCTCCAGGCTTCCAAAAACCAATTCCATACTTATTAGAAACTGACTCTAAAAAATTAAAAACTTCATTACTGTTGTTTAATGCAGATTGCAAATCTTTAGTTGCGCCAACGGATGCTTGAATTAAGTGATCGCAATGTACTGTTGTTGGAACAGCAACTTTCTTTTTTCCAGCTTGCATAAACTGTAATAATGCCATTTGAGCTGTAGCGTCTTGACAGGCGATTCTATCTGGTGCAAAATCTACATAATCTTTTCCTCTAACAAATGGAGAATCTGGCTTGTCATTCCAAAGATGTGAATAAAGAATTTTTTCAGAAAGTGTGAGGGGTTTTTTTGTTAGCTCTCTTGCTTTGTCAACTTTGGTTTTAATTTCTTGATAAACCTCTTTGATCATTTTAATGTTAAATGCCATGTGGTAGTATTTTTTGCAAAATTAATCTATAAAAGATGATTTCAAAGTAAAATATTATTAATAATTTGAATATTTCAGTGATGAATTACAACACGATTAGAATGGAACACAAAATAAGCATGATTAATGCAGGTACGGATTTTATGAATGGATCGTTTATTTTAGCGTGAGCGAAAATTGCACCAACCATTAAAGTCCCAATTGTAAAAGCAGCATAATCTACAAGATCTGAATACCAAATTCCTGCAATTAGTAAAACAGCCATGGAAAGCTTTAGGAATCCAACTAATTTCATAAACCAGCTATTGAATCCATATGTTTTAAATTCCTCGGACATGTTATTTGCATTTCCGCCTCTATATTTAGATGATTTACTGAAGTTTATTAGCCATACATTAAAAATTCCTATTGCTATTATAAGCTGAACAAGTAGTTTTATATTTTCCATTTGCGTTAATTTTCTTTTAAATTAATGAATAAATTTAAATTTTGATAAAAAATCTTATTATTCAGTTGAGTTAATTTTTTTTCTGTATTCCGAAGGAGTTATTTTTATTGTTTTCTTGAACAGTCTATTAAAGTGAGAAAAATTATTAAATCCACACTCATAACAAATATTTTTTATGTCTTTGTTGGACTGGGCAAGAAGTTTTAAAGCATTATTAATCCTGTAATCGTTTACAAATTTTGTAAATGTTTTGTCTGTATGTTTTTTAAAATATCTACAAAAAGAAGGTTCGGTCATGAATATCAAATTTGAGGCTTCATTTAAGCATATTTTTTCTTTGTAATTGTTTTTGATATAATTAAAAACTTTATTTATTCTTTCATTTTCAATTATGCTGTGTTTTGAAAATTCTTTGTTGTTTAATAATTTGTACTCATCTGAGTTAGAAAGGTTTTCTAATATTCTTAGAAGGGTTAATAATTGTTGGAAATTTGATTCATATTGAAGGCCTAGCATACTAATTCCAACATTTTTTTTTGTTTTCCCTGAAAACACTATTCCTCTCTTTGATAGTTCAAGTAGTTTTTGAATTTTTTTAAATTCAAAAACATTTAATAATGAATTTCCTAAAAAATCTGGCTTGAATTGAATAACAACTTCTTTTCTTTCGTTATCAAAATAATCAGTAAAACCTGTATGAGGAACATTAGATCCAATTAGAACTAGGTCTCCATTACTATAATTAGACAAATCTAATCCAACTTGTCTTTTTCCTTTGCCATTGCTTATATAGACCAATTCAATTTCAGGATGGTAATGCCACTTTTGGTGCTTGTGATTAGGATTGTGGTTGTTTATATCGAAAACTCTATAATAAAAAGATTTGTTTTCGATTTGAATTGTTTCTAAATCTGCTTTAATTGGCATATTGTTAAAAGTAATCAATGTATTTAATGTTAATTTAACATTAAATACATTATATTAACATATATAGTTAATATAGTACAATGATATGTTAAAATATTTAATAAAAATAAGATTATTGATGTTATTTTTGATTAAAATTTAAAGAAATGATTAAAAGTTTAATACCCTATCTACTACTAGCAATCTTTAATATGCATTTAACTACTGCAAATCAAGAATCATTTAAAAATTTAAATGACTACAATGATATTATTATTAAAGAAATTACAAATAATAATTATCAAGCCGTAAATGACTTGCTTTCTAAAAGGTTGATTAGTTCAAGATCAGTTGTTGATGGAAAGCCTTTATTAATTCATGCTGTTATTAATGATAAAGCAGACATGGTTAATCTTTTAATTAGATATGGGGCTCAACCTTATGCAGATTATTGTGACCAAGGTTATAATGCTCACGAATGGGCCATAAAATCTGAAAGTTATTATGCAAGAGCTGAACTTATAATAGTGTCAATTTTAAATAATTAATACTTAATAAAATTTTGTTTTGTTTGAAAAAAAACTCCTTGATTATTAAGGAGTTTTTTATTTGGCATGAAACTTGACATTTAATAACAAAAATTTATTATGTCAAATAAACCAAAATGTGGCTGCGGAAACACACTAGATCCAAATGGATTTTGTGATGGTTCACACAATAAAAATTAGATTAAAATTTCTTCATCTTTTTTTATTGTTACAGATGATGGATTCATGATTATCTCTGAATGCCCAATTGTTTTAGGCAATTCATATTCAAAGAAATATTTCATTGTCTCAACTTTACTATTATAGAAAATTTCTGAATATTTTTTATTATCATTTTTGAGAGCCTCCTTTGAATTTGCAGCAATTTCTAACCAATTCCATGCTACGATCACTAAACTAAAAAATTCCATAAAAATACTTGCATCAGCTAAATATTTTTCAAAATCTCCTTTAAATGCATAAGGCATTATTGTTTGTAAAATTTTCTCTGATAATTTAATTTTTTCACTAAGTGAATCGCAATATTCTTTGAGTTCTGGATAATCGTTTGCTTTAGTGATAGTTTTAATTATTTCTGCTAGCAAAAGCTTTAAGCCTTCTCCATTATTCATGGTAATTTTTCTACCAAGTAGATCTTGAGATTGAATTCCAGTTGTACCTTCATAAATAGAAGATATTCTTATGTCTCTATAATGCTGTTGTAGTATAAAATCTGAACAAAAACCATATCCTCCTAAAACTTGAAGACCATTGTTTACTGAATATGTTCCAGCTTCAGATGGATATGTTTTAACAACAGGAATTATCATTTCAAGTAAAGTATTATATTTTATTTTTTCTTCTTTTGATTTGGCAGTATTTTCTAAATCATAATATTTTGCTGCCAATAAGACTAGACTCATGGAACCTTCAACGACTGCTTTTTGCAATAGAAGCATTCTTCTAACGTCAGGATGCTCAATAATTAAAGATTGACTTTGTTCTACATTTTTTTTACCATCACTTGAAAGTTTTCTTCCTTGAGGTCTTTCATTGGCATATTGAAGTGAAGCATAATATGCGGCTGAAGCAATTGCTGAAGCTGCTCTTCCTACTCCAATTCTAGCAGCATTCATCATCATAAACATATAACTTAATCCTTTGTTTTCTTCTCCAACTAGCCAACCACGACAATCCTCTTTATCGCCAAACCCTAAATGAGTGGTACAATATCCTTTTTGACCCATTTTTTGAAAGTCTGCAACACTCGTCACATCGTTTGGTTCTAATGAACCATTGTCTGTTTTTCTGTTTTTAGGAACAACGAAAAGTGATATACCTTTTGTTCCTTTTGGTGCTCCTTCAATTCTAGCTAGAACTAAATGAACAATATTATCTAAATATTGATTATCCCCAGCAGAAATAAATATTTTTTGGCCACTAATATTATAGTATCCGTTTTCATTTGGAGTTGCTTTTGTTACAATATCAGACAATGAACTTCCGGCTTGAGGTTCGGTTAAACACATTGTTCCTCCCCAATTACCAGCAAGCATGTCAGGAACATACTTGTCCAAAAGATCTTTACTCGCAAAATGAATAATTAATTCAGCAGCTCCTTGTGTTAATCCAGCATAGCCAGGTAAATGATTATTTGCAGCATCCAGAATGTAGCTTGATGCTGTGCTAACCATTAATGGAATTTGTAAACCACCAACTTCATAATCAAAAACGGATGATATAAAACCTAATTCGCCTCCTTTTTTCATCATGGTTTCTACTTGTTTGTGAACATAAACCTGTCCATCTTTGTGGTAAGCTGGATTTTCATCCATTTCCTTAAAATATGGGAATAGTTCTCTATCTGCGAAGTCTTTACTAGAGTCTAAAAACATATCAATTGATTCTTTTTCATGATCAACAAATCTTTCTTTTTTAAGCAATTCTTCTAATTTGTGTACGTCATACAATAAGTACTTTAAAGTATCTACATCTACATATTTATTAGCCATAATTTTATAAAATTTAGGTATTAATCGAAGCTACAAATATATCAAAAATTCATAAATTACTATGCATGCATAGTAAATAATATTCAAACGAAATCTATTACTAATATTTACTTTTTTTTATTCCATAAAGCGATGGTAGATGCGGTGAAGAAAATAATCAAAATATTATTTAAATAACCTCCACATATGATTATCCAAATATTTCCTGATAAATTTTTACATACAAAGTCTTGAATCAAAAAGGGTATTAATGGAAATAAAAGAATTATCCATTTGGGATACAAGGTTTTTCCTTTCCATACTTGAGTAATAAATAAAAAAGATAAAAGTCCAAAAATTGGGTATACAATTAGTCTTAAAATATTATTAGCATCATAGGCTAATGATACAGTCTCATTTAAATCAAGGTTGTTTTCTATAGCTAATTTTGCTGAAATTGCTATTGCTACAAAAGCTCCGTGAACAACTCCATAAGAAATTCCAATGGCGGCAAAACAAACTAAAATAATATTTTTTATTAAAGTTTTACTTGGTTTGAAAGCTTGATAAACATGAACTGCTCCAAGTACGTAAAACCAAGCTGCTAATAGAGCTGTAACAGTACTCAAAATAATTCTTGAATCTGAAGCAATCCCCATGTTTTCAACTAAGTTGGTGTTTATTGGATCGTAGTAAAAAAGCATATCACCAATAAACAAAGTGATGCCTCCCATTATTCCAAATATTCCAAATATTCTAGACCAAAATTTATTTAATATCATTTTTTTAATTTAATAAAAAAACGAACAATTTATAAGCAGGAATTCTATTTTAGTTTTTTTATTAATAATCATATTAAACGAATAGGTTAAAATAAAGTTTAAACATACTATGCATGCAAAGTATGTTTAGTTATAATCAATCTTTTTAGTTAAATTGATAATTAAATTTATAAATATGAAAAAACTTTTATTAATTTTTATTCTTCCTTTAAACTTTTTGTTTTCACAAGATTATTTTCCTACAAATTCTGGAGTTAAAACTAAAGAACTTAATTACAAAGCATTTACAAATGCTAACATAATTATTTCCCCAGGTAATGTCATGACAAATGGAACCTTGTTAGAGCTTGAAGGTAAAATTGTTGCTGTTGGTAAAGATTTAGTTCTTCCCAATAATACTATAATATATGATAAATCTAACCTGTATATATACCCATCTTTCATTGATTTAAATAGTAATTTTGGAGTGCAAACTCCGAAAAGAAAAAGTGGATCTGGTAGAAGTGCTCAATATGAATCAAGTAGAAAAGGTTATTATTGGAATGATCATATTTTAAGTGATTACAATAGTATAAATGATTATAAATACGACAATAAAAAAGCTAAAGATTTACGTCAAATAGGTTTTGGTATAGTTAATACTCATAGAGACGATGGAATTCATCGCGGAACTAGTTTACTGATTGCTCTAAGTGATCAGTCTAAAGAAAGTGAAAGGTTAATTTCTAACAAGACCGCAGAGTATTTTTCATTTAAAAAAAGTGTTATATCATCCCAATCATATCCTGGATCAGTTATGGGTGCTATGGCGCTTATAAGACAATTTTATCATGATTTAGATTGGTATTCTCAAGGAGTTGCAAAAGAAAAGGATTTAGCTATTGAAGCAGCAATAAAGAACAAGAATTTGCCGAAGATATTTTTAGCTGACGATAAATTAAATACTCTAAGAGCGGTTAAAGTTGGAAAAGAAATGGGTCTTGATTTTACTGTTGTTGCAAGTGGTCAGGATTATGAACATGTAGAAGAATTGAAAGAAAATAATGCTAAACTCATTCTTCCTTTAAACTTTCCCAAGCCATACGATGTTTCAGATCCTCTTTTGATGAAAAAAATTACTTTAGGACAATTAAAGCACTGGAGTCAAGCTCCAATGAATCCTTCAGTAATTGAAAAAGCTAATATTCCTTTTGCAATTACATCTAGTAAATTAAAATCTTCAAAAGAATTTCTAAGTAATTTAAGAAAAGCCATTTCATATGGTTTAACCAAAAAACAAGCTTTAGCATCTTTAACTACTATTCCAGCAAAAATTTTAAACAAAGAAAATGTTATTGGAACACTGGAAAAAGGAAAGCTTGCAAATTTTATAGTCAGTTCAGGGCCGTTATTTAACGATGACACTAAAATTTATGAAAATTGGGTAATGGGTAAACCACATATTGTCAATAATTCATCATTAATAAAAGATATTGATGGTAGTTATAAATTTAATTTTGGTAACAATGTTATTTCTGTTGAAATAAAAAACAGTAAAAGTAAAATATCAGCTAAGGCAAAAAAAGATTCTGTTAGCCTAAAGACTAAAGCTAAGTATAGTGAAGGGTGGTTTTATTTAACTTTAATCGATGAAAAAAACAGTTCTTATGCTCAGTTAAATTCAAAAATTGATGATAATGGTATTACTAAAGGAAGTGGAGTCGATTTTAATGGAAATGAAATAACTTGGAATGTTGAGTTAGATGTAAAGAAAAAATCTGATGCTAAAAAAGTTGAAAAATTGACTTTCTATGATCCAGCTCCATTGACATATCCAAATAAAGCATATGGATTCTCAAATAGACCAGTAAGTCAAAATACTTTATTTAAAAATGCTACTGTTTGGACTAACGAATCTGAGGGAATTCTTAAAACTACTGATGTTTTAGTAATTGATGGTAAGATTGCAGAAGTTGGGAATATCCAAAGTAATAAGAATTATGATATTATTGATGCTACTGGAAAGCATCTAACTACAGGAATCGTTGATGAGCATTCCCATTTAGGAGCTTCAAGTATAAATGAAGGTGGTCAAAATTCTTCAGCTGAAGTTAGTATTGAAGATGTAATAGAACCTGATGATATTGGCTTGTATAGAGATTTAACAGGTGGTGTTACTACAATTCAAATATTACATGGATCAGCAAATCCAATTGGTGGAAGATCAGCTATTATAAAATTAAAATGGGGAGAAACTATTGATAATTTGTTAATTCAAGGTAGTGACCCATTTATAAAATTTGCTTTGGGTGAAAATGTAAAACAATCCAATTGGTCAAGTTTTTCAAGATTTCCTCAAACAAGAATGGGAGTTGAACAGGTTTTTGTTGATTATTTTCAAAGAGCTAAAGAGTATTCCAAAGAATGGGCTAATTTCAATAATCTTTCTAAAAAACAAAAATCTAAAACTAAAAGACCTAGATATGATATTGAAATGGAAGTTCTTTCTGAAATATTAGACGGTAAAAGATTTATATCCTGCCACTCATACGTTCAATCTGAAATAAATATGTTAATTAAAGTAGCTGAAAGATTTGGATTTAGAATAAATACTTTTACTCATATCTTAGAGGGTTACAAGGTCGCTGATAAAATGGCTGATCATGGAGTTGGAGGTTCTACTTTTTCAGATTGGTGGGCTTATAAAAATGAAGTAAAAGATGCAATTCCCTATAATGGAGCAATAATGCATAATGCAGGAGTAACAGTTGCATTTAATTCTGATGATGGAGAAATGTCAAGACGTTTAAATCAAGAAGCTGCAAAAGCAGTGAAGTATGGAGGTGTTTCTGAGGAAGAGGCATGGAAATTTGTAACTCTAAATCCTGCAAAATTGTTACACTTGGATGACCGAATTGGAAGTATTAAAGTTGGAAAAGATGCAGATCTTGTCCTTTGGACAGATCATCCAATGTCTATTTATAGTCAGGCAGAAATTACTATGATTGAAGGAGTAGTTTATTATGACTCTAATAAAATTAGTGATCAAATAGCTGAAATCGATAAAGAAAAGAGAATCTTAATTGGCCAAATGTTAATAGAAAAACAAAAAGGTTCTGCAACACAGGCTCCGCCTAGTGGAATCAAAAGAGAATTTAATTGTGAAACTTTAGATTAAAAATTATGAAAAAATATATCTTAATAATATTATTAGTTGGAACCAGTTATTCACTGTTTTCACAACAGACACCTGCTGATTCACAAACTCAATCAATTTTAATTTATAATGCGCATATTCATGTTGGAAATGGAGATGTTATTGAAAATGGGTCCATAGGTTTTAAAAATGGAATAATTGATTTTGTTGGATCTAAAGTTAATATGGATAATTATCAAAAAATAATAAATGCAAATGGAAAACATGTTTATCCTGGATTTATTGCTACAAATTCAACTTTAGGATTAGCTGAAGTCGACGCTGTTAGGGCAACTAGAGATGAAGATGAAATAGGTGATTTTCTTCCGCACATTAGAGCTGCAATAGCCTATGATGCTGAATCAAAAATAATTGAAAGTATGCGTCCAAACGGAGTTTTAGTAGCTCAAGTTACGCCAAGAGGTGGAACCATTTCAGGAAGTTCATCAATAATGCAATTGGATGCCTGGAATTGGGAAGACGCTTTGATTGAAAACGATGAAGGAATTCATCTTAATTGGCCAAATCCTTACTCAAGAGGAAGATGGTGGTTGGGAGAAGATCCTTCTTTGAAAGTCAATAAAAATTACTCAACAAGTGTTAAAAAAGTAAGTGCCTTTTTTGAAAATGCAAAAGTATATAGTAAAAATCAGATTCCTGTACATTTGCCATATCAAGCTATGAGTGGAGTTTTTGAAGGGGATATAACATTATATCTTCATGCTAAAGATGAGAAACAAATTGTAGATGGTATTACATATTTAAAAAAAATAGGTTTAACAAAAATTGTTTTAGTTGGAGGAAACGGAGCTGTTGATCAACTTGATTTTCTAAAGGAAAATAATATTCCAGTAATAGTTTCTAGACCTCATAGACTTCCTGACAATGAAGATGATGATCCTAAGGCAGCTTTTAAAATTGCATCTCAATTGGTCAACTCTGGCTTACTAGTAAGTATTGACGTTAGCGGAAGTATGGAAAGGATGAATACAAGAAATTTACCATTTTACGCTGGAAGTTTTGCTGCTTATGGTTTGGATAAAGAAGAAGCTTTACAATTAATCACACTTAATTCTGCTAAAATTTTAGGAATTAATGATAAGCTGGGTAGTTTGGAGGTTGGTAAGCATGCGACATTATTTTTATCTAAAGGTGATGCATTGGACATGAGAACTAATATTATTGAACACGCATTTATAAGTGGTCGTGAATTAAGTTTGGAAACTCATCAAACTGAACTGTGGAAACGATATTCTAAAAAGTTTCAAAAATAAATTAAGAGTGATAATTTTAAATAATAGCGCCGTAAACCAATGATTACATGTAAAATAAGATTAGTAAAAGTAGGATTAATTTTTTCTTCTATTTTTTTATTACAATCCTGTCAAAATTCTATTGTTGAGCCCCAACTTGGTAATTATAGGGCAGAAATGATAACAAAAGATGGTTCTATTTTACCATTTAAATTTGAATTTATTAAAGATTCAGATCAGCTATTAATGAAAGTAGAAAATGATAAAGAAACTCTAGTTTACAATAATATCAAGTATGAAAACGATTCTATAAAAGTGTACATGCCACCTTTTGATGCAGTAATTATTGCTAAAGTTGGCAATGGCTCATTAGAAGGTATTTATTTAAAGGAGGAGTCTGGAACTGAAACATCTTTTAAAGCAATAATTAGTGATGCTCCTAAATTTGAATTTAGAGAATCTCCAAACCTAGATTTAAACGGTCAATTTAAGACTGTTTTTAGGCCAGAAAAACCATATCCTGGTTTAGGTATTTTTACTCAAACAGGAAATAAAGTTTCGGGAACTTTTAGGAAAAATTCAGGTGATACTCGTTTTTTATCTGGAATCGTTTTTAAAGATTCAATACTTCTTTCGACATTTGATGGTGCCCACCCATATTTAATAAAGGCTGCCAAACTTGGAGATACTATTCACGGTAATCTCTATTATCAAAGTAATTCCATAACTAAATTTTGGATGGTAAAAGATGATAATTATCAGCTTGCTAATTCTAAAGAACTTACACAGCTCAAAGATGGATTTGAAAAAATTTCATTTAATTTTAAAAATTCTGAAGGTGATTATGTAAGTTTAAATGATAAGCAATTCAAAAACAAGGTAGTAGTCGTTCAAATTATGGGCACATGGTGCCCTAATTGTTTAGATGAAACTAAATTCTTTTTATCTTATATCAAAAATAATCCATCAAAAGATTTAGCTTTTGTAGCATTGAGTTTTGAGGCAGCTAGAACTGAAGAAAAAGCTATGAAAAGAATTCAGTTAATGATTGATAGATTTGATATTCCTTACCCAGTATTATTAGCTCAATACGGAAGCGTTGACACTAAACTTGCTCAAGAAAAACTTCCAATGCTAAAAGAAATTCGTTCCTATCCAACAACTATTATTATTGATAAGTCAGGAAAAGTCAATAGTATTCATACAGGTTTTAATGGTCCTGCAACCGGAAAAGCATTTGAGGATTTTAAGAAAGAATTTGATAATGAAATTAAAAGCTTAGTTCTACAATAATGGATTTGACAGTTTTAAATTTGTTATTTAAATTTTCTAAAAATTTATTCAAAAAAAAAGTGTTTTTTTTTATTAAAAAAAAATTACATTTGGATTATGTATTAAAATAAAATGTTAAGTTTTATTTATTTCGGTAGTAGTTTTTTTTGGAAGAAAAAAAATTGTTTTGTATTTGGTAAATACAACGAAAAAATTAGGTTTTCTTCCATTGTAATTTTTTTAAATAGACTTCAGATTCTCAGTCTTAGAGGAGTGTATCTCCAGCTAGTAATTTAGTTTTTCAATTTCAATTAGTTTTCAACAAATCAAGTTATCAGATAGCAATAGGATTTGTTTTTTAATTTTTTAATTGGAATATAATGAACATAACTTATAAAGACTTAATAGAGCAAACTTTTGACTTTCCTCAAGAAGAATTTTCAATTCCTAATGGAGATTTGCTTTTTAATGGCGTTGATTTAACATCTTTGATTGAACAATATGGGACTCCATTAAAATTCACTTATTTGCCAAAAATTTCTAAAAATATAAACAATGCCAAGAATTGGTTTAGGGAAGCAATTAAAAAGCATAATTACAAAGGAAATTATTTTTATTCCTATTGTACAAAAAGTTCTCATTTTAAACACGTTATCTCTGAGGTTTTAAAAAATGATACACACATAGAAACTTCCTCAGCATTTGATTTAGATATAATTAAATCACTAAAAAATGAAGGAAAAATTTCTAATAAAACTTTTGTTTTATGTAATGGCTTTAAGCGAAATCAATACATTTCAAATATTGCAGACCTTATAGAATCTGGACATGAAAATTGCATACCAATTATTGATAATTACAAAGAATTAAATTTAATTCTTAGTGAAACATCACGTAAAATTAATATTGGCATAAGAATAGCGAGTGAGGAGGAACCAAAATTTGAATTTTATACAAGTAGATTAGGAATTGGGTATAAAAATATTTTATCATTTTATAGAGATGAAATAGAAAATAATAAAAAAGTTAATCTTAAAATGCTTCACTTTTTTATCAACACAGGTATAAAAGATAATGCATACTATTGGAACGAATTATCTAAATGTTTAAAATTATACGTTGATTTAAAGAAAATTTGTCCAACATTGGATAGCTTAAATATTGGGGGAGGATTTCCTATCAAAAACTCCTTGGCTTTCGATTATGATTATCAATATATGATTGAGGAAATAATCTATCAAATTCAGAAAGTTTGTAATGAAGCTGAAGTTGAAACACCTAATATTTTTACTGAATTTGGGAGTTATACGGTCGGTGAAAGTGGCGGTGCTATATATGAAGTTTTATATCAAAAAAAACAAAATGATCGTGAAAAATGGAATATAATTAATTCATCATTCATTACAACCTTGCCTGATAGTTGGGCCATAAATAAACGTTTCATTATGTTACCAATAAACAAATGGAATTCAGAATATGAGCGAGTGTTATTAGGAGGACTAACTTGTGATAGTGATGATTATTATAATTCTGAACAACATGTAAATGCAATTTATTTACCAATATATAAAGATAAAGATCCATTATATGTTGGATTTTTTAATACTGGAGCATATCAAGAAAGTATTGGAGGTTTTGGAGGTCTTCAGCATTGCTTAATACCCCATCCAAAACATATAATTATTGATAAAGACTCAAATGGAAATTTAAATACAAAATTATTCAAAGAACAACAAAAAAGTGAGGAATTTCTCTCAATATTAGGATATGAAAACAAATAAAACTTATGCTGGAATAGCTGAAAAGTTTAGCAAAATTGAATCTGCTAAAATAGTTCTAATCCCTGTTTGTTATGATGGAACTAGTACATGGCAAAAAGGAGCTGATAAAGGACCATCAGCTTTTTTAGAAGCTTCAGAAAACATGGAACTTTACGATATTGAAACTAATAGTGAAGTTTACAAAAAGGGAATTTATTTATCTGATTCAATATCAGATTTTGATTCACCTGATGAAATGATCGACACTGTATACAAAATCACTAAAAAATACATTAGTAAAAATAAGTTTGTAACCATATTTGGAGGCGAACACTCAATTTCCATAGCTACAGTTAAAGCATTTAATGATTCCTTTGATAATCTTAGTGTTTTACATATTGATGCTCATGCTGATTTAAGACAAGTTTATGAAGGAACAAAATATAATCATGCTTGTGCAATGTATGAGGCTAATCAAAATACAAATTTAGTTCAAGTAGGTATTAGAAGTATGGATGTAGAAGAAAAAAATGTTATGAATCAGGATAATGTCTTCTTTGCACATGAATTGGCTTCAAATGAATATTGGATTGATGATGTAATTGAAAAATTATCCAAAAATGTGTTTATTTCATTTGATTTAGATGCTTTTGATCCTTCAATATTACCAAGTACAGGCACCCCTGAGCCTGGAGGATTGTTTTGGTATGAAACCTTAGATTTTTTACGACGTGTTTTTAATGAGAAAAATGTTGTTGGTTTTGACATTGTTGAATTATGCCCTAATGAAATCGATAAATCTTCAGATTTTTTGGCGGCTAAACTATATTACAAGATGTTAAGCTATAAGTTTAAATCTAATGAAAATGACAATGAATATAATGAAGAAGAAAAAATCGATTCACCATTTAAAAAATTAATAAAATTTAAAAATGATTATGAGTAATACATATTCAATTTCAGAATTTATAGAAAAATATTTTCTACATTTTAATGCTGCCACACTAGTGGATGCTGCAAAAGCTTATGAAAATCAAATAAATAATGGCTCAAAAATGTTAGTCTCATTAGCAGGAGCAATGAGTACTGCGGAGTTAGGAAAAATTTTTTCTGAAGTGATTAGAAAAGATAAAGTTCAAATTATTTCTTGTACCGGAGCTAATCTAGAGGAAGATATAATGAATTTAGTAGCTCATTCGCATTATAAAAGAATACCAAATTATAGAGATCTAACACCAAAAGATGAATGGGACCTACTATTAAAAGGATTAAATAGAGTTACTGACACATGCATTCCTGAAGAAGAAGCTTTTAGAAGATTACAAAAACATATTTTTAAAATATGGAAAGATTCTGAGGAAAGAGGTGAGCGTTATTTTCCTCATGAATATATGTACAAACTTTTACTCTCAGGTGTATTAGAAAAGTATTATGAAATTGATATTAAAGATTCATGGATGTATGCTGCAGCAGAAAAAAATCTTCCAATGGTTGTCCCAGGTTGGGAAGATTCAACAATGGGGAATATTTTTGCTTCATATGTTATAAAGGGAGAGTTAAAAGCATCTACTGTAAAGTCCGGAATTGAATATATGACTTTTCTTTCTGAGTGGTATACCCAAAATTCTAATAATGGTATTGGTTTTTTTCAAATAGGTGGAGGTATAGCTGGTGATTTTCCAATTTGTGTAGTTCCCATGCTTTATCAAGATCTAGAAAAAGAAACAACTCCGTTTTGGAGTTACTTTTGTCAAATTTCTGATTCTACTACTAGTTATGGTTCATATTCTGGAGCTGTTCCTAATGAAAAAATTACATGGGGAAAGATTGACATAGATACTCCAAAGTTTATCATTGAAAGTGATGCAACTATAGTAGCGCCTTTAATTTTCGCCTATTTATTAAAAATGTAATTACTATGAAACGAATTATTATTGATTATAAAAAATTAACATCCGAAATATTAAACTTGTTAATCGAAAAATATCCCGAAGGATATGATTATGATGAAATTATTTCTTTTAAAAATTTAAAAGGTGAAACTATAAAAGCTGTAGAGGTTAGGGATTCGGATACAATTTATTTGGTCAAAATTAGTAGTAAACTAGAGCAAACTATGGACGACTTTAGTATAGATGATAAATCTTTTGATGATAAATCTTTTGCAGATGAATCTTTAGATGAGAATATCTAAAAGATTATACTTTAAATTAAATACAACCAATTCATATTATTCTTTTATTTGCAAAAATTTTTTATAAATGAATTCAAAAGTTACAATTGGTTCTGAAGAATGGGTTTCATTAAGTGATTTGAATATCCCTTACATCAAGGCACGTATTGATAGTGGAGCTAAAACTTCGAGCTTACATGCTTTAAATATTCTACCTTATCAAAAAGAAGGCCAGACTTGGGTGAGTTTTGATGTATATCCTATTCAAAATGATGGTAAGCGAAGGGTAAAGTGTAACGCATTGGTGACAGATAAGAGAATTGTAAAAAGTTCAACTGGTAATAGAGAACAAAGATTTGTTATTCAAACTTTTATGACTATTGGAGATGATACTTGGAGTATAGAAATAACACTAACAAATAGAGACTCGATGGGATATAGAATGTTGTTAGGACGGGAGGCTATGAAAGGGAGGCTAATTGTTGATCCTGAAAAAAGTTTTTTATTTGGGGATATAAGTGATAGTACTGTTATAAGTTCCTACGAGAAGTTTAGAAATAATACAACTGGCCTTAGAATAGGTTTATTGGCTTCAAATCAAGAATTGTATAGTAATAGAAGAATAATAGAAGCTGCAGAACAAAGAGGACATCAAATAGAATTTTATAATATAAGCCAATGTTTTATGAAATTAGATGCTTCAACTCCACAAATTTACTATCGTGGAGGAGAAACCATTGAGAATATAGATGCAGTCATTCCCAGAATTAGGCCCACACAAACTTTTTATGCTTGTGCACTTTTACGCTTATTTGAAAGTATGGGTGTGTTTTGTTTGAACACATCTGATTCCATTATTCAGTCCAGAGATAAATTATTTTCACTTCAATTGCTATTAAGCAAAGGAGTCAAAATACCAACAACAGGATTTGCAAGTTCGCCATTAGATACAAACGATTTGATAGAAATGGTTGGTGGATCACCATTAATCGTAAAGCTGTTGGAAGGAACTCAAGGCAAGGGTGTAGTGTTAGCTGAAACAAAAAAAGCAGCTGAAAGTGTTATTAATGCTTTTAAAAGTTTAAAAGCCAACATTTTAGTTCAAGAATTTATCAAAGAAGCAGATGGAAAGGATATTCGCTGCTTTGTTATTGACGGAAAGGTTGTTGCATCTATGCAACGTACTGCTCCTCCCGGAGAATTTCGAGCAAATGTTCATTTGGGTGGTACTACAGCTTTAATTAAAGCCACCGCTGAGGAACGCAAGCTTGCAATAAAAGCAACCAAAGCGATGGGATTAAGTGTTGCAGGTGTTGATTTAATCCGATCATCTGGGGGTCCATTAGTTCTTGAGGTTAACTCATCACCTGGTCTAGAGGGGATAGAAGCAGTGACACAAAAAGATATTGCACAGATGATGATTAAATCAATCGAGAAAAAGTGTAATTATGTTGCGATAGGAACATAAAAATTATCCTCAAAAAC
>Ga0075480_10000752_pt1 | contig 19531 bp, 20 predicted proteins | sample DEB08_DNA_7_FD_81590 | JGI IMG/M metagenome (GOLD analysis project Ga0075480, IMG submission 81590) | Aqueous microbial communities from the Delaware River and Bay under freshwater to marine salinity gradient to study organic matter... | ecosystem: Environmental > Aquatic > Marine > Coastal ... | reverse complement strand
TCGCGTGCTTCTTCCGGCAGCAACAAGCCACCTGCGGTCGTTTCGGGGGCCTTCTCAATCTCGAGAAGGACCATCGCTGCCAACGGTTCAATGCCTACGCTCATGGTGTTCAACTCCGGGTTCACTAGTGAACTCAAGGTTGCGTAATCGGGGTGGTATTTCAATCCCACGAATGGAGGGTATGGTCGCCCGTGCACGGGCGTTGGTCGGCAGGTTCAACCCGGACCGTCGCCACGACAAGGCGTGGATGAGGAGGCACCGCTCGCGTCTGAGGAAGACGACGACGATTGGCTGGCGACGGAAATCGCCACCGGCCTGACCTTCGCCAGCAGCGACGCGGTGATGCTCACCGAGGCCAAAGGATTGCATCCAATGGCCCGTTCGATCGCCATCCTCGTCATTGTGGTCTCGCTGATGGGGTTCGTCAACGGTCTGGATTTCGCTTCTCCAGAGCAGGGCGTGGTCCGTCCGGACGAGTTCGTGTATGCGATGGCGCGCGCAGCCCCTGAGGACACGGCCATTTTCCGCGGAACGGTCGAGGACCACCGCGGCGTCGGTCTTGAGGGCGTCGCCGTCATCGTCCAGTGGGAAACCGGAAACCAATGGGTTTTCGCGGAAACCCAAACCGACGCACAGGGCGAATACCTGCTCGAAAACCTCACGCCAGGGTTGGTCCGTGTGGACCTCGTGCTTGAACGGGACAACCACACCGACGTGCTGTCGAACAGGGCCTTGCTCTCGCCACCGGCCTTGTTTGAGCCCTATGGATTCACGACCATCACCTTCGATTTCCCCTCCCAAGCCGAGTTTTCCTCCGCCCCGTGCAACAACGGAGCCCCGACGTGTGAATTGCGGACCATCGACAACACGCCGGGGCAGATGGAACATCCTCTGATGGATCCGGCTGCGGCCGGATTGTACGTCGTGATTGGATACGGTTTCATGGGCCTCGCGTTGATCAGTGGGGGCTTTGCCGTCACGTCACTTCGTCTCGGTTCGCTGCCGCTGCTCCGGGTGGGGTCGGTGCTGTGCGTGTTCACCATGGGTCACTTCTACAGCGCTTGCATCCTTGGCCTGACCGCGGTCATCCTGACCTTCCTCGTGCCAAGACGGCTCGTGCCGGTCATGTCCTGAAGGCGGTCACGCCTTCCCCAACGACGGTGAACCGGTTTGGTTCGTGGGCCATCAGCCGCTCCAAGTCTGCACCGTCGCACCACAGCAGCAATTCCACGCCTCCTTCGACGAGGCGTCGCTCAAGGACGAGTCCCGCTTGCCTGACCGCATCCTCGAGCGCGGCGACGGGCTTTCCGTCGTCTTCTGCATCGCCGATTCGAAGCACCAGGGCCGGCCCGTGAAGGCGGGTCAAGATCGCGTCGCGCAAGGCGGTCATTCCCTCACCGGTGTGCGCGGACACGAAGGTGGGGTTGGACAGCCCGATGTCCTCGACCAGTGCCTCCACACGCCGCCGCTGCGCATCGTCGATTAGGTCCACTTTCGTCAGGACCAGCATGACGTCCACGTCGTCGTCTTCCAGCCGGTCCTGCACTTCCCGAACCGAGGTGCTCAACCGACGGATCAATTCCTCCTCATCATCGCTGGCGTCCGCCATCAGCAGGAGCAAGTCGCACTCAAGCGCCTCAGACAAGGTGGCTCGGAAGGCTTCGAGCGTTTCGCTTGGCAAGGCGTCGATGAACCCGATGGTGTCCGCCAAGAGGACGCGTGGGCTTGCCTCCATCCGTCCAACGGTGGTCTCAAGGGTCGAAAACAACCGGTCCTCCACCAACACAGATTTCCCAGACAGGGCCCGGAACAGGCTCGATTTTCCTGCGTTGGTGTAGCCGGCCAATCCGACCGTGCGCGCTCCGCTTCGCGTCCGCTGCCGCCGCCGCTCGGATTGCGCCCGTGCGTGGCGCTGAAGGCGTCGACGCAAGCCTTCGATTTCTCGGCCGAGGGTGACCAACACCTCCGTGGCTCCAGTAGCACCTGCGCCACCGTACCCTGCGCGCTCACCGGTGGTTTCCTGCGAAATGAGTTCACGCAGGACGGTGCGGTCGGAACGAAGGCGAGCAATACGGACCTGCGTCCGCGCTTCGACCGAGGCGGCGTGGGCCGTGAACAAGGCAAGCAGCAAGCGAACGCGGTCCCAGACTTCCACGCCCAAGACGGTGGAGGTGGCCACCAGTTGACGCGGCGTGGCGTTGGTGTGAAGCAGCACCAAATCCGCCCCCTTCCAAGCATGGCCAACGGGCGCACTTTGGAGGACGTCGGCGACCTCGTCCAATCGCCCTCGTCCCAGATAGGTCCTCGGATCTTCACGGCCACGTTGGGTGACGACGTCCACGATGGTGACCCCCATTGTGGCCGCAAGATCGGTGAATTCGGTCGTGTCCTGTTCGCCTCGGACCACGAGCACGGCGCGTCGGCCTGCATGGTCGGTCCGGGCCGCACCAAGCAGCACACCGCCCGCGCCCGCCAAGACGTCGCGCTCCGCCATGGCGCTGAACTCAGCGCCTCGGCTATCATCCCGATGGCCACGCCGTCACGGTGATGAGCAGGAGGCCCCACGACGGGTCATGGAGCCGGTGTCCATCGACCTCCGTTTCGAAGGCCGTGCCGCGTTGATGTCCATTGCACAAGGCTTGGACGGCGTTGCCGCAAGCGTGGACGGCGATGACCTGGTGCTCCACGTTACCGCACCGACCCTGCGTGAGGCGCAGGTGCTGTTTGACGCCGCCATGGCGGCGCTGAGCGAGGGCGAATCCACGGCCTGAAGCCCGTGGCAGGGTTGATGAGGGCGGGCTCAGACCGGCGCGCGATGGACGGAGACGAGAGCGGCGGTCGTGCCCCCGTCGTCATCGTTCGACCGACGACCAACGTGACCAGCGGCGTGGCCGTCACGCAGAAGCTTGTTCGTGCAGCCGTGGCCTTCGGTGACCTGATTCGAGGCACCTTTGGACCGAACGGTTTGGACAAGATGCTCTACAAATCCAACGGGGAAACTGCGGTGACCAACGACGGCGCCCGCATCGTCTCCGACCTGATGGTGAAGCATCCCGCTGCGAAAACCTTCGTCTCGATGGCTGAAACCCAAGAAAACGCATGCGGGGATGGCGTCACCGGTTGCCTGATCTTCGCAGCGGAACTGATGCGAGAAGGCGGCCGCCTGCTTGAACGCAGCCTTCATCCGCTCACGTTGGTGGAAGGCTACCGCGAGGCAGCAGACATCACCCTCGCCACCGCCGAAGCGCGAAGCCAGGACGCCACGGAGGCTGACGCCGCCCGTTGGATTGACGTCGCCCTCACCGCCATGACCGGCACCAGCGCGGAAGCGGGGGGTGTGGACCTCGCTTCCCTCGTCGTCGATGCCGCGATGCTCGTGCAACGAACCGCAGGCACCGACCCGCTGTCCTACGAGCGTATTCGAATGGCGAAACGTGGGTCTGGCGACCTTGGACAGAGTCGCCTCATCTCCGGACTGATCCTCGACCAGCGCTTGGCGCTGGACCGACAGGTTCGCCTCCTCAACGACGTCAAGGTCGCCGTCTTGACCCGTCCGCTGACCTTGCAGAAGGGCGTTCGGGAGACCGAGATTGAGGTGAACGACGTCGATCAGCTCGAGTCCTTCATGGCCGCAGAAGATGCCCTTCTCGACGCACATGCGACGTCCGTCATCAATTCAGGAGCGCGTCTGATCGTCTGCGCGAAGGAGGTCGAATCCCGGGTGCTTCACCGCCTTGTGGACGCCGGGTGCGTCGTGTTGGCCGACGTCGGTCGAGACGGCGCGGACGATCTTGCCGACGTCACCGGAGCAACGCTCTGTGAGCACCTCGACGATTTGGACGCAGGGGCCTTGGGCCACCTGGACCGCTTTTCGGTGGAGACGCTGGAGGGCGAGGACGGGCGCCGGGAGCGCCTGATGTTCGAGCATGCAAACAGCAAGTTGGCATGCATCGACGTGGCAGGAAGCGCGGGAACGGCCACCGAGGAAGTGATTCGCGGGCTCTTCGACGCCCTTCGTTCGGTCATCGGAGCCATGGACTCAGGCCGGTTGCTCCTTGGAGGAGGGAGCCTCCACATCGCAGCCGCATCGGCCGTTCGTGAGGCCGCTGAAGCGTCCTCAGGGCGCCGCCGCTTGGCGATGGAGGCTTATGCTCGCGCTTTGGAAGCCGTCCCGGGTGCGCTCATCGAGAACGCCGGCGGCAACCGACTCGACGTGCTCATGGATTTGCGAGCCGCTCACCGCGCAGGACACGCCGACGAAGGCGTCACTCCGGCAGGCATCAACGGGACCATCACCCAAGCGTGGGCCAACGCCGAGACCTTGGAGCACGCCGTGGTCGTGTCCACCGAGGCCGTGTGCGGTCTGCTTCGAATCGATCAGGTGATTTCGGCACGAGGCGATTGACGCCACGTTCATAACCGGTCCACCGGTGCTCAATCAAACGGGTCGCGTCATGGAACAGGAGCCTCTCCGACCACGCGCCCTGCTCAGCGTTTGGGACAAGCGCGACATCGTTCCTTTTGCCCAAGGCTTGGTCGAACTTGGGTTCGACGTGCTTTCCACCGGCGGCACCGCGCGGACCCTCCGAGAAGCGGGTCTGACGGTGCAGGACGTGTCCGAAGCAACGGGACATCCAGAGATCTTCGACGGCCGCGTCAAATCCCTCCACCCGGCCATTCACGGGCCGTTGCTCGCCCGGCTTGAACGCGAAGACGACGCCACCCACCTCAGGGAACTTGGCTACCCTCCCATTCAGGTCGTTGCGGTCAACCTCTACCCCTTCGCCGAAGCCGCGGTGAAAAATCCGCCCCTTCCCGAGGGCGACTTGCTTGAGATGATCGACATCGGGGGGCCAACCTTGGTGCGTGCCTCCGCAAAGAATCATCGAAACGTGCTCATCGTCGTTCGTCCGGAGCGGTACCCCGACGTGCTCGAGGCGCTCAAGGATGCAAACGGGCCTGAAGGCGTGGGGATGCCCCTTCGTCAAGCCCTTGCTTTGGAAGCGTTTCAGCAAACTTCAGGCTACGACACGGCCATCGCCACGACCCTGCAGCGCCGATGGATCGGTGCGCCTGAATCGGTGGAAGCAGTCGAGGAACAGGCCGCAAGGCTGCCTACGGCCATGCGCGTGGCCGCAACGCAACGCGAGGTGCTTCGGTACGGTGAAAACGCGCACCAAGCCGCGGCCTTGTTCATCGATCCCGGCGCTGAAGGCCATGCTTCGACCCTTGTTGGCGCCACCGTCGAAGGGGGCAAGGCGATGTCCTACAACAACTATGCCGACGCCGATGCATGCCTTCGCTTGTGCCGCTCACTGTCGACCGACGAGTGGCCAGAGGCACCTCACGCTTGCGTGATCGTCAAGCATGCCAACCCGTGTGGAGCGGCCTTGGGAGCTACGCAAGACGACGCCTTCCGTCAAGCCCTGGCGTCCGATCCTGAGTCTGCCTTTGGGTCCATCATCGCGTTCAACACCCCCGTCACCCTTGCCACCGCCGAGGCCATCGGGGACCTCTTCGTCGAGGTGGTGATGGCGCCGTCCTACGACGAGGACGCACGCGATCATCTGCGCTCCAAGGCCAACCGCCGTTTGCTCACCATCGATTCTCCTGGAAACCGCTTCCTGCCGTTGGAACGGACCTTGGTGCGCAAACCCATCGAGGGCGGGTGGCTGATGCAGACCGAGGAACCTCCTCGTCTTGACGTGAAGGATTTGGCCACGGTGACGCAGCGCCAGATGGACGAGGCTGATGCGGCCTCCATGCGCTTTGCAGCACGTGTTTGTGAGCAAGTGAAGTCCAACGCCATCGTCATGGTCCAAGGCCTTGCTACGGTCGGGATTGGACCGGGGCAAACCAGCCGAGTGGAGGCCGTTCGCATCGCGGGACGACGTGCGGGAGAGCGTGCAAAGGACTGCGTTTTGGCCTCGGATGCATTCTTCCCCTTCCCGGACGGTGTTGAGCAAGCCGCGGCCGCAGGTGCCCGTCTCATCGTGCAACCCGGCGGATCCATTCGCGACGAACAAGTCATCGAAGCAGCCGACGCCTTGGGTGTCGCGATGGTCTTCACGGGCCGTCGATTGTTCCGACACTGAACGTGCCCTTCCCTCCCCAAGAACCATACCAACTCCTTCAGCCGGAGGGGCATGGGGCACCTCGACGACGTCAACATGAGCTGGTTTGCACATCTTCGGACGGCGTGGGGCATGGCCGCAGTGTTCTTCATTGGGAGCATCCGCTTGTTGGTGCACGGCATCTTGCCCTTTGTCGACGACAAAGCAGGGCAAACGACCGTGGCCAAAGCTCGTACAAGAATGGGCCACGACGATTGATCACGCTTCACGTGTTCGTACACGAATGAGGATGAACCAGACCCCGATCAACCCGACCAAAAGGACGGTCGCAGGCCCAAAACCGGGATCTGCACCGTTCCATGTGGAAGGCTGAAACAGCGTGCCGTCTCCACGGACGGAGACCGCCCAGACGCCATAGGCTGAGAGCAAACTGGATGCGGTGATGAAACCGGCAATGCCGTATTTCGCGTGCTTGGGTACCGTCTTTCCAGTTGCGTAATACTCGAAGATGGCCGATCCGAACCAGCGGTTTTCCAGCGTCCAACGGAAGAGTTTGGGACTTGACATCGAGAAGAAAAACGCAGCAGGCACCGCCCATGAGACCGTGGGCCATCCAGGAACCCAAATGCCGACGATGGCGAAGACGATGAAGATCAATCCGAGCGCCAAATAGGCGATCCGCTTGACCGGTGAGGCGGTGATGGCGTAGGTCGCCATGACTTCGTCGACGTCGGTCAGCCTCGAGGAGGTGGCCTCTGTCATGCCCCGCGCTGGGAATTCAGGACAAAAGGATGGTTGTCGGCCGCCGAAGCGCTCATGGCCGAGCAGACCCTGCCTGAAGCATGAGCCTGAGGCCGACCTCACCCGAGGATCCGCTTCGGCTGGCCGTCCTGGTGTCAGGTTCAGGTTCAGGCATGGAGGCCTTGGTTCGGTATCAACGGGCAACGGAAGGGCCCCTTCACGTCACCAGGTTGGTGTTGACCGACAAGCTGGATGCAGGAGCGATTCAGCGCGCCCTTTCGTTGGGTTGTCCCGTCGAGGTTGTGCCTTTGCCGTCGATGGAGGACCGCACCGCAAGACGCCATGCGCATGAATCGTTGGTGCAGGCGGCGTTGGAAGCCCATGGGGTGGAAGCAATCGTCCTCTCCGGATGGATGCGTCTGTTGACGCCGGCCTTTGTTGCGCGATGGGAAGGGCGCTTGCTCAACATTCACCCTTCTCTGCTTCCCGCCTTCCCCGGAGCACACGCTCACCGTGATGCCCTTGCTGCAGGCGCCACAGAAAGTGGGTGCACGGTGCACTTTGTCGATGCGGGCATGGACACGGGGCCGATCATCGCGCAAAGGGCGGTGCCCGTGCTCGAGGGTGACGACATCGCTCGTCTTGCCGAGCGTGTGAAAGTGGAAGAACACAGCCTCTATCCACGCGCCATTGACGCGTTCGCCTCAGGGACGATCTCCTTCGACCGTCCCCGGCTTGACTGAGGTCATGGTGGCCAATTCCTCAGGGGTGTTGGCCGTACGAAGCATCGATCCGAACGCGCCAATCGACCGTTCGGTGAACCCGTTAAACAGTGCTTCAACGCGTTGATGGGGGTGCGGATGCGTTGCCCACCCTTCGGGAACGTGGCTAAACAGCACTTGGCGCCTTCCTTCATGATCCAATGGAACCCCCGGAGCCATGGTGGCCAACGCTGAGAAGGTCTCCCGGTCCACAAGCACTGCATCGCAGGGGGTCAGCACCATTTGGGGCAGGGTGCCGTCGAGGACATGGACCAGGACGTCGTGAAGGCACGTTGCATCCGTAGGGTCGTCCAAGACGTCGTCCGCATCGTCCAGCCATCCGTCACGCGCGAGTTCAGATGCCCGCGGAGAAGGCCCTGCCAACACGATGCGCGGGGTAAGGCCCGCTGCCTTGGCTTCCTGCAAGATGCGTTGCACGCCGCCCGCCATGCGCGCCTTGTCGTGCCCCATCCTTCGGCTCAGTCCACCTGCGAGCAATAGCAGACCGACCATTCCCTCACCTCATCGCTTCCAGCGCGTCGAGGGCTTGGGTCAACTCGTCCAGCAAACCACGAACGCGCTTCATCAGCACATCGCGCTCCCTTGAGGAGCGTGCGTCTGGCAACCAGGTCAGGAGGCGCCGCACATCGGCCGCATCCCGGTCAACGGTCCACTGGAGCACGGCTTCGCGTACCGGGTCTTCCGTCGGAAGGAACCGCTCCGCCATATGCGGTGTTTAGGCGGTGCGGGCATCAACATGACGCTCCAGCCACCGTTCCCGAAGGCGTTCAAACATGCGGCTTGGGGAGGCGACCGAGGCGACGATGTCGTGCACGGTGGGCCCCACTTCCTCCGGTGGGCCGCTCATTGCAATGACCGCCGCGTACCTGTGCCAGAGCGGTGCTTGAGCGGCCATGGCGATCAGCCATTGCTCGCTTGGCCCTTCCCCGGTTGCGCGCCGGATTTCCTCGGCCGCATCGACGACGGGAGCCAAACCAACGTCGTGTTGCAGCAGCGTGGAAAACACCGTCCAACGGTGGTCTCCGAGCGCCGTCTCCGGAAGGTTGGCGATCAGCATGCCGGCAATTTTCCGATGCTCGCGTCCACCTCGCTTCCACAAGGCCGGGATGGATTTGGCCAACCGCCTCCATTTTCCTTCGCTGAGGCTGAGCAGGTAGGAGGCCATGCGACGAAGCATGTCTTCGTCGATGCCTCGCGCCGAAGGGCCTCCACTCAATTCGTCGTAGCGGTCCAAGTGATGGCGCATGGCCAACCGGTCGCCCATGCCGTCGTAGACACGTTCGAGCCGCTTTGGCAGGGCTTTCGGACGAGGCAGAGAAGGCAGGTGAAGGCGCAATGCTTCGTCAAGCGGATCTTGACTCACGCCCGGTCCCGCCTTGAGAACACGAGGGTGCTGAGGTCGGTGATCGTCTCACGCACCCGTTCGATGGCCTTGGGGTCACTGAGCCTGAGACGAGCCAATTCTTCGGCCTGAGCCAGGAAGGTTGCGTGCTCTTCTGAGGTGATGCCCATCACGTCTTGGAGGTGCTCCAAGACCCGGAATTCGTCTCGGCTCAAGGAGGCGTTGAGCAGGGCCACTTCGGCGACCTTGCCGTAGGCTTCCCGTTGCTCATCGTGGTCGATGGGGTCTCCCTCAGGCAACGGCTCTCCGTTTTCGACGGCCGCATAGGCTTGAGCAGGTTGCTCTTCTTTGAGCTTGAGTGCGGTCGCAAGGCGAATGGCCAATCGCTTCTCTTCGCGGGTCAGCACACCGTCCGCCAACATGATCTCAACGGTGGACCGGAAGACTTCCAGTCGGTCGAGGTCCGGGCTGCGGGGCGTGGGCACAGTGGCGGTTTCCGTTGCCTCCATTTGAATCCATTCGACGAGGTACGAGGCAGGAATCAAAAAATTGAGGAAGACGCTTGAAGGATGAAGGAGGGTTCAAATGGAAGGCTCCGTGAGGCTTGGATATCCTTACACTCACGCTGCCGCTTCGTGCGGCGGCTTCCTCCGCCTCGGCGGAGATGGGCGAGCGGATGCAAAATGAGGTGAAGAATCATGTCAAAATCAAGAGGAGGCCGCGGTGGCGGCGGGAACAACAGCGGACGAGGAAAGGCCACGGCCATGAAGTACGAAATCCGGGCAGACATCAAGATCAACGGAAGCGTCCAACGCAAGGACATCATCGGGGCCATCATGGGCCAAACCGAAGGCCTGCTTGGCGACGACCTTGAGCTTCGAAAGCTGCAACGAACGGCTCGCGTCGGCCACGTCGACGTCGAGATGAACACGAGCGGTGGCAAGGTCCACGGGATGATCATCATCCCCAGCAGCCTCGACAACGTCGAAACGGCCATCATTGGAAGCGCGTTGGAAACCATCGACCGCATCGGTCCATGCAACGCCATCATCAAGGTGCTTGAAATCCGTGACATCCGTGCTACCAAGCGCACGGCCGTCGTCGAACGTGCCAAGGAACTCTTGCTCGACATGGTCAACAGCGGAGAATCCGCTTCGAAGACCGTCATCGAGGAAGTTCGTTCGGTGCTCACCGTTGGACAGGCCAAGGCCTTCCACGGGTTGACCTGCGGACCAAACATCGAGTCCAGCGCGTCCCTGATCATCGTCGAAGGACGAAACGACGTGCGGAACCTGCTGAACTGCGGCATCAAGAACGCCATCAGTGCAGACGGTGCGGGCGACATCAAGCAGGAACTCATCGACTTGGCGAACGGCAAGGACACGGTCATCGTGGCCATCGACGGCGACCGAGGTGGCGAGATGCTCTTCCAACAGTTGAACGGCACCATGAAGGTCGACTTTGTGGCCCAAGCGCCGGTCGGTCAGGAATGGGAATTGCTCCCACAAAAGACCGTGACCGTCACGCTCTCGAAGAAGGAAGCCGCGTCCAAGTTCGCGGCTCGCCTCGAGAAGAAGCAGAAGGAAGACGACGTCAAGGCTGGCGTGCCCGACAAGGATTGGGCAGAAGGCATGGACGAGTCCTACGAAGCACCAGAGGAAGTCAAGGACATGATCGCCCTGATCGACGGGCTGGACAAGAACCACGCTCAACTGATCATGGCGGACGGTGAAGCCAGCGAACCGATCGCTGCAGGCGACCTCGCTGAAGTGGCCGAAGAAGCCGACGGCGCCGTCGCCATCGTCATCAACAGCACAATCAACGCCCGCATGGTGGAAATCGCTTCCACGGCAGCCATCCCCACCTTGGTGGGCACAAAGGCTGGACGCGGGTTCAAGGCCGTTGACGACGTTGACGTTTGGTTCCAGAAGGCGTGAAGCCTTCACCGGATCCCGCCCGCTGAGGGCAGGTTGACGGCTTCCGCGAGCGCATCGACTTCCATCCGGAGGTCGTCGTTCGAGCCAGCCGAAGGTAAGGCATGATCGTCCTCACCGAGCGGCAAACGTTGCCCGGGCCCCGGAATACGGTCGAGGGCCTCTCCGAGAACAAGCGCGTCTTCGAGCAGGCCATGGCCGTTCGGCAGATGCCGGGCCTGCAACCGCAGACTCGTCCAGGCATCCAACCGGTCGACCATGTCCACCAGCCTGGTCAAGAGGTTCTTTTGGGCGGCGCTTGCTTGGTCCAACGCCTCGGGGAGCAGTCGAAGCGTCAAGCGAATCAACCGTGTTAAGCGGAGGTCCTTGGGTTGCTTTTGCACGTGCGGCCCGAGCCCTCGACGCACGCCGTTTGTGTCCAGCGGGTCCGGTACGGCAAGGCCGAGGTTCGTCAACAACTGGCCAAGGACCGGTCGGAGGTCTTCGTCTCCGTCCGGGGACCGTGATCTCGTGGTCGGAACGGACACTGGCGCTGGGTCAGGTTCTGATTGCACGATGTCTTCGACAGGTTCGGACGGAAGAACCACGTCCACGTCCATCTCAGAACTTGCATCGTCCTCTTCGACCACGTCCTCTTCGACCACGTCGATGGCCGGTTCACGGTGATCTTCCCTTGGGTCGGCTCGGTCGTCGGCACTGGGCATGGGAGATGCCTCAGGAAGAGGGTCTGATTCGACGGCCTCGGCCTTAACAGGTAGGTCTTGAGGGACTTCGACCACCGCGGCTGGAGCGGATTTTGGCCGCCATGCACGCCACGTGGGTGCGCTCGAATCGGGAGTCGACGACGCCAATTGTCGCGCAAGGTCTGGCAGGTCGTGGGCGAGGTCGGACAACGCTTCAGGTCGGCGCATGCGATGAAGCACGTCTGCACCAAGGGCAGCATTTCGCTCCCAGGGCAGGGCTTCCAGACGCCGTCGCAAACGTGGGTGATCTTCCACCGCTTGCCGGAGTCCGGGCATGGCCATGCCGACGTCCATCGGGTTGGTCTTCAGGCGATGCCGCAACGCCTCAACGTCCCAGCCTAAGGCGGCCCACGCGTCGAGTTCACTGAGCACCTTTCGCTCGACACGCCCCTCGATGCCTCCGTCCGAGCGACGGGCGGTCCCGCGCTTTCGCATGGTGTCGATGTGCCGCTCTGCGTCGGCCAGCGTCATTGAAGGCGGCGGTGAAACGTCGTCCATCCAACCTCGCCTGCGAAGTTCCGTCCATTCGTCCAAGATCAATTGTCGATGGCGGGTTGTGCGTCGTTCAAGCCGCTGCGTCCACGCTTCCACGTCGTCGAGGAGGTCTTCGGTGAGGTCGACGGTCCTGAGGAGCTCGTCGTGCCGCATGCGTCCTTCTTCACCTTCCACGGAAAGGTCCAGCGCATCGATTCGCCGGCGCAATTCGATGGCCCGGTGCACGTGCCCCTGATGCTCCTCCAAGCTCCGCAAGGCAGCAGCAGGGTCGTGTTGGACCCGCAGGTGCCAGGCTTCCGTGTCGAAGCCTTCCAATTCCCATGCCTCCAGCATGGTTTGGGCTTGTGCGGTGGCCTGCCCCCAACTTGCATGCAGCGCGTCGACGAGATCGATGAAGGTCTCCGTGGCCTCGAGGTCACCGGCCAAGGCAAGGGCGCGGGCGGCGTCGTCCGGCCGAATTCCCGCGATTTCCTTGAGTCGACGCCATGCGACGCCATGACGGGCTCGCAAACGCTCGACCTCTTCGAAATTGGCTTCCCAATCAAGCAGGTCTTGCGGCAAGGCGCGGCCGTCCAATGGAAGCCTGTACCCCTCGTTCCTCCAGCCGTTGAGGGTGGCGTTGAGCCGGTCCAGCCGACGTTGGAACCCGTCGACGGTACGGCCGAGTTCTGCGTCGAGCTCGGCCGTCAAACTCCCGTCACCGGTTTTGGTCACGTCGCTGATCTTTCCGAGCAAACGCTCGGCGACGTGGGCGTCGAAAGGCCGCACGTCTCGGTCCACGCGAAGCCGCATGCGAAGCAAGTCGTCGCTAAGACGGGTCCAGGCCTCGAGGGCATCGTACCCCTCCAGTAAGGTTGCAGACGAAATCGGTGGAACGGGCAACCCTTCTTCCCGCAAACGTTCAACCGTGACCTGCATGGCCGCCGTTTGCTTCTCTTGATCCGCCTCGAGGTCGAGGAGGGCGCGATGAACGTCAGGATAACTCGAGGGGTCGCTCAGGGACAATTCGAGCCGATGGGCATCGATGGCGAAGGCAGGATCGAGGCGATCGAGCCTACGGACGACCTCGTCAAGGCGGTGCTCACGGTTCATTTCTGCCCACGCAGGCCTTGCCTTTTCCGCCGCAAGGCCATGTGGGCGATGTTGCCGGCTCCATGCCGTCCACGCCGCCTCGAAGCGTTCGAGATCCGCCACATCCTGCTTTGTCGGTGCCGTGGGCGGCGGTGCGCGTTTGGCAAGCGCACCGTCCACGGCCGCCGTTCGCTCATTCAGACGGTTCAACCGGCGGCACCGCTCGTCAAAGGCTTGCAGCACGAGGTCTTCCCGACCCGGGTTGGCGTCCAACTCTGCCGTCAGGCCAGACACGTCCCAACCGGCTTCGGCACGGTCCGACACCGGGTCGGTGCCTTGCGTGCCGCTTGAGCCGTCTTGCATCGGAATCCATCTGCGATGCGCTCACCCCGCTCTTCAACATGTGCGCCCTTCCATTCGAAGAACGACGCTTCGGCGCATAGAAACGGGTCACGAAACACAGGCATGAGCACGTGGTGTGACGGAGAGCATAAAGGGGCCACGAGAACGAACGGGAGCGATGGACCCGGTGTTGGCTGCTCTTCTTGCCACCTCCTTCGGTTTTGGCGGCGCCGGAGCCGCCGCTTGGCGACGCGTCACCATGCGTTGGAAACGCCTTGACGACCAACGCTTGGTGAACGAACAAGCCGCGGCTGCTCATGCCGTGCAGCAACGCGAAGCCGTCGAGCAGTTGGGCCGCCGCATGGCGTCCATGGAGGCCCTGCTCGAGGATGCACGAAGCGTCCTTCCTGACCTCGACGGCGCCATCATGGCGCACCGTTTGCTGGCTGAGGACACGGTGGACGCCGAGGCCCTTTGGCGTACACTGGATCGATTGGTTATGGGCCTCCCATCGGAACCCGAAGCCATGGAAGCCGCCGTTGACCCGACGAAGCGATCAACGCTGCAGAGCCTCTTCGCACGGGCTTCAGCCGATGCCCTTCCCGTCGAGGGACAACTCTCGTCGACCAGCCTGACGCACCTTGCAGAAGCCGCCTTGCTGATGGGTCATGACGCCACGGCCGAGCATCTGCTTCACCACGCCTTGCTCGACCGTCCTGGGGATGCAACGCTTCACGCCATCGCCGAGCGAATCGCGGCGCGTCGAGGCGACGGAGCAGCCCGTTTGGCCCACTTGGAAGCACAACTCTCGGAACGTCCAGACGACACCGAACTCCTTCGTCGCCAAGCGCACCTGTTGGCTTCGGCAGGCGAGGCCGATGCCGAGCGTCCTGTGCGGCGGCTCGAAGCATTGGGTGAGGTGACCGCGGCCGACCGCAGCCTCCTCTCCGGCATTCGAGCTCGGGCAGGTGCACCCGATGAGGCCTTGGCCGAGATCGAAGCCGCACTGCGAGAGGACCCCTCTCAGCCCGATGACTGGGTTCGCCGCGGTGAATTGTTGGAGGCCACGGACGTGGATCAAGCCTTGACGTCGGCCGAATCCTGCCTGAACCTCGACCGGCAGCACGGCGAGGGATGGGCCCTCAAAGCCCGCTGCTTGGCGCGTTTGCCCGGCCGTGAGCAAGAAGCCCTCAAGGCGGCCACGCACGCCGTTGCGCTCAACGCAGGCGGTTGGACGACGGTCATGCTCAAGGCCGACCTCCAGGAATCCATCGGTGCCTTCACGGCCGCCGAGGAAGGGCTCGATCGTGCCCTTCTGGCCCACGCCGAAAACGCTCCTCTGCGCGCCGCCATCGCCACGCGTCGACTCGAACGTGGGCGGCTGGACGACGCTCAATCCCTGCTCGATGCGGTTCCCGTGGGCGTCGATCACGCAAGCCTCCACTTGGTCGAAGGGCGCTTGGCCCTTGCCCGTGCTGCCCTGATTCGGGACGGCACCGGGGCCGTTGACGGTGGGCGCTTGCGCGAGGCCGGCGATGCGATCGATCAAGCCTTGAAACTCGACCGAGAGAACGGGCTTGCTTGGTTGGCGATGGGCCGGGTTCAACGCTTGCTTGGCGACTTTGATGCCGCCTCAGAATCCTTGACGAGGGCCGGGCGTTTGCTCGACGAACACCTGCCCGCGTTGTGCGCTGAAGCTGCCCTGCTGGCGTTGGAGCATGGAGACGACATCGAGGCAGAGCGGCTGACCGACGCCGCAGACATCCGCGGCGAGGGTGCCCTCATCGCCTACGTGCGTGGGAACATCGCGGCCCGCCGCGGACGCCTCGATGACGCCATCGCGAAGTACGACGAAGCCCTGACGTTGGACCCCACGCACGTCCGTGCGCGTCTCAACCGCTGCTCGGCGTACCTTGGCGGGGACCTCCCTGAACGCGCGCTCGAGGACGCAGAGCGTTTGCTTGCTCAAGCACCAAACCTGTTGCTTGCGCGCCTGCGTCGAGCGGAATCCAAGATGGCCCTGACCCACTGGAACGAAGCCGTCGCTGACCTGAAGGTGATCATCGACGCCGTGCCCAACCACCATCATGCCTTGACGCAACTGGCCGCGTGTCAGGTGGCCTTGGACCGACCGGAACGTGCGGAAGCCCCGCTCAACGAAGCATTGCGTGCGGCCCCCAACCATGCCCACGCTTGGCACCAGCGCGGGCTCTTGTACCTCCGTTGGGAACGGTTTGAGGAAGCAGCATCTGATTTTGAAGCGGCCATCCGGTGCCGTGGCGACCATCTTGACGCCCGGCTTCACCTTGCTGCGATTCACCACACGCTTGGCCACCATGAGGAGGCTGCAGCCGCCTGGCGTGCCGTGTTGAGCATCGACCCCGATCATGCGCTCGCCCGCCGCCGTCTGGAACAAAGCGAGCAGCATTTGACGGTGTGAACTCCCGAGGAAGGGCTATGTCGTGGATGGCCCACGCAGGGGCATGTCCCTTGAACCAGGCATGAAGGCCCCCGATTTTCACCTGCCAAACGCGAACGCCAACCAAGGTCCTGATTCGATGGACCTTGCCTCGGCCCGAGGTCAACACGGGACCATCGTGGTCTTCGAGTGCAACCATTGCCCGTACGTCGTGGCCAGCGTCGGCCGCCTCAACGCCATGGCCGAGCACGCGGCCTCCGTCGGTGTGGGCTTTGTCGGCATCAACAGCAACGACCCTGTGGTGTACGAAAACGACTCTTGGGAGAACATGGTGAAGCGTGCAAACGACGGCATGCCTTACCCCTACCTCCACGACGCCGAACAGACCGCTGCGACCGCATGGGGTGCGGAACGAACGCCCGAGGTCTACCTTCTCAACGCCAACGATGAGGTCGTGTACCGCGGTCGAATGGACGATTCCCCGAAGGACCCCGGGCAAGTGACCGTGGAAGACCTTCGACTGGCCCTCGACGCCATGCTGAGCGGCACTGCCCCCGACGTTGCTCGTACCCAAAGCATCGGTTGTTCCGTCAAATGGAAAGCCTGAGGGTTGGGCATGGATCAGCGGTTTCGTGCCTACGGTGCCGAACTGCTTGGAACCGCTTGGATGGTGGCGGTTGGGACAGGGAGCGTGGCGCTCGGAGCTCCGTTGCTCGGGATTTCATTGGCGTTCGGAGCGGCCGTCACCGTCGCGATTCTCGTCTTTCGCGGGGCCTCAGGCGCTCACATCAACCCCGCCGTTTCTGCTGCCTTTGCCGTCACGGGCCATTTGCCGCACCGTGAATTGCCAGGGTATGTGCTGGCTCAAGCGGCCGGGGCCGTGCTTGGAAGTGGGGCGGTTTTCATCGTCCTTGGCCCTGCTGAATTGGCGCCGACGGTCGTGGCCACAGGCGTCTCCCTTCCGACCGCTGTCGCCATCGAAATTGGCATCACTGCAGCCCTGATGGCTTCGATCCTCGCGGTGGTGATGTGGCGCGGTGATTCAACGCCGCTCGTCGCGCTTATGGTCGGAGCGACCGTCGCCCTGCTGGCCTTCTTCTTTGGTCCGCTTACCGGGGCTTCGATGAATCCTGCTCGTACCTTTGGCCCAAACCTTCTCGCAGGCGCCGGTGGGTTGGTGATGTACACCCTCACCACCACGGCAGGAGCACTGGCCGTGGGAGGCTTCGCCCGTTGGCGGTGGGGTTCAGCCGCGTGATCAGTACTGTTCAAGCACCAATTCTGTGGTCGTGGACGCGATGTCGTCAGGAGCCGCCATCCACATCTTGTCCAGCAATTGCCGCAGGGACATCGTGTCGTCGACGTGAACGAGGGCGATGAGATCGGCTTCTCCGGACACTTCGTAGACCACTTCGACCCCCGCCCAATGGGTGACCTCGGATGCAAAGGAACCGATTTCTGCACCGGGTGCGACCTTGATGCGCACCAGCGCGGTCAGTCCGACGCCGCCTTCGCGGATGGTGTAGCCTCGGATGGTGCCGTCTTCCTCGAGTTTTCGCACGTGGGTGCGGACCGTTCGTTCGCTGGCACCGACCTCTTTGGCGAGGTCAACGTAGGAGATACGGCCGTTGGCACGAAGTACGGCAAGGATGGCGCGGTCAATTTCGGCAATGCGGGGCATAGTTGTTGAGGAAAGACGGACCCATATAGCCCCTTCTACGCCGATTTCTGTCTCATTCCCGAAAATGAAGGTCGCAAACCGGCAAAAATGGAAAATGCTCGCCTTCAAGAAGGCGGGACGTTCAGGTGACCCCGTGGCGAGTACCGGGGGCGTCGCGCGTCTGCAATCCTTCCTCGATGAGGTGGCCAACCTCGAACTTTCACCCGTTGCGCGAGAGTGGTATCAGGTCGAAGTGGCCTCGATGCTCGACGGCAGCGAGATTTTGATGCACGAAGTGCAGCCGTTGACCGGTGCAGCACTTCTGTTCATGAACAACGGCGTGGTCCTGGTTGAGCCGTGTTGCAGGGGTCTTCGCCAATACCCGCGTCACCTCTTGCATCTCTTCGTGGAAGATTTCCGCACGTCGCCTTCTCCCGAAGCCGACGGTTTGCTGTACCGCGTTGAACTCTTCTCGATCTCACCCGCCGACGAGCAATTGTGCTGGCTTCACGAATGCCGAGAAGAGCACGACATCCCGGCTGCCCAAGCCTCTACCGCGCGTTGGATGCGTTGGCTCAACCAAGGTTGATGGCCGCACCGTTGAAGGACGGACGGCCGCTGGCTTGGTCCGGGGAAGGTCTTGACAGGACACATCACCGGTTTGGACGCACGCATGATCCTCGACTCCCGTGGCAACCCCACGGTGGAAGTCGACTGCTACGTGGATGGGGTGCTGGCCGGGCGTGCGGCCGTGCCGTCGGGCGCCTCCACCGGCCGCCATGAGGCGGTTGAACTCCGCGACGGAGGCAAGCCTTGGTTGGGGAAAGGCGTCGACGGTGCCGTGACCGTGGTCACCGAACACATCGCGCAAGCCCTGGTTGGCATGCCCGTGGACGATCAACGCATGCTCGACGAAACGATCGTCGAACTCGACGGCACGGGCAACAAAGCCCGCTTGGGGGCCAACGCAACCCTCGGGGCCTCGCTTGCTTGCCTGCATGCCGGCGCCGCGCAGCACGAGCTTCCCGTGTGGCGCTACATCGGTGGCGTTGCAGGTGGCTTGATGCCCGTTCCAATGATGAACATCCTGAACGGCGGCGCCCATGCAGCATCGAACGTTGACGTGCAGGAATTCATGGTCGTGCCCCACGGCTTCGACAGCTTCGGAGAAGGCCTTCGTGCCGGCGTGGAGACCTACCACGCCCTGAAGCGAGAATTGCGCAAGGACGGCTTGTTGGGCGGCATCGGCGACGAAGGAGGCTTCGCACCGAACCTCCCTTCGAACGAAGACGGTCTCCGCTACCTTGTCCGCGCGATTGAGACGGCCGGCTATTCCACGGACCAAATGGGCATCGCCCTCGACGTCGCCAGCACGGAATTCCACAAAGACGGGGCGTACCACATCGACGGGCAAGCCTTGGACAGCGAGGCGTTGGCTGAACTCTACTCCAGCTGGCTGGATCAGTACCCAATCCTCTCCATCGAAGACGGCTTTGACGAAGACGACTGGCAAGGATGGTCGCACTTCACCGCGCGAGAAGGGCACCGCGTGCAAATCGTCGGCGACGACCTCTTCGTGACCCAATCCGAACGCTTGGCTCGAGGCATTGAGCAACAAGCCGCCAACGCGATGCTCGTCAAGGTCAACCAGGTCGGAACCGTGACCGAAACGCTGGAGGCGATGGACCTCGCTTCCCGCAACGGCTTCAACAACGTGGTCAGCCATCGCTCAGGAGAAACCGAGGACGTGACCATCGCCGATTTGTGCGTGGGAACCCGGGCGGGTCAAATCAAGACCGGTGCCCCTGCACGCAGCGACCGGACGGCGAAGTACAACCAACTGCTTCGTATTGCTTCCGATGTGAGCGATTACGCATCTCCGTTCGACCTTTGAACTGCAGGTCAAATGTCACCGTTCAAAAGGGGCC
>Ga0075480_10000750_pt1 | contig 19539 bp, 11 predicted proteins | sample DEB08_DNA_7_FD_81590 | JGI IMG/M metagenome (GOLD analysis project Ga0075480, IMG submission 81590) | Aqueous microbial communities from the Delaware River and Bay under freshwater to marine salinity gradient to study organic matter... | ecosystem: Environmental > Aquatic > Marine > Coastal ... | reverse complement strand
GCGGGTTTCCGCGACGTGGTGGTGCGTCAGGACATGGCAGGCAGGGACCGCATGGTTCATGCCCTGGTAACGGCTTCCCAGCCGCAGGCCCATACCTCGGCTGTCTCTTCGTGACGGACCTTCGTGTTGCCCGGTGTCGTTTAAGCCGTGTTTTATCGAGCCGATCCCGAAAAGGACAGGTCCTCCTTCATCCCGAACGATGTGCCAACGCCCACGCCCATGTTGAGTCGATTCCACATGCGCCCCTTGATGGCTGTGCTCATCTGGTCCTTCTTCGTGACCGGATGCACGGCGCCGCGGGTAACCGTGGCGCCCACGCTGGCCGATCGCATGGAGACCGTAGCCTTCACCAGCATGGCCGATCGGGTTGACATCGTCGACCACGCCACCTCTGCCCTCATCCGGTCGAACTTCGCCATAACCCTGGCCAACGATCGCATCGGTCTGGTCCAATCGGATTTCGTGCCACTCTCGCGGGTGCAGGAGGCATTGGCGGATACCATGGCTGCTCCCGCCGATTTTCGGAATATCCTCATGCGCATCACGGTCAATGCCGAGCGCGGTGACGAGGCCAAGTTCGTGCAGGTCAAGGGCACCTTCCAGCGTATTTCAGGCGCTGCGCGCTCCTCGGATCAGCTGGTTGGTCTGTACTGGCTCGAACAGGTGACCAAACGCATTGCAGCTGATGTGGAGGCTCCCTTCACCCATCAGATTGCGGATTCGACATATGCCCGGATCGTCGATACCGGTACCGCATCTCCAACGGATTCCCGTCGATCAGCCATCAGCGGTGCAGCCCGTGTAGCGGGGGTACTTTTCGTGGTTCTTTTTGTGGTAACCTTGGCTTCGGGCGCCTTTGGGCCCATGCAGACACCCCCACCTACCTCCTGAAGACACGCGTGCCCACCATTGCACTCATACAACAGCAGGCTGGACCTGACCCTGCGCTCAACCGCCGCCTAGGTCTGGAGAACGCCCGTGCCGCAGCAGCTGCCGGCGCACAGATCATTGCCTTTGCCGAGGTCGCATTCCAGGAGTTTTTTCCCCAGCATAGGCTGTCAGGTGATCGTTTCCGGTTCACCGAGCCGATACCAGGCCCGACGACGGACGCTTTTGCGGCCTTGGCCAAGGAGTTGGGCGTCGTAATCATACTCAATGTGTATGAGCGCGATGGAGACAAGGCCTATGACAGTTCGCCGGTCATTGATGCGGATGGATCTTTGCTGGGCATCACACGGATGATGCACATCACGCATTATGACGGGTTCTTCGAACAGGACTACTACGATCCCGGCAACCGCGGAGCACCGGTATACGCCACTCGGTTCGGGCGTATCGGCGTCTGCATCTGTTATGATCGGCATTACCCTGAGTACCTTCGGGCCCTCGCACTGCAAGATGCCCAACTCGTCGTTGTCCCGCAGGCAGGAGCCGTTGGAGAATGGCCCGAAGGGGTATACGAGGCGGAGCTGCAGGCGGCCTCCTTCCAACACGGCTTCTACATGGCCCTGGCCAATCGGGTCGGACAGGAGTCCGTGCTGACATTCGAGGGCTCCTCATTCATCACTGATCCGAATGGCGCCGTGGCAGCACGCGCCCCGGCACATGTGGAGACGACGCTGATGGCCGATCTCGACTTTACGCTCGTCGAAGAGTCCCCGGCCAGGACCCTGTTCATGCAACATCGTCGCCCCCATGCGTATGAGGGGGGTTCGGTAGCCATTCACCCATCGAACGGTAACAAAAGAAAGTGAGAGCAGAAGAAGGAGGCATGCAGGTTCTGGAATCCCGATTCGATCTGGAAGAGAGGCGCGTCTGGTTCGGCAAGGCCAAGCTGATGGCCGACCGGATCGTACTCAAGGGGTGGGGCTACAACAGACGCATCTATCTGAAAGACATCGTCGAAGTCCGCTGGGGCGGAGATGAGCTCGTCATCGTCCTGCAAGATGGCGAAGAGCTGGACATGAGGATACGGGCTGCGGCCCTATGGAAGTACGAGCTGCAGGCTCGGTGCGGGCTCACCGATACGCGCTCGCAGGAGAGCATCATGGAACCACTACGGCCAGGCATCACATCGCCCAGCGAAAGCAAAGATGAAGGGATTCAGGCCCGGCAGGCCCCCCATCAGCGGGAGAGCTCCTTCCTGGAAAGCGCCTCCTCCTACCGGATCCGCCCGATGACGGCAGAACAGGAGCCACCCAAGCGCGATGGGATGTCTTCAGGAGGGGATGGCTTTTCTGGCACGCCCGACTGACGGATCTCCCGTCGTGTGCACCGGCTCGATTCTCATTTGCCGCTGGCTGCTTCGTCCGTGCTCATGAACGTTTCAAAATCCATCTCCCGGAAGGATTCTGAGCCGATGAAACGGAGGACATTGAAAAAGTCCTCATAGGCATGGAAGCCCTGCAGCCTGGTGATGTAGGTGCCGTCGGACTCAAGAAAGACCGTTGTCGGTGTTGCTGTGGCGCCAAATCCGGCTGAAAGCATCTGCGAGCTCATCGTGTAGCCCCGGTAGGAAAGGGTGTCGTCTTCCACGTCGATATCCAATCGCCCCAGCTCGAAGGTTTCCAGCAGATAGCTCTGCAGATCCGGCTGTGTATAGACCTCCGTCTGCTGTCTGCGGCACCACCCACAGGTTCTGGACCAAACATCGACGAGCACGATCCGGTCCGTTTCGTTGGCTGCTTCGAGCGCATCGGGAAAGGTAGGCCACTGCAGTTGAGGGGCCAGATTCTCGCTGGTCACGGCCTCTTGACCGGATGCGGGGTACGGAAGGGCAACCGAGACCAGCACCAGGGACAGTAGCGTCAGCCGGCTGGAGATACGAAGCATCGAGATCAGGTCAGTTTGAATTCTGGAAGCGTGTCCGTCGAACGGTAGTGCCGGGAGGAAGGATCCTCATCCACTGCGTTTGCAGGCCTGCGTCATGCCCGTAAGGAAGGCCCGGGAGGTCTCTTCCCACGTGAATGCCCTGCCTGCTGCGGGGAGATTGGCCCGCCAATGAGCCTGCTTGTCCACGTCCAGCATCGCCTCCATCGTCTTTGCAATCTGCTCCGGACGGTCCGGCCGCGAGGTCAGCCCGATATCATGTTCGGACAGGACGTTTCCTATTTCCGGCAGATCCGCGCCGAGAACGGGCAGGCCAGCATGGATGTAGTCAAACAGTTTGTTGGGGAGGGCATACCGATGGTTCAGGCAGGTGTCCTCCAGCATGCTGATTCCTGCATCCGCATCCCGGATGGCGGCTCGGATACCGTCCGGTGGAACCGGCTCAAGGAAATGGACCCGATCGGCCACTGCAAAACGGGCCGATAAGGTCCGCAGGTGTTCTTTTTTGGATCCATAGCCCAGGAAAACAAGATGCACGCGGTCGATATGGGTCAGCGCTTCGATCAGGGCCGGACCTCCCCGATGGGCCTTCATTTGTCCGAGGTGAACAAAAACAGGCGCGCTCGTACCGATGCGCGCCTTCAGTCCCGGGTCATCGAAGGCGTCACCGGTCGGGATGGTCGGCGGCGCATTGTAAACCAGGTAGGGCTTCTTGATGCCGTAGTCGGAGGCCAAGGCCGTGGCAATGGAGTCTGAAACCGTGAAAACAGCATCTGCCCGTCTGATATGGGCTCCTTCCACTCGTTGCCACCACCAACGTGACCAGGGCTTTCCAACGGTGCCGGCGACGTGCGGATAGTACTCGCGGGCGTCGTAGGTCAGGGCGCATCCCAGGGTATCCGCACGTCGCCGGCACGCACCCAGAGCATACAGGTCAGATGCATGCACGATGTCCACGTGCAGCGTTGAGAGCGCCTCTTGGAAAAGACGATCGATCTGCCAGAAGAAGAGGGGCCCCTTTGCGGTCGGGCGCCTGAGCGTGCGTATCGAAACAGCGGCAGGAAGGGAGACCTCGGGCGCCTCCCCGCGTACGTGCACTACCTTGATGGCATAGCCGGCGGCTGCGAGTGTCCTGAGCTGTTTGATGGCCCGGCTGTTGCGGTAGACCTCTCCCGTCATCACGAATGCCAGGGTAATCGGAGCATCCGGAGGCATTCGGGGCGGCGCAGGAGTGGAGGAGGACATTCGGAGGGGATTGTTCAGTGCATGGACCCGCCTACAACATCGGCCGGGGATCCCTGGATCCATGATCGGCCGATGCGTTCGGGTTGATGGGCCTTCGGAATCAACTGCTCCCCGCCTGATTTTGCGCAAGAGAGCCTTCCGTCCGTATCATTGGTGTAAGCGCTTACAGTGGACGCAAGCTGTGAATTCGCCCGAATAATCGTGCCGCAGCCTGAAGGATCCGACCGACGGGAGCGTGCACTGCCCTCCTTTTATAAACAGGTATACGTGGGAATCACCATATACGATATTGCCGAGGAAGCAGGTGTTTCCATTGCCACCGTCTCCCGGGTATTCAACGACAACCCGCGCGTGTCCGAGGGGACACGCGCGATCGTGCAGGAAGTAGCCGAGCGCCTGGGCTATCAACCACACGTTTCCGCCCGCAGTCTGGCCCGCAGGCAAACCGAGACCATCTCGGCCATCGTGCCCATGCTTTCCAACTACTTCTATGCCGAAGTGCTCAAGGGGCTGCAGGATCGCATGTCGGCCAGTTCGTTCGATCTGCTGGTGTATTCCGCGCCAACCTTGGACGAGATTGAAGGACAAGTTGAAAAAGCGCTGCATCGAGGGCGTTCTGCCGGTGTCATGCTTTTCTCGGCTCCTATCAAGGGCGACCTGGAGCGGCAATTGCAGCAGTCGGACACTCCCGTCGTCCTTGTAGACTGTTACCACCCCGGTTTTGACTCGATTTCTACCGATAATCGGCTCGGTGGCGAAATCGCGGCCGAGTACCTGCTGGCCGCGGGAATCCGCGAGCCCGCCGTCTTGATGGCCAATCCTCATTCGGTGCCGGCAAGTCATCGCATGCAGGGTTTTCGTGGTGCCCTGGAGCGTAAGGGTGTCCATCTGGCAGAGGATCATCTCGTGGTCTCCTCGGATGGATACCATGACGGATTCAACGAACAGGCTGGTTACGACGGCATGATGACACTGCTGGAAGCCGGTATCCGTCCCGATGGCATTTTCGCCACGTCTGACGTGCAGGCCATTGGCGCCATGGATGCGCTCCGTAATGCGCATCACAGCGTGCCGGAGGATGTTCAGATCATCGGCTTCGACGATCTCCCCATTGCGCGTTACTTGGGACTGACTACACTGAGGCAACCCATGCACGAGATGGGAGGACGCGCCTTTGACTTGCTCATGGAGCGCATGGCACATCCAGAATCCACGGTGGCGCACACCGTTTTTGCGCCGTCCTTGGTGGATCGTCACACCACTCGCTCTGCCACGCTTGCTTGAAAAAGCAACGATGGCTCGCTTCAATCCAGCCCGCTCGCACCCGCCATGTTCCGACGGTCCCTGCATAGATACCTCCTCCTGGCCAGCCTGACGGTTGGCTTTCTTGCCGCCGGCTGGCCCGCGCAGGTCGCTGCCCAAGCGGTGAACGTGCCGTTCCGCTATCCCGTGGAAGGAAATCACGTGTCAGCCAGCCTGCCGGGAACGTTCAATGGGTGGAACAATGGGTCCTCCACCGCCATGGCCCGAGTGGACTCCCTGGCGCAGTGGTACAAGCGCCAGACGTTCACGGTGGGGCAGACCGTCCAGTACAAGTTTTTTGTGACCTCTTCCTCGGGTACCAACTGGATTACGGATCCCTACAATCCCAGAACCAATCCTTCGGACAATAACAACTCGGTACTTACCGTCGCCGATCCGATGGTGGTTCAGATCATCCCCCAGTTCAATGGGGACGGGTTGGTCAGCCATGTTACGGCAGGCATCGTGGCCTCGGCGTCCATTCAGTCCCTGACGCTGTCGGTGGCGGGAGCCACAGCCACGGATGTGCTCTACGGATTCAATCCCGCGAGCGGAGTGCTGAGGATTGCCCTGGACAGTCCTGTGGTCGACGGCACCCGGTTTGAGGTGTCCGTTACCACGGAAGATGGTATCGCATCCAGCGCCTACGGCAGCCTCGTTGGCGGTTTGACCCTGCAGACCCCCTCCCGGCGCACGGTCATGCCTTCGATCCGCTTGCAGGGATTGGCCGCGGATGCCTCGGGCGGTATCGACCCGGATCTGTCCTCCGTGCGCGTCCTGCGCAATGGTCAGTTCCTCGAAGATCTGCCGGTCGCCAACGGTCAGATCGATGGTTCGGTGGCCTTGCTTGACGGAGAGAACACCCTTCGCATGGAAGCTGAAATCGCAGGGCAGGCGTTTGTCAGTGAAGAAGTGGTCATTACGAAGTGGAACGGCCCGCTTCAGGACAGACTATTCGATCTGGTCATTTCAGGCGAAGAGTCCATCTTCACGATCGGAGTCGTCGAAACGGAGTCCTCTTCCGGGCTTGCCAGCATTGAATTCATTCCTGACGAACGCCTCTCGACCACTGATTTCATGCAGTTCATCGCCGGCGGAGGCACTGCCGTGGGTAGCGCCTCCGGGGAGGGCGAACTGTACGTGACGGTAAAGGTGCGCGCTGTAGATGGCCGCACTGATCAGGCGCGTGCGGCCATCAGGGTAGGCGCCGACGGGGCAGTGTCCACCTTTGATTGGGCCGAAAAGGCCTCATGGATCGACCAGGCCGTGGTCTATGAAATATTCCCGTTCGCTTTCGGGCCTGTCGAAGCCACTGGATCCGTGGGTGCCGAGGGGAACCGCCTCAATGAGATCCGGCATCACCTCGATTATATCAAGGAGATGGGCTTCAACACAATCTGGTTCATGCCCATCATGCGCAATGTGGACATGAGTGGATGGGGTGCCGGGTATAATATCATTGATTTCCGCACGGTCGATCCAAAGCTGGGTACCAACGAGGACCTGCGGGCTCTCGTGGATCGGGCACACGAATTGGGTCTGCGGGTCGTGCTTGACCTGACCGTGAACCACAGTTCCGAGGATCATCCCTGGGTTCAAAGCCTGGCTGCCGGAGGGACCTACTCGGAGTTTATCCAGACCACGCCAAGTGCGTACAATCGGGGTCTGGATGGTAGTGGTCCTTATCTGACTGAGCAGTGGAGCGACAACGGTTTGTATCGCGTGTTCGATGGGTTCGGACAGCTGGCCAACCTGAACTGGGACGACGACGATCTGCAAGCCGAAATGCTCGATATCATCCAGTACTGGTTGACAGAGTTCAATGTTGATGGGTACCGATTTGACGCCTACTGGGGACCCTGGAAACGGTATGGCCCCGAGCGTTTCGGTCGTCCGATACGCGAGGTCATGCGGCGTGTGCGTCCTGATGCATGGTCCCTTGGCGAGTTGGCGGGCACGGGCGTTGGCACGGAGGTGTACTATGCAGATGACGCCTTCGGGACACGTGTTGCCGGTGGGCTGGATGCAGCCTATGACTGGGACTTCTCCCATTTCCTTCGCAATCCGTCGAACTATGGAAACACGGCGGCCTATCGCTCCTACATCCCGAACTACAATTTCGTACCCGGACCGAACGCACGTTTCTTCCGGTTTCTCGAGAACCACGATGAGCCCCGGATACAGGAGGTTTTCAAGGCGAATACCGACCGTCTGCGACCACTGACGGGCATGCTGATGACCATTCCCGGTATCCCCATGATCTATCAGGGTCAGGAGGTCGGGTACGGTCAGGGCAGTGGAGATCGGCGACGTCTGCCTGTCAATTTCACTACTGAGCGCAACGGGGAGTGGGCTGCGTTCCATCGATACCTTGCGGTGACGCGGGCTCGTTTCCCGGCTTTCGGGACCCAGGATGTGCGCTTCCTCTCGTCCTCCTCATCCACCTTGGCGTTTGTCCGGCCCTACCTCGATGAAAACGCGGTGGTCGCTATCAACTTCGCCAATGCTCCGCGGACCTTCACCCTGGACCCCTCAGACGCCGTCGAGATGAGCACGGATGGTCCCGTCCCCTACTATGATGTTGTCGCTGACACGCTGGGCGCCTACGTCGATGGATTCACTGTCACGCTGCCTGCGTTCAGCATCACGACATGGATTACTTCGGAGGATGCCGCGCTGGATCTGGGTCCGCTGCCCCGTTTACCCTTTGGCGCGGTCTATACGAGCCGGAGTCCTTCCGCGACGCTTCCAGACACTGCAACGCTGTCCGCCCCCTGGCCCAATCCGACGCGCGGTTCGGCGCAGATCGCCTGGTACAATAGCTCAGCAGGTCTTGTTGACGTCGCTCTTTTCGACCTGTTGGGTCGGAGGGTACATACCGTACACTCCGGCTTCCTTCGATCTGGTTTTCATGAGGCTCGAATTGATCTAGGAATGATGGCACCGGGTGTTTACCTCGTCCGCTTCAAGGGGTTTGAGTTCGTACGTACGCGACCCCTGGTTCTTACCCATTAAGAATACCGATTGTGAATTCTACGCTGGAAAAAGAGTTCTAAATCTCACCATAGGTCAGTAGGGACCCCAGTCGATCTTCTATCCGACACGGGGTGTAAGACGTATGATTTGATAATTATCGTTTTAAGCCCTAATTTAACTGGGAGTTGTGTAAGCGCTTACATGGTTAACCGAAGGAAGGCTATCCTTCTTCTGGGGTGATCCGGCTCGAAGAGGGTCGCGTTTATCCGGCAGATGGTGGAACCGCTTCCGAATCCGCAGCGACTCGCATTGAGTCGTCGTTGGGCAGGTATTCGGGGACTGGTCAGGCCCCCTTCGAGCGAACTAGTCTAGAGTATAACCGGATCGGACGCATGAGATCTCCGCGTGCCACGAGTAGGAGGCTTAACAAGATAGCGAGCCTTGCGGCAGAGATAGGTTTTGCTCTGCTGTTTGTGGTGGCCATACCTTCGGTATCTGCCCAAACGACAGGCAAGATTGCTGGTGTTGTGACCGATGCCGGCTTCGGCAGCGGACTGCCCGGCGTCAACGTGTTCATCGAAGGCACGACCCAGGGAACAGCTACCAACGTCGATGGCTCGTACTCAATCATCGGAGTACCTCCGGGGACCTATACGGTGGTTGCTTCCTACATCGGATTTGCCACGCAGAAAACGGAGAATGTCGTCGTCAATGCGGGATTGACGGTCGAAGTGGACTTCAAATTGCGCGAGGAGGTCTTCGAGGGCGAAGAGATCGTGGTGGTGGCTGAGAAGCCATTGGTACAGAAGGACCTGACAGCCACGACGGCCATTGTTTCAGGCGATGAGATCCGCTCGCTTCCGGTTGAGAACTTCGGCCAGATACTGGGCCTGCAGGCCGGGGTCGTGAATGGCCACTTCCGTGGCGGTCGCATGGGCGAGGTCGGCTACTGGGTGGACGGCATGCCGGTGACCGACGTGTTCGATGGCAGTCTCGGGGTCTCGGTCGAGAACAACATGGTGGACGAGTTGCAGGTCGTGACCGGGGCGTTCAATGCCGAATACGGCCAAGCCATGTCCGGGATCGTCAATATTGTAACCCGGGATGGCAGCAACACCTTTTCAGGCGGTATCCGGGCGTTTTTTGGTGACTACCTGACTAGTAATATAGACCTGTTCCAGAACCTGGACTCCGTCAGCCCCACGGCGGTTCATAATATCGAAGGCGACTTCTCCGGGCCGATCATCAAGGATAAGCTCTTCTTCAATACGTCGGCCCGCTACTTTGCCAACGACGGCCATATTTACGGTCGGGAAGTTTTCGCGCCGCAGGATGTTGGCATTGACCAGACAGGTCGCCTGACCCTCTTGAACCCCGGTGGCTCTGGAGATTCGAGTTTCGCTTCCCTGAATCCGTATGAAAAGGTAAGCGGCCAGGCCAAACTGATGTACAAAACGGGCAACATGAAGTTTGCCCTGACGGCAATCGCTTCGCAGGAGGACTTTCTTGGTGGTGGTGGCACGCAGGACCTTTTCTTCATGCCGCAAGTGCGCCGGCCGGAAACGAAAGAGGCCTTCACGACCTTCTTCAAAGTGACCCACACCCTGTCGGCATCTACGTTCTATGAACTGGGTCTGACGCGCACGAAGACCAACTTCGACAGCTACCTCTACAAGGACCCGTTTGACGAACGTTATCTGGATAACACGTATCTGGGATTCACGGATGGTATAAAGACGTCGAACTTCCGGATCGGCGGTACGGACAATACACGTTTCAATCGCTCCACAGAGACCTATCTCGGTAAGTTGGACGTGACGAGTCAGGTCGACCAACGCAACATGGTCAAAGCTGGCCTTGAATTCCGTCGCCATGACCTCGTTTTCAACGACCAGTTTACGGCCGTTTTCCCGGTCGGAAACGAGTTCGAGACGCGTCTGATCACGAACGGGTACTACCAGCGCAAACCGATTGAAGCATCGGCCTACATCCAGGACAAGATCGAGTTCGACGGCCTGATCGTGAACATAGGCCTGCGCTGGGATTATTTCGATTCCGATGGCCCGGTGTTGGCTGACGAAAATGACCCGGACATCGTGTTCGAGGAGCGACGGCAAGCCCTGGCCGAAGGCGAAATCTTTGCCGATGCCTCTGCCAAGAGCCAGCTCAGTCCACGTCTCGGGGTATCGTTCCCGATCTCCGAAAGGGGTGTAGTGCACTTTTCGTACGGATGGTTCTTTCAGATCCCCAACTTCGAACTGTTGTATCGCAACCCGCAATTCCGTCTTGGTACTTCCGGGTCTGGTCTGATCGGCCTGATCGGGAATGCAGATCTCAGGCCACAGAAAACGATCAATGGTGAAATAGGCCTGAAGCAGGCGCTTTCGAACGATACCAGCGTCGAAATCACGGCTTACTTCCGCGACATCAACGATTTGGCAGGTACAGCTACCGACCCCATTCTCGTCCGCGGCACGTCGGCACGCTACGGTAAATTCGTCAATTCGGACTTCGGCTTCATTCGAGGTATGATTCTGCGCTTTGATCAGCGCATCATGGACAACATGTCCATAAGCCTCGACTATACCTACCAGGTGGCCAAGGGCAATGCTTCGGATCCGGCTGCCGTCTACAACGCTGCCGCCGCCAAGCAGGAGCGCGAGCAGCAGATCGTCCCGCTGGACTGGGATCAGCTGCACACGGCCAACGTCAGCATGACCTATGACGACCGTGCCAACAATTGGGGGATGAGCATCATCTCATCGTTTGGTACGGGCCTTCCGTACACGCCGCAGCAGACGACCCAGCAGACGGGCGTCATCCTGCCGACCACCATTCAGCTGAACAGCCAGGCCAAGCCCACCACCTGGGATGTGGACCTGACGGCTTACAAGTCTTTCAGAATGAGCGGAGGCGAACTCCAGATTTTCACCAAGATCGATAATCTGTTCGATCGTCAGAACGAGTACGGTGTGTTTGGGGATACCGGTCGCGCCTCGTACTCGCTGCAGAGGAATGTCGATGAGGCCTCGTTCCAGGGCAATACGGCGTTCCTGGACCGCTGGTACACGCGACCTGAATTCTATGCCGAACCGCGGCGCGTCACTCTGGGCATCCAATATCGATTCTGAGCTGTGAACATGAGAATGCATTCATTGATTGCGGCCATGAGGCTACTGCTGGTGGCGGTTTTGGGATCGACCTGTCGGCTCATCACCTTCCTGTTCGTTGCCAGTATGATCCTCGCGGGCAGCGCCAGCGCCCAGTCCCGAACGCAATTACCTGACTTTCTGCTGGAGTCCCAGTACTGGGGCAGTCGCGACAACGAGAGAAAGAACATCCACGACGGCAATCAGATTGCCATCACCTTTTTCAATACCGGTCTCTGGGCTGGTGTTGGGGAAACACGCGGTAACTGGCCGAAGGGCTCCCGCGATTTCTACATTGGAGATGTGGTCCCGGTCATCGTGGCCGAAGTCCCGATTGATCTGGATGGTGATGCGCAGCCGGACACCAACGTAGTCAAGGCCCTGACGCCACGCCACCCGCGCGCCGGATCGAATGTAAACCCGGAAAACCAGTCCATCTTCTGGGGACTCGAGCCCATGGGCGGCTTTGCCAACGATTCCGAGGAAAATGAGTCCCCAGCCATTTCCACGGATCCAACTACCTGGCCGGATCGCTGGCCCGATCAGCCGAACTGGATCGACCCTGAAACGGGTGGCGCTGACTGGAACGGCTTCTTCGGACGCGACATTTTCAACGCCGATCTGGAGTCCTACTACTGGGCGGACGACCATCCGGACCGGGAGCTGCAGACCCGCTACCCTTTCTTCAGCCCTGATTCGACTAACGAAAGCCGTAATGGCCTTGGTCTGGCCGTCAAGATCCGTGCCTTACAGTGGACCCAATTTTTGGCTCAAGATGCCTTGTTCATGATTTACGAGGTCACGAATACTGGTACAACGACTTATCCCCGCGTGGCTGTGGGTATGGCCGCCGGCACTCTGGTGGGCGGTGACGGCGACTCGCAGGATGATTTGGCTTTCTTTGACCAGCTCAACCGTATTGTATACTCCTATGATTCCCCGCCTTTTACTGGTAATGAAGGCCAGAATGTCGGTATTGTGGGGTACGCGTTCATGGAGAGTCCTGGTAATGCATTGGACGGTATCGATAACGATGGCGATGGCGATCCGTTGGTAGAACCCGGTCGCGACATCGATGGTTTTCCGTATGTCTCGGACGGAACTGAAGGCACAGGCAATATTTTCACTCCCCAGGACTTCCAGCCGCGCACGCTGCAGGCCGGCGATCCCCTTGTCCTGATCGATGCAGAGACGTTCGAACGCTCGATTGTCCATGTGCCAGATGATGGCTCTCCAATCACGGTTACCACCCAGAGCATCGAATACACGGTCGCAGCCGGTACCGTGCTTGAGGAAAATACCCTCCCTATCCGCAGCCAGATCGGCAGCCAGGAGGTGGTAGAGAAGGACCTGATCGACAACGACCTGGATGGTCTGATCGATGAAGACGAACTGCTCCACTTCCTTCGCAGGAAGCAGAATTTCCAAGGTGAAGTCGAAGAACTTCCAGCAGTCCGTTTCAAGAACTATGTGGACTTTGCCACCGACGTAAGGGGCCGCGCCCCCACCCGGGAGGACTCATTGATTCACGGCCTGCTAAACCTCATGATTGATGAGGACAACCGCGATGGAGTGGACAACGACGGGGATTGGGATGTCTTCACGGATGATGTGGGTGCCGATGGGCGTGCCGGTACAGGCGATAGGGGCGAAGGGGACGGTATCCCGAGCCCGGGCGAACCGAATTTCGAGCAGCTCGACGTGACGGAAACCGACCAGATCGGTCTTTCCTCGTTCTTCTACTTCACACCTCCGGGCGCCGTGCGCATGAACGATGACGCGCGCCTATGGGAAGCCCTGACGCCCGGCTTTTTCACGACGAACGAAGAACTAGCCCAGCAGCAGAGCCAGGGTGGTGTCGATGGGGACTTCATCTACGGATCGGGCTACTTCCGCCTCGAGCCTGGTCAGACCCATCGCTTCTCTATGGCGCTCGTTTTCGGCAACGGCGAAGATTTTGCACAGAAGCTGGCCACGATCACCAACAACGTGATGACGGTTCAGGAGATCTACGACCGCAACTACAGCTTCGCGCGCCCGCCGGACAAGCCGCTTTTGCAGGCGGTGCCGGGTGACGGCCGTGTGACACTGTACTGGGATGCTAAGGCCGAAGCCTCTATCGACCCGATCCTGGGTCAGGACTTCGAGGGCTACCGTATCTACAAAAGCACAGACCCTTTCTTCCGGGATCCCCGTCCGGTGACCGATGTGTTCGGCAACCCGGCCATCTTGGCGCCTTTTGCCCAATATGACCTTAGTAATGGTAAGCAAGGACTCTGGACCGGCGATTTCTCCGTGCAGCAGCGTGTTCGCGGCGTGCCATTCTGGCTGGGCGAGGACACGGGACTGAAACACTCGGTCGTGGACACCGATGTCGAGAACGGCCGCACGTACTACTATGCCGTCACGGCGTATGACCACGGAAGCCCCGTTTTCTATCCGGCCGAGAACAGCCGGACTGCCACGGTCACGGAAGACGGCTCGGTCAAGACGGATAGGAACGTCGTGGCCGTTGTGCCGAACGCACCAGTAGCCGGGTATTATGCTGGCGGCATCAGCGAGGAAGTCATCCATACGGCAGGTCCTGCCACGGGTGAAGTCTTCGTTGAGGTGCTCGACCCCCGCATGCTGCAGGACGATTCCGAGTACACAGTCACCTTCGACAACACCGCCATCAACGCCAGCAGCTTCAGCGTAGCCTTGGATGGATTCGAAGTGGTCGAGGACGCCACGCTGGCCGAGGCTGAAGGCGTTGTTTTCGATGGCTTGCGCCTCGTGTTCAACAATGACACTAACAGGCTGGACTTCGATCGGACCGGATTTGCGGACACCACCGGTATGGTGCAGATCTTCGTCGACCGCGCCAACGTCACGCAGTGGCGCTACACGGGTGAGATGGTCCCCTACGACTACGAAATCCGGTTCTCGGATCAGACCGTTGGCCAGTCCATCGGAGGGTTTCGCCTCGGTTCGCGCGGTCCGAACGCAACGCCAGGCCCTGCCAATTTCGAGGTCTGGAACGTGACGCTGGACAAGCCATCTGATTTCGTGTTCTTTGAGGTGGCGCCCAACGGCCTTTTTGATACGACAACGGACTTCATCTTTATCTACGAGGACATCTACGGAACGTCCACGCCCACCTTTGCCATCCGTGCCGAAGCCGGAGGTGGCAATTTCCCGCGCGGCGGCGATGTTTTTACCGTGGCTACCTACAAGCCGTTCTCGGGTCAGGACGAGTTCACTTTCTCCACGTTCTCATCCGGTGTGGATCAAGATGATGCCAAGGCGAAGCTCGACCGAATCAAGGTCGTTCCTAATCCCTACGTCGCCGCTGCTTCGTGGGAAGAGCCCCTGCCACCTACCATCACAAGTGGTCGAGGTGAACGACGAATCGACTTTATCCATGTACCGAGGGATGCCCGGATACGGATCTATTCATCGCGTGGCGAACTGGTGCGTGAGCTGAGGCACGACGGCTTTATCGATGATGGAACGGTAAGCTGGGACCTGCGCTCTAGAACCAATCTGGATGTCGCTTATGGGGTCTATTTCTACCATATCGAAGTCCCAGGTGTTGGGGAGACTACTGGGAAACTGGCGCTGATCAAGTAGGATGATGGTACAACGACACAATATGCTGCCTATCGGAAGCTTCCTGGCCCTCTGGCTGGTGACCGGCGTTGCCTTGGCCCAGAACAAGGTCGGTACGTCAGCTGCCGCCTTTCTTGGCATTGCGACGGATGCCCGTGCGGCGGCTATGGGCAGCGCCCAGGTGGCCGTGGAAGGGGGACCAAACACCGTCCACTGGAATCCAGCCGCGCTGGCGCGCATCGGCGGTACGGGAATTGACTTTGTCCGCTCCGAATGGTTCGTGGATTCCCAGTATCACCACGTTTCGGCCGGTGTCCGGACACCTGTAGCGCACATCGGTATCTCGGTCATGGTCCTTGATTATGGTGAAATGGAGGTCACCACCATCGCCAATCCCGAAGGCACCGGCGAACTATTCAGCCCGCAGGACATGGCCATCGGCATAACGATGGCGCGCAACGTTACGAACCGGTTCTCCGCTGGTGCCACCCTTAAGTATATCCAGCAGCGCATCTGGAACGAGAAGGCCAGTGGCACCGCACTGGATCTGGGCGTGTTCTATGAGGCGGGTGTCCGCAACCTGCGCATCGGGATGTCGATGAGTAATTTTGGATCGGACATGGCGCTGACGGGAAAGGACCTGCGCCGGGCCATCGACATCGATCCCAACATCGAAGGCAACAATCCGCGTTTGGGTGCAGAACTCGAAACGGACAAATGGCCCATGCCGCTCAGCTTCCGGGTAGGTCTGGCGTTCGATCCCTGGACGGTCGAAAACCAGCGGATCACGATTTCCATGGATGCCATGCACCCAAATGATAACTCTGAAAGCGCTTCATTCGGTTTTGAATACGCCTTCCACGAGTTCTTCTTCCTCCGTGGTGGCTACCGTCAAGCATTCTCTGACGTCGTCGACGACGGAGGATTGACAGGAGGATTCGGTCTCGCTTACCGCGTCTCAAATTCGGCCACGGCAAACTTTGACTATGTGTTCCAGGATTACGGAGATCTTGGAACGCCTCAAATGTGGACGCTGGGGGTAACATTCTGATGACACTCCTGATCCACAAATCTCCGCATCACTTTTTTCATCCATTCACCAAGGAACGAGGCAACTCATGAAGCATGTTACAAAGATGCTGATTGTCCTATTGCTCGGAGCATTCGTGATCCAGAACGCGGCCGCACAGGCCAACTACGAGATCGAGTTCCGTGTTAATATGGGCGTACAGCTCCTTAGCGGTGATTTCGACCCGGCGAGCGGTGACATAGTCAGCGTATCGGGAAGCATGAACGGCTGGGATACAACGGCGGACACGCTCGCCGCCGACTTTATAGATCCGAATATTTACTCGGGTATCATCAAAGTCGAAAATTCGTCTGATACGCAGTTCGCATTCAAATTCACGACCCGTGACGCGGATGGAAACGTCGGCTGGGAGGGTGGATCGGATAAGATTCTCGCTATCACCGGTAGTGAGACTGATGCCGATGCTAACGGCTTTATCGACCTTTACTATCCTGCTCAAGGAGTGGATGCACCATTCTTCAGCGGGATCACATTCGATGACGTTTTTACTGAAGACACGAATGTCATAGTGGCGGTGGATGCTCGCCCCGCCTACTACCACATCGCAGACTCTTCAGGTATGCCTGTCGATACCCAGACCGGCGATCCGGTGACTTCTTTTACGGGACTTTTTGCCAATGGTCCGTTTGCCAACAGTGTAAATGGCTGGGAAAGCTGGGGGGACAACTTGGCTGGCCGCTCAGATCTTCAGCTACTCGACGATGGGAGCGGCGATGATGCTGTCGCCGGCGATTCGATCTTTACCTTGACTCTTTTAAAGAAAGCTGGCCAGGCTAAGCGAAGCGTCGATCTGAAGTTCGGCGTAAACGGTTTCGATAATGAGTCCACTTTCGCTGGAAACCATACGCCGAGTATCGATGAAGCAAACCCCACGTTGAACCTGGCATTTGGAGCGATGCTTCAAAGCGATGGGTCTTACGTTGATGGACTCTTCGACCCGTATATCATTGTTGACAATAGTGCTACGCCGCCAACATTCGAAGTCGTTAGGCGTGGTGGTGAGAATGATATCATTCCGGTTGATGTGGAGGTAGAGTTCCGTGTCAATATGGGTGTGTCTCTCCTAAATGGTTCTTTCGACCCGGCGGGTGGAGATATTGTCAGCGTATCGGGAAGTATGAACGGCTGGGATACTACAGCTGATACGCTTGCTGCTGACTTTATTGACCCCAACGTTTACTCGGGTATTGTGCGAATCGAGAATCATAACGGCGGTGATCAGATAGCTTTCAAGTTCACCACCCGCGATTCTGACGGCAATGTTGGATGGGAAGGTGGCAGCGATAAAACGCTCCTCATTACCGGACAGGAGTCAGATGCAGATGGTAACGGCTATCTCGATGCCTACTATCCTGCTGAAGGCGAGGATGCGCCGTTTTTCTCAGGCATATCGTTCGATGATGTATTTACGACAGAGACAAATGTGGTGATAACTGTGGATGCACGGCCTGCGTATTACCACATCGCCGACTCCTCTGGAATGCCTGTCGATACACAGACTGGTGACCCTGTGACCTCCTTTGACGGGCTCTTTGCAAACGGGCCGTTTGCCAATAGTGTAAACGGATGGGAAAGTTGGGGCGATAACCTGGCCGGCCGCGCAGACTTGAAGCTGGTTGATGATGGAACTAACGGAGACGCCGTTGCCGGTGACTCGGTCTATACCATTACGATCACGAAGGGCGCAGGCGAACCCAAAAGAGGTGTTGAACTCAAGTTCGGAGTAAATGGCTTTGATAACGAGTCGACGTTTGCCGGTAACCACCAACCAGACGTAGACGAAGCAAATCCAACACTGAACCTGGTCTTCGGTGCGATGCTCCAAAGTGATGGCACGTTTGTAGACAGGCTCTTCGACCCGTACATCCTTGTCGACAACAGCGCCACTCCGCCTACTGCCATGGCTGTTCGCCGAGGCGGTGAGGATGATACGGAAATGGCCACCAATGCCGATGACATATTCGAGCTTCCCGAGCAGATTACTCTTCATCAGAACTATCCGAATCCATTCAATCCAGTCACGACGATTGCCTATGAACTCAAGCAGAGTTCGCGCGTCTCGCTGACTGTCTACGATTTGCTGGGTCGTCAGATAGCGACATTGGTTGACGGTATGATGCCCGCTGCTGCTCACACGGTCCAGTTCGACGCCAGCCAGCTGGCCAGCGGCATGTACATGTACCGTCTGCAGGCAGGCGATCAGGTTCTCGTGAAAACAATGATGCTGCTAAAGTAATCGCCCTGCGATTACGCAACCTGTTCTGAACTGAACAACGCTGGGGCCGGCGCGACCAAGGTCGCGCCGGCCCTTAGCGTTTCCGGGAGGTCCGACGCCGGTGAAGGGTGACGTACTCCGGATTCGACTTTTTCCACCCGACCGATCCGATCATGATGTCTGGCCAGAAGAATCTCTCCAAGCCCTTCTTCATGCTGCTGAGCCTGCCGGCCACGGCCATGGGCTTTGCCCTGTCCGTGCAGATTTCGGCGCTCAGCTGGATCCTGAGTACGAAATACGGCCTGGCCATTGACGAAATCGGTCTCGTCTGGGCGGCCGGCCCGATTGCTGGCATCCTCGGGCAGGTCATCATCGGCATCATCTCGGACAACGTCTGGTTCTGGAACGGCCGACGACGGCCCTTCATCCTGATTGGGGGTGTCCTGGCCACACTCATGCTGCTGGCCCTGCCCAACATCGATGTCATCTCAGCTGCCATGGGCATCGAGGGCATCCTGGGCGTGGCCATTGCCGTGGCCCTCACCCTCGATCTGGCCATCAACGTCAGCTTCAATCCGACGCGCTCCATCATTGCCGATGTCACGCCCGAAGGCGTGGAGCGCACGAAGGGGTATACCTGGATGCAAACGGTGTCTGGCACCTTCGGCGTGCTGGCCTACGCGGTGGGCGCCATCCTGGGCAACATCACCCTCATCTACGGTGGGGCCGTCCTCGTTTTCCTGTTTTCCGTCGTGCCTACCTTCTTCATCGAGGAGCCGCGCGAATTGAGCGAAGACCAGGAAGGCCCGGCCGACGGCCCTGGTTTTTCGTTCGGAGAACTCGTTCGAACCACGCGGCCCCTCTGGGGCTTTTTCATCTACTCGGTCTATGCCATGACCCTGCGCGTCATGGAGGTTGACCTGGGGCATTACTGGGTAGAAGCTGCCCTCGGTGTTCTGACGGTCCTCCTCGTGGCCGAATCCCTTCTCAAAAAGGAGGAAGGCTTGTCCAAAGCCGAGGCCTCCGATCTGGGCTTCAAGAAAATTCTGGCTGCCCACTCGTTCGCCTGGGTCGGTGTGCAGACCATGTTCGTCTACATGTTCGCCTACGTGACCTACGAAATGCCGGGCCTGAGCGACGTT
>Ga0075480_10000748_pt1 | contig 19550 bp, 19 predicted proteins | sample DEB08_DNA_7_FD_81590 | JGI IMG/M metagenome (GOLD analysis project Ga0075480, IMG submission 81590) | Aqueous microbial communities from the Delaware River and Bay under freshwater to marine salinity gradient to study organic matter... | ecosystem: Environmental > Aquatic > Marine > Coastal ... | reverse complement strand
TGTTGCATAAATATTTTCCTTTGGTTACTTCCAATAATAATTCATGACTATCTGTATGTACCAAACACCCTGTATTGTAATTAATATATACTGGACCCGTATAATACCCACCTGTTTTCTTTTTAACCAACCCACTTTCTGCCTTGTTTCGCGTGGCATTGTACAACATTTTACTCTTACGTTGACTGGTTTGATCACTACTATTTAATGGTTGTTGTGGTGTTTGAAAACATCTGAAATGTGACATATTTGTATATATAAATAATATAAAAGATATATACAAAATAGATTATATAATATTTAAAATATACAACAGCAATTTTACAGGAATTATTATTTTTTAATCGTAAAAGTGAAAATATTTTAGAACATACGGATGATTTTAAAAAGATAGTAGAAAAAAATGATAATAAAAAAATTGTAGAAGATGGTGATAATACTACTAAAATGTTTATGTAAAATTAACAATCTTGAAAAACTAAATCATCAACTTCATTTGTAATATTATCAACAATAGTTTTGTATCGATTCATTTTACGTTTTGTTAATTCTAATTCAACATTTAAATTTTTAATAGTTTCATCTCGTTCATATATTTCTTTATTGTATTTTTTGTAATTTTTTATATAATCACGATGTGTTTTTGTTTTTATATGCTGTTTATATTGTGCATTGTTTAAAAATGTTGCACCTGCTCTACAATTACAACTATATTGTCTACAATTTCTTTGATAAGGTTTATATGGGCATTTATCAACATATATATCATTTTTTTCATCAAATACTGGAATATAATTTTCTAAATCAATAGTTGCTAATGTTTTTGTTGATTTCTTCATTTTTATTTATAAACTAATATATTTTTATATTACTTTTTAAAATCTTAAAAATTCAAATTTATATATATATATATATTATAAATGAGTCAACACGGTAATGGTAAATGTTCAATATGCGGTTCTCCTGGAACATCAAAATTGACTTGTCCATTAAATCCTGATGCTAAAAATCCAAATCCTAGTAAACATCCTTTGGCAAAAAAGATGAGTAGTGCTAAACCAAAGGTGAGTAGTAAACCAAAGGTGACAACTGTTTTACCAAAAGATAGTAAATTATTACAATTAAAAGGTCCTGGTAGTATGCCTAAACCTAGTGTTAAATCAAATATGTTAACAAAAAGGATAAAACCTGTATTGCCAAAAAGCACATTTATGGAATCAATGAATATATTAAATCAAAGAAATATGGAAAGAAATCCAGTAGAACATAGTAGAAGAATGACAGCATTAGATACAATAGATAGTTTAATGAGTTTACCACAAGATGTAGGAGATAAAATATTCAAATATAGTACATATAATGAAAATTATACTATGAATCCAACTAGAGAACAACCACAACCAAAATATACTAGAAGACATATAGTTCCAGTAAATTATGTAAATACAGATGAAGATACAACAATTATGGATGAAACTGGACAATATGTATATTTTATTACAGTAGATCCACCAGAATGGGCAATCAGTGAACCAGAAAATAATGTAATGTGGTTTAATAGTTATAGTAATGCATTAGATAATATGCAAGGATATAATAGTTTAACAAATTATTATCCAGGTCAAATGGGATATTTAGGTAGATTATATATATATTTTTTTGATTCAGGTGAGTATTATTTACTTGGTGAAGAAAATGTATCTAATGGTAAATATAGTTTAAATATTAATGCAGATATATTAAAATATATATCTGGAAATAATTTTAAAGGAGATAAAATATATGATATATCTGGACTTGGTCTTAAAGGTGAAATACCAGAAGGTATAGATATAGAAGATGTATTTGAAATAAAATTAAATTAATTAAATTAATAAAAGTATATTGATTTTAACCATAAATAATAATTAAAGTGACAACTAATCCAATTACAAGTATTAATACTAATATACAAAATATACCAAATGTTATTTTACAACATTCAATGTAATCATCATCATTTTCATATGGAATATTTTGAATATGATTATTCATTTTTTTATATTTGTTTTAATATCTTAATTAAATATATCAAATTTATTATAGATATGTTTAATAGTTTATATACATACTATAATCTTTATAACGTTATAATATATATAAGGAATATATATATATCATATATACCATTAATATGGAGTATGTCAATAACATATAATTATTTTACATTTTTTTATATAGCACAACCGGTAGAACAAATAGAAAATAAAAAAGATTAATGTATATTGTTTTCTTTATATACAACAATTGGATAATAAGTATCAAGTAAGGCAAAAATTGATGCCGATATTAAACCAATTGTCATAGCAAAACTAACTTTTAATGTACAAGGTGATAGTGTATAAGATGTTAAACTTACAAGTATAAATTGTATAAGATATTTCATAAGATTTTTCGTATTAAGATACATATAATAATCTAAATATTTTATTTATGTTTAAAATATTTAAAAATTATAAATTATAATTTAATATTAAAATGGTTGAAGGTGAAAAACAGGACTTTCTTGAAGTAGATGATAATATTCCAGGACAAAATTTTGTATGTATTTCTTTTATTTCGCCAGAAGATATAATGAAAAATAAAGAAGCATTTAAAACTGCTAAATTTTTACAATCGTATTCGAAAGACAAAGGATTGGAATTTAAAAAAGTATATGAAGATTATTTAGATTTTCAATATAAATTTCAAGATGATATTCAAAGAGATTTTGATAGTGAAAATAAATTTCAAACAAATATTCGTGGTGTAAAGATTCGTGGAGTATATAGCACAAAAGATGAAGCAGAAATGAGAGCAAAACGTTTACAATCTAGAGACCAAAACTTTCATGTATTTGTTGGACAAGTAGGATATTGGTTACCTTGGAATCCTTGTGCTGACAAAATTGAAGATGAAAAGTTTTTGAATGAAGGATTAAATGATATGATGGAAAAATACAAAGAGAATAATATAAATCGTGATTTAATGTATGAAGAAGATAAACGTGAAAAAATTAAGATGGCACAGGAAGAAAGATTAAAGGCAGAAAAACTTAAAATGGAAGAAGAAAGTGAAAAAATTGAAGATATTAATAAAGATTTAGAAACAATTGTTAAAGATACTAAAGTAGATGAATCATTAAAAAATAGTTTAGATGAAGTTGATCCTTGGTTACAAAATAAAATTGATAATGTAAGCATTGAACCAGAACCAGCAAACGAAGTAGTAGAACCAGAACCAGCAAACGAAGTAGTTGAACCAGAACCAGAGGTAGATGTTAAGGATTGTAAACAATGATAAATATTTATAATTAAATATTATATCTTAAAATAAACAATGACAATATTTATATAAATATTTGTAAATATTTGAGTTTAATAATAATAGATATATTAGTATAATGGAAAGTGTTATGATGATATTTTTTATAATATTAATAGTATTTTTTACATATGGTTATAGTAGTTTTTATTTTTATAAACATAAAACTGATCAAAAAACAATATTTATTCCAAAAAGTGAAGAAGATGATAGTTTTGTAGTTGGTGGACAAAATAATTCTAATATGAATACTGATAATTATGGTGATAGTGAAAGTAGCACTTGTGATCCAAATGCATCATTTAGTTTTAATGGTGATAATAGTATGTTTTGTTTAAATGGTGGTGATTGTAAAGAAAAATTAAATGATGATGGAGAACCAATGGGTATATATAAGTGTGAATGTAAAGTACCATTTGTTGGAGATACTTGTAATATAAATCAGAGTGTTCGTGTAGATATAACTGATAATTATACAGCACCAACTGAAATTACAAGAGTAGCAATGTTTGATAGTAGTGGTAAAAATAGTTTCATCCAGTATAATGATTATTTATAATCTAAAAATGATTATTTATAATCTAAAAATGATATTTTATAAAATATTATAATATATTTATTAATATGAATGTTTATAATTTAACCCAAGATGAAGTATTCAATATTGATAAAGGTAATAGTAGTAAAAATATAGATTTCAATCTTGATTCGAATAATGAATTTTCTATTTATGATTCTAATAACTATGATAATGTTAGACCAATATTTAAAGAATTTATGAAAGATTATAGTATTGAACCTAATAGGGATGATTTTAATAGAGAAATAGAATTACAAAAAATAAGAGAACAAAATGAAATAATGAAAAATTATGGTGAAATAAGTATTACGAGTGATCCAAGAATTACTAAATATGGGGACACATATAGTATGACACCATATTCAGATTTTAAAGTTATGAATACTACAGAAGCAGATAGTGATATTATTAAAAGTTTGGATCATTGCAAAGGTGAATGGGTAAATGTAGATAGATGTAATCCAAATAAACCTTGTAAACGTATATTACAAGAATATATAATACAAAATCCAAATTATACTGGAGATCATTGTAGAGTAGATCGCGAAAGAGTCCGTGATGGTGATACAAGAATGGTTTATTGTGATCAATATAATAGTTGTAATGGACATGGTAGATGTGAAGGATATGATATATGTACATGTGATGAAGGATATACTGGTCCTAATTGTGATAATACTTGTCCAAATACAAATTGTAATAATGGTATAGCAGTTCCACCAGATTGTAATTGTAGTTGTAATCCAGGATATAGTGGCATTAATTGTGAAGTTTGTGATCCTATAGAATGTTATAATGATGGAACATTTGATAATTGTAAATGTAATTGTATAAATGGTTATACTGGTCCTAAGTGTAATATATCACCAGATAAATGTGAACATCCTGTAAAAATAGATTGTCATAATGGAACATGTAAAGAAGGAACTTGTTATTGTGATATTGGATATACTGGTGATAGATGTCAAACAAGTAAGAGTTGTCCAGATAATTATTGTGGTAAAAATGGTACAGTGATAGGAAATATTCCTGATGGTTGTAGTTGTATTTGCGATGATGGTTATAGTGACAATAGATGTCAAAATAAAGATGTATGTAATAAAGAAAAAAATTTACCTCTTTGTAAATATGGTAAAGTTACAGGATATATATCTGAAGGTTGTAATTGTAGTTGTATTTATGGATATACTGGTTCTAGTTGTGATACTTATAATTGTAATATGCTAAAGGATGAATTAAATAAATACAATCTTAATATTGTTTTGAATCGGAAACTAATAAAATTTGAGAATAATAATAAAACTATAGAATTTCAATTAAACTATTTATCTGATGACCTAATTAAACATATACCACAATATATAGAACAATTTAATACACTTATAGAAAATAATTTAATTGAAAAAATACTCGAATGTTATAAACCAACCAAAATTGTTATTAATATTATGTATTCATACTATTATATATCTATAGAAAATATAATGAAGGAAATTTTTGATAGAATAAGTAATTATAATAATGGAGAATATTTGAAAAATATAGAAATTTATGATAATACTCTTATATATTATAATACTATAAAAGATATATCTACAAAATATTATTCAAAATATAAAGGAGAATTGAGAAATATAGATAGTGAAGATTATGAAGAATTTACAAATATACCAATGGTTCGTAGTAGTACTTATGAATCTACTTTTATTAATCCAAATTGTCCATTCGCACAAAAATTATCTGAATTTACTAATGAACAAAATCGTGTAATATATAGAAATTTTCCATTAGAATATTTTGCAGATTGTATACAAAAAAATAAAAATTAATATAATATAATTATTATGAATATATACAATTTCACCAAAGAAGATATATTTAAAGGTGTATTTAAAAAACCAGTATATCAATGCAATGTTAAAAAATATGTGGTTGATTTACCATTTCATAATATTTATAGTAATATACCATATGAAAATACATATAGTATGACACCATATGCAACTTTTATGATAACACCTTTATCACAAATGGATGGAGATGATATAGTAAGTAGATTTGATAGATGTTATGGTGAATGGGAAAATATTGAAAGATGTCCACATAAAGATGGTGAAGATTCATGTAAACGTGTATTACATGAATTTATAATTCATAATCCTGGTTATACTGGTGAACATTGTAGAGATAAAGAAGGTATAAGATTAAGAGATGGTGATACAAGAAACAAACATTGTTATCATAAATGTAAAAATAATTAATATATTATATATATATATATGAAGAATATATTTTTATTAATATTTATATTGATTTTTTTATACTTTATTTGTAATAGATATATTGAAAATTTCAGTGTTGGTGGTCAATCTAATGGTCAAGATAATGATAATAAAATAAATATAAGTGGTAGTTTAACTTTATCATATATAGATAATTGTAATCCATGTCAAAATGATGGAAAATATGTCAATGGTATATGTAAATGTAGTGCTAGTTATACTGGTAATAAATGTAATATATGTAAAGAAAATACTGATACACCAAACTATACATATTGGGTACATCCAAATACATGTGATTGCCCAGAAAATACAACATTATACAATTCTAGTGGATATACTAGATGTGGACCACCACCACCACCACCACCACCACCATCACCACCACCTCCACCTCCACCAACAGCATGTAAATGCTATAGAGAAAGTAAAAATCAACCACCTTGTAATTCAAAAATTGAAGAATATTGTAAAAATAATGGATCATCAAATAGTAGAACATGTAATGATTTAAAATATCGTGATCCTAATATTTATCGTAATATAACTTCATGTAAATGGTATGAAGGAGTTATACCAGAGACACCTGAATTATGCCATAAAGGTCTCCGAAATTTAAAGATTGGCAGTCATGAAGCAGGAACTTGGGATGGTATGGATAATAAAATATGTGAAAAAGTTAAAAAGAAAAATTGGAATCCTTTTAAAGGGAATCCTTTTAAAGATGATGCAAGGTCAGAAAATTGTGTAAATAATTGTCAAAATTGTTATCAATCTACAAATTATGATATAAATGGTGATCCGGATAATTTCGAAATTGGATATACATGCAAAAATAATGGTGATACATGTTCTATAGACAAACTTTGCTATCTTGAATAAATTTTATTAATAAAAAAAATAAATAAATAATTAGTAATGGTGAATCACTACCAAGGCATAATTACTAAAATGTGGTAAATTTGTAATAGAATAAATCATAACATGATATATACATACCCTAAGTTACGATTGATCTATATGGTCTATTTTAAAATATATATATTGATTTTGTGATTTATATTTTATTTTTAATTTAATTCTTTAACATTATAATATTTATATTATTATAATGATATTAAGTTGTATTGGATTAGCATTAGTATTGTTCATACTATACAAAATATATATGGGTGAACCATTACCATTTTTAAATAATATTGAAACATTTGTACCATTAAGAGGAGTTTCTGCTTGGGATGGTAGAGGAACAGATTATAAAAAATGTTTAAATAGTATTGAAGGTGTTAGACATTTTTATTATCGTGATGCTTCAAGTGTTTGTGATAGAAACGATCCATTTAATAAATATTTATAATCTAAATTATAATATAAATGAATATTGTTAAGTTTGTTTTAGTATTTTTTGTATTGTGTATATGTTTATTCCAATTTAAACCATTAATTGAAACATTTTATCCACAAGTTCAAGGTTTACCTTTCAAACAAGAACCTATAAATGAATATATGTATATGTGTAAAGACAGTAATGATTTACCATTTAGTTGTCATGGTCAAGGTGTGACAAAAGCAGTTTATGATAAATACAGTAGTTATACAGCGCCTTGTCCTAAAAACTGGTTATTACCTGGTAATAGTATCTATACTTAATAAATAGTATTTATTCATAAAAGATTTTTACAACATATATTGCTGCTATATTTGTTTAAGTTTTCACTTTCAATTTTTCCAATATTTTTATATTCTTCACTATCTGGACTAATATATTTTGCTATTTTAAATCTATTTTCTAAATCATAATCAAACTTTTTACCATATTTGTGACATGGAAATCTTGTTCCCATTTCATCAATATCATCACAAAATGTCATGCTATAATAATTGTTTTGTGGTGTTAAACTACTACGTCTAAAACCTCTTAATCTTAATTCTCTTTCTCTTAATTCGTGTTCAAAATCTTGACTATTACTAAAATCATAAACTATTTTATTTCCTAATTTTTCTGGATGTCTGTATTTGTGTGGTTCAATTACTAAAGTATTATCTTTTTCCATAATTTTATCTAAAAATTCTTGTTTTTCATTTTCATCTGTATAAGTTATCGGTCTATCAAAATATGATGTATAACTTTTATTGTAAGTATGTTTTTTATGTTTTTTATGTTTTTTATGTTTTTTATGTTTTTTATGTTTTTTATGTTTTTTATTATCTAGTTTATGTGGACTTTCAAATAAATAATGATGACTGTCTAAACCCATATAATCATAAACATCACTTAAAAATCCACTAGATTTTTCATGTTCTGGTATTGCTCTAACATGATAATTATTTAGCATACCATTACTATTATTATCTCTAGTAGGTATATAAACTAAATCATCATAATCTATATCATTTATGAAAGGTTCAATATTATCAAAAGATTCAATATTATCAAGTGATAAATATAAAATTATAAAAATTGCTATTAATAATAGTATGTTATATTTTGATAAACTCATATAATATATAGAAATATATTAATCAAAATGTATATCAGTTGGTGCTAAATTACCATCCATATCATCATCATCTAAATCTATATCATCAAAATCTTGTGTACCTGTATAACCTTCTTCAGCATCCTCTCTAACAACTCTAACTTCTGTATCATCATGTTCCATTTGTAATTCTTTTAAATATTCTTCACGTAATGCATCATTTACTAAACTATTATTCATAATTTCAGCATCTTTAAACCAATTTGAATCACCCATATTTTGTAATGACATATATAAATTACGTTCTTGACCATCCATTTCAGTTAATTTATTTACTAGTATTTGTTTTTCATTTTCACTTTGTTTTGCTAATTTATTTTCTAATAAACTATTATCACCGTTTAATTTGTATATCCAATCTTTATTATTATAAATTTGTATATTATCTATAATCATATCTTTTAAAAATTCTTTTAATATATTATTATCACTTTCAATACTATTATCATAATCTATATTTAAGTTATCAAATAACTCATTGCCAACCATTTCAATATCACAATCATCTGATAAATTTATAAATTCATAAATTTTATAAAAACTCATCATATAAATATATTTTAATAATATATCCATTTTGTTTTTATCAAATATATCATCTTTTTTACCATTTATTAAATATATATATTTATCATAGTCAATATACATTTGATATAATTTTTGAAATAATATATAACATTTTTGATCTTTAATATATTTGTAATATCCTACATTTTTAGATGGTTTATCACTATATTTATCACTTAATAATTTGTATCTACGTAATTTCATAAACATACCTAATGTTTCTATATTACTATCAGACATTTTCCAAGTATCTGATATCATATAATTATCACTATTACAACCTTTTATTTTTGTATTAGTTTTGTTTTTGATTTTTGATATTATATATATTAAATATTTTGTATTATTTTTATAAAATACATCATCTACGATATCATTTTGTATTATATCATCAAAATTATTTAAATTTTTATCATTTACAAAACCTAATACTTTATCTTTCATACAAATAGTATCTTCATAAAGTTTATCAAATATTTTATCTAAATTTTTAATTATAGTATTTTTAGTATCAACGTCTATATCAGTTGTCATTGTAGATTCTATAGTTTGATATAATTCATATAATTTTGGTATTTTAATATATTCACTACTACTTAATAGTTTTATTAATCTTTTTGATGTTTCAAAACTATAATCATGTTTTGTATTTGGTAATACTAAACTATTTTGAATATAAATGGTATTTAATATATCTTTAAAATCTGTTTTTATTGATAAGTTTTCATCACAAAAATCATATTTAAAATCTGTATCTATATATAATGATTTGTGTTTACTATCACTATTATCACGTTTAACTATACGTTTGTTTATATCATAACAATAACTATTGTAAAATTTCTGTATTAATGGCAAATCTTTTAAATATTCTTGTGTAGTATCTGGTATTAAATCTATAAAAATATAATCATAACTACGTTTAGGATAAACATTTGTTAATAATAATTTAGAATTATTAAAAACTAAATGATTGTATACTTTTAATGTTTTTGTACAATCACCATTTCCTTTACAATATCTAAAAATATTAACTAATATTTCTCTTAAATTTTTGAATATTACTTTATCATTTTTTAACCATTCATTACGTTTAAATATTGTTTTATATACTTCACCTTCTTTCATAGTATCATTAAATCTATCTATCAAGAGTTTAATATAATTATTTTTAGTAATATCTACATCTTGCTTACCACTACAAGTTATTATAAATTCATATAATGTTAAAAATGCTTTATTTGTTAATAATTCTAAGTTTTTGATTTTTAAAGTTACATAAATTTTTGTATTTTCATAAGTTTTAATATTTTGTAAAAATGATATATTTTCTAATGTGTATCTATTATTACGACTTTTAATCATAAAATCTTTATAAATACTTATACTATCATTGACAACTTTATTGATATCAATTATATCTTTATCTGTATTTAATGGTCTAAAAGTTGGAAAGTATGGTTTTAAATAAACATTTTTATTATAACCAATGTATGTAGAATAGTTTTGTATTTTTATGATTATATTTGCATATTTTGATGATAATATATAAGATAATATATTAGTCAATTGTATATCACTATTTTCTAATTCTACATTACTATCATTTAAAAATTCACCAATATATTTAAAATATTTATTATCATTGTATTTTTTATTTAAACGATTTAATACTACCAATAATTCTTTTATACGATTATCGTCTATAGTGTATATGTCATCATTGAAATTTAATATACTTATATTTTTGCCAGTTTTATATGCTGGTATAGAAGTTTGTATATAAATATATAAATTACATATTATAAATAATACTATATTAGTAGATTCTGAATATTTTTTAATTTTATTAATAAATATTAATTTTTGTTTACTATTTTTTATTTCTTCTACACCAGGAAAATTTTGATATGATAATACAATATTGTATCTAATATCTGATAAATTAATATGATCTATATTCAATGTATTATTGTATATACTATATACATCATCTTCATGTAATTCGACACCTAAATTTTTTGATAATGATATTATAAATTCTTTTAAATTTATATCATCATATGTATAATTTTTAGTTTCTACAATTGTTTTATTTATAATAGGAACATTACCATCAAATCCTAAAAAGTTTGACATTTCTACATCATATAATAATTCACAACAATATTTACAATAAATACCATCATTTTTTTCATCACCAAATTCTTCTTTTAATATATCAAACATATTAGGATCTGTATCAGTTTTACATTGCAAACAATAATGTTCACATAATAATGGTGTATTATCATATTTGCTAACTAATTTATGTGTATACTTATCAAGTATTGTAAAATTTTTTATATATTTATCATATAAATAATTTTGATATATTATATTTTTTTGTTTATGTATTAAATCACGTAAATATAATAATTTACCTATTTGTGGAATATTTTGTAATAATATATCTTTTGATTTTACGATAAACTTGTCATAATTTTTATCATAGTAGTTTTTATAATTTTTAATATTTTTTTCTAAAATATCATTGATAAAACTTTTATTATTTTGTGAAATATTATCTATATTTAAATCATATCTGATAAAAACTTTTTTAAAGTCATCATAATTATATATATATTGAAAAATATTATCATAAATATAGTTTTTTACTATTGTATCTTGTTTAGGAATATATTTATTTAATATTTTATAAATATCATCAAGTGTATATTTATCACTAAACTTATAAATCATATTTGATATATTATCATAATTTGTATCACTATTGTATTTGTATAAAAATTCATCATCCAATTTAGTATTTATAGTTTGTGTATTTTCACTTAATATATCTGATAATGTTTTTTCATTATAAATACTATAATAATTTTCTATAATATTACATTTTTCAAATAATGATAATGTATCATTATCATATTGAAAGGGCAATTTAAATGATTTTTGATCACTTAAGTATATTAATCCACTTAAATTACACTTTTGATATCTTATAGTTGTGCTATAATTTTCATCATCATATTTAACACTAAAATTTTTATAGTTACGTCTAGTATCTATACTATAATTGTCCCTAATACCTACACATGAATCGTCTAAACAATCTCTAAAAGTATCATATGGATATTGTTTTAGTGTATAACCATTCTCAATATTTAAATTTTGTATGCTTTTATATCTAGTATCATTGTATATATCTATAATATTTTGATATGTATCACTACTATCTAAAGATTCATAAAAAGTTTGATCTTCAATACTTTGAACAACTTGAACTATATTTTCTTGAACTAATGGTTGAACGATATCATCAGGTTCTAAATATAATCTTTTATGATTTTTACATAATGGTATTAACCAATCTGGTAATTTTTTAAATACATCAAAATAATATATATCATAAAAGTGATCGAAATCTATATTTTTATAATTTTCTATCATATCCATAAAATTTTGTGATATGATTGCAACTCTTTTTAGTTTTATTGGATCATCATAAACATTCATATTTTTCACCAATGAACTTATCAAACTTTCTCTTTTTTCTGTATAATTATATTCATAAATATTTTTTTCTTCAACAAGGATTTCAATATTTGGATAAATATCTTTTGTTAATGATATTTCAATATTATCATCTAAACTATCAAATTCGAAATTTTCAACAACTTCAATATCAATTATATTGTAATCATCAGTTTTCGATAAGATATAACCATTATCATTTATACTAAAATAAACTATATCATTTTCACTTTGTATTTTAATCATTTTACTTTCACTATCTAAATCTAATACAACTCCTAATTTTACAATCATATCATCTAAAGCATAAATTATAGTATTATCAATATCAACTATTTTATCATAATAAATATCGGTGGACTCTTCCATTATTATTATTTAGATATTAATATTTAGATTTTAATATACTTAAAATTAAAACACATATTATATATAATCTTATATAGGATGGAACTACAAAACTTTATTGATAACAATATTAATTATTTAGATATTCTAAAATCTAGTGGATTTAAAATTAAAACATTTAGTAAACACAATTTATATTTGATTAAATATCCTTACGAAAAAAGTGTAAATAGTGAAAATTATGAAAGATATCTTAAAGGTTGTATCATTGATAGTAATACAAATCGTATAGTAATGGTATCACCAGTAAAAGCAAATACATTAAATGATACAAATATAGATTTGAGTGTATGTCAGATTCAAGAATTATTTGATGGAACAATGATTAATATGTTTTATCATAATGATGAATGGTTATTAAGTACACGTAGTGATATTGGTTGTAAAAATAAATGGTCTAATAAAAAATCTTTTAAACAAATGTTTGATGAGTGTAGTATGACAAATTCAAACGATGGCATAGATTATAAAAGATTAAATAAAAATCATACATATTCATTTGTAATGCAACATAAAGGTAATCGTAATGTATCTTATATTACACAAAATATGAATATTTTAGTTGAAGTTCGTGATCGTGAAACACTTATGCCAGTAGATTTAAATATTTATCATTCGCAAGAATATAATGGATTTCAAGTTGTAAATGATTATAATATTAATGATTTAAATGAATTTATAAATGTTATTGTTAATGATAATAATCCAATGAAATTTAATTATAAAGGATTTACAGTAAAATGTAATGATATGCGTAAAAATTTTATTAATGATATGTTTACAAATGTTAAAAATTTAAAAAATAATAGTAATAATCCATTATATGATTATTGTAAACATAAAATAAATGGTACAAAAGATACTTATTTATATTATTTTAGGGAACATAAAAAAATGTATAAAAAATATGATAGTGTATATGATATTTTTAAACGTGATTTGTATGATACATATGTGAAATGTAATATCAAACATGAAATGGAAAAAAAAGATATACCATTTCAATTAAAACCATTAATTTTTGAATTACATGGTAATTATCTACAAACACGACAAAAAATTAGTAATAATAGAGTCAATGAATATATTATGAGTTTACAACCAGACAGATTAACATTTGTTATGAAATATTATATATAAATTTATTTATAACCAGTTTTTAATTTATCTAATATATCAATCAAATCTTTACAAACATCCATAAATGTTTTTATAATATATGTATGTTTTTGTAATTCTGTATAATTACCAGGTTTAATCATAACATTAAACACAATTAATTCTGTTAATGGATGTGGTTTTTTGTATCCACATACTTCTACAATATTTTCATCATCTAAAAATTTATTTGCCATATGTGATTGTATCATATTACCAGTTGTATCATCTTCTTTTAACATAACAATTTGATATGATAAGTCACCTTTAAATTTATCAATTGAAAATATGGATTCTTCTGGTGTAGTAGTTAATATTTCTAATTGTTCACTAATATGTTGTAATCTACCTATTAAAATGTCTAATGATTTTTTATATAATGTTGGACTATCAAAATAGTGATTTGATTGTATTTTAAAATCATATGAATATGGTGAATCATTCATATCTCTAAGAAAATATCTTTCACTTTCTTTTAATCTTAAACTTTTAGTATATTGTGGTTTATCACTTTCTTTTACTTTATCTATTACAATCATTTCTTTTAAATGGTCATCAAATGCTTTTTTGTCTTTTGTAAAAGTATATACTACTGTTGGTAAATTATTATGTCTACTATGAACTCTTGTAGTTCCAATACTTGGAACAGCATATAAATCAATGATTTGTTTGTCCTCTTCTGAACCAGTATCTTTAAGTTCAGTAATTAACATATAATTATCAACATTACCAAATCTGAATGGTCTAAAAATTTCTTTTTTTTTACTATTACTTAATGGATTATTAAGATTATAATAATTTTTATCAATATTTTTTAACATTTCAATTGTAGGTTTATCACCACTTTCTACTTTTTCTAAGTATTCATTTTTTAATGGATAAATGTTAAAATCACCATTATAAACATTCATAGTTGTATCATCATTCATTTCTACTTTAAGTTCAAATAGTAAACTATAATTATAAGTTTCTGGATCAATATATAATGGTATTAATGAAATACGATGTTTTAAAAATTCATTGTGTAAAGAACCTGTATTTTTTTCAATAATTATATTGTCTGGATCAAATGCTACACTTTGAATATCAGTTAATAAAGTTCTACGAATACCATTAGTGATTGATTTATCTAATCCATATTTTTCATCACCACTTAATGTAAATGTTAAAGTGTTTTTGTCGATTTTCTTATTAGAATATTTAGGAATAAAATCTTTGCTTGTCATGTTTATTATTAATATTATTAAATTATATAAATATTATTCAAATTATATTTAAGTGATTTTATACATTTGTTTATTTTATAAAGATATAATATTGTATTTTAAATAAACATATGAGTAAAACTATTTATATTAGTCGTAAATGTGAATATTGTCATGAATTATTAATTTTATTACATAAAAATAGAGATATTTTAAAATTTCCAGTTGTAGATGTTCATACAAAACCTTATCCTAAAATTGTAACGAGTGTTCCTTGTATGGTAGTAGAAGATAAAGTATTACCAGGAGAAGAATTATTTAAATTTTTAAATTATTTAATAGAACAAAATAGTAATAATTCAGATAATGTCAGTAATGATTTAATGCCACCAAGAAATAAGGATAATAACAATACTAATGGTCATAAAAATATGGGACCAATGCATAATGGTAATCCAATGAATTTAAATAGTCCTGGAAATAATAAAAATTTAAATGTTCCTGGATCACAAAGTGATGATGTCAAAAATGTTATGGAAGGTATGAGAAAAGGTATTGAAACTGAAAATAGTATGATGCCACAAAGTCAAAGTGTTGAACCACAAAATGATGATGATTTATTACCTGGATTTTGTATTGGTGGTGTTTGTGAATTAGGTTTTAGTAGTATTGAAAATGATAAAGATATAAGTATGGATAATAATTTTGAGATGTTAGATAGTAGTGGTGATATTACACCAGAAATGGATATGGGTAATACTAAAAGTGAAAAAGCACAACAAATGGATGATGATTATTCAAGAATGATGCAAGAAAGAGGAAATGATTTAGGTATAAAATCTAATTAATAAATATATATTAATAATAATACGTTATTTATATAAAAAAATATTAAATACTAATAATAAAAATGGATTTAAATGAAAAAATATTATCAGTTTTCAAAAAAATGATAAATGATATTATGGATGTTTATCCTGAACAGAAAGGAAGTATTTATGAAAAATATGAAAGTGTTATGAATATGGAAACTTTAAATTTAGAAGAATGTGAATTATTGAAAAATTTTATGGATAATATTAATAAAAATAGTTCAAAAATTACAAATAAAGATGTTGATGTTATTACTGATGATTTAATAGATGGTATTCCTTTAAAAAAGATTTGGGAATCTGATATTAGTGATAGTGCTAAAGATGAAATTTGGAAATATTTACAAACATTTTGTATTATAAGTATTAATTTAAATTCTAGTAAAGAATTACAAGAATTATTAAGTGGTGAAACTGGAACAATAGATCCAGAAAATAGAAAAGATTTAAAAGATTTAAAACGTATAAAAAAATTAAAGGAGAGTATTGATAGTATTAATACGAATAAAAGTAATGATATTCCTGATATGAATGGTATGAATGATATATTTAGTAATACAGGTATTGGACAATTAGCAAAAGAAATTGCTGAAGGATTAAATTTTGAAGAAATGTTAGGTCAAAACAGTGATTTAGATGAAGGAGAACAAAATATGGAAGATGTAATGCAAAATATTATGAATCCAGCAAACTTTATGAATTTATTTCAAAATATAAATAGTAAAGTTCAAGAAAAAATTCAAAGTGGTGATATTGATGAAAATATGTTAACTGGTGAAGCACAAAATTTATATGGTAATTTCCAAAATAATCCAATGTTTCAAAGTATGATGAATAATCCTGAATTAAAGAAATTTCAAGAACAGATGAATAGTGAACAGCAAAGTGAAAAAAGTAATAATGATGCTGTTGAAACTGCTAAAAAAAATAAAAATGTTAGAGTTGAAAAGTTAGATGAAAACCACAAAGTCATTCCACAAAACAAAACACAAGAGAGACTACAGAAAAAACTAGCAGCAAAGCAAAAAGATGCAGAACAAAGTAATGAACAAAAAAAAATAGTAATTGAAGGTGAAAAGAAAAAAAGTGTAAAAACTGATAATATCAAGGTTGAAAAAACTGAATAATAGAAAAAAAAATATAATATAATTTAAAATGGTTGATTTAAAAAGTGAAGAAATTTTAACATACTTATGTTTAATTGTTGTTGGGTATTTCTTAGCAAAAATGTTTAGTTTGAGATGTGATGGATTTAGTGTTGGTGGTCAATCATGTGAGAATCTAACTGTAGAGGATAATTGTAATAAAACTGATGGTTGTACTTATATTTATCGGGGGGAGAGAGGATTAGGTGAATGTGTGTCCACCACAACACCATGTACTAACTTGCAAGATTGTAATAATAATGCTGATATCGATGATGATGGGAAAGACATGGTTTACGGTTATCGACCTAATTGTCAATGTTTATGTAAAAATAATTATACAGGAAGAAGTTGTGATAGATTATTACAAGATGATTGTATATTACTAAAAATGAATGATTGTATTAGTCATAAAGGATGTTATTTCAAAAACAATACATGTAAAAGTTGTGAGAGTATAGATTTATCACAAATTGAGAATTATAATAAAGTAGAATACTGTTCAGGGTCATTGGTGACCGACGGAGCGTGTCGTTATGATCTAACAAGTGATAAATGTATATCAAATGATTAATAAATCTAATACAAATTTTAAGTTAAATAAAATAATTAATATATTTATTTAATATATATATGTCAACTCCATTTTGGTTTAAGGATATTTCAATATTATATGATAAAAATTATTTATTAGAAATCATACCAAAAAAAGAATATGATTTTAGTCGTAAATTAAATGCTGTTGTAAGATTTTCCGTATACTACAGTATATTACTATATATATTTAAAAGAGATAATAATATATTATGTTTTCCATTTATAACAATAGTTATTACTGTATTTTTACATAAGACTAATAAGGATGAAACTAACGATGATGCTATGAAAGGATTAATGAGTAGTAAAAGTCATACAAGTATGGAAGATATTGATATGATGATTATGGATATAAATAAAGATGTTTTTAGAGAACCAGATGATGACAATCCAATGATGAATCAAAATTACTTTGATTTATATGAAAATAAAAAAGCAGTTCCAACATACAATAATCCTGGTATGAAACGTAAAGTTGAAGAAACATTAGATGCTGGTGTTTATAAGGATTCGAACGATTTATTTAATCGTAGAAATTCACAAAGACAATGGTATACAATGCCAAATACTGAAGCAATGAATAAACAAACTGAATTTGCTAAATGGTGTTATATGACACCACCAACATGTAAAGAAGGTAATGGATTACAATGTGCTAATGCTATACCACCACGTAAATATTCTGGTAATAGTACAATAAATTAATTTATATTTTTAAGATATGTTTATCATATTATTTTATAAAAATAAAATAAAATATATTAGTATAAATATAATGCCAGAAATTTTAAATAATAGTCCAGACGTTAAAATTCAACATTCAGGAAATTTTACTGATGTAGGTGATCCTAATTTACATAATTTAAATAATATTGATAATGATTTATACAATCAAAAGTTAAGTACAGCACAATCTATGAGTGTTGGAGCATATGAATTAGCAAACTTTATTCCAAATGATTGTGGTCAGAAAAAAGCAAGAAATATTCAAACAAGTCAAGTTGGTATTAATTTTAATGCAGGTCATGAAGGTGGTAAAAATGGTTGTTTAATGGATACAAATAATGTATTAAAGTTTGAAGAATTAACAAATAAAAGATATATTAATCAATTATTTGAAAGATTAACATTAACTACACCATATATTAGAGGTTTATATGATGTTGATGTTGAATCAGTATTACAACCTGGTGAAAAATCCGATATTAAAAAACCTTGTAATACACTAGCAGGTAAATCATTATTAACACATTATTATACACCTATGGTTCCTAAATTGCAAAAAGAAGTTCAAGATACTAATCATATTATTCCTGAAGATAG
>Ga0075480_10000747_pt1 | contig 19558 bp, 41 predicted proteins | sample DEB08_DNA_7_FD_81590 | JGI IMG/M metagenome (GOLD analysis project Ga0075480, IMG submission 81590) | Aqueous microbial communities from the Delaware River and Bay under freshwater to marine salinity gradient to study organic matter... | ecosystem: Environmental > Aquatic > Marine > Coastal ... | reverse complement strand
GTCTCAACTCGTGAAGTCACACTTGAAGAAGCAATCGCACAGTTTCGTAGAGACGAACCTATGTTTGGTAGTGCATGGGATGATGATTTGATTATCAAAAACACAATCACTCCTATCGGTCATAGCGAACGCGAAGCGATTGCAAAAGAAGAGGCACAGTTGAATGTGTGATTACATCGCAGTGCGTATGGCACAAGTATTTCTTTTGGTGGCACTTGGTTTAGGTGTCCTTGGTTTCGTACAGGACTTTCTACTGTGATCTCTTACAGCACCAACTGGATGGGTCCGATCGACTTGGGTTGGTACGAACGCAATGGTGTTGACTACGAAAAGGTCAAATACTCTGGTGGTCGTATCGACATCTATGGCGTACCTGATGAAATATATCCATTAGAACACTCCTTGCCGTTAATGCGAACCGAAGATTGGAATCTTTTCAGTGATTGGTTGGATGACTTTGAGACTGAAACTTTGTTGGAGTTGGACGAAATCTTAGAAGAGTATCGACAAGACACAGGGCATGTAATAAGGTGGTGGAAAGAAAATGAAACTTGAACCAGAACAAGGTATCGAACCAGACGCATGGGTAATCATCGAAGTCAAGACACCCGCAGGACAGTTTCAGAAGATTCTCGCAGGTTGGTCTGGCAGTTACCCATATGGTGATAGTTGGCGTATGAGTAGTCCGATGAAGGAACTCAACATCAAAGTCAATCAAGACTTCTTTACGGTTGAAACTGACAGTGGTTCGTGTTATACTTTATGGAAGAGTCGCCAAGGTTTGCGGATGTCTAACTCAGGTATCTACAACGAACTCAAAGAGAAGTTTGGCGACATGTTGGAGATAGTAGAGTTATGAAGTATCAGTTAATGATTGACCCAACACCTGCGGGGTGGGCATATGGGTTTCCAAAGGCATTGCCAGAAGAGGCAGTGATGTGTGGTGGCAAGGAGTATGATCTCTATGTTCATCCAAGTTTTGATTTGGTAAAGTGGGTAGTCGAACAAGGGTATCCAGAAGAGAGTTTTCGGTATTATAGATTGTATCCCCAAGAGGTGCAAGAATATGTTTATCCGGGCAGTGATCCGCAGGAGTAATCATGATACCCATTGAAATCTTTTTCACCTCGTTGATCATAGCAGTGATTGCCAGTTATTTCATTGGCAAATCAGCAAGACGACATGCGACACCATCACCTCCCAATAAAGTACAGTGGGACTTGGAGCGAGAGGGGTGAGAAAACCAGATCGAGTCGCAGACAAAAAGGCAACGATGCCCTATGGAGATCATGCGGGTGCTCCTGCGATTACGGTGATCGATACTGAATCAACTTATAAGTTGCCTAAGACACAAGAAGCATCACATAAGTTGCGTAGTCGCTACGAGGAACTGCAAGAGGAGTTTCGCAAACTCGTCGAAACATCTGATGACACACAGCGTATGTACAATGCGTCAATCAGTTTCGTACCTATCGTTGGACAAGTGTATCATCTGTATCAACGAGAGAATGGTGATGAATGGGTGAGTATGATTGAACCAGAAAAGTTTAGTGGGTACTATCATGAGTATGTGGGTAGTTATCGTTTAGCAACAGATTCAGTATGGATTAGAGTATGACGCGAAGAGAAGAGATACTAACCATTCTAATGGAAGAGTGTGCGGAAGTGATTGTTGCCGCATCGAAGATCAAACGCTTTGGCGAATCGTCGGTGTGGAACAATGAAACTGCATTGGATAGTCTTGAGAAGGAACTTGGAGACCTTCAGTGCATCATCGATTTACTACATAGTGAAGACATGGTGTCTTATACTAATATGGATAAGTACGCAGGGATGAAGCACGAAAAGTTACAGAAGTGGAGTAATCTATTCCTATGACGTTTAAACCTTACTGTTATGAAATGTGGTTAGAGTATATGGAAGAATGCCTATCGTACAATATGATGGCATCCCCATATAGAGATTGGATTAAACAGAATCGTTGGTATCTTAGAAAGACATACCGTCTAAGATATGGTAATCTACAACAACCTTGGAAACCAGACTTTGAGCGAAATATTCCCCCCAATCAGTCAAGCATCGAGGATTAACACACGGTACGAACCAAGACAAGATCCATTACCGATAGTCGAGCGACAGAGTTATGAGTCGAGGCGAGTCTTTGCCGATAAAGAAATAATTGATACAACGCACTTGACAACCTATGACAGAGGTGGTAATCTAAAGACTGTGATACAAACTTCTCAACAGGTTGTGGATTTTATAGTATGAATATTTTCTATCTTGATAAAGACCCAGTGAAGTGTGCAGAGATGCACTGCGACAAGCATGTCGTTAAAATGATTATTGAGTACGCACAGTTGCTATCGACTGCACATCGTGTGATCGATGGTGAAGAATATGTCGATGACTCAAGCGGTCGTCGCATCAAGCGATGGAGACTACCAGACGAGAGAGAAGACTACATCTACAAAGCATGTCATGTCAATCACCCATCAGCAATCTGGACAAGAGCAAGCAACAACAACTACACATGGTTGAATCAGTTGTTCAATGCATTGTGTGATGAGTACACATATCGCTACGGTAAGGAGCATGAGACTGCACGAAAACTCCGTGGTAAGTTGACTCAACTTCCTGCTAACATCGAGGTGGGATACTTCAAAGAACCTCCACAGTGTATGCCTTACCTTTGTAAGATGGACAAAGCAATCGATGGGTACAAGCGATACTATATAAGAGAAAAGGCATCTTTTGCCAAATGGACGAAGAGAGATATTCCAGAATGGTTCAGTGTTACGATAACTTCTTAGATAAGGAAGACTTAGATTTTCTACGAAATTATCTTTTATATGAGTGCTCTCACAACTTTGTAGAATATAGTAATCGCGATCTGATTGGTGGCAGATTTTACTCAACCGATTTCAGTATGCGTGATAAATTTATTATGAGCATATTTCATAAAATTGCATGTAGATTAAATGTTGTACCGGAATTTGTAGACAGAGTACATTCAAATATTCAGCATTATGGCATGGGCGGGAATTATCATAATGATGATACAAATAACACTTGCATCCTTATGGTGACGGGTGATGTTGAGAATGGTTTTGAGTATTTGGATGAAAATAATAACACACAATTAATAGATTTTGTTCCTAACAAGTTAATTTATTTTAATGGTAAGAAAATATCACATCGAGGATTGCCACCAAAAACACAAACGCCAAGAGTTACATTAGCATTTAAATTTGACTAGGTAAATAATATGCCCTTATATGATTTTTATAATGAGAAGACAGATGGAATGGAGACGCATTCAATGCGTATCTCAGAACTTGATGAATTCAAAAAAGACAATCCTCATCTGTCTCAGAGAATACTTAAAGCACCCTCGCTTACACGCGACAATGGACTACAGGGGAAAATGGATGACGGTTGGAAAGAAAATCTTACGCGCATCGCGGAGGCGCACCCAACATCTGCGCTCGCAGACAAAATTGGTGGAAGAGACACAAAAACAGTTAAAACCCAAGAAGCACTCAAAAAGCACACCTCAGTCTTAAAAGGCGGTACTAACTATGGTTTGGATAATTCATGATTGAACCAATTCAAAAAGATGGGTTCTTTGAAAATCCAGACAAGATTCGTAAGTATGCACTAACACAGACATACTACAGTTCAGATAATGATCCCAACGATGCCAATTATCCGGGTTATCGTACTGACTTTCTCAGTGCGATCAATAATGAACTGTTCAAAGAGTTTGCTGAGAATCTGTATGAAGTGATAGGATTAGAACCACAACACTCTTCTTATATTCATTCGTTCTTTCAATACACGACTGAAGCAGATGGAAACAGTTGGGTACATCGAGATAATCTATACTTCAATCCAACGCATGTAGGTTTGGTTTATTTAACACCAGACCCGCCTCCAGATAGTGGAACGATTCTTTATACTCCCAAGGATATGGGCGAGTATGATAAAGACCACACAGAGAATTCTGGAGATGTTGCGGACTACGATGTAAAGCATGTATTTGACAATGCATATAATCGTGTGGTAGTATATGATCCACAAGAGTTTCATAAATCGGATACATACTTTGGAAGCACTCGGTTTGACTCTCGTTTGTTTATTGTGTTTTTTATGAGAGTCGATTAATGTTCACGCATAAAAACTTCCAACTGGAAGAACTGAATACAGAGACTATCGATGGGAAGCGATACTATGTCACACCTCAAGGTAAGTTGCCCTCTATTACAACGGTCTTGTCGATTCTGTCGAGAGATGCTATCAAGAAGTGGAGAGAAAGAGTCGGTGAAGCAGAAGCAAATAAAATCTCAACCAAAGCATCAAGGCGAGGAACAAACGTCCACGCAATGTGCGAGCACTATATCAATAATGATCTCGATGCAAAGAAGTATCTTCCAAACGACAGAGAAACCTTCAACTCTCTCAAACCTGTTCTCGACGAACACCTCAACAATGTCTACGCGCAAGAAGTACCTTTATGGTCTGAGTATCTTGGTGTTGCAGGTCGCGTTGATTGTATTGCTGAGTGGGATGGCAAGATAGCAGTCATCGATTTCAAGACAAGTCGTAAACTCAAAAAGAAAGAATATATCTCCAATTACTTCCAACAATGTGCCGCATATGCGGTTATGTGGGAGGAGAGAACTGGTATTCCCATAAATAAAATTGTAGTGGTAATCGCAGTGGATGGCGAAGAACCTCAAGTGTTTGAGGAAAAACGCGACAATTACATTTATGAATGCGTAGAGACCATCGCTCGATATAGGAGAGAACAGAGTGGCAACTATACCTCGTAACTATTTTGAAACCTACGAACCGATTCAGATTGGCGATTGGGGTTGTAAGGTTTCTAAGTATGGTGGTCAAATTATGGTATTCATGTGGCACATCCAAGCAATGGATACCTACCTACAATACTTTGACTCCGAACACGATGCAGTGATGTGGATGGAGTATATGAGTGCAAAGTACGTCTAATACCAACATCATAATCATCACCGATGTGCTTGAGATGAAGCACCGCAAGGAAGAAGAACTTGCATACTATCAAGAACAGTTAGATGCTTTAATCGAAAAGATGCGTTGGGTGCAAAGAGAGATTGATGTCACGAATCACATTATTGACTTGATCGAAAAGGAAAAGTGTGATATAAATAGTAAGTAACTTGTTGACGCTGACAAGAAGGTGTTTGGACGCGGGTTCGACTCCCGCCACTTCCACCACAAACACATTAGTTTTTCTAACTCCTTTAGTTTGCTAGTGTGTTTCTGATGGGGGTGCTCTGGGTTCGACAGGCAGATGGGCGGTTAGAAGAGAGTTGCAAAAAGACAAACGCAAACGATGAAAGTTTTGCACTTGCTGCCTGATAACGGTTAGCGGAGTTTCGGGGACACTTGGCAACAGAAGTCCCCACCCACCTCAAAAGGCAAAAAACATGAGAACACTTATTGGAACACTCATGTTGTTATGGATGACAGCAGTGTATGCTGACCACAATGGCATTCAACCAGACGAGAAACAACTTCCCATTTATTGTGGAGATACAGAACATTTGGTTGAAGGTCTCAATGAAAAATTCAACGAAGAAATTGTTATGATAGCGGCAGGAATCAATGCGGCAGATCATGATCTCTTTCATTCGCTTTGGATTAATAACGACACAGGAACTTGGTCGTTTATCGCAGTGAATAAACAAATGGGTGTCACCTGCGTTATTGCATCAGGTTCTAACGTAAAAATGTTCTTTCCGGGAAGCGGTATTTAATTCGCTAAAGGGTTATCGAGTGCTTTCTGCAATCTATCGCTGAGACGCTCGTCTAACTCTTTGAGATCACGCGCAACCTTGTCTTCAAGATCAGTCATGCGAGAGTCATTTCGATCACGCAAATCGTTTGCCTTGCTGTCATAGTCGTTCTGTAACGAATCGCGCTTGTTCTCAAAGCGTTCTTCCGCAGAGGCAATGATGTCACGAACCTCTTGTTCTTGCTCACGCACTTGATCTTCCATACGATCTACTTGCTTCTCAATACCCATGATATCATCGCGCAGTCCAGACTTAATGTCTCTTGTATATTCGATTGCTTCTTCAATACGAATCATCTGCTCGTCCATCTTCAGAAGCACACTATTGTTGGAGTTCTCGATTGCTTGGACATCAATATTCTGAACGATCTCTTTCATATCCATGTAGTCTTTGTAGACTTCAAAACCGCCCCACAAACCACCTGCTAAAGTAGAGAGGGCAGTGAAAAGAACCATCATCTTACCGCCCTTAACCTTTACTCCTGCAAACTCCATTTCTGCCATTATACTTCCTTACCTTTCCAATAGTCTTCTACGCTTATGCACTGCCCTTCAAATAGCAACTGATCTACAGATAAGAACTGAAAAGAAAAATCTGAGTCGACAACAGTGCCTTGTGCAACCTCATTGACAAACTCAGAGCATTCTTCATACGACTCAAAGATTCGATCAGATATCTCATTTGGTGACCCGTTGATCGAAAACACGAGCAAGACTTCTAAGATCATTTTTTCTTTTTCCAGAACATGACTTTATCTGCGAGGTCTTCAACCTTCTCATTGACGAACCAACCTGCCGCAAACCCAATGATAAATCCTAGTGTTAAAAACATTACTTCTCTAACTCCTCTAATCGTCTTTCTAATTCGTCGATCTTCTTAGTGATCTTTGGATACTTCTTACGCCATGCATCTTCTGGTTGCTCCAACCAAGTCCAACCGTAACGCTCGACTAACCAATCTAAGTAGCAGTCCACTTTACCGTAGAACCAGATACCTGCGCGAGTCTCTTTGAGATATGCTAATGCAACAGCACCAATGATAGAACCACCAATGGCAGTCCAAATCCATAGCGTGTCGCTAAACATGCGGTCGATCATTTCCATTAGTCTTCCTTAGTGTACTCGATGTATTTATCCATTGCATGGTCTGACGCACCATCAAACGGTTTCAGTGCCTTCCAAGAATCCAATCGTCCCAACATCTTATCTTTGAATCGCTCCCACCAAGTCATATCAACAATCTTTCCTTTGCGATTGATGTATCGCAATATGCCGTGGTGATGGTACAAAGGATAAGGCGGTACGCAAGTTACCACATCGTTGTTATTCACATGACGATAATGAACGATTTTCAATGCATCTACGAAGTCATTAGAACCTACGCGAGGTGATCCATATGTGAACAGAGCATCCACTTTATCTACCATACGCGAAGCACACACAGTTGCCATTGCTCCGCCAAGTGAGTGTCCGCAGATGAATACTTTGTGGTCTTTTAGATACACCGACATATGATTTTGAATCTCGTCCCAAACCTTTTCAAGTTCGTCTTGGAATCCGTCATGGACATATCCATCCAACTCTGCTTTGTCTGGAATCGCATTCAAGTCTGCCAAAATGTCTGAGAACTCGTCTGGTTCTGTGCCACGAAAACACAAAACATATTCTTCCTTATTCCAAACGATGTGGCACTGTGCTCCATCATCATCGATCATTTGATGATAACGATATCCTTCTTTTGTGTAGGCATCCAATGCCTCTTTTTGATCTAGATAAGCGAGACCTGCAAGTCTTGCCATCTGATGACACTTTTCGATATAGATCATAGTTGAACCTTCCCCTCGTTGATTAATCTATCGCGGTTTGCCAAATGCTCATCTTGAATCAATTCTTTATTTTGACCGTAGTATCGAACTGCGTGTCCTTCTTCAATCAGAATGTCTGTTACTCTGCGTCCGTCTGATGTTTTAAAATCACCAAGCACACGCCCAAACTTACCCTTCATGTCCTCACCCTTCTTGTCGTCGAAGGTGATCAGAACAGGATTGTCATTCAGAAGTTCAGTGAGTCTTTTTTTGGATGCGAGTCCAAAGACCTTTTCTACTTTATCGGAGGTGCGAGATTCGGGGGTATCGATGCCCATGATGCGAACTCTTTCATCTTTCAAGGTAATCCCAAAACCTAGATCAATATCCACATCGACGGTATCGCCATCGACAATTTTTACGATTGTGACATCATATTCATTCATTACTTTGCTCCTAGTGATAACATCCAATTAATCGCACCAATCAGTGCTCCTAAACTTATGCCAATCACTAGGGTAATAATAATTCCATCAAGAAGTTGTTTCTTTCTGCGCTGTTGCGCGTAGACTACTTTGTCTCTCTCTTCTCTAATCTGTTTGCGAAACTGCATCATCTCTGAGTATTCTGCTTGTCCATAGCGGTACAGAATCATTTCTCTCAACTGAGATTCTTGCTCTTGCAGTTTCTTTTTATGAATAAGCATGTCGAGTGCCTCTTGCTCGACGGACTTACCATGCGTGATCTTTTTGAATAGTGGGGGATTCTTCTTTTGCTCCTCCAAATTATAAAAGTCACTTGCGGCAGTAAACCATTGTCCGAGTTGTCCTGCAACATCTTCCAGTTCGCGTCCTGCTTCTATCATTTTCTTCACGGTGTTAAAAGCAACCGTTGCCCCCGATATTATGGTTATCGGGTCCAATTTATCTCTCCTTCAATTTCCTCAAGATTTCTCTTTTGTTGTACTCAAAATCATCACGAACTTTTTGTATTCGTTCAAATAGTTTACGGTGTTCAAAATCAATTTTCAAAAGAATTGCTCTTATTAAGTTGTCTCAATGCCTCCAATTCTTCTTGCAACTTGAGAATCTCAATTCGTTTCTTACGCAACTCCAACTGATACAGCGTATTACAGTTGACTCGTTCTTTCGGTCCATCAAGTGGTATAGTGATTCGTGCATACACACCGATGTCTTTTGATGTTGGGTTTAGTGGGTCTTCACTGCCAAAAGGACTGACAGCATTATCGACAATGCCTGTGACACCAAACTCAACATTCGTCGATCCGCCAATCGCGTTCTTGCAATCCAAGTCCCCTGCGCGGAAACTGTCTTGTCCATAAGTCGCGTTTGAACTTGGCAACTGAAGGTTTAGCGAACTATTGTCTGCCATAGCATAACTATGCATAAACAAAAAAACGCAAACCAACCAAACCTTTTTCATGATTTAAACCTTTAACAAATCCTTGACGCTACAGCAGTTCGTGACTCACTGTCCTTTTTTATCTTGGATCGTGAGCAAACATATTCGACACGATCTCTGTTTTCCCTTGCGATGTAAATGTCAATCGAAGTACCAGTAAGGTATTTCAACTGAACGACTTTGTAGTCTGCCACAAAGTATACAGGTTCCCATTCCTCGTCGAAGACACCAATCTCGTAATACTCAACATCGCTTCTTTTATTAAAGAGTTCGATGGTAGTCGTCAACACGCCCGGATAGATTCCTCGTTCCCACTTGGGGTATGTCGGAACTTGCTCGTGAGCATGAGCAAGTCCAGACACTAATAGTAATGTCAATAATAATCTTTTCATAATGTCCTACTGTGCGATACAGTGTGCCTCCACAAGCGCAGTGTAGTTACCACCGGGGAATGCGCGGTTGCCTCCCATCGTCGCAACAGAAGATGTCTTAAACCAAGTTGAACCAGTAGCAGTCAGATCGTACTTGTCTGTCATTCCAAGTTCGACTTTACTTGACTCATACGCACCCATTCCAGTAGCATCCGATACAGACTGAACTACGGTGTCGCCTGTCCAAGTTACCGTATCTGGTAGCGTAGGACTTGAACTGAATGATGTTGGTGCAGTGATCTCAGCATAGTATGCATCTGCCAATGTGACATCAAATCGCACCACTGCTAACTGCCCGCCACTTGCAGGATCAGTTGTAAGAGTGTATGCGTTTGGGTTTCCATAGACACCTGCGGTATCTGTGGTAATGACACAGCGAGACTGTACTGTACCATTGATTGGTACTTCTGCCGCAACTGCACTAAAGGCACTGATACTCATAGCAATAATAATTGCTTTTTTGAACATTTAAGTTCTCCTTAATAGTTACTTGTTATACTGCATTTCTATCATCTTGTCATGCAATAGTTGTTGTGCCAAACCATTCCTCAAACCTCGTTTATTCTCTGGCAATTGTTTATCTACCAGAGTCACCGAATCTTGATACGCGCCACCATCGATGGAAGCAGAATAGTAAGAACCCATATTGATTGCCATGTTCATTGCTTGCAAGAGTTGGTCTTGCGCGAATGCTTCAGCAAACATTATAGTATTATCGACAGCAGCAAGTGCTTTCTCCAATCTTTCCTTACTATCTTTTTCTTCTTCCTCTTTTTCCTTGTCCTTATCGGACTCAGACTCTTCATCGTCATATACATCCGCATCGGTTGATGCTGTCGCATTTTTGACAGTCTCGTCTTCAAGCGGATCATATAAACTATCAGGATCTACTATCTCAATCTCAGGTATCTGTACCTCGTAACCGGGGCAATTGGGATTAAACTGCGGATCATAACAAGGGTCTACACGATAGTTGTAGATTACACTTGAGTTCTCAACAGTTCCAGTTCCATCTACCTCGATTGAACCATCACCCCATTGACTGCGGTTTGTTGGCACAACTGGAACAACCTTTCGGATTTCAGTTCCGCCTTGCAAACCAGACCAATCGTCCGACTCACGAAAGATGTATCCAGTACCATTCGCATTCTCATTCTGAATGTGTACGATCATATCATCTTGCGTCTCTTTGATCGGTGTGTAATTATAGATCACCAGATCAATGTCGAGTCCCGGCACACCAGATGGGAGTATGCTATCCATACTCCAAGTGCTACCACCTATTGTGGCATTTGGTGTTGTTCCATAATAGGGTGCGATTGACTCAGAATATGAGTAACCAACCCAACAACCCAAGACCACCAATAGTGGCAGTTTCTTTAACATTTGGTTTGTCCGATTCTATGAGTTCTTTACGAGTTTCTTCAACGTGAGATTCCCAACCGACTCGTGCCGCTTCACCGATGAGTCCTTGGTAGGGACAAGGAGTACCTGCGTTCATCATGGCATCAAAGACATTTTCATCTTGACACATGACTGATACTGCTGCAACTTTCATGCCCATATCATACAAAGTCTTTGCATTCTTGAGACGAATACAATTCTCTTCTGTGAAGGTTGTCCCTGCTGATATACCGAGTATCTGAGTCTGCACTGCTCCTGCGACACCGATGGTGCATAGGTCGCTGTTGCTACCTGCACTAAACTGTGGGGATATCGCAGACGGTGGTGGCGACTTCAAAGTAGTCGTGGTACTACCACTTGAGGTGATTGTGCTATTTGTCGTCGATTCAGTGACAATGGGTTCGCCCATTGCAAGTGATGTAAACATAGTAAAGAAAAGCACACACAACATCTTTTGCATTATTATTCTCCGGTTGCATGATGTATTTTTCTTCTTCCACTCTATTTATAAATAAAAGACTTGACAACCCCCAAAATCATGCTATACTAATAGAATCTTAATAGGAGTGTCACATATGAGATTCGTACTAGCATTGATCATGATGTCGGTTTTAAGTTCGCCCTCTTTAGGTTCTAATGTTTTGTATAACACAGGATTCACCGAAGAAGAAGTCACTTGGTTGACAAAGAACGTATACTTTGAAGCGCGTAACCAAGGCATCGCAGGGCAACTTGCCGTTGCTATGGTTACCATTAATCGAGTGTTTGACTCACGGTTTCCCAATACAGTTGAGGAAGTTGTTACTCAAGCATATACATATAAAAATGGATTCCCAATTCGTCATAAGTGCCAGTTCAGTTGGTACTGTGACGGTAAGTCTGACAAGATTCGTGATTGGGAATCATACAACGATATTCGCAGATTGGTAGTGACATATCTACAGAATCGTGATATAATATTTGATGTAACAGAAGGTGCAGTGTTTTATCATGCAGATTATGTGAATCCTTCATGGGCAAAGGTTAAGGAGAAAACAATTGAAATTGAAGATCATATCTTTTATAGGTGGAACTAATGGAATTTAGGTTAGGTGAAGAAACCCCTTTTTTAGACATTGCATATGACCACTCAGGACTAACGAATTCTGAAATTGAGGCACTCAAACAGTATTACAGTCAATCAGAAGAAACAATTGCTACAACTGGAACTAATAATCCCGAAAATCAAGACTTTTCTATAAGACGAAGCAAAGTTGTTTGGATGACAGAGGATTTCAATCAAGAATTTAAGACTCATGATCTTTTATATAGAATTTATAATAGGGTTGATGAGATCAATCGTATGACTTTTAAGTTCAATATTCATACAGTAGAACCCTTACAAATTACTCGGTATGAATCTAGCAATCAAGGACATTATGACTTTCACTTTGATGCGGGAATCCTGCAAGGAAATATTACAAGAAAATTGAGTTTTGTTATTCAACTAAGTGATCCTTCAGAATTTGAAGGAGGGGAATTCGTTATTGGCAGATCAGGTAAAGAAACTGTTATAAATGAAGAACATCCACAAGCAATTCAAAAAGGAATGATTATTATATTCCCATCATTTTTATTGCATGGAGTTAAACCAGTAACAAAAGGAACAAGATTTAGTTTAGTTGGATGGTGTCTAGGAGAAAGATTTAAATGAACACACAGTTAGAAGAAGAAAAATACTTTGTAGTTAAAAATTTTGTTTCAGAGGAAGTGTTGCAACTCTGTCAAAGTTATTATGCTATTAAATTTTTTGTAAAAAAAGATTTTGTTTCTGCTATCGGAAATATAACTGAGGATGCGCCAGATATCGTACAACCATGCAGTATCTATTCTTATGCTGATCCGTTAACAGAATCCCTACTAATAAATTACTTACCTGCAATGCGAGAAATAACAGGAATTGATACTTTAGAACCTACTTATTCATTTACAAGATTATACGAGACAGGGCAATGGTTAGGCAAACACTCTGATAGACCTTCTTGCCAGTACAGTATTACATTACCTCTGGTTGCTTTTGATGACACTCCGTGGATTATCTACATGGAAGATAAAGAAATTGACTTACAGTTAGGTGATCTGGTAATCTATAAAGGATGTGAAGCACAACATTGGAGAGAACCATTTGAGGGGAAGTATCAAATTCAAGCACACCTACATTATGTTGATGCGGCAGAACCTGCATACAAACCATACGTTATGGATGGCAGAGCATCCATAGGGTTGGAAAAATAGTGTTAGATTTAATGACATCTGCAAAGTTCTCTATTTTAATTGAGAAGACAGTACAAGAGCATCGACTCTCGTATATGGATGCCATCGTTTGGTGGTGCGAACAACATGAGATGGAGATCGAGGTTGCCGCAAAGTTATGTAATGGAGTCATCAAAGAGAAACTGAGATACGAAGCACAGGAACTCAACTTTCTGGAGAAACCTAATCGCCTACCTATATGAGTGAAACAATGAGTGGATTTGATTGCTATCAAACATACCTTGCGGTGAATAATCACTTCAAGCAAAAGTCATACGACTTTTTTAAATATCATGGAAAAATATCTGCAAAAACTGCTTCTTACGAAGCAAGGAAAGATAAATATTTTTTTGAGAAGGCATCTCGTAAGTTCAAGCGAGACGACTTCATCAAATACCTCGTTGCCAACTTCACCAGAGGCAACACTTGGATAGGAGAACTGCTGACCCCAAAGACTGAGATTGATTTCAAAAAGTGGCGTAAGCGAATCGAATCGCTGACTTATAACTTCAAGGAAGAATTATCACAGATACATGATAAAGAGGAGAACTTTAATAACCTTTTTGTGATAGAAAAAGGAAAGCACCCATATGCATTCCGACTCTATCAAAGGGGTACAGTGTCACTGGAGACACTCGTCTTACTCGATGATCTGGTACACTTTACTAAACATTGGTCTAAGCACGATGATATCATACTGAATGAAGTCGTTGAACTCATACACAAGTATCGCCCGTTCTTATACCACTTTACCAATGCTGATAACAACAAACTAAAGCATATTGTATTGGAGACATACTCATGACACATCACGATTTAACAGAACTTCAAATTGAAATCTCTGAACTTGAGAAGGAGAATCAAGAACTCAAAGAACGTGTCAAGGACTTGGAAGTCAATCTCACCTACATGTCAAATCAACTCAATCCCCCAAGGGCAATTTTCGCTGAAGAAAAACCGAAACTTTCTGTAGTTTCCTAAATAAAAAGGGTTGACACCATCCCCTAATTGGTGTAATATAAAGAAACTATATTATGAAATATGTGGATACAACGCAATACAACTTATACAAGGAAATACGACTATGGCAAATTCATTTGCATCCCTCAAGAAGTCACGCAACGCATCGCTTGACAAACTCCTCCAAGAAACTTCTAAACTCAACGAAGGCGGTGGGCAACAGTCCAACGGTCCAGACGAGCGTATCTGGAAACCAACCGTAGACAAAGCAGGTAACGGTTATGCCGTTATTCGTTTCCTACCAGAACCAAAGGGTGAAGACTTGCCTTGGGTTCGCATGTTCGATCACGGGTTCCAAGGACCGGGTGGTTGGTACATCGAAAACTCTCTGACTACAATCGGTCAGAAAGACCCATGTGGTGAGATGAACTCAGAGTTATGGAACAACGGTACTGACGCAGGGAAGGAGCAAGCACGAAAGCAGAAGCGTCGATTGAAATACTTCTCTAACATTCTGGTCGTCAAAGACCCATCAAATCCTCAGAACGAGGGCAAGGTGTTTCTGTACCAGTATGGTAAGAAGATCTGGGATAAGATCAATGATCTTATGCAACCAGAGTTTGAGGATGAATCACCAGTGAATCCTTTCGACTTCTGGGAAGGTGCAGACTTCAAGTTGAAGATTCGTAATGTAGAGGGTTATCGTAACTACGATAAGTCTGAGTTTGATTCTCCATCAGAGTTGTTTGATGGTGATGACGATCAACTTGAAAAGGTGTACGAAGGATTGTACTCTCTCCAAGAGTTAGTGTCGCCAGACAAGTTTAAGTCTTACGACGAACTCAAGCAGAAACTCGACAAGGTGTTGGGTTTGCAAGTTGCACCGCGTCCTGCGTATGAGGATGTGGAAGATGTGACTCCTGCTCCTGCTCCAAAGGAAGCACCGCCAAAGGCACTTGCCACTACAGCAATGGATGATGATGACGATCTGTCATTCTTTGAACAGTTGGCAAACGACTAAGTTACAATGCCATTGTAGCATGGGGGACTTTATGTCCCCCTTTTTTTAGTTCGTTGCATAGTTTCTACCTGCCCACCAAGGTTTCTTATCTCGTCGTGGTGATGCAGATGCGACTGAAGTCTTATTGACGCGAACAGAGTTATCGGTTGACATATTAGTTTGAGGGGCGGCAACCGTGACGTTTGGTTGTGCTACTTGTGACGCAACCTCGCGTGAACGAACATCTGTCTCTGCCCCATCTGTGCTTGGAGTGACTTGGATTGCTTCTCCAGTTTCTGGATTGAGTCCTGCGTATTCATAGAGTGAATCAGGAATGATTGAGTTTAGTGCTCTCTCAATAATCGATTCACCACTTGGGTCTGGCAATACTGAACGAAGCAGATTCTTCATAAATGCTTCTGGATCAAGAGAACTCAAAAACCCTTTAATTTTTTCTACTGGATCACTGCTTGTTTTTAACTCCTCAAGTTCTTCTTGAGAGTTTTTCATGTTTGCTTCAAGCAGTTTTTGATCTTCCATACGAGACTTCAAAATGTTTTCAAGCATTTTTGCTTCTTCATCCATTCCGTATGCTCTTGCTTCTTCTAACTCTTGCTGATAAGAAGCAATCTTTTTCTGATTCTCAAGTGATGCTTTTTGCTGTTGTTCTAACTTAGACTGCGTTTCTTCAATCTGTGCTGTTGGATCATCAAGCAATCCCATCATCTGTCCAACTTTCTGAATCAGTTTAATTGGCAATCCAATGATGTTTGCAAATAAGGATTTGAGTCCTTCTTTGAGTGCCTCACCTACAGAACCTGTTTCATCAAACTTATCTTTAGCATCACTAATAGCATTTACTAACGATCCTATCACGAGGGCAATACCTGCCGCAATCGCAACGAAAGGTGCGGCAGCAACCAAACCTGCTTGTAGAGATGCCAATGCAGGAGCAAGTGTTGTTGTAGCATAGATTGTTGTCGCAAGCACAACCGCACGAATCAGTTTAACAAGTTGTGCTCCCTTAGACTTTGCCCACTCCAATGCCGCTTTACTCATGTTCAAAGCGGCAGTTGCCAATGCTGAGACATTCTTTCTAACATTACGCAAGAAGATTCGCGATTTGGTGATCAATCCGCGTCTGCCGAATACTGCTTTGTATGCATCTCCCATAACAGTAGAAGCAGTGGCGACTGCATTCTTAACAGAAGTGTATGCTGTTGCCAATCCTTTGACTGCTTTAAGAAGGAGACCCCCTGCTACGATACCTGCCATTGTTTTAGCAATAACGCCAAAGTTGTCTATAAGAAATGGAATAGCAACTGTTGCGAACTCAACAACTCCATCTTTGAATGCGATAAGAGTTGGTTTGATCTTCTCAAAAGTCTCAACGATTGTATCCCAATTCTCAAGAACAACCATTGCCGCACCAACAAGTGCTGTACCAAAGAATACCTTTTTCAGTACATCAAACAAACCGCCCTTTGCCTTTGCAATGAACCCTTTGTCATCTTTTTGCTTTTGATTTTTTTTGCGTTCGTCTTCTCGCCTTCTTTCTTCTGCGAGACGCATCTTCTCTTTCTCAATCTCAATTAGATCTGTGTTTATGTTAAATGCCTGAGCAAGAGTTTCTTGAACAGCGAGAATTGCAGAAGTTGATGCTTTGATCTCACGACGATTTAAAGCAAGTCCTTGACGAATACTTGACTGTAATCGACTGATACTATCTTTTACTGTTTCTTCCAACGATTCACTACGAGTATTATCTCGTGCTATCTGAGGAAGTCTTCTTCTGGTCTCTTCTGCCATTTATTATTCTCTACTTGTCTTTCTTCTTTTGTGACACAGCATCGCTTGCGAAGAATGCTGATACCAAAACTGCGATTGAGGCAAAGTAAGTGGGCGCGATGTCCGCAATAAGTTCGCTTGCTTTGTCCAATCCAAATGCCGATGTGAGGAAGATCCCGAATGGATATAATAGGAGTCCAAATAACGAGAACCATGCCATCGATCTTATAGCATCTCGTTGTTGATCTGCGTCTTCAAGTTCTTTACGCTTGAACTCTAAAAACATCTCTCTTTCTTCATCGGAAACTTTACCATCACCATTTAAATCTGCGGGATGGTAATCCTTCTTAACTTCTTCTTCTGCCATGTGACTTTATCCTTATTGTTGTTTTAATCGTTCTTCTTGTTCTTCCAAGAAGTTCTTTAACAAAGTCACATAGATATCCCTTTCAAACGGGATCATATTTTCAAGTTCAGTTAATGAGTATTTATGATGTTGCATGAGTGCGAAGTTCAACTGGTACATATTTGCCAGTGAGTTGTGACTCATGCCTATGTAAAAAAACTCTGTATCCCTTCAAGTGTGATTGTATCTTTCTCTTTACATTCTTTACATTTCCAAGAAACCTCGTATGAAAGTTTCGGCATGCTTTCAAAGAATGCTAAAATCTTTTGAAATTGAGTTTGGTTCAGTCCGTTAATCCACTCGACAATTTCTGCTTCTGTAAAATCGCTGTACACATTTTCTGCATCGAACACATAGTCAACAGACTTAGACAAAATCTCAAAGACTGCCTCTGTGTTTTCTCCATCAACGCTCATTGCCTCTTGCATTGTTGGATACTTCATCATCACACCAACATCGTCGGTAAGCATAACCTTCTTTTCTTGATCAAGATTCTGTATCTTAATATCATCAATATTAACTTTTATATCTGTACGATGCTTACATTCACTGTCCAAGTGTGCGACTGACAAGTCAATAACTTCTCCAACAGACTTGCCTCGCAACTGAAGGAACAAATACTCCATGTCAAACATCGCAAGTTTGTTAACATCAATATCTTGCAGAATACAGTTTGATAGAATCTTTTTGATTGCTATCTCGATCTCTTTCTGATCGTTACCTTCCATTGCCATTAAAAGAATTTTTTCTTCCTTGACAAGGAATGGGCGATATGATATAGTTTCGCCTGTTGACGGAATGACTGTCTGAAACTCAGGAGTCGATAAACTCGGTAGTGCCATAATTTAACCTCACTTAGAAAAATTTACGAATGCTTGCCACTCTATTGTTGATGTCGCCTATTCTTGCGTTGACTGTTTTTAATCCGCCAGTGATTGCACCAGAGATGTCACCAATACCGGGTAGTCTTGCTGAACCAGAAACACCATTCGGTCCGATACTGAACGAGAATCCTCGTCCAAGTCCGGGTTGATCTTGCTTTTGGAATACACATTGATAGTTTCTGTATGCCATCGTTACTGATAATCTAGCAACTGCATCTTCTGCCCATGACATCGAAATAGGATTAATGATGATTGGATAAGTTTCGTTCAGCGTGTAGATAGAACGAAGTTCTCCTGCCGATCCGTATTGACGAATGGTGACTGTCCCCAAATAATCATCGAAGTATTTGGTGTTGAACTTTGACAGTGCATTCTGCGGAACAGTTCCTAAATCGAACGCACCAGTATTCACAATCTTATTCTGCCATACTTCAAAGTATTCTTTCTCTCGCATGTCCTCTGACATAATGATTGACATGGTAGTATCGCCATATGTCTGTCCACCGTATGGCACTTTGTTCAGAGGACCATAGTTGGTAAACTTATGCTCTGCGGTCATCAACGAACGACCGGGTAGATCAACTGTATCTACTCGTGCCATCATTGCTTCTTCAAGTCCAGAGTCCCCTGCGCCAGTGATCTGCACTTCAAAGTGTGATGTCTTTGCAACGCCAGATTTGTTTATCGATGAGATGAGATTATTGACATTAAAAGTCATTAGACTGCTTTCCTACTGTCTGCGAACACTCTACTCTTATTTGCTTTCTCAAATCGTTCTGTTGGTAAGAACAGCGCGATATCCCATTCTGCTGAGTCAATCTTTAAAAACTGAGAGTTGACATGCTCGTTAAGATAGTGTTTAAATGTTGGTTTGAAGAATCTATATTTAGACGCGCCTTTTAAAATGTCGTATGAGATGCGAAGTTTTGTGTTTTCATCGTATCGTTTGTTACTTACAACGCTATAAAGATTGTCCATTAGCGTGGCACGAAGTTTCGGTGGCAAGTAGTGTAGATTGATTCCATAGAATCCCTTTGGTGCAGGACCAACCATAAAGATCAGTGGAAACCTATCGTAGTATGGTAAGGTTGCTTTTGTCTTGGGGTCATAATAAAAATGATACATGTGTCCGGGGCGAACATCATTTTCTTTGTTGCCCGTTTCTTTCATCAAGTTCGCAGGGTATGCTCGTGCTGATCTTTGAGTCCTTGCTTTGTCACGAAACCAATCTCGTGCTGCCTGTGTGCGCGAGGGGATCTGCCCACTACGAACACCTTGGACTAAAATATCGTCGAATAGACTTGCCATTAAAGTTTTAATTCCT
>Ga0075480_10000745_pt1 | contig 19591 bp, 14 predicted proteins | sample DEB08_DNA_7_FD_81590 | JGI IMG/M metagenome (GOLD analysis project Ga0075480, IMG submission 81590) | Aqueous microbial communities from the Delaware River and Bay under freshwater to marine salinity gradient to study organic matter... | ecosystem: Environmental > Aquatic > Marine > Coastal ... | reverse complement strand
GTATCCAGACACATCGCTATATCCTAGTATCTCTAAATCAGGATGTCTTAGTTTCATGTATTTAACATAAACCTTTAGCGTTTCCTCCTGCTTGGCACATATAGTATTATTGGTAAATCCATTAACAACACCACCAACATAAGCAATATGCCTAGAATTGTTTCTGAGTCTCTCATAATCTTCTTTGTATATCCAGTTATCTATTCTTTTAGGATTATACTGTATTAAAGACTCTATTGTTCCATCAAGCTTGATAACATCTTGAAAGGAACATATGCTTAAGTCATCGTCTCTCATATGCATTTCTGCAACAGATGTACCAGATATATCGTGGTCTTGTTCTGTTAGCGTAGAGTGTATGACTAATGTTTTCATATCTTATTTATAAGGGTCAGTGTAAGTTATTACAACATCCTCACCATTATTTATAGCTTCAATAACTTTTTTATATACTCTCTTGTACGCTTGAGTTGACTTCCCAATAAACCCATCTTTAACCAAGTTGTTGTTTTCTTGCGAATCACCAACAAGTAAACATCCAGCAGTGTGTTCATCAGTGTTACCAGCATGTATAAGAATATACTCAAAGCCAGGAACATTAACGATATGAAGCATACCATCGTGTATGTCAGAAAATCTTTTAGAATATTTAGCATGAAAACCCCCTTCTTTTCTTAGTTTAATATCATACTCTCCTGCTGGTATTCTAGTTTCACCCCTAACCTTTGAATCTCTGTGTTCATCCTCTAGTGTGTAGCACTCAAACTTACCATCAATAAAAAGAAGACCATTAGTAGAGTCTTCTCCATTGTTAAATCTTAGAACATCTATGTCCATTAGCTTTCTTTCTTTTGCGAACTTCCCCCAAAGAAGAAGTCTATAATTGTATTTACTTTAGCACTCATTGCTCCAAATATAGTAGAAATAAAACTAATTTCAAACTCCCCTAAATCTAAGTCACCAGTAACGAAGTGTTGAAACATTACAAAACTAATACCAAAATAAGCTACAGTAAACAATGTTGCCAATACTTTTTGTATTATAGCATCATCTTTATACAAATCTCTAGCACTCTTTCTATCCTCTACTTCTTTAGCAAAGGCTTCCCTCTCTGCATCTAGTAAAAGTTTTTTAAGCTGTAATTTAGCTTCTTCTCGCTCCTTGTCAGTTGTAATAACCTTGTCTAATATGCCTTCTGCATTATCAACAACCTTACCAAGTATGCCACCTAATAAATTATTTATCATTTTCAATATATTTTAATTCATCTAAAACTAATTTTATCTGTGCACATTTTTCATACTCTTCAGTATAAATAAAATAATCCATACAAGCATTAAGAACCTCAGCAACATTCCAATCACTGTCATAATCAAATGGCAAAGCAAGATATTTGCCCTCCATAGAATCTATGATGTCATCAAGACTTTTGTCGTTGACAATCATATCGTAAGCGTTGTTCATTGCTAAATCCTCAAGCTCTATTTCTTCGTTTAGTGTCATGACCCAGATTTTTCGCACTGCTCTTTATCTTTGATTGTTTCGCAATCACATTTCTCATTAGGACAATCTTCCATACCCTTACAGCAAATGCATGTTTCTAATTCACATGTGGGTCTTCCACAGTGATTTCTTTCGTTAAATTTTTCCTCTTGTTCTACACTCATGTTTCTTGTATAATCGTAATAATATTTACTATGTTTTGTCATGCTCTTCTTACCCTTTTAGCTATCCTTCTCGTATACTTTGCTTTCTGTCTTCCAGCTCTTGATGCAGCCTTCTTCCTCCTATTTGTAGCAGCTTTTTCAGACTTGCTAAGAGACTCTCTCACCTTCTTTGGTAGATACCTACCCCTTTTAGCTCTAGGCTTTTTCTCGTCACCTTTTGTAACATAGCCCCACTTTTGCTTAGTCCACTTAGAAAGTTTATTTTTAGATGATTTTTTACCCTTGTAGCCACCACCTGCTTTCTTATACCTAGCAACAGCTAACTGTGCCTTACGAGCAGACCACTGACCAGCTCTACCACCCTTGCTCCCAGCTTTAACCCTAGCAACAATCCTTTTCCATAATCCTGGTTTAGTTTTCTTAGCTGACATTATCTTTTTTTCTTCTTCTTTTTAAGTCCTTTAAAATCAGCACCTGTAATTTTATTGTAAGGTTTTGCAACTCTTGCAATCTTTTTCTGTCCTTTTGATAATTTCTTTGGCATCTTATTGTACTATTATTATTGTTGTAAAGCTTACCTTGTCTTTAGTAACCTTTATATAATTAATTCCTTTATCTAGTTTTATTCTTCTTACATTAGAATATGCCTTGTGATTTATCCCTAGATTGTCTATAACAACTACATCAACTGATTCTGTAAAGTTTACATAATCTTTTGTTGGGTTTGGATAAGGTATGTACGATGACCTGCTGTACATGTTTATATCAGTAGGACCACTCCAACCATCTTGACAATATTGAAATAAGTTATCACAAGCACCATCCCATTCATCATCACAACAGTATGGGTCTACCTGTATCACCCACTCAAAACATGCGTTAGGTATATAGTATGGTACATTAGCTTGACATTCTGAATTATAGTAACAACTGCTATCAGGTATGTTTGCTAGAGGTTCAAAGTTTACAGCAGTAGCATCCATGCATCCAGGGAATGGATAAATACAAGAGCCATTATCTGTATTAGCTAGTGGTTCGTAGTTCATTGCTGTGCTATCAGTACATCCATAAAAGTAATCTATACAGCTAAAGTCTTCTGTGTTAGCAGTGGGATTGTAATTTAAAGCAGTTGGGTCTGTGCAGCCATAAATATATTCTACACAGGAGCCATTATCGACATTGGCTGTCGCATTAAAGTTATACATTGTTGAGTCCATACAACCATAAACAAATGGCTCACAACTACCATTGTCGACATTTGCTAGGGGGTTGTAATTAAACATTGTTTGGTCCATACAACCATAAACTATATCGATACAGCTTCCATCATCAGTATTAGCTAATGGATTATAATTAAGGGCATCCACATCAGTACACCCTAGTATTGCGTATACACAACTATTATCATCTGTGTTAGCTGTAATATCATAATTAAGAGCTGTTGGGTTTGTGCATCCTTCAACAACAGCTATACATGTATCATTAACATTTGCGTTAGGATTATAATTAAATGCCAAAGGATTCATGCAACCTTCTACGATAGCAATACAAGAGTTAGGTAGCTCAATGTTAGCCAATGAATCGTAATTAAGTGCAGTTGAGTCCATACATCCATATACAACCACTGTAGCACAGCTACCATCATCGTAGTCGTAAGACGAATCATATTCCAAATAAAGTGGATTAGTACACCCTGGATTAAAATAACAAGTGCCATCATCTGTGTTTACTGTATCATTATAATTTACTGCTAAACTGTCTGTGCATCCATATGTTCTTTCTATACAGTTGTTACCACAGTATGGTTCTCCAACAATAGGAAAGAATGGTGGTATAGGATTTACAAATCCACCCTCTATATCTATAGCTACATAATCTTCAGAGTACAAGCTATAACCACATTGTACTGCTGTAAAATCTGATTGAGCAGTAATTTCAAAGATAGCTCTCACAGGATAACCTGCTGCTAAGTTTATAAAGAATGTTGTATCAAAACCATCTGTCAAAGTGTATGTTCCAATGTCTTGATAATTAAATGGTGGTATTATACTCGTTGCTTGTGACAGCTTGAGTGTAGAACCAGCCCAGCCATTTCCTGCTAGGTCAGTTAATTCAAGCTCATGCAGACAGCTATCTATAGCTATATCTGTATTAGCTGAATCTATATAATTATATGCTAATGAGTCTGTACATCCATACACTTTAGGTGTAAAACACATGCCTGTGTCTGCTGTAGCAGATAAGTCAAACTCAACGAAGCTACTATCCATACAGCCAAATACTGGTGGAGGTGGAGGACAACCAGATGTATATATTACATCCCATATTTGAGCTCCAAAATCAGCTGTATCTAGCTGCCATATAGTATCACCACATTGTTCTATATATACAGAACCATCATTACCACCCCATAAACTACCTGCAACACCATCACCAAAACTATCTTCTAATACAAAATAAAAACTATCAACAGGTAAACATATACTTGCATACTGTGGTTCATAGTCTATTATATTAGTATAAGGACCACCTTCTAAAAGCGTATCACCAAAGAAGGTCATTATATACCAAGATGTTTCTTCTGGATATTGGTCAGGATTAATAGTGACATTTAAACTCCAAGTGTTTGGAGGACATTGTGCAAATGTTGTAGCCATAGTAAAAACCACAACCATAATAAACGCATATAAAAATTTTGTAAACTTGTTCATTAGAATTTACTTATTATTAATTCGTCAATATAATCTTGAACTTCTTTTCTAGTTGCAACCATTTTAAAACTAATGTCTGCTTGAAATCTTTTAACTTCTTCGCCTTCGTCAAATATGATAATAGTAGGTACAACAGCTATTTTGTATTTAGTTTGATTATCATTTTTATCTATCAAAAGTGTTTGTCTATCACAATCTCCTAATTTTGAGAACCAATCTACATCATTTGCTGAATTAAAACCAGCATTAAAGTGCATCGCTGTCACTTGTGCAAAAGCAGTTGCAGAAAAAAATAATAAAAACAATACTATAAAGTATAATAAAAACATCTTCCAAACTGCTTGAACTCTTTTCATTACTTGTAGATTTTGTCTTCTATTTTTTCTAATGTAACCTTTATATCTTTTACATCTTCCTGTGTGGTCATAATTGTTTGACGAATCAACTGGTCTTTCATATCATACTCTATCCTAGTTATCTCAGGGTCTGGAGCTACTGGCAATTCTTTTGCCTCAGCTATCTCTCCTTTTAGTGTAAACCACATACCAGTCATACTGACTAATACTACACCTAACGATATGATTGTTTCTAAGCTTAATTTAATCTTTGTGTCTTTGCTTATTTCTTGTGCCATTTTTAAAATATAACATAGTTAATTCCTAGTTTAAAGTCGTACCACTCTTTATTCCAATACTTATTGTACTTACCCTCAATAAAACAACCCAAATGTTTAGTCGCTTTTAATCCAAAAATAAGACCACCAGAGTAATCATACCACTGCTCTCCATCATTAAAATTGTGATAAGAGTATTGACCACCATCATTATAATGATAAGGCATTAAATTACCCCAAGAGTGTAACCAAAAGTTTTTCTTGTAATGATAAAAATCAAAACCAATTACTAAAGAATGTTGCCACTGATTATCTAATTCGTTTCTTTTTTCTTCTACATAATCTTCTAATACCCTGGGCATTACGACCTCATTCCAGACCTCAGCATTAGTAGCTACAATAGAGCCATCTGGTGCTCTATATTCTGACTCGTATACATCTATACTATAACCCTCTTCTATAGCTAAACATGTGTAGTGTATTCTGTTATTATTAAACGACCACTCTTCAAGAGGGTCGTATCCATATGGTTCTGCTAATCTTTGCACAGCACCTATATTAAAGGATAATTTTTTATTTCCATTTACTCTGATTCTTTGTGTTGATTCAAAGTATTCTATGTCTGCAAAACCATCCCTAATAAACTCAATTTTTGATAGCCATCTTGGCTTTACATATCTAAGAAAGTGATGTTGGTCAAAGTATTCTACACCCTCTTGCCTCTTATATTCTAACTGAAACAAGTATTCAAATGGTGCTCTACCAACACTAGCAGCATCAGAGAATGAAGTTTCTGTACCATCTTTAAATGGTGAAGTCCCTTCATATTGAAACCTTTGTATCTTACGAATACCCATAGCTAAAGAATAATCGTAAGGAGTAAAGATTGTATCGTAAATTAGTGTACTACCATCTACAGAATAGACCTCTTTATCTGATAAAGATGTGCCACCATTAGCAGCTACATATAATGTGGAAAACTTAAATATCTTCTTAATCTGAGCTTCACAGACCTGTGAAAATATTGTCAATAAAAATATGAAAATTAACTTGGCTGGCATGGTTACAAATATACTTATTTTATTTCTTTTTTCAAAAGTCTTTCTATCTCAAAATCAAGAGTTTTATCTCCTGTATCAACAGTTTCTCTTATTTTCTGTTTCAATTTAGCTCCAACTACATACTTAGTTAGTATGCTCTCTGCCTGAGATTCTGTAAGTAAACCATCAATAAGTCCCTGTCTTACACTTTGTTGAACCTGTTTATATTCCTGCTCGCTTACACCCCTATGATTTGGTATAATAGGAAAGTATAATCCAGAATACATAGAAACAGTTGCTGTGCTTCCTAAATATATATTCTTTTGTGCAGGCATTTTTGTTTGTCTTTTAGCCTTAGCAGGGTCTAAACCAAGAGTTTCTAGGTTAACCCTGCTTTGATAAACCTTTCTCATTGTTTCCTGCAACTTTTCGTTAGCTGTCTTTAAAGCCTCTTCTTTCTCTTGGTCAGTAGCATCTGCTCCCACACTGTAATATATGTTTACATTTTCTTGAGAATCCTTTACAGCCCTTTGAACAGAAAAATAATATGTCTTGTCTAGGTCTAATTTAGATATTCTAACACCAGCGAATGTAGATAGAAGCTCAAGACCAGCATCTCTCTTTGGGTCAGTAATTTTTTCAATAGACTTTATTGTGCCAGGAGTAATAACCTTAGCTATGTGATTCCAACACTTAGTAGCTATTGAGCCACCATCCTCTGTTCTATTGTATATCTCCCTACCCAAAGCATCTCTGTTTGCTATACACTCAGCTAAAGCTTCAGCAACAGGCTCTGCACCTAAGAATGGTCCAAAAGCCTCTCTTAAATACTCTTCTATCAGTTCTTCCTGGCTAAATCCATCGCTAACAATCTTAGCAAAGGACTTAGAGGTTTTTTTGATGTGAGCAAATGGGTCTAAAGAACTAATATCAAAATAGTAAACTTGTTTGTCATTATATTCTACAGGAACAATAGCAGAGTTTCTTGACCACCAAGGAACCTCTTGTTGTAGAGCTTCAGACTTTTCATCATCCCAATCAGGAAGCAAATTCTTTATAGTAGCTATTAACATTTCTACACCAAGCGAAGCTGAAAGCAATCCAACAGCTCTCTTCAATCCCATACCTCTGGTCTTTTCATCCTTAATCATCTTTGGTATATCAATGACGTGATTAATGTTGTTTCTAATCATTTCAGAAACAAACGATGGGAATGTACCAATCAATGGAAGTTTTCTTAATTGCTTAATAGCGTTAGGTATTCTACTGTATGTAGGAACATGCTTTGCAATATCTTTAGCAACCATCAAATCTAACTGCTCATCTGTAGCGTTTGGATATGCCTTAGCGTAGTCAGGTTTAAGAGCGTAGTAAAGATACACCTTCCAGAAATCATCCTCAGCCTGATAAGCTTTTGTTAGTATGTTAGCACCTTTTTTAAATATAGATTCTGATTTGTTAGAAATCATCTTTTCGTATGGCACATTTTCTTTACCCTGCAAGTCTTTGATTATATCAGCAATTTCTCCAGAATAAGCTCCATCTTTTATTATACCTAGGGATATTAACTTCCTAAACTCAGACTCGTTTACCTTGCCACCTAGATATGTGTTTTTATACATCTCCTGAAATATAGCAGGGCTAAATGGGGCATAACCCATAGCCATAACAACAAGAGTGTTAGATAAGAAATTTCTTATGTGCGTTTGAACGCTACCAACTGTAGCACCATACTTAAATAAATAGTTAGCTGTCTGTAATCCCCAAACCAAACTACTTGCTCTACCTGACTGTGATGTAAACATATTTAACACCTCAGCAAACTCTGGAGTGGTGTATAAAGCTTCATTCTTAGTTAGTGGGAAGTATGGATTATATTTAGAATCTTTAGCCTTAGCTATTCTCTTTGGGAACTTTTCGCTCCTAGTTTTAGATAAGAATCCATTCTTGAACCCTATGTCTCTAAGGTCAGACAGGAATAAAGACTGCTCTATAATGTGTATTTGTTTTACAGATGTGTTGTAGAAGTTGGCTGCTGGGTCAGTTGTTTCTCCCATAGCCTCCATCATCCAAGATGGTATATCTTTTCTTCTTTTAAATGTCTTGACATTTCTCTTCATTATATCATTAACCTTAAGATATGCTGATGTGTCTGTCAAGCCTTTCTCTTTCATTTCATCAAAGACTTCGTTCAAAATATTCTCAGCCTCTTCTTTGGTTAACTGTAGTCCTTTTTCACTGTACGATTCTATCAACCCAGAAACAGCCTTGTTAAATAACTCAATAGGCACCTCATATCCTGGATTCTCAAATATCTCATATGTTCTGTTAACATATACTCCAAGGTTTCTAGAAACTATACCAGCTAATTCACCCTGTACTATACCCTCATCTATCATTTGTTGAGACATTCCATCTATGTAATCTCTCATCTCTTCAACAACACTTCTAACATTAGGGTCAAGCATTTCTATTAACTCATATCTACCAAGTAAAGCATCGTTTATAGTTTCAGTAATCTCTACAGGTATTTCTTTACCATATGTAGACTCCATAACCTTCTGGTACCTTCTAACTATTTTCTCAACATCATACATTCTCGCTTTAGTAGCAAAATCTCTACCCAAAGTTCTTGTATATGTAGCTTTATCCATTAAGCCTCTGGTGGTAAAGTTCTTCTGTAAATTTAATAAAACATTTTTACCATTAATAGACATAGAGTTTTTATCAATCATGTTGATGTTATCAACACTTATATCAAGTGGTGGCAGTTTTGATGCCTTAGTATTCATAGTAATCTCACCAAGCACAGCTCCATTCTTAGTATATCCACCAAGTTTTTTCTGTCTTTCTTTTAAATCACCTTTGAATACTTGATTACCTTGTTTGGTTACAGTGAACTTCATCAATGATGCTATATCAACACCAGGCTCTACAGCACCTAAGAACTCACCATTTATTGTAATTGGGTATCCTGGGTGTATCTGCTCACCTCTAGGGTTTTGTGCGTTAATCTTACCAACAGAAACAAGAGTTCCTCTAGGTACAACTTTTAAATAGTTACCCTCAATCTTACTAGCATCAGCTAAAGGTACCCTGTTTTCAAGAGTTAAACTCAACATCTTTGCAATGTTTGGAAACCCTTTAAATTTACCAGTTTCAAACTTAGCATCAACATTCTTTAAGTTTAATAGCCCTGAAGCACCTAAAGCATCCACAAAGTCTCTACGAACATCATATGTCCCCTTTGTGATAAGTATATCCTCTAGGTCTGATATTTGACCTATGTTCTTACCATGAATTTTTTCCCACCTGGGGTTGCCATTCTTTTTAGTTTCATTAATAAACTCATTAATTTTAGCTACAGCCTCGCTGTTTGTAAGTTCACCCCTAGAAACAGACTCTTCAAGCTCTGCAATATATATCTTTGAAAACTCTTGATTACCTCTATGAGATATAGGTCCCTGCGACACTATGGCTAGATACATGTCTTCTGTTTGATGTGCCATATTCATAAAAGAGCTGTATGCACTTTCAGTAGTAGAAGCCCATAACGCACCCCTGTCGCTAAACTTAGCTCCAAACAATGGTCCACCATTTATCTCTATCCTTATATCTGAACCCTCTCTATATCCACTATAAACACCAGTACCCATTATATCACCAGGGGTTATCAATATAAGTTTATCTTCTAAAATCTTTAGGTCAAAAGAAGGAAACTCTTTTCCAAAAGCATTAAGCTTAGATGATTTCACCCCATTAAAAAATCCTTTAGGAACATATGTTACACCAATGGGTTTGTCTTGTGAAAAGTCCTCAAGATTATCAAGTATAACATTATTATTTAGTTTAGAAGACTTAACCTTTGTGAACTCTGGCTCAACGAACTCTATGTTTGGCTCTAAGTTGGTTGGCATAACTCCACTATAATCATCAAAGAAATCTCTCTCCATAAAACCATTAATAGGCACAAACTTTTCTGAAGATGTAATGTCATACTTGTTGCTGTCAAACAGCCATCTAGGTATTGTTATTCTCACCTTGTCTCCTAAATCTTCTAATTGAGTTTTTGATTTAGGAAGGTAATATCTATTGCTTAGTCTTGAGTTGTAGTTTTGTAGTGTAAAAGCTTTACCAGATGATGTCTCTCCTTTATATAGTTCTTTAGGTATCTCAAACATCATACTGTTATTGGATACCTTTTTGTACTCTGCTTGGAATCTTTCTTGCTCCTCCTTCCAAAGTTGTCTTCTAATTTTAAACTCTTCTTCAGAGTCTTTCATTTGCTTTGCAAGTTTAGACCTCTCAGCAAGCTCTGACAATGTTAAGTTTTTTGGGTTACCATACATTAGTCTCCAACTATACTTAGAGAATCTTACCTTTTTACCAGTTGATTTTTCTATAGCCTCAAACGCTGGGTCTTGTGGAGTAGTCTTGACTGCGTTTTTAGCATAAACTAAACCACCTATCTGTACAACCTCATCAGCACTTAACACAGGATTACCATCTGCTCTGTCGTAAAAGTATGAGTGCCTAAAAGGATTCATTCCTATCTGTGACCAAGTTTCATCATTTAATATTGACTCCACAAAGTCCATAGCGTTTTGACCCTGCTCTTGTGGTGTAGCACCCTCTATTGGCACCCACTCACCTTGCATTCTAGCAATAGTAGCTTTACCCATTTTCTTGCCAGACTTGAGTACAGCATGTCTTGCTATGTTCATTGCCACCACAGGATTAGATGTAAAGTCTACATTCCTTATTCTAGCAACATTGCTATAAGACAAAGGAGCACCAGTAGCACCACCCTCATGAACTGTAATAGCCCATATATTGCTGTTCACATATGCAGGTATATCTAATCTTAAACCTACACTTTTCCCCTCTTCAAATTGTTGGTTTACTTTACCTTCAGATTTTACACCTACAGCAGTAGATATGTCTTCAGCATTTGCAGGCTCTATAAAGTCAACGATAGGTTTTACAGGACTTTCTTTAGAAACTATATCTAAGTATTCAGCTTGTGTTATAACTTCGTTGTAGTAGTTCTCAGCAGCCTCTCTAACTATAAGGTTTCTCTCTGTTATAGCCCTATCCCCTCTACCTATTTTAGATGGTGACCACTGAAGTTTTGATTCTTTAACACTAGTCATAACATCTTTAAGGACAATCCCTTTGCCTATAGTAGATATTTTGTCAATAGCTTCTCGTTTGCTGTTAAATATTTCCTCTAAAACTAACAAGTCAGTTAACGCATCGTAAGTTAACTCTTCCTCGTTTAAAAAGTCGTAGTTAAAATCTTCAACTACATTACCTTTATAAACATCATTTAATATATCAATCGCTGATGAATTAGGATTAGACTTTGTTATTGATTGAATTACACTTCTTAGTGCTTGTTTACTAACCACTCTACTCAACTTAGAGCTCTTGACATTTAGCTTTTGTATGTCAAGATAGTTTTTGAATATTATTGCTCTGTCAGCTACATCCTTAGTGTCCTTTAACAAAACATTTCTTCTTTCTTCCTCTGTAAGATTTAACCTTCTAGCTACATTGTTAGCTTCCACCTCGCCAGCATCTGAGTAATACGCAACCAGACTAGCTCTTGAAGTTCCATCTTCTTTTCTAATTTCATCAATCTGGGTCATTTGAGATTCCAATCTATCTCTTCTCTCTTTAGCAGCATCTCTTACTGATTGTGGTTCAGTAGCATCATTGATAACATCTGTTAAAGCCTGTATAGAGTTATCTATCTCATTCAACACAGCCATTGGACTAGTGCCACTCTCAAAATATTCAATATCTTGAATGTAATGCTGGACTTCATGAATTAAAGTTTCTCTAAGCTGATTGTTTGTAGCTCCATTACCTATTTCTAAAATTATTTGTGGGGTTTCTATGACACCTCTATAAGAGGCAGCAACAAAATCTTCAACAAAATAATCTTCTTTCCTCACTAACACAACAATATTGTTTATATCTTGTAGTGTTCCAGAAAAACGACCTGTGCCATATAAATCAGTAAGCTCCCCTAAATCAGCTAATTCATTAAGTAATATTAAATCACCAGAATTAACATCTTCAATATTCTTTTTTAGTTTTAATGGCATTAACTCATACCTCCACTTACCATCCTGTCCAAGTTCCCAGCCTGTTTGTCTTTTAATTGCCAATGGGTCTTGTTGTTCTTTTGCCAACTGCTTAGCAAGAATATAGTTATCAAGTTTTAAAACATCTAGATTAGCGTTTTCTCCTATCACAGAACTCTTTGGTCTGATTGGACCTTTATTAGTTTCCTCTAAGTTCTCCATTGAATCTTCCATCTTAGGAAGTGGCTGACTTAGTTTAGATGGGTCAGATATAGATACATTAACAAAATCATCTGTAACCATATCTAAGTAGTCTAATATGCTCATACCTTCAGCATATTCTGTTATAGATAGGTTTGGCTCTGAAACCATAAATATCTTTCTTAAGAAGTCAATGAACTTAGTCATCATACCTCTCTCTTCATTTAATTTGTCATCAAGCTTTTGTCTGGTGTTGTGTGCGTGATACTCTATAAGAGCCTCTTCTAATTTTTCTGTTAATGCATTCTCTCCATAATTAGTTTCAGCCCACTCCATAAATGCTGTAGCTTCAGGGGTGTTGTTAAAGAACTCTTGCACCTGAGCGTCAAACGATTTCTTTCCTACTGACTTAATAACATTTTCAACTACTGGGTGAAGTGTCTCATGATACAGTGTGGTGATGCTTGACATAGACTCATCAATCAAAACCCTATTACCATCAAAGTATACACCTTGTCTGTTCATCAGGTCTTCTTTAGATATTCCATAAGACAAGCCTTTAGCCACAAAGTCTTCTGTATTACTTAATACTTCTATTTCAAAGTTGCCAGTCTGATTCATTAGTTCAGCAGCACCCCTGAGATATTTTATTCTTTCTTGTGCTTCTTCTCTAGTTTCAGTAGCTAGGTCTATATATTTTTGTGCATCAACAGCAGTTAATTTATCATCAACAACATCATTTAAAACATTAACTAAGAGGTCATCTCTACTCTCCCTTTGTGCTAAAGGACCTGCTAGATTGTCTTTTATTATTTCTATACTTACAGAACCATCCTTGATGTGTTGTAAAATCTCAGGTTTTTTAACAAAGTCTCTAAACTCTTCTCTAGATAAAACAACATCATCAACAACATACTTAGCTGTTGTGATACCTTTTCTAACCTCAGTTAAAGACTCTTTTAACTCTTCAATCCTTTTATTTATTTCTTCAACCCTAACATTAACATCAGCTTCATTAGCCTCCCTCTTTGTTCTTATAAGTTCATCTCTATCATTTTCTAGAGCAGTAACTTGATGGAATATACTCCTAGCTAATTGCTTTTGGTATCTGCTGTTTATGGATTCACCAAATCTACTTAGTTTAAATTCAGCCTCAGCAGCAACATGATTTAAGAGTCTTGCTTGTTCATTCTCAGTTATGACACCTTGTTGTACTAAATTAGTCGTTGTGTTTACAATTTGATTTACTCTGGCATCAAGTTTTTCTTCTAGTGTAAGTTGTGCACCTTTATCAAGTTCTTTCTTCGCTTGCTGAAAAGCAGACCTATTTTTTCCCATCTCTTCAACAATGCCATCATCTAATAGATTAGCAACCATTTCCTCTACAGCTCTTTCAGAACCAGCACCTAGTAATTGTGCACCACCTTGCATTCCAATACCCATTCCAAAACCAAGGGCAAACTCTTCTGCTCCTTCTGGAGTTAAGGCATGATTTATGTAACCACTAAATCCATCTAATTTTTCTTGCTTAAAGTATCCTTGTAGCTGTTCCTCTATACCCTCTGTAACTCCTACAATACCCACTGATGTGTAACCTCCACCTAGTTTCTTTGGAATTTTCATCCCTTTTAAGCCAGCAAAAGCCATACTAATTTGTAAGGCATCTAATCCAGCAAGACTCATATTCCTGCTATACACTTTGTCAAATCTATCTAAAGCTTCCTGCTGAGTACCACCATCTTGCAACACTTCATTGTATGTCATACCTGCCTCCATAAAAGACTCCATAGGTCTAGAAGCAGCAGCACCAAAGATACCTGCTGTTAAAAATGTTCCTATAGTTCCTAACCCTGCTACACCAGCACCATAAGCACCAATAGATGCACCAGCATATCCTAGTGGCAGTAAAGATAAAACAAATGGAATAGTAGAGGCACCCCTATATGCGTACCAATCTGGGTTTAGTAAAGATGAAAAGCCAAAGTCCCCCAAGTCAGGAGAGCCAAATTTTTTCTGTATATTATTTAACTCATCTTGAGTTGTATTAGAAACTACCCTACCAATCATTCTTGATAAATCAGAATCAGCATCCTTCATACCAAGAGCCTTAACACCAAATCCAATAGCGTTGAATGTGTTAGCCCAACCCATCTTGAATGCAGCATTTAGTTTCTCATCATAAGTAAGACGAGAATACTTTTTAGCATCAAGCATTACCTGTTGCTTTCTAAAATTAGCAGCTTGATTTTTATATTCGTTCTTTATTAGTTCTCTTTCTTTGTCAGAGTAGGTAAACTTCTTTTGGAAGTTTGTCATCTTTTCAGCGTACTGATTTTCAAGATTAGAAACAAAAACATCCATCTCTGCTTGGTACATATCAGTAGCTTGCTCTACAGTAATTTCACCACTAGCAATCTGTTTATTTAATTTATCATTAAGCTCTTTCGCTAATTGTGAACCACCAGTATTAATTTGTTGTATAGTTTCCTCAGTGAGTCTTTGTGCTTCATTACCAACCTTTGTTTCTACATAATCACTATAGCTTTCAAATCCTCTTTGTGTTGCAGTAAACTCTAATAGTTGTGGTGGCACAATACCTTTTTGTCTTAGTGCCAGATTAGTAAGTGTATTTATTTTATTAGCAGCATCCTTATTGTTAATTTTATCTCTAACAATAATTTCAGCATTAGCTATCTCATCAAAAGTATAGGGTATAGTTTCAGCTTGGTCTACTTCGATTTCGCCAACCTGTACATTTTCAAGAAATCCAGTGTACCTTCTCTCCATATCATTGAAGAAGGAATTTAATTCTTTGAGGTTAGTGGTAAGTGTGCCTTTATTTTGTAGCTCTATTATTTGATTTGCAAGACCCTCACTCCTATCTTGATAGTTTTCCTTGATAGAATTATGAATGTAATCGAAAGAGGATTCTACTTGCTGTTTTCTAAATTTATTAAAAACAGCTACCCTCCCCTCTGTATCTATTTCTGTCGAAGTCTTTCCTTCAAACTGAGAAGAAATAAGATTAGATAAATCATCAGCGTTAAAAACTGGAACATCTTGTTGTGTGTTATCTTCTACTGAAACAGAAGGTATATCCAAAGATTCTGAAGCATCTCCACCCAGCTCTATAATAGGTTTTTCGTCTTTTTTTTTTAAGTCATCATTTAAATCATTTATTGATGGTAATGAATCATTACTTAAAGACTGATTTAATTCGTCTAGCGTTGGTAAGTTATTATCACTCATTGATTAATTCGTATTTACCTGTTACTGAATTTAGTCTTGCAGGACCTTGTTTTGTTTGTATTATAGGGTTTTGATTTTCATCAACATTGTTATTACCCTGATTTAAGTTGCTAACCAACCTCTCGTATTCGTTAAAGAATTTTGTTTCTCTAGCTGAGGGCTTCCCAAATCTATCATAATTCTGTGTGTTTGCAACAAATACTGTAGCTTCTTTTTTAAGCAACTGTGCTAAATCTACATCTGGATTGTCTTGAAGCAAGTCTTGTAACCTACTCTTCTCAATACCCCTCACTATTCTGTTTGCTCCATACTGCTCTTGTGATGTGAGTCCTGGGATAGGCTCCATTGTTCCAATAGGAGATTGCATTAAGTATCCTTTGTTATCTACATTTCCAATAGCATAGCCACCATCATAAAAAACATATTCTGATAATTCAGTTTCACCAATCACCTGTCTTGTGTCAGGATTCATTACATCAAATGTTGGTGTAGCTATTTTAGAAGCAGACTTGGGAGACTCTATATATTCAACTTTAAAGTTTTGATTATTTAAAGTTATGTCTTGTGGATTTAACTCTAAAGAAACATCACTACCTCCAGAGCCTTGTGCCAATCTAGCTGCTCTATATCTTTTAGTATCAAAGTCTTTCTTAGCGTTTTTAAAGGAGTTGTTGCTTGTCCTGTTGTAAGCATACTCTATTAAAGAGTCATCAAGAGTTCTATCAACTTCTTGCATTATATGTGCAATAGTATTGTCTACTGCTGCACTGCCACCCAATCTATTTTCATTTTCTTTAAGGAATGTAATAAGTTGTGGTATATTATTCTGACCAACAGCACCTTTTTCATATTGCTCGTTGTATATCAAACCTAAGAAACCAGCAGCCATCTGTCTTGTTTCAGCATTAGAATCACCATCATCTGACATAAGATTGTATATGTCACCAACATCTACCATGTTTATATTTAACTCACCCTTAATTCTGCTTATCTCTTGAACCTCCTCAGAAACTAAACTCTGTATTGATTCATCAGCTAAAGCTATTATTTGTGGGTTTTGAAGTATCTGTAACATATCCTCATCACTAAACTGTCCTTTTAGCTTAGTTTTCATTACACTCCTTAACTCTTCTATCTTAGCCAAGCCAGCTTCGTTTGCAGGGTCTTCAGCATCAAGTATATTGTTTTGGTCAATACCTCTTAATATTGTTCCAACATCATTGATGCCTTGGTATGTTTTTTGCTGTCCACTAATTAGTGTAGACCTATAGTAATCTCTACCTGATTGACCTTCTGGAGTATCATTAAAGTTTGCTATAATCTTATTAGGCATATCGTTATTCCTAATTCTTTTACCATTAGCATCAATAGTGTAAGCACCATCATCCATTAACTTCCTAAGATTATCATTGTAATATTTAAGAGTTAAATCGTTTGGCAATCTAAAGTCTCTCATTACAGTATTTAAATCCACATTGTTTAGTGGTGCTGTATTAGGATTAGATAATTGATTGTATAATTGCTTTGCTTCAAACTTATACACATCACCCTTGTCTATATCCTCCCCTATCTTATTAAACATTTCGTAAGAAGATAGTATATCGTTTGATGTTGTCTCTATCTCATTAACCAAAGAAGACACTTCAGTTTTAAGTGTCCTAATCTTTGCCTTATCATATGCTGAAGTATTTTGTATCTCCAACATTTTTTCCTTTATCTCATTTCTTTTTGAAAGAGCATACTCATTTAAGTAACCTGACTTGTATCCTGTAGCCCCAGCCTTTATAAGGTTTTCTCTAGATTTTTGATATTCTGTCTCTAATGCTTTGTATGTAGCCTCTCTGTTTTTGATAGCCTGATTAGTCATATCAGAAAACTGTTTAGCGACAGTACCCATGGTCTGTGCTTGTAGCTTTCCAATATTTATAATTGCCTGAGAAGCAGCAGCACCTTGTTGTGCCAATGACTTAGTTGGGTCTACCTTTGACCTACCTATTGCTACTAATGCTTGTCCTAAACTCATTTTATTGTAGTGATAATGTTGGTGGTGTGTAGTTTTGCAGGTAGTTCATAGTCTGAGAAGTGTCAGGCATAGTAGGTATTGTTGTTGTGCTTGTTGAGTTTGTTGTGCTTGGATTGAATGCACCTGCTTGATACATATTACTAAACACATTACTTAATCCCTGTATCATTGCTTGCGACTGTAGTGAGCTTGCTTGTAAGTTGGCAGAATTAAATTGAGATTGATTAGCCATACCTTGTAGTTGCATTGACTGTCCAAATTGAGCTTGTCCTGATGCTGCTCCTGCATAGAAGTTAAACAGTTGTTGTTGCTTAGCAGACTCACTTTGTTGCTCCATAGCTCTTTGACCACCTAAAGTTTGTAAAGCACCCTGATAAGCACCAGATAGTTGTTGCTCCATGGCAGACATTTGTGGTAGAGCTGATATGTATTGTTGCTCTTGCGTTTCCATTTGTTGCTCTGCTAGCTCGCCAATCCTGCTTGCTTGTTGACTCACTACATCTAAGCTACCATAAATATCTCTAGTGCCTGTAGTTCTAGCTAACCTTTGTAAATTTTGCTCTGTTCTTTGAATACCCTCTGTTAACCTTCCCTCAGCATAACCAGTCAATGGTCTAGTCCTTCTATCCTCTAGTAACCTTCTTAACTCATCAACCCTAGATACACCAAGCTCCCTAGACCTAGTGGCTTCTTCCATGGCTGCTAAAAACTCATCTGGAGTTTGATATGTAGGTATGTCAGCAAAAGCCTGTTCAGCCTTCAATCCAAACTCATCAGCTCTATCAAAAGCTTGCTGTTGAAGCTGGAATTGTTGATTCATTTGTTCTCTTTGAAGAGCCTGTGCCTTCTTTTGTTGCTTGTTACCAAAGATGCCACTAAGCACTGTGGTTGCTACTGGTATTAAATACTGAGCTGTTACTGGGTCCATATTGCAAATATACTAAAAATTATTAAAAAATCCTATCTCCCATGCCTACCACTAAAGACATAGCCTAGTCCTGTGGCAAACATATTTACAGCAGATGTTAAGTTGTTTCTTAACTTTACAATCAATGTTTGTGAGCGAATGTCATCACCATTAATTATTCCACCCTTACTGTTTGCGTCTCTATACACTGGTGAATAGTGTACACCTTCTTTTGTTTTGTAATCCTTCAAAAGGTTACTTGTGTCTTGTCCTCTCTCATTCTCCACACTCTCTATAGTCCATGGCTCGTTTCCATCTATTGATATACTTTTAAATATCTTTGTTTGAACAGGTGCTGTGTTAAACACAGGGTGTATCTCACAGTAGTTTTGAAACGATGGATTTTGTGTAAGGTTTACAACCTTGATGTTAGACATTGTAAAAGAATGAGAACCCCTAGCGTAAAAAGAAAATCCTCCTAAAGTAGAGCTGTCTATCTCCATAATAAGATAGTAAAAACCATCTTTAATAATCCTAAAACCTTGAGGTGTACTAGAACCAGAAGCTATCCCAGCATTGCTAGTTCCTTGAAAGTTTGTAATTTCAAACTGCACATATATACTATCACCTGCATTACCATTTACATCAGTTCTTGCAAACCTAATATCTGTGCTGTCACCTGATGTTCCATCAAACTCTATTGAGTCTTCAGTTAGTGGTGTTGCTGTAACACCTCCAGTAGAACTGGCATAAGAAAAATCTAAAGCACTATTAACATCATTAGAAAATGTACTCATTATAGAATCATAGGAAGCAAAACTATCACTTAAAAAATTATTGTGATTATTAGAGCTAAACATTTTAAATGGTCTACCAGTACCAAAGCTATACAATCCTTGACTAGTATTTACATAGTTTTCTGGAAAAAAAGAGTAAAATGTTGTCCACCTATTTTTTCTTTCACTGAATGCTAATGTCTGTGGCATCGTAAACTTTCTGGGTAGACCTCTTGATGGTTGTAAATCTGCTGCCATTATGATTTGTAGTTTTTATTAATCATTGTTTTTAAAGCATCAGTATCAGTGTCT
>Ga0075480_10000744_pt1 | contig 19596 bp, 19 predicted proteins | sample DEB08_DNA_7_FD_81590 | JGI IMG/M metagenome (GOLD analysis project Ga0075480, IMG submission 81590) | Aqueous microbial communities from the Delaware River and Bay under freshwater to marine salinity gradient to study organic matter... | ecosystem: Environmental > Aquatic > Marine > Coastal ... | reverse complement strand
ACCTCGAGCGCATTCTCGAATTCCTCGAGCGTTGAGCGTGATGCGCTCCGCTCCCGGGATCAGATCAGGGATGGCCACCGGTCTCCTGATAGCCTTTTTGCTCGCAGTCACCAGCGTGGCTCCCGCGCGCGCCCAGACCGTTTTGCCTGACAGTGCAGTTGTTCTTCGCACCCCACCCAAAACGCCTAAGGGAGCGCTGTGGCGCAGTGCTGCGGTGCCCGGATGGGGGCAGATCTACAACAAGCAGTACATCAAACTGCCCTTCGTCTATGGTGCCTTGGGATTTCTGACCTACCGAGCCGTTGCCAGTCATGATGAATACATCCTCTACCGGCAAGCATTCCAGTACAAGGCATGGCAAGAACTGGTGGACTCGGGCAGTGCCGAGAGTAATCCAAAGGCTTCTTTCAAGGCCTCCTATGATAGGATAGCGGCCCAATTCGGGACCGTTTCCTCCCGTCCGCTGAGCAGCCAGCGAAATATTTTCAGACGATCGCGTGACCTTTCCCTGGTTGGGGTCGGCTTAGTGTATGGTCTGGCCATGCTGGACGCTTTTGTAAGTGCGCACTTACTCGACTTTGACGTGGGAGAGGACCTCAGCGTGAGGGCGTCTCCCGCAGCGGGCGGTATCCGCCTCTCAGCTCGATTCCGACTCGGCGCGTCCGAGTAAGGCGGTTTTGCCCTACGGCAAACCGCCGGAACCTGTTTGGGGCATGTGTATTTGCAGGCGTTTTGATCGTCCGGGCTCCGGAGTCTCTGTTTCAGGTGCCGCTGATCACAGCATCTGTAACGCCAAGCGGCTCTCGACCAACCACAACCATACGCTTTGGTCACCATGCCCATCGACGCCCAAGCCGATGCTTTGAAATCGGGTTTTCGCATTATGTCTGACAGGTACACCAAGCCGACTGTCTCCGCCACTGCGCCAGTCGCACCCGTACAACCCGCTCTTTTTGACAAATGCGACCAGTTCTTCGCCGAAGAAGGACTCTTTGCCCGGGTCAAAGAAGCGGATTTGTACCCCTACTTTCGACCCATCGAAAAAAATGATGGGACACGGGCCATCATGCAGGGGCGCGAGATCATCATGGCAGGCTCCAACAATTATCTGGGGCTCCTGTCCGACCCGCGTGTCAAAAAAGCCGCCGAAGAAGCCATTGAGCAGTACGGCTCGGGCTGTACTGGATCCCGTTTTCTGAACGGCACCCTGGATCTGCACATACAGCTCGAAGAGCGGTTGGCAGCGTTCATGGGTGCCGAGGCATGTGTCCTTTTTTCCACGGGATACATGACCAACCAGGGCGTCATCGAATCCCTGGCGCGTAAGGGAGACATCATTTTCTCCGACAAAGACAACCATGCCTGCATTGTGGCCGGGACGAAGGTCTCCATGGCGGAAACCGTACGGTTCAAACATGATGACATGACGCACCTCAGGCGACTGCTTGAGAAGGCAACGGTCGAGCATCCCGAGGCCGGCAAGTTCATCGTGACAGACGGCGTGTTCTCCATGAGTGGAGCCATTGCCAAGGTACCCGAGTTGGTGGCGTTGGCCGAAGAATTTGGTGCAGCTCTCATGTTGGACGATGCCCACGCCGTCGGCGTCATCGGACCTGGCGGGCGCGGCAGTGCGGCCCACTTTGGCTTGAGCGACAGCGTGCACCTGACCACGGGGACCTTCTCGAAGAGCTTCGCCTCACTTGGTGGATTTGTCGTTGGTGACAGGAAGGTCATCGAGTACATCCGGCACACGGCATCGGCGCACATTTTCAGCGCTTCCATGCCGCCCTCCGCCATTGCTACGGTCCTCAAATGCCTCGAAATCCTGATTGATGAGCCTGAGCGCCTGGATCGGTTGTGGGAAATCTCGGACTACATGCGCGATGGGTTCAAGGCTCTCGGATTCAATGTCCTCAAGAGCCAGGCTCCGATCATACCGGTTGTAGCAACAACCATGCGTACATGCCTGGAAATGTGGCATGACCTGCTGGATGAAGGCGTTTTTGTCAACGCGGTCATCCCCCCTGCAGTCCCTCAGGGTCAATCCCTGCTGCGCACCTCCTACATGGCAACGCATACCAATGATGACCTTGATTTCATCCTGGAGGCGTTCCAGCGCGTCGGACGCAAGCACGGGATCATCACACCTAATGGAACAGCGGCGTAACGCAGGATTCACCGCTCGCCCGCCGGCCAGTGGACTGCTTTCTCCGGCCGGCCAACTGAACTACAGGATACCGGTGTGAGCCTACCTGACACCCCTTCTCAGCCTTTTCGGATCGAGCCCGTGACCTCGCGTAAGGGCCGTAAGGCATTCATCCAGTTCCCCTATGATCTGTATCGGGAATGTGATGTATGGGTGCCACCGCTCAGGATGGATGTTTCGAAGCTCTTGAATCCACGGAAGAATGCGTTTTTCGACCATGGAGACATGGGACTCTTCCTTGCCTACGACTCAGATGGAACGATTGTAGGCCGGATTGCCGCCATTACCAATGGCATGCATCTTGAAAAGTACAACGACGCGACCGGCTTCTTCGGGTTCTTCGATGTCATTGACGACTACGGCGTTGCACACTCCTTGCTTGATGCCGCAGCGGGTTGGCTGCGTGGGAAAGGCATCGCGGCCATGCGCGGACCCACCAACCCTTCCATGAATGATGTGGCCGGGTTGCTCGTGGACGGATTTGATCGTCAACCTGCCCTTCTGATGCCGTACAACCATCCCTGGTATGAGGGCTTTCTCCTCAGGTACGGATTCGAGCGGGCCATGACCATGTGGGCCTACTACGTGCATGCCAAAACCATCAATCGGCCCAAGTTGGAGCGTGGCACAGCACTGCTCAGACGGCGCTATCCGGATATTTCAATACGGACGTTGGACCGGTCCCGTTTTGATGAGGAAGCACGTCTGATCATGGACATCTACAACGATGCCTGGTCTGAGAACTGGGGTCATGTGCCCATGACCGAGGCCGAGTTCAAGCAATTGGCATCGGAAATGAAGCAGATCATTGACGAGCGGCTTGTTGTCTTTGCTGAAAAAGATGGCGAAGCCATTGGCTTTGCCGTTCTGCTGCCCGATCTGAACTATGCCTTTAAGACCATTGCAGGTGGCAGGCTTTTTCCCACCGGCCTGCTCAAACTGATCCTGCTTGCATCAAGCGGTGTCATCCGCGAAACACGCATGCCGCTCATGGGTGTCCGGAAGGCTTTCCAGGGCCGCGCCATCGACACGATGCTGGTCAATGAGGTCGTCATCAATGGGATTGGCATGGGCTACATGGCGGCAGAAATGAGTTGGGTATTGGACAACAACCAGGTGTTGAAAAATTCCCTGGAGTCGCTGGGTGGAATCCGGGACAAGGAATATGCCATGTTCGAAGCATCGATTGTATGAAGCTTACCCGCCCTGTCCGCTTCGTTTATTTCGACCTGGACGACACACTCCTGGATCATTCCTACGCCGAGCATGCTGCCTTGCAAGCGCTACACGCAGCAGAGGATCGACCATTTGGAACCCACACCTTTGACGCTGTTCTCGCCGCCTACCGATCCATCAATCCGGTCGTATGGCAGCGGTATGCGAGTGGCGCCTACACCAAGCATCAAGCCAAGGTGGGTCGTTTTTCGCAGTTGCTCGAGCGTCTTACCTTGCCCACGGACACCGACGAGCAGTTGGCCCACCGGTATCTTCAGACCTATGCGACCTTCTGGAGGCCTGTGATGGGGGCCATGGAAGCGTTTCAGGCCATTGCCGATCATGTACCCGTTGGTATTCTGACCAACGGATTCGTGGAGGTTCAGCAGGCGAAACTGCGACAGTTTTCCATGCTTTCAGATCTTTCTGCCACCATTGTCATCAGTGAGGAGGTGGGCGTGCTGAAGCCGGATCCTCGCCTGTTTTCCGAAGCTGCTGCACGTGCTGAAACACGGCCTGAAGATATCCTCTACGTCGGCGACTCGCTGACCTCGGATGTGCACGGCAGTCTGGGTGCAGGCTGGCAGGTGGCGTGGTACGCGGGTGACCCCTTCGATCATCCCGATGTCGTGTCATTTTCCGTCTGGGATCAGCTGACCGCCCTTGTTCGGGAAGGTTCTTGACGGATTCGGATTGAACGGGCCCAGCCCGCGGCATTCCTGAGTGACTACTTCGCAACAGGGCAAAAAAAAAGCCGCCCCTGAGGACAGCTTTCCTTCTGCTCCCGACACGAGAACCTCCCCTGGTGTGGGATCTGCGCCGTAGCGTTTCCTCCGCACCAGTAGCGGGAGGTTCAAGTCTCCAAGGTATCCGCTCCCCTTTTACGGAGCAGCGGAACGTACAGTGGGTCGCAAGCGATCCGCTCTACGGTCTTTGTCGTATGGGCACACGGCAAAGACACATGCCACGCAGGGTGTCCGCTTTGCATTCCCGAACCTTGCGGTCCGGTTCGCGCTGAAAGCGGGCAACGCCATTTCTCCTTTTTGCTTCCTGAGAAGCGCCAAGGTTCATCGTAGTGTTGCTTTACTACCCCCCACGGCTCGACGCCGAGGGTTCGGGACAACGCCTTCCCAGCCGAAGCCGGTTGTGCGTTTGCCACCGCGGGTATCCGGAAGCGACCTGGCACGTACGCCGGGACGTACTGACAGCTCGGTCTGGCTTCCGGCTCCTCCTGCCAGATGCTGCAGAGGTCGAAACCACGCTTCACCGGACAGGCTGTCTTCCACCGTATGGTCGGTTTCTGCGCGTGGACTGAGGTTTTACCCTCGTCCTGTGCTTCTTCCTTCCTGGTCGTTGACACTGCTATGGTCGCTGCCGTCGGTTTGCTCGAAACCTTGGGCGCTTTCCATTGCAGGGGCCCTGCTAAACCACCTTTTCAGGTGGCTTGGCCTGCCTCATGCAGCCTAGAGACTCAGTCGCGTCAAGGAACGGTGCCGTCAGGCACTGGCACTATGGTAGGACAGAGGCACAACGGTGTCAACGAAGGGACCCCGTCTTTCTTCCACAAGAAATTCACATACCTAATTCACCGATGTGCACAACCCGGGAAATCCATCCAATGCGCAAAAAGCCCGGCCCTTTCGAACCGAGCTTTTTGGTGCCCATAGTCACTACGCGACTGAGTGTCCCCACGGGGGACGCAATCCCAGGCGGCATGAGTGATAGGAAGATAGGGTAGAATCCCGCGGATCTGCAAGCAATAACGGTTCTTGTACAAACCAGAGACCGAAGAACTGGAGAATAGGAGATAGATCACCTGTATTGCGAAGGACATGACCCATGCAATAACGGCTCATGCCTCAGAAGCCCACCTGCCCAAGAAAGATGCTGAGCGCTTCGGGCTTCAGCAGAATGGTCAGCAGCAGGCCGCCCAAGGCACCTCCAAGATGAGCCTCGTGTGCAATACCCCCCATCGCTCCCGATGGACGGTTTCGCATGGCCATGGTGGAAAAGAGGACGAATCCCACGGCAAAGAGCCAGGCAGGAATACCGATGGCGAAAAACAGATAGATGTTTTCGAAGGGGCGAAAGAGACAAAACGAAAACACGAGCCCGGCAATCGCTCCAGAGGCACCCACAGCGGCGTATCCGGGCGTATGCCGGTGAAGCTTCAGCGTCAAGGCATGCGCCGAGAGTTCCGAGCCGAAATAGACGAGGAGAAAGACAAGCGATCCCAGCCGCGCTTCGAGTACTGGCCCGAAGAAGAAGAGGGTGATCATGTTGAAGGCCAAGTGGCCCAGGCTTCCATGAACAAATCCTCCTGTAATCATCCGGTACCACTGGCCCTCATCGAGGATGTCACGTGGTTTGAAGGAGAGCCTTGACATCAGGGACGGGTCCTGATACAGGGTGTACCCACTGACCAGGACGGTAATCAACAGCAGAAAGAGCGTAAGGGGCGTATCGTAGAACACGTGTATATCACCAACATCGTTACAAAATGACCGCTATCAGCAGGGAGATGGAACGTAAGAGGCCGGGCACGGATTCGTCCGGTACTGTATTCCCCGTTTGAATTCTCTTCAATGTACTGGGGAGTGATCCGCTCGCTCGGTAGGCACCCTGCAGGGTGGACCGAACCGGGTCGACTACACGCTGATAAGGGAATCCACTATTGTGACTGGGTCCGGCATCCAATAGCCTTGGTATGCCCCATCAGGTCATTTGCCGCTTCGGGACTTGCCTTCCTGATTGCTGCTCACATGTCGCAGAAACAAACGGAGCCTGCCATGAAAGTGATGTTCGCCACCGACCTGACTGAACCGAAGGCCATTACAGACCAGGTTCAGCAGCTTGTCCAGCGTCTCGATGCCGAGTTGTACGTACTGCATGTACACATGCCGACGCCTACGACTCCCTTGGGCGTCGATCCCCTGAGTGGATTCGGAGACACGGCCTATGTCCTGTACGATCCGGCCGTAGAAGAGGCCATCGTTGAGGCAGAGCAACACGACTTCGATGCCTTCCTCAAGGAGCGATTCGTTATCCCTTCCCGACCGGCCTTGCACGAGGGCGATCCCGCACGCATCATTCTTGATGATGCCATCCAAATGGGTATGGAAATGATCGTCATGGCCAAGCGGCATCACTCAGCCATTGAGCGCATGTTGCTCGGATCCGTATCGAACACCGTTGCCAGGGAAGCCAAACAGCCCGTCGTGCTCTTACCCATCGAAAAAGAGCACAGCTGAGCAGTTCTGCCCAGGCTCTCAGCGTTCAATCCGATAGGCATCCGCCCCAGTTTCGAGAAACGCAGCGAAGTCCCGCGTACTCATCATGGCGCTTTGCTGAGCAATGACCGTGCTGTCGGCCGCATCCACAATCGCGTAGGTGGGTAGGGCAGGTGTGCCCGTCAGTGCCATCTGGAAAGCGTGAAAGGCATCACCCTTATCGAGATCATCCGTGTAGAGTCGGAGTGGCACAAACGCGCTGTCCAGCTGGCTGCGCACCTCAGGTTTCGGAAAGACATTGGCCTCCATATCACGACAGTTGGTGCAGGTCCACCCGGAAAAATCGATGAGTACCGGAAGATCCTGGTCGACAGCCATGGCGAAGGCTCCCTCGATATCATCCACGACCCACCCTTCTTCCAGATCAGCCTCGGCCCGCTCGATACCGAAGAGCGCCAGCAACTGCCGGTCCACCTCTTGATGCGGAGGCAGGTACGCGTCCAGGAAACCCAACGGCTTACCGGCAAGGCCCGGCATCATCCGCACAGCGAAGAGGAAAAACAGCACAGCCAGCGCTCCTCGAAACCAGCCGGGGCGTCCAAGGGAGCCGTGGCCTACACGCAGCCATCCCATCAGATACAGGCCAATGAAAAGGGATGGTATCAGAACCAAGATGATACCCAGCGTACGCGGGAGCACTCCCAACCCCCATACGAGGTCGGCGTTCGAAAAGAACTTTACGGCTGCCGCCAACTCCACAAAGCCCAGGACCACCTTCAGCGTATTCATCCAGGAGCCCGACTTGGGAAGGAGATCCACAGAGCGTGGAAAGAGGGCCAGCAGTACGAATGGCAGGGCAAAGGTCACACTGTAAGCGACCATACCAAAGAGGGGATACGCCCAGGTTCCTGTTGACGCTGCCGCCAGCAACCCACCGACGAAAGGAGCAGTACACGAGAAAGAGACCAACGTCAGTGTCAGCCCCATGAACAGGACACCGGTCCACCCCTTGCCTTCACCACCCCGGACGTTGACCCAGGTAAGAAGCGAGGAGGGCAGGCGGATCTCGTAAAAACCGAGCAGGGAGAACGCAAAACCCACCAGCACGAAAGCGATGAATGCATTGACCCACGGGTTTGATGCAATGACCAAAGCCCCTGCCGAGCCAACCAGAAGGGCCATTACGATACCGATGCCCGTAAACGTGATCACGATGGCCGATCCGTAGAGCAATGCCAATCGGAGGGCCTCTTTCCGGGTTGTACCGTACTTGGTGAAATAGGAGACCGTGAGCGGAATCATGGGGAAGACGCAAGGCGTCAACAAGGAGGCCAACCCGGCGCCAATGGCCAAGAGCAGAAAAGGCAACAGCCCTGCGCTGGAAGCTTCCGCCGCTCCCTGTTCGACTACAGCCTGCTGCGCCAACGCAATCTCCTGCTGGCTGGCCGAGCAGTCAATACAGGACGGGTCTACTGACAGTGCTGTGGTCAAAACAGTCGTCTCAGGTCGAAGGCAGACCCCCAGTTCGTCATTACAGATCTGGTAGCGTACCGTGAGCGGAATTTCGAGCGTTCCTGCAGACGAATCGCTCGATGCGAGAGCCGTGTAGAAGGAAGCCTCGCCGTAAAACCACTTCAGGTCCATCTCGAAGATGTCGTCATATCCAGCCGAGGGCGCCGACTGCCCCACCTGTCCAAGCCAGGTGAGTCCTGCGAGGGTATCTCCAACAGAAACGGTGATCCCATTGGGGCGCGCAAGGACATCGCCCATGGCCGGAAGTGAGGCATCGAGCGCATACATCTTCCAGTCGTCAGCGATGGTGGCCGTGAGTTTGACCACCGACGTATCCCGCACACCGATACCAGACGGTATGGGTCGGACGGACCAGGACACGTATGCCTCCGGACCCTCGAATTGAGGACCGAACTGCCCAGCGGCTACCGATGGGATAAGGACCATGCCCAGCACGATGAGCAAGAGAGCACAGATCCGGGATGGAACGCGTTGATACGACATGTTTGGTATCGCTTTGCTGGGGAACTCGACGCTGGGAGTAGGCTGGTACACGGGATCCGACCTAGTGGCATTGCCCGAAACGAAACAGGGTATCCGTCGGTCTGAGCCAACGGATACCCTGTACCCAATGTTGCCGACCGTGATGGTCGATCAGGCAGCAGCTGGCTCCGGTTCTACACGAACCTTGACCTCGGCGACTACCTCGGGATGGATTTTCACCGAAGCGGTGTAAACACCTGTGTGCTTGATGTCGTCGTTTACCGTGATCTTGCGGCGATCTGCTTCGATACCGTGTTTGGCCAGGCCTTCTGCCACATGAACCGGCGTTACGGAACCGAAAATCCGATTCTCTTCGCCAACCTTGGCGAAAACAACGACTTCGACACCGGCCATTTCCTTGGCCAGCGCTTCGGCATCTTCCTTGGCTTTCGACAATTTGCGTGATGCCTGTCGGCGTTCTTCCTGCCATGCTTTGACCACGCCGCTGGTGGCCATCTTGGCCATACCGCGAGGGATGAGGAAGTTGCGACCGTAACCGTCCTTGACGTCCACGATATCGCCAGCCTCTCCCAGGTTCTCCATTTCTTCGAGAAGAAGTACTTTCATGATTCTGTCGGGCTGTGACGGAGCTCCGTCCTGCTGAAGATTACTTGAGCGAGTCGGCTACGAACGGGATGAGTGCCAAATGACGGGCACGCTTGACCGCACGCGTAAGCTGGCGCTGGAACTTGGCCGATACGTTCGTAATGCGCCGGGGCAGGATTTTCCCCTGTTCGTTGAGAAATCGCTTCAGCGTTTCCGTGTCTTTGTAGTCGACGTAGTCAGGCTCGACGAAAGAAGGTGTGTTCGACATGGTGCTTATGCCTCTTCGGTTTCGGCCTCGGTTGCCTCAGCTTCCGCGGCGCGCTTGGTTTTCGTGGCTTCGTAGTGGCGGACCATTTTGGGATCCATACGAAGCGTGAGATAGCGGAGGATGTTGTCATCGATCTCAAGCGTCCGCTCCAGACGGGGAATCATGTCGCCCGGTGCCGTGAAGTACATGTTCACGTAGTAACCGTTGCGCTTTTTCTGGATCGGGAAAGCCAGGCGGCGTGCGCCCCACTCGTCCACTTCGATGATGTCGCCCCCGTTTTCCGTCACGTAAGCAGTAATACGGGACACCATGTCCTTTACCTGCTCGTCCGAAATAACCGAATTGACGATGTACGTTAACTCGTACGTGTTCTTGTTTGTAGCCATGTATCCCTTTGGATGATGATGGGCTATGCCCCGAAGTCCAGTCGCCATGTGCGCTTTTCTCAGGAGCAGGGATTGTACAGAACCGCAACATACGGCGTCCTGATGCCAGTGTCACCCCCAGAGGGTCAATTCGCCGAATCTCAACAGCTCAGCACCACCTCTCAGACCACATCAATCGCTGTTCATGGCCGCCAGACGATCGGCGTTCTCCGCCGTACGCAGTGCCTTGAGGATATCGTCGAGTTCGCCATTCATGACCTTCTCGAGGGCATGATTCTTTTCATCTCCCTCAAGTCGATGATCCGTCACCCGTCCCTGTGGCCAGTTGTAGGTGCGGATCTTGGCGCTTCGATCCCCGGTCGAGACCTGGGATCTTCGTGCTTCGCTTCGTTCCGACTCGATTTCAGCCAACTTCGCCTCGTAAAGACGGGAACGAAGGACACGAAGGGCCTTGTCCTTGTTCTTATGTTGACTCTTCTCGTCTTGACAGGTTACGACCGTTCCCGTCGGGATGTGGGTGATACGAACCGCTGAGTCGGTTGTGTTCACACTCTGCCCACCCGGTCCACTGGAGCGGTAGACATCGATTTTCAGATCATTCGGATGGATATCGACATCCACTTCTTCTGCTTCGGGAAGCACTGCCACGGTGGCTGCCGAGGTGTGTATCCGACCTGACGATTCGGTGGCAGGGACGCGCTGCACACGGTGCACGCCACTCTCGTATTTCATCGTACCGAAAGCATCCGGGCCGCTGATCCCGAAGATGATTTCCTTGAAGCCCCCCTGAGTACCGAGGGAACTCTCCATCAGGTCCACCTTCCACCCCTTTTTCTCGGCCACACGGGAATAGAGCCTGAACAGATCGCCGGCGAAGAGTGCCGCCTCATCACCTCCGGTGCCCGCTCGGATTTCAATGATGGCATCTTTGGTATCCTCCGGGTTTTTCGGAATCAACATGAGACGCAGCTCTTCCTCAAGGGCAGGAAGTGACGTCTGGAGAGTCTCGAGCTCCAACGCTGCCATCTCCTTCAGGTCCGCATCGGTCTCCGTTCGCAGCATCTCTTTGAGGTCCCCAATCTCATTTCTCTGTCCGACATAGACATCGATGTGATGCACGACTTCCTTGAGTGTGGTGTGCTCACGTCCCAAGGCGGCCATCTTCCGGGGGTCGGTAGCCACCTCCGGATCCGACATTTCCCGGGTGATGTCGGCAAACCGTTCCTTGATGCCGTTGAGGATGTCTGGGTTGATCATGGGGCGGGAATGGAGCCTGTTGACCTGGACTCGGTGAAGCGTGGGGATGCATTTCGAAAGGTGGAGGGATGTACGCCACCCTGGGGCAATGGTTCGTGGTCGTAATGGCACGTGATGCCGGTCCCTGACACCTTCCGACGTTGCGCTGCAGGGACGAAGTGGTTTGTTATCGAAACACCCGCACCGCGGTGTCTAGCGCCAATCAGCCGGTTTTTGCTTGCCTGAGGGGGTCCGGACGATTGGCATGCAATGTGCACGTGACTCCCCTGACCATCGAGATCATTTTACACCAAGCAGTGCACGCCACCCGCTCATGTTCGCTTCTCCCTATCATCAGGTAACCGATAACCGGTCCGTCCGGGGAATCATCCTCTGGATGCTCATGTGCTTCACAGTCTTCTATGTCATTGACGATCTGGCCACCCGGCCGAAACCAATCGCTGTGGAAAACTTCAGAAGCGTGGGCATGAACGATGAGCAGGTGCTAGCCATGGCGCTGCAGGAAGCCAACCGGCATCGGGAAGTGGCTTGGTGGATCAACAACCGGGAAACGTATCTGGTATTCGATACGACGCGGGACTATCGCATCAGCGACGCCACCTTTGCCGCCTTCGATCTGACCCCCGCACAGGATGCTGCGCAAAAACCGATTGCTGTCTTTGGACAGCGAGCGGCCGGTATGAACATCCACTGACACGCTCAGCACCCCTGGCGCAACCGTTCGAAAACACACCGTTTTGCTATGAAAAAGCGCGCCCACCGACTGGTGGGCGCGCTTTTTTAATGCCTGTGGGTTACACGCTACTCGACGGTGACGCTCTTGGCCAGGTTGCGGGGCTGATCCACGTCGCATCCCCGAAGCACGGCGATGTGATAGGAGAGCAACTGCAAAGGGACCACTGTCAGCAACGGCGAGAGCATCTCATGGGTCTTCGGGATGCGGATGACGTGCTCGCACAGATGATCCAGTTCCCCTTCCTCGGCGTCCGTCACGACGATAACGACCCCATCGCGCGCCACGACCTCTTCGATGTTGGACACAACCTTTTCGTAGGTGCTGTCCTTCATGGCAATGAAGACGACGGGCATGAACCGGTCAATCAACGCAATGGGACCGTGTTTCATTTCAGCAGCAGGATACCCCTCGGCGTGGATGTAGGATATCTCCTTGAGCTTCAACGCCCCCTCGAGGGCTACCGGAAAATTGACGCCCCGGCCCAGATACAGGAAGTTGGAGGCGTAGCGAAAGGTTTTGGCAATCTGCTCGACGGCGTCCGCCGTTTCCAACACCTCAGTGATGCGTGACGGTATGGCCTTCAGCTCGGCGACGATCCTGCTGAGCTCGGTTGGCTCGAGGGATCTGTCCTTTGCCAGTGCCAGCGCAAGTTGGGCAAGGATGGTGACCTGCGCCGTGAAGGCTTTCGTGGATGCGACACCGATTTCAGGGCCAGCATGCAGGTATACGCCGGCTTCGGTCTCCCGCGCGATGGTCGAACCCACCGTGTTGCAAATACCATAAACGGGGATGCCTTGACGCTGCGCCTCCCGCACGGCCGCCAGCGTATCGGCGGTTTCTCCGCTTTGGGACACGACAAGCACCGCATCACCCTGTCGAAGAATGGGGTTGCGATACCGGAATTCAGAGGCATACTCGACCTCGACAGGTATGCGCGCCCATGCTTCGACCAGGTATTCTCCAACCAGGGCTGCATGCCATGACGTTCCGCAGGCACACAGAATGATACGATCGGCCGAGCGCAGCTGATCCAGAGAGTCCAGGAGCCCACCGAGCTGCACGAAGGGCTCTTCAGTATACAGACGGCCACGCATGGCATCTTCCAGGGCACTGGGCTGCTCCATGATCTCCTTGAGCATGAAATGCTCATAGCCGCCTTTCTCTATCTGCTCCAGATCCCACTCCAGCTCATGAATGGTTTTCTTGAGCTTCACGTCATCGACCGAAAAGACCTTGAAGCCTCTACGGCGGACGATAACCAACTCGCCATCGTTCAGGTACACCACCTTGCGGGTGTATTCAACGATGGGTGCGGCATCCGAACCTAGGAAATACTCGTTCTCTCCCACACCAAGAATGAGCGGACTACCCTTGCGAGCAGCAATCAACATGTCGGGGTCCTCAGTACTCACCAGTGCAATACCATAGGTACCCTTTACCTGGCTCAGTGCCTGACGAACCGCCTTGCCGAGGGTCAGTCCGGTCTGGGCCACAACATCTTCGATGAGCCGAACCAGCACCTCGGTATCTGTCTGGGAGACGAACCGGTAGCCTCTCTCGGACAACATGTCACGCAAGGACGTGTAATTCTCGATGATGCCGTTGTGGACGAGCGCAAACGAGCCATCCGTACTCACGTGGGGATGGGCGTTTAGGTCGTTTGGTGGACCATGGGTTGCCCATCGTGTGTGGCCGATTCCCAGTTTCCCGGACAACCCGTTACCCAGGAGGTCTTCGGACAAACGAGCAATTTTACCCTCCTTCTTCCGGACCCCCAGATGACCATTCACGATAGCAATACCCGCAGAATCATATCCACGGTATTCAAGCCTCGAAAGACCTTTGACCAGAATGTCCTGGGCCTCTCGATCTCCGATGTAACCGACAATACCACACATGGGCGTTCACACTGCTGATGGCTGACGAAAGTATACTCGCCCCACCCGGTACCTCATACTCCCCCCAGCATATTTCTGTGCGGGAGCGCTTTTCTTCACAGTCCGGTAATGGGAGCGACACGTAGACACGACCACCGATCATTGCAGTATCCGCATCATGCGGAATCCGGGCACGAAATAGGCCTCAGGCCACGCTACGCCCGATGGCCTCGGCAATCAAACGAACCTGCCTCATGAGCTCGTCGAACTGAGGAAAATGGAGCGACTGGGGACCGTCGGACAAAGCCACGTCCGGATCCGGATGCACTTCGATCATGAGGCCGTCCGCGCCGGCGGCCACGCCGGCGCGGGCCATGGGAAGCACCTTGTTGCGGATGCCGATGCCATGACTGGGGTCCACAATGACCGGCAGGTGACTGCGCGCCTTAACCACGGGCACGGCCGACAAGTCCAGCGTGTTGCGGGTCATGGTCTCGAATGTGCGGATGCCCCGCTCGCAGAGAACAACATTCGGGTTGTTCTCTGCCAGAATGTACTCGGCACTCATGAGCCACTCCTCTATGCTCGCGGACATACCGCGCTTGAGGAGCACCGGCAGGCCGAGCTGTCCGGCTACCCGCAGGAGCGGGAAATTCTGCATGTTGCGTGCGCCGATCTGCACCATGTCGGTATGCCGCGCCATCAGGTCTGCATGCGCCGGATCCATCAGTTCCGTGACCACGGCCAGACCGTGGGTGTCGGCGGCTTCGCGCATCATCACAAGCCCCTCCTCGCCCAGACCCTGGAAGGAGTACGGAGACGAGCGCGGCTTGAACGCACCACCTCGCAGGATTCGTGCGCCCGCTGCTGCCACTGCCCGGGCCGATGCGTGGATCTGTTCCTCGGACTCTACCGAACAGGGACCAGCCATGACAATGACCTCCTCCCCACCAATGATCACATCCTTGACGACGGCGCGCGTAGGCTCCTCCTTCCAGGAGCGGGCGGCAAATTTGTACGGCTCGGACACCCGATGAACCGTGTACACGCCGTCAAGGAGTTCAATATGGCGCTTGTCAAAGTCCCTTTTTACACCCACCGCACCGAGCACCGTGCGCTGACTTCCGCTCGAGCGGTGTACATCGAATCCGTGATCATTGAGCGTGGCGATGACCGCTTCGATTTGGGCTTCGCCGGCCCCGATATCCATGACAACAACCATCAGTCCTGACCAATCTGTACGAGGTGATAGGATTTCTTGCCTTTGCGTAGCACCAGCAGTTCGCCCTCGATGCCCATTTCAGTCGTAATGCGACCTGATTCATCCGAGTAGCGGTCGTTGTTCACGAAGAGACCACCCTGGCGGATGAGGCGCCGCGCCTCTCCATTCGACGCCGTAATACCCGTGCGGGTACACAGCTCGAGCACACCCAGCCCTTCCCCCGAGAGGTCGCCACGGGGAATGATCGTAGAGGGGACGTCTTCGAAAATATCTGCCAGATCCTTGACACTGAGATTGTCGAGCGCTCCCCCGAACAGGACCTTGGCGGCCTGCTCGGCCTTGTCGAGCTCACTCTGACCGTGCAGCATCGTCGTTACCTCGCGTGCCAATGTGCGCTGCGCCTCACGAGCCCCGGGATTGTCGGCCACCGATTGTTCAAGCCCTTCGATAGCTGCCCGATCCAGCCAGGTGAACGACTTCAGATAATGCACCACGTCACGGTCGTCCGTGTTGAGCCAGAACTGATAGAATTTGTAAGGCGATGTCAGCTCCGGATCCAGCCATACGTTGCCCGCTTCCGTCTTGCCGAACTTGGTACCGGAGGCATTCGTGACCAGGGGGAAGACCAATCCGTGTGCCCGCTTTCCATTGACCCGGCGGATCAGGTCCGTTCCGGCCAGGATGTTGCCCCACTGATCGGATCCTCCCATCTGCAACACGCAATCGGCTCTGCGATTGAGCTCCAGGAAATCATAGGCCTGCAGCATCATGTACGTGAACTCCGTGTAGGAGATACCATCTTCTGACTCGATGCGGCGCTTTACCGACTCCTTGGACAGCATGTAGTTGACCGTGAAGTGCTTACCAGTATCCCGCAAGAAGTCGATGAGCTGCAGCGAGCCCAACCAGTCGTGGTTGTTTTCGATGCGGGCCGGATTGCCCGCGCGCTCAAAGTCCAAGAAGTGGGAAAGCTGCGCCCGTATACCTTCAATATTCTCGGCCACCTTTTCCTTGGTCAGAAGCTGGCGTTCTGCCGTCTTGCCACTGGGGTCGCCAATCAGTCCGGTTCCGCCACCGACCAGGGCGATCGGGGTGTGTCCGAAACGCTGCATGCGTGCCAGTCCCATGATGGGCAGGAGCGAACCGACGTGGAGGCTGGCCGCGGTGGGATCAAATCCGATGTAGGCCGTCACGCGCTCCGTTGCCAGGAGGTCCTTCAGGTCTGGAGTTGCGTCGTAGAGCAGCCCTCGCCACTCGAATTCGTCGTAGATATTGCCCTGCATGGGAGTGCGTTTTGCCTGGAACGAGCCACCCGAAAGCCTCTGGGCCATCGGACAGCAGGTGATGTGAACCCGCGTGCGGGTAGCGTGACCTGTCAGACTGGTTCTGCCCTGCGCTGTTCCTCAGCCATAGCGCTCCAGTCTGAACTTCTCTCCAAGATAGCGACGACGGACCTCCGGGTCGGAGGCCAGTGCTTCGGCTGTACCCTGCTTCAGGATACTCCCCTCATAGAGCAGGTAGGCCCTGTCTGTGATGGCCAGGGTCTCATGGACATTATGGTCGGTAATGAGCACCCCGATTCCGCGCTGCTTCAGTCCGGCCACAATGGCCTGTATGTCCTCGACGGCAATGGGATCGACGCCGGCAAACGGCTCGTCAAGCAACAGGAAACGCGGTTTCGTGGCCAGCGCCCGTGCAATCTCCGTACGGCGACGCTCGCCCCCGGATAGCGTATAGCCCTTCGACTGGCGAACGGTACCAAGCCTGAACTCGGCAATCAGCTCCTCAACCCGATCCCGTCGCTTCTCGCGACTCAGATCCTGATACTCCAGAACAGCGTGCAGATTGTCTTCCACACTCAGGTGGGAAAAAACCGATGCTTCCTGGGCCAGATATCCTATGCCGTGCCGGGCACGTCGATACATGGGCATCGTGGTGATATCCTGGCTTCCAAGCAGTACCCGGCCGCCGTCAGGCCGTATCATTCCGACGATCATGTAGAAGGTCGTCGTCTTGCCGGCACCGTTCGGACCCAGCAGTCCGACAATCTCACCTTGTCTGACGCTCAAGGCCACATCGGTGACAACCTGGCGATTACGATAACGCTTGACCAATCCCTGCGCACGAAGGGTGAGCACCGCTTCCTGGTCCTCAGCGCGCATCTGCTCCGTCTCGTGATCAGTGTGCATGGACGTCCTGACTGGATCGATTCGACACATCAACACTCCTGATGGCATGGGTCGGAGGCCGTGGACTCTCCGCCCTCCGTTCTGTCTGACCATGTCTTCCAGAAGTCTTCCGTCAAACGATGGCGGTCAGGCTTGTTGTCGGGAGAGAAGATAAATCCCCGCAGGTTGGAGAGCTGATTGAGCATGTCCTCGGCATAATAGGTCCCTTCCACTCCGGTATAGAAGGTGACGTTATCCAGCTCCCCTCCACGGAAGTGGAATCTGAGGCCGTCACCGGAACCGCTGAAACCGACGGTTGCACCCTCTTCTTCGGACTCCATGAAAAGAATGGCACGAGCTTGCTCTCGGATGTCGAGGGAACGCAAGGAATCCGATTCCATGATGGCCAGCAGGGCCTGGCCACTCAGTTGGTTGATGCGACCCGAGAGCGTGTCAGGGGTAGCCACGAATACCTCACCCGCAGCCCGCAGGGTGTCTGCCGGACTGCCATCCATCATGGTCATGCGCTGGGCAACGACCTGTGTATCCTGTACCCAGGTGGAAGGACTCCCGGATAATCGACTCCTCGTGTCTCCCGCCTCCGTTTGCTCGCTGTCCAGGGAATCCGCCCGAAAGGCGTAGGCTGCTGCCGCTACGACCACGGAGTCCCGGGCTCTAAGCATTCCCGGTTGGGGCAGGTCGACGAAGGTCGCGCGCAGGACCAGCGTATCCGGCCCTGCCGGATCAAGACGGAGAAGTCGTGCGTTGCCCGCCACCCGGATGGAGTCCCTCGACGCGTTGCGATAGAGGGAATCCGCAAGCATCAAGGTGCGCACGGAGTCGGACTCATTCAGATGATCGGCAGCAATTCGCCCCCAGGCCCGGCTTTCCTCCGTCTCCCTGGCATGCAGGATGGAGTCGGCGAAAAGTGTCAGGTCGCTCTGCGTCAGGGTGACCTCCCGTGCAAATTCAGCGCGGTTTTCGACAGACACGTACCGCGCCCACCGCGCTGTAAGGACCGAGGTGCTGTCCCGGTAGGTAACCCCCTCCTCGAAGATTGTGACTTCTTCCCGGGAGAAGTAGCGGGCAAAAGGCGCCTCGAGGACAACCTGGCCATCGGTCAGGCGGACGGCACCACGTGCCTCGCCAATACGGTCTTCCCGTTGATACCGGACCCGTTCAGCGCGGATGGTGTCTCCGGCTTCCGTTATTTCAACGTCTCCCCAGAACAGTATGAAACCGTTGCCCTCGTCGAATCCGTTATGTGCGCTGAGGCGAAAGTCTTCCTGCTTCAGCACAGGACGCAACCACTCGGCCACGGTCCGTCCGGCAACCGTGCGAACACGCAGGGAATCGAAAGCCACCTCAACCTCGGTGACATCTTCGGTGACGTCCTCGGTATCCTGCCCCAGTGCCGGCAGGGCCGCAAGGCACAGCAGGAGTAGGAATGTATATGTCATCCCGGCTCTACTCATCCGGGATCAGTACCGTACCGGTCACGCGCGCAAGCGTAAAATCTGTCAGGTTCTCGTCGGCATCCAGGCCATACCCGGACAGGGTCTCGGTCGGCGTACGAATGGTGGCAAAGCCGGGCGTACCGATGCGGGCTGTTCGTTCCATCCAGGCCAGATGCTCGCTTCGCAGGCTGCGCTCCTCTCCTGCCTCTGCCCGCACGTCGCCACGGGCAACGAAGCGGCGAGTCCGTTCGTGCCAGACAATACGCTGGGCCGTGACCACCGCCGAGGTATCTCCCTCGGTACCGAAAAGGACCACGCGAACCCGATCTGTCTCGTCATCCCTTCCACTGAGCACCATCCATGTGCTGTCAGGGGTCTCGAACCGAGCCATGTGATGGGCCCGCATGTGTAGCCTGTTCAGCCCCTCCTCCATGATCATCATCGTGGTCTCCCAGCTTTCCGATGCGGGCGCATCGTCCTCCCGGAGCATGTCCACGGTTACCGAGGGGTCATGGACCTGACACCCTGCCCAACCCAGGAATAGAAACAAAAAGGCCGCTGTAGCGGGCGTTCGCATGGGGTGTGATATATTGCAGCATCCGTTTTTTACGGAGCAAAATGCCCTTGTGGAGTGGATGATACGATCCCTTCTGCGCTTTAGTTTGCTCAAAGGCAACCGATTGTGAAGGGTAGGTGCCGTTGGGTACCATGCAGTAGAACGGGTCACGCACGCAACCATCATGAACTTTCCGATTGAGCAGGCAGGACAGAATGCCGTGGTAATCCGGGTCGGTGCCTCGCTGGATTTCCGCAACGCGTCCGACTTCAAGGCCATCGTGCAGCAGCAGGTAGACACGGGTGTCCGGCGTTTCATCCTGGATTTCAGCGAAACCAATGTCCTTGACTCTACTGGACTGGGCTCCATCTTCTCCCTCCATCGCAACCTGTCTTCCTCGAACGGCCACGTCATGTT
>Ga0075480_10000743_pt1 | contig 19623 bp, 13 predicted proteins | sample DEB08_DNA_7_FD_81590 | JGI IMG/M metagenome (GOLD analysis project Ga0075480, IMG submission 81590) | Aqueous microbial communities from the Delaware River and Bay under freshwater to marine salinity gradient to study organic matter... | ecosystem: Environmental > Aquatic > Marine > Coastal ... | reverse complement strand
GAGGACACGTGGTAGAACTGCAGGAAGCTACGAAGCGCGATTCCGCTTTCAGCACGCCATTCCATTCCCACGCTGCGTGAAAACAACCAGCCCCCATGGGGAGCAGACCAGGACCAGGAGGGAAGCAGAGGGCCGATTCCAAAACGCTGGTCGATAATGCGATCCGGCATCAGATGCCCCCCCATCCACCGTATGCGTCCATCCACCCAACCGCTCCAGTGTCGGGTCAGCGATCGGTTGGCCGTAGCGCCGAGATCGAGGGAGCGGGGAAGGGTACCCGACCCACCGAAGGGCGGCAAGGACATCCAGTCGCCGAGGTCCACCCCGGCTTCTGCCCATTCCGAGAGCTGGCCCGGCTCGGGAAACCGTCCGGCGGCATACTGAAGGGCCAGTTGCAGCCACCCATTGTCGTCCCGGTAACGGAGGCTCCCTTCGGAGAAGCTGCTAAGCGTTGCGCGCCGGGATGCCTCGGAGGGGATGCGCAGTATTTCGGCGGAGACGGTTGCCAGCCATGAACCGGATGAACGCGCCATCTTTCCATGAATCGATGGCAGGAGCAGCGAACGGCCATGGCCGCCTTGCGAGATCCGGCTCGAGCGCAGGGCCATCCCGCCGCTCCAGTCGATGCCGCCCCAGCTCCTTTCCAGACGAAGCCGGACAGCCGATTGGGCAAGAGTAACCGGGGAGGGAAGGGTGATGTAGGACGGTCGATTGCCCGTCATTACCTCAGAGGCATCCACGTCCAGTCGAATCCGCACCGGATCCAGGTCAGCCCTAAGCTGTCCCACCATCCAGGATCGGGTCAGGCGGGAGGGCCACTCCCATCCGGCAGCCTCATGATAGGTGAAGCCCTTTCGGCGGGACTGTCCGGCCAGAAGATGACCGGTCCAATGATGTCCCTGGAACCGCAGTCGGGCAAAGGGAGAAAACTGGGTCACGATCGGCTGTGCGTCCTCCGCGTATGTTTGACGAACGCGACCGGAAATTCGATCGTCGGTCAGATGATGCAGATCGGTCTGAAGACCCGATTGCACCATCCAACGACCGTTTCCCCAGCCGAGCCGTAACCACGTGGCAGGACCGCTGCGGTCCACATTGGTAAGCCGGGCATCAACGTGTTTAGCGGGACCTGGATCTCCCGTCTCATTGATGAGCGCCATGGAGCCGGCCGCGTTCCAACCGGAGAGCATCGGAGTTTCCAATAACACGCGTCCTTCGGCCAAGCGCGCACCCGGCATGCTGTTGAGTCCGGGTATCCATGTCACGGAAAGCAGATCGCCCGGGGAGGCTGGAAGGCTCTCGGTAAGTACACGGTCCAAGACATGCGCAGGAATCGCCACTCCGTCGAGGAAGATGGCGGGCGCCACTGGATGCATCCCTCCGAGGCCGGAACCCAAAAACCTCAGGGTGTAACGGTCCGGGCTCCAGGTTTCCACGGCAGGCATGGCGCGAAGGATCTCGGAGAGGCGAACGGCACCTGTGGCTTGGATTTCGGACTGCGTCAGGCTCCAGGGTGACCAGGCGGCGGCTTCTGCGTGGGCTACCTGGCCATGGGCAGGAGCGGAACGAAGGAATGCCACAAGGGCGAGCGTTACCAGTGCCCTGACCAGCGCAACCGTCATACCTGTGTTAAGGCGTCCTCGGGGAGACGCACCCGATATCCGGTAACACACCCTCATTGGAGTATCCACCGTATCCATCCTGGTGTCTGAATGGTCCAGGCGAGGCCTGCGCTGAGGCCTACGCTGTCCCACCGCGGGCGCGTGAGTACCCGCAGGACGCGGACCTCGGTGAACATGCCCAGACCACCGATGGCCCCACCCAGACGAAGCCAGGGGCCGACGATCATTTCGGATTCAAGGCGTCCGGGGGCTGTCGACGGGAGATCAAACAGCATGAACCGATTACCAAGCAACAGCCCTGCATGTACGGAGACGGGAGCCCGGGGGGCACTTGAAAAGCCAACCCCTGCGAGTATATCCGTGGTCTGTGCATCAGGCAGGTCCACCGTGGCCGGATTGCCTGACTGATCAATCACATCAGGTACGTCATCCGCTCCTTGCCAGGCGCGATATGACACATCGAGGCGTATCCAGCCTCGGCCGTAGCGTGTATCCACGGACAGCCTCAGATCAGAACCCGGCGACCAACCCGGCATGCCGCTCTGCTGCAGAAGGGTACCGCTCGAAACGGCAATGCGGAGCGAGGAGAATGACGCGTCGGAAGGGGCCTCCTGAGCGTGTACAGTTGTCACAGGAACAAGACATACGAGGGTAAGCGCCGTGAACAGCAACTGACGGACTTCGGCAAACAGCCGGGCAGGGGAATACCAACGTTCACAACCGATCAGCCGAGTAGGCATGGGCATCACAGCGCGCGTGATCCTGCCATGCGATAGGTCAAGGTCAGGGCGGCGGTCAGATGGCTGTTAGCCATTCCTGATGCCTGGCCTGCATCCACCATGCGGTTCCAGCCAGCTTCAACGGCAATGTCCATACCGCTCCTGAGCAGACCGTGAAGTTCTACGAACGGGCGCAGAGTAGTCCTGGAGGTGCCGGTGAAGAGGACCTTTTCGTCCAAGGAAGGAAGCTCTTCCCTGAAGTCAGCTTCGCCTTGCCGCAGCAGGTCAATTCCTGTGCGAACCAGCCAGCCCGGAAAACGCAACCAATCCATATGGCCTGTCAGGTGGGCAACATCCGAGTGCTGCATGGCGATGCCGCGGCCCAGATACAGCCATCGCCCCTCAGCCTGCTCCGAATTGTATGCGCGGGCGGTCACGACCGTGGCCGACAGGCCCAGGCTCACGCGACGCGGCATGATGCGATGGGAGAAAGCCAGATGGGCAGCCAGGGAAGCCGGTTCCTTCCCATTGAGAACATCTACATCGTCCAGAATCAGCTCCCCGTTGGCCATGTTGCGCTTACCCCGATAGGAGAAAAAAGCCCCGACCATGCCATTGTTCTCATCATTTTTGGGGCGATTGTCCACCTCCCAGAGAGCCACGTTGAACGGATTGGCAAACTTCAAGGAGAAACCACTGCCGGGACCGGAATACAGGGTGGCGTGCGAAAGCCCGACCGTCCAGGCAGGCGACATCCTGACGACCAGACGGTGGGCGGCAAGCATGCGTCGGTTGCTCCCGGCGCGGACAGAGTCCGCGCCGGCTGTCCCCGTCATGCGTCCATCTCCGGTAAAACTGTCCAATTCTGCCAATACGCTCTCCACGTACACCCTGTCAGGCCCCATGCGCCACGCTATCTGATCCATGGGTCTCGGGTTTCGGCTCAGGAGGAGGCCCGGACCGTCGATGGAACCCCAGTGGCGGCCCATCCGCCCGAAAAAGACGTCAACGAATCGCCCGTCACGTGCCACATAGGCATCCTCGGCGCGTGACAACCAGCGGTGCGCCGTATCCATACCGTCCGGATCGATTTCGTACCACCGATCCACCCGCACACCGATGGAGGCGGTCCAGGCACCTTCCTGAATCCAAGAACGGGCAAGGAGCATGGGTTGCCAGGAAACGTCGTCCATGGCCTGGTACCTGAGAAGGTCCCGACGATCCTGGGATGCCAGCCGGATGCCACTTCGAAGGTCCGCATGGAGGCGTCCAGGCCGGGATGTCTCCGGCAGCCTTGCCAGCATACGCTCGGCCGTCCCAGCAGCCCATATCGATTCCGGGGGCACGTCTCGCAGCCAAGCAGCCATCTCGGAGGCCGGCTTCGGCCAGGACAGGGCAGGAACGTTTGGCGCCATGCCTTCCAGCAGCAGCGTACCCATGAAGGCCTGCAGTGGATCATCCACGGCCACGGGGGGCGCCTGGCGGGCCATACCCACCTGGGCCATCCCGAAGAGAAGGGTCAGCAGAGACAGGATGTGGGAATATGGCGTGGGAAACGAGCGCATGAAGCGAGCAAACGAACAGAACCTTAGCACAGTTTCATGGGTATGCACGCGCTGAATCCCCGGAGCCGAACCTACCGCCCTCCTTGACCCGCAACGTCGAGCTTACTGCCCTCATCCTGATGGATGCCCTGGCAACGCTGATTGCCAACCGGTTGTGGTATCTGGCCCGTTTCGAGTGGGAATGGTTGGCAGAGCCGGTATTGGTACCCGATCCGACCGTCACCAATCTGATGATCGTTCTCCTGACGGGTTTCTGGTTGGTTGTGTTCATGTTCTTCGGGCTGTACCGGGAACGCTACGCATCGTCCCGGTTCGATGAGCTGGTGACGGTTGTCAAGGTAGTTACCGTCGGGATTCTGGTGCTCTTCCTGCTTCTTTTCGTCGAGAACCTCGACCCTCATTCTGCTCGGTCGAACATCCTGGCCTACTGGGCGGCCATCATCCTCTTTGTGGCCCTCGGGCGTGTTCTCGTTCGTTCCGTACAGAAACGATTGATTCTTAAGGGAAAGGGACTCCATCGAGCACTCATCGTTGGATGGTCTGATGTCGTGGACTCCCTCTACGAGGAGGTGGCCCGCTATCCAGAGGCTGGATTGTCCATTGTAGGCGCCGTACGGCTTCAGCGGAACGAGCTCGAAGGCGCATCCCCACCGGAGGCGCCCGTGGGTCATCGGGTCTCTGATCTGCCTCGTCTCATCGATGACCTCGATGTCCAGGATGTACTCATTGCACTTGGTCCGGACGATGCCGACCAACTCATGGAGGTACTCAGGTTGACTGATGGCAAGCCCGTAACCCTCAAGCTGGTGCCCGATTTTTACTCCATCATCGGCGGGATGGCTCGTACCGAGCACATGTATGGGCTGCCTCTCATCGAGGTCATGCCCGAGCCCATGCAGGCGTGGGAGCAGAGCCTGAAGCGCCTCATGGATTTCGTCGTGTCCCTGGTCGTGCTTGTGGCTGGATTACCCGTCTGGATCCTGATCGGGTTGGTCATCAAACTGACCAGTCCGGGGCCCGTCATCTACCGACAGCGCCGCATCGGTCAGAAAGGGAAGGAGTTCACCATGTACAAATTCCGTACGATGGATGAAGACGCCGAGGCGCACACGGGTCCTGTCTGGGCCACCGAGGACGATCCGCGCTACACGTCTGTCGGACGCTGGCTGCGGAAAACCCGTCTGGATGAGGTCCCCCAGTTCGTGAATGTCCTCCTGGGCAGCATGTCCTTGGTTGGGCCCCGGCCTGAGCGCCCATACTTTGTGGAAAAGCTGGCAAAACAGATTCCCCTGTACTCACGCAGGCACCGGGTCAAGCCGGGTATTACGGGTTGGGCACAGGTCAAGTGGAAGTACGACAGCAGTCTGGAAGATGTACAGCAAAAGGTCAAATATGACTTGTTCTACATCGAAAACATGAGTCTGCGGAGGGATTTGCAGATTCTGTTCCGCACTCTGCACACGGCTCTCAAGGGGAGTGGTCGTTGACGCACGGACCCGTATCTTCAGCCCCGTCCTGCTCCGCCCGCCTGCCGTGGTGAGTGGACCTCGAACTCACCGTTAACCGTACGTCACCACCGACGAACGCATGGCTATCAAAACGAAGAAAGAAACGGAAGCGGTGTATCGCGCCCTGCTTCTCCCTCGTGTCATCGAGGAGAAAAAGCTCAGATTGATCCGGCAGGGGCGCCTTTCAAAATGGTTCAGTGGCTTTGGTCAAGAGGCTATCGCTGTGGGTGTGACCTGGGCGCTTGAGGATGATGACTATGTGCTGCCGATGCACCGCAACCTGGGTGTGTGGACTACAAGAGGGGTCGACCTTGAGCGTTTGTTCTGTCAGCTCATGGGGCGCGAGGGAGGGTTCACGAAGGGGCGGGACCGGACCTTCCACTTTGGTCTCCCGGAGAAAAACATCGTCGGCATGATATCCCATCTGGCGGCCATGCTGCCGGTGGCGAGTGGCCTGGCCCTCGCGGCCAAGCTGCGCGGTCAGCAGCGCGTAGCAGCGGCATTCGTGGGGGAGGGTGCGACAAGGGAGGGGGATTTCCATGAGGCCCTGAATCTTGCCTCCGTCTGGAAGCTACCGGTCCTGTTTGTGGTTGAGAACAACGGGTATGGATTATCCACGCCCACGTCCGATGTCATTGCGGTGGATGATATTGCCGAAGCCGGATCGGGCTACGGGATGGCTTCCGTCGTCGTGGACGGTAATAATGTGCTGGCGGTCATGGAAGCCGTCCGGAATGCCCGCAAGCGGGCCTTGAAAGGCGACGGACCCACCTTGCTGGAGATGAAGACATTCCGGATGCGTGGCCACGAGGAAGCATCCGGTACCAAATATGTCCCCAAGGAATTGCAGGAGAAATGGGCCACGCTCGATCCCATCGAGCGCTTCCTTCCCATCGCGGTCGAGAAACTGGGTGCCAAACGCTGCCAGTCCATTCGCGAGGAACTCATCTCGCAGATTGATGAGCTGGCCGAATGGGCGTTGACGCAACCAGAGGTTACCAGCAGCGCAGAGAAGGAGCATGCCGACCTGTTCGCCGTATCTGCGGCGGTTGAAACCAACGGGGCCGCAGCACAATCTTCCGAGAAACGCTTCATCGATGCCATATCGGACGGATTGCGCTCCTGGATGCGGGATGAGCCGGAATCGGTCGTCATGGGACAGGACATTGCGGAATATGGCGGGGTATTCAAGGTTACGGAAGGCTTCCTGGAAGAGTTTGGCGCCGATCGCGTGCGCAATACGCCCATCATCGAGAGCGCTGCCGTGGGTGCTGCCATGGGCCTGGCCCTGGCCGGTATGAAGGCGATTCTGGAAATCCAGTACGCGGATTTCATCTCCTGCGGATTCAACCAGATCGTGAACAACCTGGCAACGACATTCTATCGCTGGGGAGCTCCGGTGGGTGTCACGATCCGTGCTCCCTTCGGAGGAGGGATCGGGGCAGGACCATTTCATTCCCAGTCCATGGAGGCCTGGTTCTGTCACGTCCCGGGACTGAAGGTGGTTATTCCATCGACTCCTGCTGATGCCAAGGGATTGCTCTTGTCCAGCCTGGATGATCCCAATCCGGTGCTCTTTTTCGAACACAAGAAGCTCTATCGATCTATTCGGGGGTCCGTACCGGATGCGCCCGTTCGGGTACCCATCGGCAAGGCTCGTTGCGCACGCGAGGGTACCGATATCACGATCGTAAGTTGGGGGGTTGGCGTGCATTGGGCATTGGAGGCTGCCGAAGAGTGGAGTACGCGCGGCGTTGAGATCGAGGTCATCGATCTGCGTACACTCGTGCCGTGGGACAGGGAGGCGGTACTCGCATCCGTGCGCAAGACCAGTCGCTTGATCATCCTGCATGAGGCTTCGCGGACCGGAGGGTTTGGGGGCGAAATAGCTGCAGAAGTCACGGAAATGGCCTTCGAGCACCTTGATGCTCCCCCCATGAGGATTGGAGGAGCCGACCTGCCCATCGCGTTTTCCAAAGCCATCGAAGAGGAGGTCTACTCGGCCAAGGCCCGGTTGGACACCGCCATCGCCGAGGGCGTGGCCTATTGAACACCCCGAGAGCACCCCGTGTCGGTCGACAGGATCCGGGAGGACGCCTGTCGGTTTGTCCCCAGCCATGGTATCACGCCAAAACGTCGCATCGCGTACCTACATCGCCTCTCATCGCATCATTCAGACTCACCATCATGAACGTCAACCAATTGTTTGTCCGGACGCTGATGCCCGTCATGCTGCTCGTTTCAGCATGCAACGGATCCGGGAATTACCCCGTGCATTCGCATGTCGAAGGGACCTTTTCCGTTCGATCCGAGATTGACTCCACGCGCAATTATGCCAACTTCCGGGTCTCCGTCCTGGGGCAGAAGGAGGGCAATGTGGATACACTCGGGACGGCACTTACGGGTGCGGATGGATCGTTTGTCATGGATGTTCATGCACCGGAGCCTGGCGTATACCCCATTTCAGTTGATCGAGGTGAAGGGGAACTGGCGATGGGAGAGTTTGTGGCGGTGGACGGGGACAGTGTCCGCGTGAGTGCAACCTTCCCATTGGGAGCTCGCCGGCTCCGTATCGTATCGCCGGAAAATGCAGCTTGGACTGCCTATCGCAATGCCAAGGTGCAGCATAACTACGCGATGGCGGAATTGATTGGCGCAGGAGACTACACGGCCGACATGATGGAGCGTGTCATTACGCAGACCAGTACGGTGTTGTGGAACATCCAATCGACATACCCGGAGACCATAGGGGGCAACCTGGCCAAGGCCGAATCTGTGATCATGATGGAGGGATGGAATGATTCCCTTGTGGTGGCACGACTGGGAGAGATTGCCCCCTCCAACGCAAGCATGGTGGAGGTAGCTCGCGCGGCGAGACGCTCCATCGCGCGCCTCGAGGGGGGAGCAGCCTCCCTGCGATATTTGACGCAGCTTGTGGATGAGGTCCCCGAAGGCATGCGGGCCGGAATCCTTGCAGAGGCTGTGGTGGCCTACGCGGATTCCAATGCGGCTACAGAGGCCGTCGAGGCTGCCACGGAATTGCGCAGGAACTACCCTGATTCGCCGTGGGCCCAATGGGCCATCAGAGCGACCTACGACCTCGAAAACCTGCAGCCAGGGATGGAGGCACCAGCCTTTGCCCTTGTCGATCGCGAGGGGCAGAGTCTGACGTCATCCAGTCTATCGGGACGGTTCGTGATTCTGGAGTTCTTCGATCCACTTGAGCCCATCTTCCAGCGGGAGATGGCAGTACGCGACTATCTGGCGGGTACCATTCCCGAGGCGTTGTTCCAGTATGTGTCCGTCAGCGTTGAGGCGGATGAGGCAGTGAATCAAGCGCTCCTCGAGGAGGGCGCCAGGCCCGGCCGATTTGTTTTCTCTGACGAAGGAATAGAGCAGCAGATCGTACAGGATTTCAATGTGCATATCATGCCCACCCGTTTTTTGATCGACCCTGATGGACGCATCGTAGCCCGCTATACGGGCCCTGCCTTGGATGATCTCGAGAGTGATCTCATTACGATCATCAACTCGGTCAACGAACTGGCCGATCGTCTGCCCCAACGCCCCTGATGTGCCATCCCAACCTTAAGCTCGGACCATTGACATGCTCGTAGTTGGAAATTGGAAGATGAATCTAGATCTGGCGGCTGCCCGCCAGTTGTCCTCGGCCATAGCAGCCTCCATCGGACCCTTGGATACCGTGGATGTGGGCATGTGCCCCCCCTTTGTGGCGCTCGACGCGGTCTTCGCCGTTCTTCATGGCACGGGCATTCGCCTCGGTGCCCAGAACATGCATGAAGAGGAGGGTGGTGCCTACACGGGGGAAGTATCGGCTTCCATGCTGCGGGCTGTGGGATGCCATTATGTCATCCTTGGACACTCCGAGCGCCGGCAGTATGCTGGAGAGACGGATCAGACGGTCAGCAAAAAAGCCCGCAAGGCCCGTGAGCACAACCTCGTGCCCATCGTATGCGTCGGCGAATCGCTCCCTCAACGGGAGGCGGGTACGCATCAGGCAGTGGTCGAAAAACAGGTCATGGAAAGCCTGAGCGGAGTGGATTGCACCCATGCTTCAGAGCTTGTCGTGGCTTACGAACCCGTTTGGGCCATCGGAACGGGTGAAACAGCCTCGCCCCAGCAGGTAGCCGACATGCATGGTCACATCCGCCGTCTCCTCGAGCATCTCTTCGGACGTGCCGTCGGGTCGGGTATACCTATTCTTTACGGCGGGAGCGTCAAGCCTTCCAATGCACAGGAGCTTTTCAACCAGCCCAACGTCGACGGAGGCCTAATCGGAGGCGCCTCGCTACGGGCCGAGGATTTTCTGTCCATCGTGAATGCCGCACGGCGCTAGACCGGAAATGGAGGGCCCCGGAATGAAGGCGGGCGCTCCCTCAGTCGTCAGAGGAAGGAGTGGCGGAGGGCTTTTTCGATTCGGGCGCGCCAGAGGCTGCCCCGCCTTCGCCTGAACTCGTCGATGATGGGCTCGTGGACTTGCGGGCATAGTCGGTCAGGTAGAAGCCACTACCTTTGAATACCAGCCCGGCCCCACCTGAAATGAGCCGCTTGACCTTCTGTCCTGTGGTCGGACATTCCGTGAGTGGGCTGTCCGTGATACGTTGCTCGATTTCGAAAACAGTTCCGTCCTCGCGCTTGTACTCATATGTAGGCATGGTCCTTTCGGATTGGATGTCGGGCGGGCTTGAAGTCTCGATCGTTTTGCCGGTTCCTCGAAAAGCTCCTACTCAGTGGATTGCACGGCGTCATTGAGGCCTTTCTCAAGCGCGTTGAAGGCCGCATTCGCGACCGCTGGCCGCAGCGGAATGTGTTTACGATTCTGCCGTGTCGGATACACGCGATTGGTCAGCAGGATGACATAAAGGTGCGAATCCGGGTCATACCAGAAAGAGGTACCCGTAAAGCCCGTGTGCCCGAACGAACGGGGACCAAAACGCGAGCCGGCGGACGAGTAGCCCGTCATACTCTTGGTGTCCCACCCAAGAGCCCTCGTGTGGCGTCCTTCCGGATCCGTGCGCTCCGTGAAGCGACGGATGGTTTCGGGTTTCAGGAAGGGTCTATCACCCACAAGACCCTCTCTGGACAGCATGCCGGCGAATCGGGTAAGATCCCTTATGGTGGAAAAAAGACCTGCGTGACCCGCGGTTCCGCCGAGCAACCAGGCCGTTTCGTCATGCACCTCGCCCTGCAGGGTTCGTCTCCGGAAGTAATCATCGACCTCGGTTGGCACCGCCCGATCAAGCCCCCTGTTCCGATTGCTCATGTAGCCTGTTGAAACCATCGAAAGGGGCTCAAAAACTCGGCGTGCAACAAAGTCATCAAAAGGCTCGCCCGTGATGGCCTCCGTCATCCAGGCCAGTGTAATTGGACCGAAGTCCGAGTATCTGGATTGACTTCCCGGCTGGTAGGCCAAGGTATCCGAAAGGATACGCTGTCGAACCTCAGCGCCGGTGCGGACACCACGCATGTGGAAGGGTATGAACGGGATCAATCCACCTACGTGGGACAACAGATCGCGTACCGTGACCATGCCCTTACCGTTTTGGCCGAAAGCTGGCAGGTAGTCGGCCACCGGGCGGTCCAGATCCACGAGGCCATCCTCGACAAGAAGCATGATGGCCGTGGTTGTCGATATCACTTTCGTAAGCGATGCCAGATCGAACACATCCTGTTCCCTGATGGGACGCTTGCGCTCGAACGTGTGATAGCCATGCACCTGCTGGTGGGCTACGGTCAGATCGCGCCCGACAGCCAGTGCCGCAGTTGGGAAGGCACTGTCCGAGACGGCCCGATCAAGCAGAGGGACGAGGTCGTTCAGGATGACTTCATCAAGGGAAACCGAGCCTGCGGGGCCAACAGAGGCGAAAGAAGCCTGTGTTGGCATCCCACTGCCGCGCGGCCAGGCGGGGGGTACGTTCACGGGTAGCCGACCGCTCGAACCCGAGAGGCCGAACAGGACATCGGCCGAAGCCGCGGCCATGGCATCCGAGGCATCGTAACTCTGCACGACGAGGGCCGAAGCGGGAAGCACGCTCGGAAGGGCATAGGGCTTGCTGAAGCTCACGTACACGATGCGGGCCCCACCTGAGGACAACTCCTTCACGAACCGGGAGGGGTTCCAGCCGGCAACAGGCGTATTCCCCGTGTAGTCGGCAATGATGATCGTCCTGCTCGTCGAAGCGCTTCGCTGCAACACGGACATCCTTGAAGCCCAGGAACGGGGAGAGACTTCAATATGGGCAATGGATTGCCCCTTTCGGTCCTCCAATTCCCTCCTGAATCGAGCTGCGGGTCCGTCCGGGCCCCGATTCCGATCCCGGTAGTCGATGGAGATCAACACTGTGCGTTCGCCGGTCGGAAGGGGGAGCACGTCATCATTCTTGAGTACCGTTACTGCATCCCGAGCCATGGCTGTCATGGCCTGCTTGGTTTTGGTCTGCTCCTGCGCCGAAAAGAGGGCTTCCAGACTCCCTGCCTGGGGTTCTGAAGCCTGGTCGAATCGTTCCTTCTGCTCGAGGATGCGATGCACCGAGCTGTCGATTCGTGCCACAGGAATCCGCCCCTTCCGAATGGCCTGGATAATGGCCTTTTTGGTGTTCTCCTCGTCTGGAGGCATGAGAAGTACGTCGGCGCCGGCCAGGATAGCGCGAATACTGCGTTCTGCCGGCGAACCAGCCCGTGCAGCCCCTGCCATGTTCAAGGCGTCCGTAAAGACCAGTCCGTTAAAGGCAAGCGAATCTCGCAGCAGGCGGGTCACGATGTGGGGGCTGAAGGTAGCCGCGGTAGTGTCCTCATATTCATGACCCCTCGGGACGATATGCGCCGTCATGACGGCTGCTCCCGAGCTCTTCATGAGCCGGCGGAAAGGGGCCACGTGCACCGAATCAAACTCCGCTGGGGATGAGGTGGCAACAGGCAGGTCCGTGTGTGAATCCCGGGTAGTTCCGCCATGCCCCGGGAAGTGCTTCATGACAGGAAGAAGTCCCGCTTCAGTGACACCTTCCATGAAAGCCCCTGCGTAGACAATCACCGAGTCGGGACTGTCTGACCACGAGCGTGTGCCAATCACCGGATTGGATGGATGGACGTTCACATCGACCGTGGGAGCGAAGAGGACATTGACTCCGACTGATGAGGCCTCCTGTGCAGTAATACGACCACTCGTTCGTGCATGGGAAGGCCTGCCTGTGGCCGCGATGGCCATGGCGTCCGGGAAGCGGCCCAAGCCCTCAAGGCGATACCCTGCACCCCACTCCGCATCGAGCCCGACCAGGAGGGGTAGATCCGAGACGTGTTGCGCCCATGACGTGGCTACGGCAGATGTCAGGGCCTCACCCGCAAACAGGATGACACCTCCCGGTTGTAGGCGCTCCAGGCGTTCTTTCATGCGAAGTCGATCGGATGGATCAGGCACCGCCCCAGGCGGCATCAGCTCAACCATCATCATCTGTCCGACCTTCTCTTCAAGCGTCAACGACTGAAGCACCGAGTCGGCCCAGGTCCCTTCCGGTGGGGGCGTTGTCCGGGCCGGAGACTGATGGCACGCAGGCAGCAGGAAAAGCCCAAGCACGCACAGCCAGATCAGCCGGTGAGGCTCAGTTGAAAGGCTCTTGGGTGAATCAGAATTGTCGGTTAAGACGCTTCGGCACGATATCAGGATGCAACTCACAGGGTAGCTTTGTATAGAATTGTCAAGATTTTACGAGCGGCAGGCGAAGAAGCGCGGCCGTCCTCAACCCCAATCTAGTGAGGAGCCCATTGACAGGCGAAACGAATCCGCCCAGCCGTTCGGTATTGACCGTCCTGTTTTTCGGCGTCTTGATGGCGGCTATGGATATTGCCATCCTGGGACCGGCCATCCCCGCCATCCGGGAGGCATTCGGCTTGGACGACCGTCTGGTTTCCTGGGTGTTTTCCGCCTGGGTTCTTGCCAACCTGGTCAGCGTTCCAGTCATGACGAAGCTGGCGGACCGTTTCGGTCGCAAACGATTGTACCTGTTGGATGTGGCTCTTTTCGGATCAGGCAGCCTCATTGTTGCCCTTTCGCCATCGTTTGGAGTCCTGCTTGTCGGTCGGGTCATGCAGGGTATGGCGGCTTCTGGCATTTTCCCGGTAGCAGCTGCCGTGATCGGAGCGGTCATTCCAGTCGAGCGCAGGGGTAGGGCATTCGGCTTGATCGGCTCCGTTTTTGGCGTAGCGTTCATCATCGGTCCCATCCTGGCCGGCGTCATGCTCTCGTTCGGGTGGCGTTGGCTCTACCTGTTCAATGTCCCTGTGGCCGTGGGCATCCTGTTGATGGGGGCGCGAATCTTGCCTCGTTCCCGTGCAGAAAGCGCCGCTCCGCTTGACTGGAAGGGACTGGTGGCGTTGGCTGGCTTGTTGCTCAGTCTGGCCTATGCCTTGTCCGCGTTTGATACTTCAGACATCGCCGGCAGCCTTGGTTCTTGGCGCATCGGGCTGGCCTTGGCCACGGCCACCCTGCTCCTTCCGGTGTTCATTTCAGTCGAGCGGAGGGCACAGGACCCCGTGCTCCGATTGGACCTCTTCAGGAACAGGCAGGTAGCCTTGGCATCGGTCAATGCGATTGGCGCAGGGATCAACGAGGCCGCATTCATCTTCTTTCCGACCATCGTCGTACTGGCTCACGGAGTGTCAACCTCGGAGGCAGCCTTCATGCTCCTTCCCATGATGACAGCTGTCGCTCTCGGATCGCCGCTCGCAGGCCGGCTGTTGGACCGTACCGGGTCAAAATTCATTGTGTTGCTCAGCAACGTGCTACTCGTTCTGGGCATGCTCGGTGTGGCCATCAGCCCTTCCTCGGCCAGTGTCTTCTACATGGGATCTGCCATGATCGGGCTCGGCATGGCAGGTCTCTTGGGTTCGTCGCTGAATTACATCCTTATCCACGAGGCCCGCAAGCAGGAAAAGGCCATTTCACAGGGCCTGATCTCCCTGAATATTTCGATCGACCAGCTTGTGTCGGCTGCAGCGGTTGGCGCCGTGGCAGCCTCCGCTGCGGATCCCCTCGAGGGCTACAGCAACGCGTTCCTCATGATCGTGATGATCACTCTCTTCGTGGTGGCCGCTTCGTTCTTTCTACGCAACAAGGACGAAGAGCAGACGGCCATCAAGGCATCGGAGACGTCCTCCATGTAGTGCGGACGGAATAACGACGCCCGGATGACCGAGCCGAGTTCACGGGGCTGATGTACCAAGTCCGGATGACGGGAGCACATGCATGCGCCGGCCGCTCCTGAGCGGGCTACTGGTTGATGGCCAGCTGCCCGCAGGCCGCATCAATATCCTGACCGCGGCTTCGCCGAACGGTAACCGTGACATCACCTCGGACCAGCTCCGCAATGAAGGCATTCAGGGCGTCCTCATCCGAACGGTGGAAGCCCAATCCCTCAACCGGGTTGTACATGATGAGGTTGACCTTGCTGGGAGCCTTTCGCACCAGGGTAGCCAACTCGCGGGCGTCCTCGACGGAATCATTGAAGCCGGAGAACATGCAGTACTCATAGGTGATTCTGCGTCCGGTTTTCTCCGTGAAATAGGATATCGCCTCCATTAGCGAGGTCAGATCCGTTTTCGCCTTGCGGTTGACGGGCATGATGGAACTGCGCTTCGAGTTGAAGGGCGCATGCAGGGACACCGCGAGGCCGAAGCGCACTTGCATATCGGCCAGTTCGCGGATACGGGTTGCCAGCCCGACGGTCGATACCGTTATGCGCTTCGGGCTAAGGCCGAATCCATCCTCTGCCGTCAGTTTGTCGACGGCTCCGAGAACGCCATCCAGATTGAGTAGGGGTTCGCCCATCCCCATGAAAACCACATTGGTCACGCCCTTATCGTGGATGGCCAACGCGGATTGGTGCGCGCGTTGGACCTGTTCCGCGATTTCTCCTGATGTCAGGTTCTGTTGGAAGCCCATGAGACCTGTTGCGCAAAAGGAGCATCCCATGGCGCACCCTACCTGGCTGCTTACGCACACGGTCATGCGTGTCGGCTGCCCTGACTCGTCGAAGTCCGGGATCAGCACGGTTTCCACGTGCCTACCGGAGGCAAGAGCAAAAAGGAATTTGATCGTACCGTCCGCGGCTGTTTGCTGGCCCGCTAGCTCAAGGGTATTCATGACAGCTTCCGAAGCCATGCGCTGGCGCAGGGAAGCCGGCAGATTGGTCATGGTGCCGAGGTCCCGCTCGCCTTGCTTCCAGAGCCACCGCCATACCTGATCCGCACGAAAGGCCGAATCAGTACGTGTGACCCACTTTGTCAGGGCCGCCCGATCCAGGGAAAGAATATCGACGGGGGAATCCATGAACGATCGTGGTGGAAAGGTGTCGGCGTTACCCTCTCACCAATGGAGGTCAGATGACAAAGAGGAGGCGATCGAGAATGATGGCCATGAGCAGCAGGGGAATGTACATGACAGAGCCTTTCAGGACGGCGCGCGCATGCTGCACGGAGCGGGTGAGCCAGAATCGTCCAACATGGACCATGAACCAGCCACCCAGAAGCAGGGCACCTACCAGGTATGCCATGCCGGAGAGACCCAGGCTGACAGGCAGCACGGAAAAGACAATCATCAGCACGGAGAAGACGATCATCTGCAACGCGGTACGGGTACCCTGCTCATCACCCGATGGAAGCATGAGAAAGGGACTTTCGCCGTAGTCTTTGCGGTACATCCAGGCCAGCGCAAAAAAGTGCGGCATCTGCCAGCAAAGCAGGACACCGAATAGGGCCCATCCGCCCGCACCAACGTCACCTGAGGCGGCCGTCCATCCACCCAGAATCGGGAGCGCGCCAGGAATAGTACCCACGAGCGTGTTCCACGTGCTTTTCCTCTTCAGTGGGGTGTATACCCATATGTAGAGGGCCACGGTCATGGCGGCCATGACACCCGTGAGCGGATTGGTCAAGGGGCACAGGATGCCCACGCCGGCCGCTATCAGGCCCACGGCGAACCACGTAGCGTGGGACACATCAATGCGCCCCGATGGAAGGGGTCGATTGGCTGTGCGCTTCATGCCAGCATCCAGTTCAACCTCCAACACCTGGTTCAGGGCGCACCCCCCGGCAGAGGTCAGCGGGATGCCTATCATGGCCCAGAAGAGTGTCCACCCGTCCACACCACCCGTAGAGGCCATAACGAATCCGGCCAGGGAAGAAATAGTCACCAGGAAGGTGATTTCAGGCTTGGTGAGCGTCAGCCAATCCTTCCACGTGGCGGGTGCCGCGGGCGTAGCGATGGATCGTGTCCGGGAAAGATTCATGCGGTGGTTTCTACCGGGAGTGAACCGACGCGGGCCGTGAGTACGGCTGTCACGACAGTGGAAGCAAAAAGGAGGGCCCCGACGACCATGTGGGCGGAGTTGGTAATGACCTGCACGTTGCTGGGCTGTGTGCGGCCTGTTTCATCGAGCAGTACAAAATAAGCGAAGAGACCGAGAGCCACCTGCAGGGTCAGGATGGCGATGATGCTGGTCGACAGGGTCCCGAGCAACCCGCCGTTGGGCGTGATGCCTCGGACCTTTGAAATGAACACCGCCAGGGTTGCTGTGGCCACGAAGGCCCATCCCAGATGCAGCGCCACAAGCACGGTGTCGATCCCGGTCCCGGGATGCCGAAGCAGGGCGCCGAAGACGATCTGGATGTAGACCGCCAAGGGGGCCATCCACAGGAGGTGCCGCGCCGCCATCTTCTTGGACTGGGGAGTTGAGCGGGCCCACGTCTCTGTCTGGAAGAGTGCCATCGAGGCCAGAAGTGCAAAGAAAAGCTGCGCGACGCACGCGTGGACGACAGCCAGATCCAACGAAACCCAGATCACGCGCAGTCCCCCAAGCAGTCCCTGCAGTGTTACGAGGAAAAGCGCCCCGAACCCGAGTCGCCGCATCCATCGCCTGGGCTCTACACGCCAGGTCCACACGGCCAGAATCAGGGTCATCAGACCCACTAACGCTCCCATGAGGCGATGACCGTGCTCGGCAAGTACCGGCGTAATGGTCCACCATCCTGGCCATGGATTGAAAGGGTCATACGAATCGAAGGAGGTCGGCCAATCCGGCACCGCCATACCGGCATCGATGGAGGTCACGAACGCTCCCCACGACAACAGGCCGATGGCCACAGCAAAGGTGGCCAGCGTAAAGCGTCGGAGATGGCGATTGGGTCCGCTCACAAGGGCATCGGGTGTGTGACAGGAGTTCCGGCGGGGAAAGACAACGCCGCTGTGGATCTCAAGTTGTCCCCCCGGCGTGGCAATCCTGTAAAGAGACGTTGAATAGGAGGGCTAAACCAGATGGATTCCGGTAGAGCTCGTTACAGACCGCTGGAACCCGTATCTTCCGAAAAGGTACCTCGCATCGCTCCCGTCCAGGCGGGAGCGTAATGCCTCCGAGAGGCGGCAAAACGCTTCCTGAACCCTTTTCTGACCGCACCTTCCATGAAGGCCAAGCCCTCTCGCATGACCCGCCTGTGCTCCGCTCTCCTCCTGGGGAGCGTGTTGCTTGGTGTGTTGGCTCCGGGCGCTGTTGCCTTCTCCCGAACAGATATCCAACAGGTAGCAGGAAAGGAGGGTCTGTCCTCTGATGTCCAGGACTTCCTCAATGGCGTGTTGGAGGATGCCATGCTGCGGGCAGCGAATGTTGCGCCTGCTTCGTCCTCCGGTGCAGAACACCTGCGATCTCCATCGGATCACAGTCCGTTCGTGGTCGTCCCTCCGGGCGTGATGGAGTCCGTCAGAAGCGGCCTCGCGCCGGCCGTCCATGCGACCCTGCTCCCACCGGGAGAGGCCTCTGCTGCAGGTTTCGGTGAGCTCAGTCCGCGCGCCCCGTAGGACACCTCCCAATTTTTCGCCTTTTCCCTGTGCACGACCTTGCGCCCGGCCGGTCCGGTTTGAGCCAAGCGTCCTGCGCCGTGTCGTCGTGTTACCAAGCGACGGCCTTTCCCTTTCTGACCCTATCTCATAGACCATCATGCAAGGAAACGGATTCAAGATTTTCCTGACGGTATTCTTTCTGGTTTTGTCCGGTTACTACCTGTACCCGTCAGCCCAGAAGTACTTCCTCAACCAGGAGATGGAAGCCATGACCGCAGACGAGCGGCAGGCTTTCGAAAACGACAACGTTGTGCGCATTCGCACGATTGACGAGAAAGCATTGAACCTCGGGCTGGACCTTCTGGGCGGCATGCACGTGGCCCTGGAAGTCCGCGTGGACGCCCTGGTGCGCGAGTTGGCAACCGATGTGGACGAAGCCTTTCAGGAAGTGATGGAGACGGCTGTCGCCCAATCTCTTCAGTCCACGGACGGCGACTTCATACAGGTATTCGTAGATGCGTTCGAAGCCCGCGATCCTGATGCCCGGCTTTCGCGCTATTTCCGGAATGAAGCGGCGGGAATCACCCGCCGTTCGACGAATGCCGAGGTTGCGGCCTACCTGCAGACGGAAGCAGGAGAAGCGGTCTCCCGGGCTATGTCCATCATCCGGGACCGCGTGGACCGCTACGGCGTCACGGAGCCTTCAATCCAGCAGCAGGGTAGCCGCCGCATTATCGTCGAGCTTCCCGGCATTGATGATCCCGAGCGTATCCGCGGATTGCTCCGGGGTACTGCTCGCCTTGAGTTCCGGCTCATGGTGGACCCGGGTGAGAATGTGAGAGCGTTGCAGCGCTTGATTGATTTCTACGAGGAGGAAATGGACTCGACCGCGGTCATGGACGCGGATACCACGTTCGACGTCAACGAATTGCTTGCTGGCGATGACGCAGGATCTGGCAACCAGCTACTCGATGTCATGCAGCCCACTGGACAGGGTGTCGAACTCGGTATCGTGGCGGAGGAAGACACGGCAGCTGTCAACCAGTTGCTCTCCGCCCCTGCCGTGCAGGACCTGATCCCACGCGGTATCAAGTACATGTACACGTCTGCACCCATCGGGACCACGGCGGATGGACTGGAACTGTACCGGCTCCTCGGTGTGCGCACGGACATCGAGCTGACCGGCGACGTTATCACGGACGCGCGCGTGGACTTCGAGCAGCTGACCAACGTGCCTGAAGTCAGCATGACAATGAACTCGGAGGGTGCTCCCACGTGGGCTCGCGTTACGGGTGCCAACGTCGGCAAGAACGTGGCCATCGTGCTCGACGGAGTGGTCTACTCCTGGCCGAACGACCTGCAGCG